>JAABUX010004241.1_pt1 | contig 18340 bp, 19 predicted proteins | sample 5561851 | NCBI WGS metagenome assembly JAABUX01 (sample SAMN10711883, study PRJNA513361) | rock metagenome | isolation source: Antarctica rocks | place: Antarctica: Victoria Land, Richard Nunatak red sandstone | collected 2016-01-03 | reverse complement strand
GTGTCCTTGATCCGCTCCCACTGCGCCTCATTCAACTCATACCGACTCGCCATCCAGACCAGTCAAACAATTCCTCCCAGAACTGGATAGTCTATATGTGGATACGCCCTAGAGTGATGTTGGGGGGGGGCAAGTCTGGAAGGCGATGCTGCGGAGGCCGGCAGGAAGCGACACCCTGAGCGGCTTTGACCGCGGAGAGGGCGCGGCCGCGGTCAACCGCTCGCGAAGAGCCTCTTTCACGGAGGGTGCCGCGATCATTCGATTCAGGAAGGCGAGCAGGGAAGGGCGGTCGACGAAATGGGCGCCGGCGATGGCCTAACCTCGCCAATGGCCTTTCATCAAGGTTCGCGCGGTCGACGCCGAACAGGGCATCGATGTCCTGCCGGCTCCACGTTGCGGTGCGGGAGCGGAGGCATGTATCGCGCGGGGCGTGGAGGTCGCGGGACCACTTCTCGGGCCATCAGAGTGCCAAGATCTGCATAAACCGCACTGTTCTGCATGTGCGGGATAAATGCGTGATTACGCAGTAACTCGGAGCAGAACTTAACACTTCCCACCCGATCATGCCCAGTATCGGGATACCGTCACCAGGATAACTGCCTGAACAGTCTCCGAACTCGACGAGGGGGACCGGCGGCGCAAGCTGCAAGTCGAACGCATCGAAAGAGCAAGGCGGGCGCCCAGGCTGTCCGCTCGTCTTCGAGATCTCTGAACCAGCTGCCTTGAGGGTCATTACGGTTCTTTAGTGTGTTTGGCTACTTAAGCTGGCTTTACTAAGCCTCACCGCTAATAAGCAAAGTAGCCGATTTGTTTATTAGCTAGAATGGCTCATGCCTGAGCTGACCCAAGAGAGCACCCGGCTAGGCCGGTATATCGAGACGATTGCAGGTGGAGAGACCGTCAGGGCCTTCGTTCCGGCTCCTCTTCCCCCAAATCCGCCCATTGATCTCCTGCCCCTTCTGGAAAAACTCAGCGCCGCCGAGCGAGCCCTTGGACGTTTGGACGGGATCACGGTCCTGCTCCCCTCACATGAGCTGTTTCTTTATATGTACGTGCGCAAAGAGGCAGTCCTCTCGTCACAAATCGAGGGCACTCAGTCCACGCTCACCGATCTCCTCCGCTTCGAAACCGATGCGGAAGCTGGACAGCCCGTTGACGATCTTCGCGAGGTGTCAAACTACGTGGACGCCATGATGTTCGGCTTAGATCGGCTCCAGGAGCTTCCCCTTTCACTTCGCTTGATTCGGGAGATGCACGAGCGCCTCCTGCAAAGCGGACGTGGAGCCGCAACGAACCCAGGAGAGTTCCGCCGTTCTCAGAACTGGGTAGGGGGCACCCGACCAGGGAATGCACTCTATGTGCCTCCGCCCATGAGTGAACTCAAGGGCGTGCTCGATTCTTTTGAGCATTTCATGCATGAAGAGGCGTCGGGCCTCCCGCCACTTATCAAAGCTGGCTTGTTGCACGTTCAGTTCGAGACCATCCATCCGTTCCTGGATGGAAACGGCCGTGTTGGTCGGCTCCTCATCACCCTCTACCTTTGTGTCCACAAGGTTCTACATAGACCGTTGCTCTATCTGAGCCTGTACCTCAAAACGCATCGGACGGAGTACTACCGTCTGCTTCAAGAGGTACGGGAGCGTGGATCATGGGAGGTCTGGCTCGCTTTCTTTTTGGAGGGGGTGGCGGAGACCGCAAATCAGGCGTTCGACGCCGCGACTCGAATCGTGGATCTCTTCAAACGAGACCGCGAGCGCATTGCGGCGCAAGGTGAGCGCGTCGGTTCCGCTCTACGGGTGCATGACAACCTTCAGCAGAACCCGCTGGTAACTGGAATTCGATTAGTACAGCAGACTGGGTTGAGCGCGCCTACGGTCAACCTTGCGATTGCTGATCTTGAAGCGCTTGGAATCGTTGCTGAAATCACCGGGCGGAAACGAGGACGCGTGTTCAGCTACAGCGCATACCTCGGCATTCTCAGTGAGGGAACGAACCCGCTTCCCAGGTAGTTTCCTGCGGCCGACGACAGTTGTGGCACTACCAATCAGAGCTACGTTCCCGACGTCAGGTGGGTTTATGTCCAGCGAGTTGCGCGGAGCGGTTCCGAGGAGGGAGCCGCTGGCGTTGCTCTTCTCAGCGATGTGGGCATGTGAGCTGCCTCTAAGACTAGGCTACTTGGCAAACTGCATGCCGGACTGCAGCAGGCGCGAGAGGGTGCTTCCGATCTCCGGGAACTGGGAGGCGACCCAGGTCAGCACGGGTACGGCGCCGAAAGTGGCGAGGCGGAGATAGAACGATGCGCCGAGCTTGTTGATCTCCGTCCCTGTGATGCGGCTCAGAATCGGATCCCGATGCATCTGCGCGAAGATCCAGATGATGCCGGTGCCCAGGCCGAACAGCATTCCAGTGAAGATCCAATCGATGCCTTGCCGCGGCTGAAATGGGTACGAGTTCCAGGCCAGGAGCGCCAGTACGAAGATGATGGAGACGAACGTCATCAACTGGCGAAGGTTGATCAACAAGGCCCGAATCAGCGAGAGATAGCGCAATGCGAGGAACTCCTCCGCGAGCTGAATGTGCTTTGGCGTTCTTTCATCGTTCGCGTCTCGAGTATTCGCGACGTCTGGCTCGGCTTCGACGAGCTCGAGACGATCTCCGGTCCAGTACGGGATCAGAGCACCGGCGAGGAGCGCTTCGCAGAACTGCGAGTAGTCGCACTCGATGGCGCACATGAGGTTCAGGAAGGCGCGGTGATCCGGTTCGGGGAGATCGTTGCCGTTCAGGAAGTTGCCGCAGTGGTTCCAGGCGTCCGCCGTCGCGGTGACCGATGGGCTTTGTGATCTCGATCTGGTGGAGGAGCGTGGCGATGTGCTGCTCGAGCTCTTCCCTGGCCAAGATCGCCTGGTCCCAATACAGGGGAGAGAAGGAGGCCAGCGCCGCCGTCAGATCAACGCTGTGGGTCATCTGGCGCATGGACTGGTTGGATCGAGCCATGCCGCGAAAGTATTCAAAGACTCCGTTCTGCTTGAACATCGTCATCCAGGCGATGTTGGTCAGCCTGCTGAAGGCAAAGCGAAGGGGAGATCGCTCCAATGGCTCGAGCAGACCGCTGCGAAGCGAGGTCCAGATGGCACCCATGCGAATGAAGCCGGTGACGGCGACGATCAGTAACGGGTAGAACAGGGCCGAGATGACAAACTGATAGAGGGTGACCTGGAGAACGGATCGGCGGAGGAAGTGATCGAGACCGTGGATAGGGAGGGCGAGGGTGAACAGTGTGAAGAGCAGATTGTACAGGGTTACGAGCATGAGATCGAGGGCGCTGCCGGGCTTGCTGAGCACGCGGCGGATGAGCTGGCGCGTAATCAGCAGACAGTGGCGTTTTCGTAGAGGCAGGCGCTCGCGGCGCTGGAACAGGAGGTCAATGCCTCCTCCGGCACGAAGTGTCCTGCGGACACGCCCGGGAGTTGGTGTGGAAGCATGGGCCGGCTGTTCGAGGAGAAGCGCAACCGCTTGGTCTGGAAGAACGCCCACAGGTACCAGCTCAGGAGAATGAGGAGCACGGGAAGCGCGGGCGAGACTCCGCTTGCCGGATAGAGGCACCGGAATGCGAAGAAGACACCCACGAATGTGTTTCGTTCGGCTGCCTGCAGGGCGTTGCTGCAGAGAAAACACCAGCTGGTCAGCATAAAGATGGCAGCGAGCAAAGCGAGTCCGTGAAAGACGGGGTAGAGGGATTCTTCAGAGAGCAGGCTTTTCTGCTCATCGGTACTGGGGCTCTCGTGGCAGCTTGAGCGTTGGCCTCGTTCCGAGCGTGAGTGGCGGAGGAACGGCCAGGTTCTGAGCACGGTGGCTCCGGTGGCCAGCATGCCGGCGGTCAGCGTGAGGACGGCGACGCTGAGCGTGTAATGGCTGAGCTGCACGACCCTGAGGGTGAACAAGGCGGGCACGGCCGCAACGACGCTGATCGAAAAGAGCATCGCGGCCGCGATGTGGAGGTAGACGGCGCGCCGTCGCGGCTCATCGCTCCACTCGATCGCGACATCGCATGTCGTGGGTGACCAGAAGCTTGCGGTGCGAAGAACGAGCGTATGCGCGATACAGAGGAGGATGACGAGGAGACAGAGGACGTACCAGGAGAATCCGGGGTAGCTGGGCCGGTCGGCCGGAAAGACGCGATCGAGACTGGCGGCCTGATCCTGGCCGGCTGCCGTGCAGACCTTTGGCGCCGCTGAAGCGGGGGCGTGGGCGTGCGCGTCTGCGGTTCGGCGGACATAGGGAATGACCGGCAGGATCTGGGAGTTGTTGCTGCTGCAAGGATCGACAATGCTGAGCGGGTAGTATCCATCCCGACCAACGACGGTCATCCAGAGCGGAGGAGGCCGTACCCATGTTTCGAGGCGGTCGGGTGACGGCGCGGGGTGCGCATAGCTGCTGAGCGAGAGCGACTCGACACTTTCGCCGTCCCAGAGCGTGTAGCTGACGGCGTTGTAACACTGCTCGACCCAGGTGCTGGCGAAGTCATGAAGTCTGTGCGTCGCGTTGGAGGCGGTGAGATCGACCATGGGGTAGGCCGTGGCCGCGATGGTGCCGATGTACGGGGCGTTGTCGCCAACCCGCGCAAACAGCAGATCACTGGCCTCGAAGAAAACCAGACGCGCAACCGGCAGATCGCGATGGAGATACTTGGCCAGAAACAGCTCGTCGAGAATGTTGCTGGCGGAAACCGACACGACCTCGACGTGACGCGCCTTGAGTTCGCGAACGATGCTCATCCACTGCGCTTCCTGCGAGAAGGGCGTGTTGTCGGTCGAGAAATGCGCGATCGTATCCTCGGTACCGGAGCTTTTAAGCGAGAGATGCAAATAGGGATCGGCCGCCGCGACGGCGTCCGAGGCGGCATTGTCATCTTTTTGTGCATTGCGAAGCAGTGAGATCTCGCGGGGAAAGTTGATGACGATCGGCTCGTCGGTGCCATGCCCGGATCTGCGGGGATCGAAGGTGGTGACGCCTGAGCCAAAGGTGGTGACAGCTGAGCCAAAGGCGGTGCCGCTTTCCGTGAGCACGGCGAGACGTCCATGGCCGTAAGGAGAGGCTGCAAACAAAGAGCGGATGGCCCGCTGCTCAAGATTGGTGTCTTCGCCGAAGGAGATGTAATCGATGTGGTTTGGATTGCCCGTTTCGGGCGACTTCAGGGTGTCGGCCGCGTCGAGCGTCGACGTGGTGCCGACGACGTGGAAGGCGGTGGGAGGACTGCTTCCTGGGAAGCGGGTTCTGAGCAGGGCCGCACGGAGCGAGTCGGCGGAACCTGAATGGTTCGGCCCGATGATGTCCACCCCGGTGGCGGGATCGCGGATCGATAGGTTGGCCCCGAAGTTCTTACGGAGGGCACCCTCGTAAGCCAGAGCATTGCGCATCTGCGCTCCATTGACCCCGAGCGCAGGCGTTTGGGCCACAAGAAACATGTAAATGAGGCGTGGCTTTTGCATGGAACGCACGGGCTTCAGGATGAGAAGGCCCGGTTGTTTTTCCCGCTCCTGCGTCTGCCTGATCTGCTCGGTGCTGGCTTCGCGCGCGCCCTTTGTGGTTTCAGGAGCGCGGTTCCAGGGCAGCCAGTAGTAGCTGATCAGGTAGTTGTTGTCCGCCGCCGCCTGGGTGATGGCGTCGACCAGGCGATCGAAGTCGAGTGCGAGCGAGCTGTGTACAGGGTCAGGCAGGGTCGCGATCAGCGCGGTGATGGGCAGGCGCGAAGCCGGGGCGGAGGAGGGAGGCACGCCCCAGTCTTGCGCGCGGCACGGAGAGCCGGATTGAGGGGAGGAGGGATGGATGTCCGCGCCCTGGACGAGGCGCGCGTCCGAGCCGGTAGCGGCTTCTGCAGGAGGCATCGAGGAGCTGTCGTCTTCTGAAGAAGCCAGTGTGCCGGACGGGCGCCAGTAGTTGCAGGAAGCAATCCAGGGACCGTCGGCAGAGGAGGCGTCGATGCCTTTTTGCAAGACGCTCGCTCCTGACGATCCGGAATTGTTTTCGGCAGGCTGGACAGGTCTCCGGGACGTTCCAGGATGGAGGAGCGCGGCGCTGAGCACAAGCGCTCCGGCGGTGAAGCCTTGTCCTCTATTCATCACGAATCTCCGACGATCTCTGCGGGCAGGTAGTGGTTCGTTCACGGCTTATCGCGCGATTGCCGCGGGCACGGGCACTCAAATGGACACGATGGAGTACGTGCTGGCGAGCCCGCGCTCCCCGTCCACGGTCAGGTTTGCCGGAAGATAGGTGGGCAGACCGCTGATTCGGAGTGGAACGGTATGCGCGAGGCAGGCGTCTTCGGAGACGCGACGCAGCCGTGGCGGCATCAGCTTGTAGCCGGGCCACGGAACGTCTACGGGGTCAAGGGTCCATTGCGGGACGACGGAGGTAAATTGCGCTTTCGCGAGCGGATCGAGTTCCAAGCCATGCAGCTCGCACTTGTCGACCATCCACTTCATGGCGATCATGGAAAGCGTCGAATCCGGACAGCCACCGCCGATGTTTCCGTGACAGCCGGCAAACCAGACCTGCTCGAGAATCTGTCCGGGTGGATATCGGGATCCCAGAGGGTTGGCGGGAATGCGGCGCGCTGCTCATCGAGGGCAAGCGCCTGATAGGCGGCGCGCACCCTGGGGCTGAGCCCAACGTCCAGAAACCCGTATTGTAAGGGGTCTACACCCCCATAGAGGCTGGGAATGCCCAGCGCGCCCACCGTATCCCAAACGCCAATCATCTCGATTCCGACGGGGCGGTTGCCGTACCTGGTCGCAAGATCGTGGACGTGTGCCGCTCGTTCAGGTGAGCCGGGCTGCTGCCGATAAGCGGAGAAGGCATCATCGATCGCCGAGCTGGTCAGGAGATTCGAGGCGGGCAGGCCGACGCAAGAGATCATGCCCGCGATGCTTCGGGCTGTGTAGGCGCCGCGGCTGAAGCCGAACAGAAAGATCTGGTCGCCGTCGGCGAAGTCATGCGCGATTCTGGTGTAGCCCTCTTTGATCTTCTTAAAGAGGCCGTTACCGAATGCGCCATTGAAGAGTCGTTGAAAGAGGGATCCATCGGCGCCGATGCCATCGTCGTAGTGAGGCAGCTGGGTCGCGGAGACGGAGAGCATCTTATAGAGCTTGTAAACGTTGGAGTCCTTGTTGGAGACTTCGTTGGTGTTGTCGGGATGGCACCAGGTGCCGTCGGCACAGTACACGATCTTTTTCATGACTCACCTACATTTCTGCGGCATGGGCCGCGGGGTGTTCCGATGGAAGAGGGGGATCGGCTGCAGCGTCGGCGGGGCGCTGCCCTGGTTCGGCGGCATCGTCGTTGCGGTCGTTCCCGAGCGCGGCAAGGAAGCGGATTGCGTTCAGACTCGGAAGAAAGAAGTAGGCTCCGCCTTTGACGGTGACGAAGCGCGGCAGCCCGGAGATCCTGTCGCGAAGGTGGTTTTCGCGAGGAAGGGAGAAGTGATCGGTTTCGGGGGAGCCGGGAACCGGCTCGCGACTGCCCAGGATGGGATCGCTTTCCCGGACATCGCGTCGAACTTAGTGCTCATCACCCAGGCACTCTGCAGAAACTCGAACTGCCGCGCGATGTTCGCGACAAGGCAGATGAAGTGAATACCGTGCGGACCCGTGTCGGATGTCGAGGTGATGGCGTCCTCCGTCGTGACCCGGGCGCCTAACTCCCGTCCGCGCCGGAGAAGACGATGAAAGCGGGTTGAGGATTTCGCATCACTGTGCAGGCCCCGTGTTCCGAGCCCCAGCGTATGGAGAAGCCGCCGAAGGCCGTGCACCGCGGGCGTGGGCAGATCTGCATTCCGCGGGTTGGCCCGTCGAATGTGCGCCCCGAACGGACATACGATTCCGTCTGCGTCGCTGTCAAAGGTGAACTGATTTTGCGCTGCGTTGCCGGCGTCGACGCCGGGGATGCCTTCTGCGCTGAGCGGAAGAAGCGGCGTGCCGTCGCGCCGGCGTCCAACCATGGCGGTAGCGAGTGCCTCGCGCGCGGCCGGTTGCGACGAGATCGCGGCTCCCGTGTCGCGGGCGGTGCGCTTGCTGGCTTCGGCATCGAGAAAGCGCCAGAAGCCGCCCACGTCCTGCTCCAGCGTGCGCAGCACCAGGTAGCATCCATTGCGGCCCAGGTCGCGCAGTCCCGGGTAGTCTTCGGCGAAGGGAAGGCCGCGGCTGGGAACGTCTTCGACCGAGAGCAAGGGCCGATCGGTATACCGACCGTACTCGTTGGGGTAGCCGAGAAGAAACTCGCCGAGGCTGACTACGTTGCTGTAGGTGAGCTGGTCGCCCTTCGGCTGGCGCAGGCAGGCCCAGTCCAACTCGGGTTGACTGACGCCATCGGCGAAGCCGAAGGGCTCGAAGCCACCGAGGTCGGTGGTTTCGAGACACGCGATGGAGTGGACGGCGACGTCCCACTCTGCACCTTTTACTACCGCAATCCAGTCGTGAAGATGGCCGGGCTGCGCGTAGGCCATGACGAGCAGGTGTGGCACCCTGCCCGGACCACCCCACGCCCATTGATCCGGTGCGCTTGCGCCAACGTCCCCCAGCAGTCTCGAACGGCTCTCGTCGCCCGAAGCTCCGGACAGGAACTCGGCGGAGAACCCGAGCAGCAGATCTTCGGAGGCGCCCAGCGTTTCCAGGCCTTCGCGCGTCCAGGCGACCTGCAGTGCTGTTTCGGGCGCGGCGGCGCGTTCTACCGCATTGGACACGGGCGCGGTGCCCTGCCATCGGCGTGCTGCTTCCATGTCGCGTATCGTCAGCAGCAGAAACGAGGCCTCGGTGAGGCGGCGATATCCAAAGCGCACCAGACCCTGCACATCGCGGAAGTCGACGGCGCTGGTGGCGAAAGGCCGCGCTCGCACCGGCTGGTCGGTTGCGGAGTTGATTGCGGCACCCTGGAGGGCGTTCAAAGGAGCTGCATCCATCGCTCGACCTCGGAATCGGTCATCAGCGGCTTGATGATGCCGGCGCGAATCAGACCGTTGCGATGCTTGTCGGCGGCGGTGAGGCCGGGATGCGCGCTCCACCAGACCTCTGTGGGGACCTGATGGCGGCGAAGCACTCGCTTGAAGACCTGCTTCTCCTTGCAGCCGTCGAACAAAAGCCATCGCGTACGTGGATAGCCGATGCCGCCGCTGAAGGTGAGATTGAGCCCGAAGCCGACCTTGTTGATGAAGTCATCCATGTAGCTTTCGAGGCTGCCGTCGTAGATGCTGGAGAAGAGCAGTCGCTGGCCGCCGTCGAATGGAACCCAACGCGCGAAGGGGATGGTCGAGACGCGCCCGAGGCCGCCCCGGTGGTAGAGGTGCCGTGCGGCGTAGTCCGTAGCGAAGAGGAAGAAGCGCATGGACCAGCGGCGAAAGCGACCTGGCTTGACGCTGCCGAACACGCTGAACTGGTTGCTCACGTCGTGGTTCTCGATGGCTGAGAGTTCGTTCACGTGTGCTGGCTCGACACGCGGCGCTACCGCCGGATCCGTCTTCTCCCGCCTGCGTTGCTCGAGCAGGAAGAAGGGGAGAAGGAGCAGCAGGAGCGGCGACATGAGCAGCAAGAGCAGCGGAACGCCCACGAGATGGGCGAAGTCACGCAACCACCAACCGCGCGGTGTCCGGCTCAGGCGTCAGCCTAAGATGGCCTGCCAGCTGCTGTTTGACGATGTGGGTCCGGAGCGTCTGGTGCAGGGTTTGGGGCTGCATTGCGTGGAGCGATTCGGTGTTGCTGGCGATGAAGACCTCGAGCATCTGCCGGAGCTGTTCTTCTTCGCGGACCTGTCGCACCGTTCGACCGAGCCAATTGACATAGCTGGCGGCCGGGGGGAGGCTCCGGCGAGCGAGCCATGCTGCTAGGTCTGGGGGGTCGTGCCAATCGACGCAATGCGAGAAGAGGTGGCGCAGGCCGGTTTCGGCATGCTGGACGAGCTCCAAACGAAAGTCAGGCTCCCGTCCGTCGATTTCGCCCAGCAACACGAGGTAATCGGGGAGCACGCCGAGCGGAAGCTGGTACACAGCCCTGTCCGCTTCGGCGAGGTCCGTCACGATCAGCACACGCGCAAAGTGAACCGTGCCCAAGCGGGCAAACGGGAGGACGGGATTGAGTGGATCTACACATCCGGGCCGCAGATTCATGCCGACCAGGATCTCTCGCAGGGCGACCCGGCGCTCCGGCAGGATCGCAGCCGCATAGAGAAAGCTGCCCTGTGACGTCATCGCGGACCCTCGAAGAGCTCGTCTCCGGTCGGCTCGTAGTGCGGCACCGCGTTTTTGCTGTGTCGCAGTTCGGAGAGCGTCTTGTACATATGGCGGCGCGCCCGGCTCTGGTTGCCAAGTGGGCGATGCTCCGGGATGCAATGCCAGGGATTGAAGGAGAGTCTCCTTGCAAACGCCATCTGGTCTGGCGAGTCGAAGCGTTGCCCGGGAAGACGCAGCGTGGCCACGGAGATGCGAGGAGAAAGCCGCTCCGGCCACAGCACAGACGCGTTCTCGATCGGCATGAGGTGGGCGTCGGTCTGGAGCTGGACGCGGACGTCGAGATCGACATCCTCCTGCGCCAGCGTGGCCGCCATCGCCTGGCGCAGGTAGTCGTCCGGTGGACGTCGAGGGAGCCGCGGCACCCGCGTACGGCGGTTCGAGACCGGCCAGAAGGAGTACTGCATTGCCTGTCCTTCTCCGAGCAGGTAGGGAACGCAGCTGAAGTAGGGGGCCTCAAGCGGGCTGGTCTGCGTTTTGGTCCACAGGCCTTGCATGACGAGGTCCAGAACGTGCGACTTGTGGGTGTTCAAGAAGTAGAAGATCTGCGCGTTCTTCAGGCTTTCGCGCTGGAGTTGCGCGTTGGCTTCCGTATCGGGCGTGACAAAGGTCGGTGGAGAAACACCGAACATGTCCTGCGTGTTGCGCTCGTCCTCCATCAGTTTGGGGCCCGGCACTTGCATCAGCTTGACGCTGATGCTCATGAAGCCGACATCGTCGATGTCGGGCGTGATGTAAGGTCCCGGCCCGGAGAAGCGTACCCATGCCGGAAAGCTGCGCGGTTCGGCGAAGATGCCGTGGCGCAGAGGCGCGGGCAGGGAAGGGTGCACGATCAACTCGCCGCGCACCATGCCATGGGTCATGGTGTTGCCTCCGCGTTCGAAGCGGCCGGGCTTCCAAAGCTCCTGCATCTGGCGCTGAAACGATTCGATGATGGAGCTGACGAAGAGCTCCTCGCCCGGCTGCACGCGCTCTTCGGCGAGCTGCAGACCGTCATGTGGCCGGCGCGCATTGATACATGCGGTGACCAAGCGTGCGATCGGATCGCGCAGGATGGCGTCGAACGCGGGACGAAGCATGGGGTCGAAGCGTCGCTCGATCTGTACCACCCTGATCACTGCGTCGGCGATGAAGTTGCGCAGCGCCGAGCCTGTGTTTGCCCGCGGAATGCTGCGGTCAGGGTTGATAACGGGAGCGGTCTGATCGGCAGTTCTCATGATCGTTTCGTGGAGGTGCCCTGTGCGGCTTGCTTCGCCGGCGACCCCGGCCTCTGTCCACCCCGGCTCACGCTGCCGTGAAATCGAGGGCAAAGTGCATTAGCCGGTGTTGATCCCAGTACACAAGTCCGAGATACAGTCCGGGTTCGAAGGGACGAATCTCGTCGCGAATGTGCTCGGCGGCCAGCGACGTCTTCGAGTAGTCGAGAACAATGCATTCGTTTCCGTCGAGCCAGCTTGGCCCCTTGTACACTTGGGCGACGATCGCGTTGAATCCGAACGCGGAGATCCGGTGGTGAGGGTTCCATGGGCCGCGTCAAACGTCTTGCCCTGCCAGGCGAAGACCCTGGCGACGGAGGCGATCTCGGGAGAGAGGTGCGTTCCGGGGGCAAGGATGACCGTACCCTGGGCTTCGCCGTCCGGGATCTCGCCTGCGCTGGACGCACGAAAGAGCTCGTCGAGCTGATCTCGAGAGAGTGTCAAAAGTTGTTTGACGGTGTAGCCCAGATTGCCATCTCCTGAGACGAATCAGGGAGCCCGGGGCCGAAAGTTCGGAGTGCTTGAACGGTGCTGCTAACTATCGATTCAGACGGGCTCGTTGTCAATGGAAAACAACGTCGGTCTAAATTTCTGCCGGTTCAACGAGGCCGCACGAATGAACTGCAGGGCAGCTACCGGGAGGGTTCGGGGGCGGGGAAAGGACAGGTTGGCGCGCTCGCGCTTCCATCACCTTCGGGACGACGGCAGGCCCGGCGCCAAACGCCTTCGAGCAGGGCAGGAACCCACTGTTCCGCCGGGCACCGGCTCCAGCTTTCGCGCAGGAACGCAATATCGCCCGAAGGCGCGTGGGCGTTTGCATCCTGAAGCTTGAGCAGGACAAGTGTCTCTGGAGTAAGGTTCCCTGCGTCGGAGGTCGCCGTGTCCGTGGGCTGACGAAGGACTGAGCCAGGGGCGAAGAGACAGCGCGCACCGGCAGCTTCGGCGGTCAGAACGTCTCCCTGCGATCGATCGCGGAAGATCTGCTGCATTCGCGCGATGCCACTCACGATGTTGTGAAGCGCGATGCCGACGGCGTGAACGCCTGCAAGGTCTCCGCCCACCATGCCGGACAAGAGCTGCTTTGCGCGGTCTACGCGCTTTGTCGCAGCCCACCATGCAAGTAATGCCGGGTTGATCGTCCGCGGAGCCTTGTCGAGCACCAGGGCGGCGGCCCAGCTGGCGCCGTAGCTTTGAACTCCGGGGCAAACAGCCGTCCGACCACGTTCTGAACGAGCGGACCGCAGCTGACGGCGGAGCTCTCGCCGCGCACGAAGAGGGCAAGATCCTCCAGCTCCTCGGGTCCGGTTGCAAGGCGTTCCGCTTCCGCATTCAGGCGGCTCCAAAGCGCCTCCTGAGCAGCTTCCCTGCCGGGCGCCGATCGTTCCGCAACGGTCGGGAAAGGTCTTCCAGCGACCTGGAGAACCTTGCGAACCCGTGGCAGAATGTACCCGTTGAGCAGCAGGGATCGATTGGTATACGCACGGTCGAGCAGCGGATTGCCGGCGAAGTTTTCGATCTCTGCAGCATCCTTGGACACGACGACGTCCAGCAATCCGGGCAATCGAAACCTCTTCATCATCCCTCCTCAGGCACGGGCTGAACTGGGCTGCGCGGGTGCGCCTTCACTCTATATGCTGACGGCCCCGAGGCGAAGTGATCCTCTTATCCAGATCAAGATCAGGTGCAGCCCCACAGCAGCGTTCGCTGGATGTGTCAGCAGAGAGACGGTGAGAGCGGCGGTACTGTGAGTCTGCATTTCGCGCGCGCTGGGCGTGAGAAATAATCTTGCGCATGTCGGTTCGCGCCAGCCTAGAATTATGCCCTCTCAAGAATCGATGGCTCTGGAGGCTCACTTTGGAAAGAAAGAACGTCCTGATGCTGACACGGATCGCCGGGGCCTCGGCGCTGCATCTTTGCTTGTAAAGCTGTTTCGCCGTCCAGGCGTGAAGCGCAGGGCGGGTGAGCTGTTTGACCAGGCGTGCACCCAACTCGACCAGAGAGTAGGCTGGAGCACCCTGCCCACTGTGGGCGGATTGGTGACGCTGATCGGTGTCCGGAACACCCTTCGCGCCCACAACCTGTACGACACGGGCGTGCCTGAGGTGACGTCGGCACATCCTCTTCCCGCACACCCGCACGTGGATCGATGGTGCAGTGAAAATGGCACGTCCAACGACTTGAAGTGCCCCTTCATGGGAAGCGCGGGAACCCGCTTTGGCCGCAATGCGGCGCTCGCCGAGACGTGGCAGGAGCCTTCACCGGCGATCATGACGCCAAGCCCGCGCGTGGTCAGCCGCGAGCTGATGACGCGGCACAGCTTCACTCCGGCTACGACGCTGAACCTCCTTGCAGCGAGCTGGCTGCAGTTTCAGATCCGCGACTGGTTCAGCCATGGGCGGAGCGTCAAGGACGACCCATAGATGATTCCTCTTGCGGAAGGGGACACCTGGCCGCAGCCGGAGATGAAGGTGCTGCGGACCATGGACGACCCCACGCGAACGAGCGCAGAGGACGGGACGCCGGCGACGCATATCAATACGGAGACGCACTGGTGGGATGGATCTCAGCTGTATGGGAGCAACGTGGCATTCCGCGACAACGCACGGTCCGGTGTTGACGGCAAGCTCAAGCTCGGCAAGGACCACCTTGTGCATCCCGAGGCGGAGGCCCTGGTGCAGATGCAGAGCGCGGCGCTGGCGGGCTGGTGGGTGGGACTGGAGATGTTGTTTACCCTGTTTACGCGGGAGCACAACGCCATCTGCGATGCGCTCAAGGCCTCCAATCCACTGTGGAACGATGACGAGCTCTTTGAGCATGCGCGGCTCGTGAATGCGGCTTTGCTGGCGAAGATTCACACGGTTGAGTGGACGACGGCCATTCTGGGTCATCCGGCGCTTCAGATCGGGATGCGTTCGAACTGGTGGGGACTCGCTGGCGAGACGATCAAGAATCTGTTTGGGCGGTTGAGCGGGAGCGAACTGCTCAGCGGCATTCCGGGTTCGCCGACCGACCATTTCGGCGTGCCGTACTCGCTGACGGAGGAGTTCGTCGCGGTATATCGGATGCATCCGTTGATTCCGGACGACATCACCTTCTGGTCGGCAACTGACGGCCGTCAATTGCAGCAGCTTGGCTTTCAGGAGATCGCAGGCGATGCCGCCCAGAGGATCTGTGATCAAGTGGATTTGACGGACCTCTTCTACTCTTTCGGGCGGATGAATCCAGGGGCCGTCACGCTGCACAACTATCCTCGAGCGCTCCAGCAGTTTACGCGTCCCGATGGGGTCCTGATTGATATGGCGGCGCACGACATCATACGTTGCCGGGAACTGGGCGTGCCGCGCTACACGAAATTCCGGGAGATGCTGCATCTTCGCCCGGTGCGCAGCTTCGAAGAGCTGACCGAGAACCTGGTCTGGAGGGAGGAGATCCGGCGCGTGTATGACGGCGATATAGACCGGGTGGACCTTATCGTAGGTCTCTTCGCGGAGACGCCACCGAAGGGATTCGGGTTCAGCGACACAGCCTTCCGGATCTTTGTGCTGATGGCGTCACGCCGGTTGAACAGCGACCGATTCTTTACGGACGACTTTACCGAAGAGGTGTACAGCACAACCGGCATGGATTGGATCCGCGACAACACGATGAGCTCCGTGCTGCTTCGGCACCTGCCTGGGCTTGAGCCCAGCCTCCACGGGGTGAAGAATGCCTTTGCGCCCTGGAACGGAGCGTCGGCGGCGGCCTGACGAATCGGGTGCTGCGGCTGTGCTGATTCGGGAGATCAGATGGCTTGAATACGGGCTTGCGGCACTGCAAGCAGGTGCGCGACAGTCCTCATCTTGAGGTCTGCCCACCGCTTCGTTGTTCGCCAGATTCGTTTCTCGATTTTCAGAGCCGCAACTAATCTCTTGACCCGAAACTGCGTGGTCGTTATAAAGGTTGGGACTTATCGATCATATGTCTCACGGGAGCGGTTGAAGCAAAGACCGGGCAGGCTGTCTTAGTGGGAGACATACGCTTGAATGAAATCGCGGACCGCATGCCAGAACAACAGCCAAATACTTCGCTTGACGAAATCGAGAAGCAAGCACGTGAGCTTCAGAAGCGGTATATCCAGCCGAGAATCGATTGGTACATCAAGCATTCCGCAGGCCCCCGGTTCTGGTTCCGTTGGGCAGGCATCACTACAATCGTGTTCAGCGTATCTCTTCCGGCACTCGCAGCCGCCCATTTTCTATATAAAGAGCTCGTCCTTTCTTTTATGAGCATCGCAATCGCTCCGCTGACCGGTCTGAGTTCTTTTTATAAGTGGGAACGGACATGGCGCGCCAATTCGGTGGCGCAAGTGACACTGGGCAGCATGTTGCAAAGTGGGAACTAGAACTCACCAACGCGCGGCTCCTTGTGCCACCGCAGGAACAAGCTTCACACGTTTACAAGGCTACAAGCGATCTCTTAGTCAACGCGGGCAATGTGGTTACCTCTGAGAGCGAGGGGTTCTTTAGCGGACTCTCATTTCCGCAGCAAAATAGTGCCTCAAGAGGCTGAAGACTCCCCGTCTCTCATGAGCGGGATCGAGAGCCCCTCAATGGCGATGTCTCTCTTGCGATCTCGAGCGCTGGTTCCTTTGAAAGAGGAGTTCCTGGTGTCTGCTGCTCACTCCGGGACTGTCGCGTGGAAACGCTCTGAATTGATGCCGAGGACACCGGTCTGTTCGTCATGTGTGTATTGGTCTGAGTAGCGTGCGCTCCAGACGATCTCTTCCGCGGTGTAGGAGGCGCGGGCATAGATCGCCTGTGAACTGGCTTGATCTATGCCGCGGATCTGGAGCATAGCTTCACCGAACGTTGTCGCGGAACTGCTGCTCAGTGAGGCCGTAAAACGGGCTTTCGGGTGTGATGAAGTGAGCCACTGTCCAGCTCAGAGGCAAGAAGCTGATTTTGGTGCGCTCGATCGGCAATATGTGAAAGTGACGCGCCTTGTGATCGTCGGGGTCACGGAACCAAGCGACGAGGGTGGCTTCCACCTCCAGAACTTCGCTGCGCGTGAGATTGCGGAGACGCACCAATACAGCGGGCTTGCCTCCCAGGCGGACAACGCCGCGTGCGCTGAACTCGATGTTCACGTTGGGCTTGCTGAAGCGGGCGAAGACCAGACCGGTGACCAGCGCGGCATTGAGCAGTGCGGCCACCGCCTCGGCCGAGACGAGTAGATTGGCCGCGTGGCCTACCGGGACCACGTTGCCGTACCCGATGGTGGAGAAGGTATGAACGCTGAAGAAGAACGCTTCCCAGACCTTGCCAACGTCTAGCGAAGGTCCGGTTGTCACCAGGGCTTCCCGTCCGCACAAGAGATATCCTGCACCGAAGAGCAGGTTCACCGTCGCGAACACGCCGAGGACAAGACTGAAGAATGCCGGCCAGCTCATTTTCAGCAGCGTGGCATAGCTGAGTTGATCAAGGATTGTTCTGCGGTTGCGCGAGACGTTGAAAGAGCCGTCCCGGTTGATGAGGCGGGCTCCGCGTTGGCCTGCCATGGCCGCGCCGATGCCGAGGTCCTCTGCCGTTTTCTCAGGCGGTAGATGTGGTTGCTGTTTTTGATCCTCCACGGATCCATCTTAGCCCGAGGAGATGGGCCGACACGTCAGGACCAATCCGCTTCTTCTCACCGGGGCGGATGGCCTCCTGATTGGGTCAAGTTTTTGCTGATAACCGCCCCGTCGAGTTGAGAGGTCCGTTCCCGGGGCAATGTGAGTCTTCTCTGCAACGGTAGCGTGCTTTGAAACTAGCCAGGCCACTCAGTCTGCTAAAGGTGTTTGATTTCATTTTCTGGAGTTGTCCCCAGTACGATTACAGATCCAACGTTGCTCGGCTGAGATCTAGACAAACCTCTCGTGCAACGATGCCATTCCAGACACGGATCACTGTGAAGATTTTTCAGCTACCAGGTCGAGGTAAGATTGTTGGCCTTGGATCGCAACTTTAAACGTCGCGATGAACACCTGTGCTCGCCCGCCGAGTCTTTGGCAGCGATCGATCAGGTTACGTCTACCCCTTGGCACGCGATCGGAGAGCGGCGGCCATCCCACTAAACCTGCACCGAAGACAACGATTCTAGCCCGGCATACTGCATCACGCGTTCTCGCTCGGGTCGCAATCTGTCTTCTTTGGTGAACGCGCTAAGCATCTGCTGTGCATGGGAGCGCAAGATGCCAGCGCAGTCAAAAGGCAATGCGATACTTAACCTGATCGCCTCTGCCAGCAGTTTCGACGCACGTTCGCAGATTGCGGACCGTGCTGCAAGCACGGTCTGCTCACCGCACGAGAGCGCAACCGACACAGCATTCAACGATCCCGCTTCTAGGTCCTGATCGTAGTCTTCGAGGTCATCGGCCATCTGATAAGCGACCGCAAATGCCTCCGCGGCGCGTTGAGCCAACTTGAGATGCTCTTTTCCATCAATCATGAGCAAAGGCAGCTCTATCGGCAACATCAGTAGAGCCGCAGATTTGCCGAGGGCAAGCACCTCATACTCCGCCAACGAGGATGGCGCGGCGCCCCGCTCCGCAACTTGACCCAGGACGACATCCCGGGTACGCGTGCCAATGAGCTTCATCACTGCTGGTAGAAGATGTGCCTTCTCGAGTTCGGCTGCACAGGCGAAGGCACTTGAAAGCAGCAGGTCGCCTGCACATATCGCAGTCGCGTCATCAAACGCAGCCCAAACGCTCGGGATACCTCGACGCGGCGAGGCTCGGTCAATAAGGTCGTCCTGAATCAGAGAGGCGTTGTGCAGCAGTTCACAGGTGGTT
>JAABUX010004237.1_pt1 | contig 18352 bp, 19 predicted proteins | sample 5561851 | NCBI WGS metagenome assembly JAABUX01 (sample SAMN10711883, study PRJNA513361) | rock metagenome | isolation source: Antarctica rocks | place: Antarctica: Victoria Land, Richard Nunatak red sandstone | collected 2016-01-03 | reverse complement strand
CACTAAGTCCCCCCCCCCCCCCCCCCCGGCAGCAACTTGTCCGTGGTGTGACGCCGTCGCGCCCGCGCATCAAGTACGGACTCGCGCCGGGGTGCCTGCGCGTGGTGCTCGTGATCGTCGCGATCTACGTCGTCATGCTGGTTGCGCTCGCGATCCAGATGGCGCTCTACGTCGTCGCCGCACTCGCGGCCCTCCTCGTCGTGCGGCCCTTCTCTCGTTTCGCGCTGCCCGCTCTACGCGGGGGCGTGTGCAACGGCAATGCCTTCGCCGAGACACCGGCGGCCGGCATGTTCGTCCTCGATGCCGTGCCGACAACCGCGCTCATCTATTCGCTCTCACATGGGCTCGCGACCCTCGCCGGAGCCGCCACTGTAGGCGGGCTTGGCTTTCGGCCGCTGGTGCGTGTGCTCGACGGCAACCCGCTCCCGACATTGCCGCTACGCAAGGATGTCGACGCCACGCCTTCCGTCGGCCCGGACCTCAGCGAGCCGGGCGATTTCGGACTGTGGGTCGGTGAGGCGACCGGCGCGCTCGCGGCACTCGGGCACACCGCCGGACTGCAACGTGGCTCGAACGTCACCCTCAACCTCTGCGACGCGGCCAAGAACATCGCGATTCTCCGAGACCGGCACCGGAAAGACCACCCGCGTCATCAACCATTTGCTGGTCCAGGCGCTCGACTTCGACTGCGGCGGCCTCATCTTCGACGTGCGCGGCGACTTTCAAACACGACCCGCCCACACACGCCGCGCAGCTCACGGGCAAGACGATTCAACGCATCGGCGTCGGGCAACTCGGTCTCAACCTGCTCGACGGCCTTACCCCCAACACCGCCGCCGGGTTCCTTGAAGCCGCGTTCAAACTGCTCGGCCAAGGCGAAGGTGACTCGGCCTTTTGGCTTTCGCTCGCCGTGGCACGCTCACAAGCCGCACTCGCCGTCCTCTTCCACGTCCCGGGCGCGTACTCGCTCAAGGGACTCTATGACTACGTCTTCGACGAGCGCTCCCGCAAGGCCGCGATCGCGACCGCCGGCGTTGAGGCGCTCCGCGTGCCATCCGCACGACACAATACCTTGGTCCCGCTAACCATGCGGTATTTGCGTTGGCAGCTCACCAGAACTATGCCGAACGATGTCGAGATCGCAGGCATTCGCAGGTTTCTCGGGATAGGTTGGTCTCTTCACCTTGTTGCCCATTTTCGCGGCAGCAATGGCACTTGTTTCGAGCCGTGAACGGGCAGACCGTGGCCGCGACCGCAAGTACCGGCTTGCAATACCGTGAAGTACGAACGCCGATGGAACCTGAAGCGATTGCGCCGCTCCGCGGCGAGCGCGTCCTCACCGACCGCATCTACCAAAGCATCAAAGCGGCAATCGTTACGCTCGATCTTCCGCCGGGCACCCCGCTCGTCGAACGGAACCTCGCCAAGCGCTTCGAAGTCAGCAAGAGCCCGGTGCGCGACGCGTTGCAACGCCTCGCGGGTGAAGGCCTCGTCGCACAGGTTCCGCATCGCGGCATGTTCGTGCAGTCGTTCGACGCGCAGCTCGTCGACGAACTCTACGAGTTACGGGTCGCACTCGAAGAACTCGCGATTCGCCTTGCGACGCCGCACATGACGCCAGAGACCATCGCCGAAGGCCTAACTCATCTTCAACGCGCCGCTGAAGCGATTAGCGCCGGCGATCGTGCCGCCGTATCGCGGGCGAATCAGGCGTTCCACGCGCTCTTCAGCCGCTGTAGCCGAAATCGTCCGCTGCACGCCGCGCTCTGTGGACTCCAGGACCGCGTCCGTGTGATCCGGATGCTAGGCTGGACTCTGGGCGCGCCGATGGAGCAGGAGCACTGCGAGCACGAGGCGATCCTCGACGCCGTTGCACGGGGCGACAGCGAGACCGCGAGCCGGCTCATGCGCGATCACATCGACGGCTTCCGCAAGGCCTATTCGCGCGCCGCCGGGTCAACGGGACAAACGCCGATCAGTAAGGATCTGTCCGGACACCGACAAGGGGGAAAATTTCAATCCGCTAATATATGATATCTCACGCTTCATAAGTGGAGGGATGATGGCCGCATCGGTAGATCTATTTGGATCCTATGACGTGGTCGTGGTCGGTGCCGGGATAACCGGCGTCGTAACTGCGATTGCGGCGGCTCGCGATGGCGCCAAGACGCTCATCGTGGAGGGCAGCGGCACCATCGGAGGGCTGGTTACCGGTGGACGGCTCACCAAGCCAACCGGCACGGTCGACGGCGGCATCTTCCGCGAGTTCATCGACAAAGCGGAAAAAATGGGGGGTGCGAACTCAGCCACGCAGTATGCGTACTGGGGCCCCTACACCGGCGTCTATGACGCCGAAACCATGCAGCGTGTGATCATTGAGACGCTCGACGAAGCGGGAGTCGAGGTCTTGCTCTACGCGCAGACGATCGGCGCGCTACGCGAAGGCAACGTCGTCCGCGGAATTACCGCGCTGACGAAAAGCGGCGAGAAATTGATCTTGGCCGCTGCCGTTGTCGATGCGTCGGGCGACGGCGATGTCGCTGCGCTCGCCGGCGCACGTTTTATGCTCGGACGTCCTGAGGACGGACTCGTTCAGCCGATCACGTGTTACTTCCGAGCCGTCAACGTCAACTTTCCCGCGTTTGCCGCCGACTGCAGCGCGCATCGCGACGACATGTGGGAGCTGCATTTGCCCGACGGGCCGGCGACGCGCAACGAAGAGTACGTGCTCAAGTTCAACATGACCGGGTTCGTGGAGCGCATCAAAGAGGCGCAGCGCGACGGCTTCCCGTGGATCATTCCCAAAGATCACCTCACCATGAAGGCCGGCCTCGTACCCGGCGAGATCAATGTAAACGCAACGCGCGTCCACGGAAATGCGCTCGATGACCGGGTGCGCAGCCGAGCCACGATCGAAATTCGGAAACAGGCGTATAACTGCTTCGATTTTCTCAAAAAATACGTCCGCGGTTTCGAGCAGGCGATTTTTCTCGACGTCGCGCCGGTACTCGGCGTACGCGAGACACGCCGTGTCGTCGGCGGCTACATTCTCAGCGAGACCGACGTGCGCAACGAAGCGCGCTTCGACGACGCCATCGGCCTATGCAACTCGCCAATCGACATCCACGAACCCGGCGGCGACAAGGGCGTGATGATCAACGTCGGCGAGGGCTACGGCATACCGTACCGGTGCATGCTCCCCGAGGGTATCGAAGGTATACTCGTCGCTGGCCGCTGCATTTCCGTCGACGCGATCGCGTTCGGCTCGACGCGCAACACGCCGGCCTGCGCGCTCGAGGGCGAGGCGGCGGGGATCGCCGCGTCGCGCGCTGCACGACGGAAGATCACGCCTCGCGCGGTGCCGATCGCGGAGATCCAAGAAGCGCTGCGCACACGCGGCATCGTGCTAGGCGTGCCCGGCGACCGCCTACCCGTTCTCACCCGCTGACGACCGGAGGCCGCAATGTCAGAGACTACTTCACGAGCCAACTTCATCGCTTGCACCGGGGTTGCGTTAACGGGCGCCGTAGCGTTCGCAACAGGCGTTCGGGCGCCGGCGATCGCGCGTAACGCAAAGATCACGTACTGGTCGCCGCTCGATCCCAAAGCCTCCGATGCGCGCGCTCGCGGCGAAGCGGCGATGATTGACATCTTCCACAAACGCCATCCGGACATTACGGTCGAAGTGCAGCCGGTGCCGTGGCAAACGATGGGTCAGCAAATGTTGCTCGCCGTCAACGCCGGCGAAGGCCCCGACGTCGCACAGCTCTCCTCGACAAATCTGCCCGATCAAATCGCCGCTGGGACCGTCGCGCCGCTCGACGACGTGGTCGGCAAGACCTGGAAGAAAAAAGATCGCGACGATTTCATTTTGCCCTGGGACAACACGGTCTACAACGGGCGCAAGATGGCATACTACTGGAACACTCTGCTCAACAACGAGTTGTGGTATCTCAAGGACATCGGCGGAACGCCGCCAGATAATTGGACCAAGTTCGCGCTCTGGTTGCAAAGTCACAGCAAGAGCGGGATGAGCGGCTTCCTTACCGGATTGAGCGAGAACGGCAACGCAATCGAGCTCACCGACTGGTTGATCCCCGCATTTTGGGCAAGCGGCGCGGAGTACGTCACGGCGTCGGGCGACATCGGCTTCGACAACGACAACGGCGCGAAACCGCTCGAGTGGTTGCTCTCGCTCGTCAACAAGTATAAGGTCACGCCGAGCTCGATCACGTCGCTCACGCGCGACAACGTTCTCGACGCCGTCAAACAACGCAAGACGATGACCACTCTGCTGACGAGCAACATCCTTGGCTCAGTGCAAACGGCGCTGCACGGCGAACTTGCGCTCGCGATGCAGCCCGGACCGAATGGTCCGGCGCCCGCGTTTGCGACCGGCAAGTACCTGGTGATGACTAAAACGTCGAAAGAACGCGAAGCTGCGGGACTCTTCATCGAGAGTTTGATCTCACACGATGCGCAGCTCGCCAATGCCAAGATCGCCAAAGAGCTGCCGTGCCTCAAGTCCGTCGGCCGCGATCCATACTTTGATACACCCGAAGGATCAAACCAACGCTTCGCTCTCGAGTACATCCAGAAGCATCCGCATCCGTACAAGTATTCGATGCACACCGACTACCTGCAGACGCAATTGGCACTGGCCGCGCAGCAGATGATGAGCGGGACGCCGGTACGCAAAGCGCTCCACGACGTAGCAGAGAAGTGGGAGGCCCAGCGAGGCAAGCAATAGCGGCGATTCGATGAAAGCTGCGCTTAGCTGGCGGCGCGCCGAACCGTACGCGTTGCTCTTACCTACGGCCGCGCTCGTCGCGGCCGTGAGCCTGTATCCGCTCGCGTATCTCTTCTACGTGGCGGCCCACACGACATCATACTTCAATCTCGGCGAATGGGCCGGTTTTGGAAACTTCGTCGATCTCTTCGCCAGCGGTGCCGGTCGGAATTCGATCGTCGCATCGCTCGTTTTCGTCGTCGTTTCGGACGCACTTGTCGTAACAATTGGGCTCGGCCTCGCGATCGTGTTCGAAGCGCCGGTGCGTGGGCGCGGCACCATTCGCACGCTCGTGATGGTGCCGTGGCTTGCATCCGAAGTGGTCGTGGCACTCCTGTGGCAAGCAATGCTCAACGCCGAGTTCGGACCGATTCCGGGCGCGATCGATCGGGCATTTCACACGCACGTCGATATCCTTGGAACGGCGGGCGGGGCGATGGGCGCGCTCATCATCGCGAACGTCTGGCGCTCGTATCCGTTCGCGTTTATCTTGTTTTTGGCAGCGCTGCAAGGCATCCCGGAAGAAGTCTATGAAGCGGCTCGACTGGATGGCGCGGATCGCTGGCAACAGCTCCATGCAGTCGTCCTGCCGCACCTCTCCCGGACGCTCGCGATCGTCGTGATCTTGATGTCGTTCCAATTCATAACGCTCGTGACGCTCTCGCTGATTCTCACCGGCGGCGGCCCGAACGGCGCAACCGACGTGTTACCGTTACGCATCTGGCGTCAAGCGTTCGAGTACTACCGTTTCGGCTCGGCTTCCGCAGCGGGCGTGGTGCTCTTCGCGCTCAACCTCGTTCTCAGCGTCGTCTACATCCGCCGTTTCGTCATGCGCGAGAACTAGCGATGTATCGCAGAGAGACGTTCCGTTGGCATTACGCGGTCGCCGGCGCGGCATGTTTGGGAGCGCTGCTCCCATTCGTGTGGCTGTTCGGGATTTCGCTCAATCCAACGCAAGGCATCGCACTTCCACACGGAAACGCAACCGCTCGCAACTACGTGGCGGTCCTCGTCGACTCGGGAATGGCGCGGTACTTCTTCAACACGGCGCTGGTCGCAGCCGCGACGGTGGTGTTGACGCTCGCATGCGCGCTGCTCGGGGCCTACGCCGCTTCCCGCTATCGCTTTGCCGGCAAAGAATGGATTCTGATGGCGCTCCTGGCGTCCTCGATGATTCCCGTGATCGCGGTGTTGGTGCCGCTCTACGCGCTCGTAGCGAAAGCGCACTTGCTCAACACGTACGCCGTGCTGATCTTCGTCTTCTCTTCCTGGCAAGTTCCGGCGGCGCTTTGGCTCATCCGCTCGTTTCTCGACGACATTCCGTTCGAGCTCGACGAGGCGGCGCAGGTTGACGGCTGTTCGCGCGTGAGCGCATTCATTCGCATCGTCTTACCGTTGCTTGGGCCGGGCTTGATCTCGGCGGGAATCGTGATCTTCGTCTACGTGTGGAACGAATTCATCATCGCCGTCAGCCTCGCGGCAAAACAAGACATGCGGCTGGTTGCCGTCGGACTCTACTTCTATGTCACCGAGTTCGGCGTCGAATGGGGGAAAATTGCGGCGGGGGCCATCTTAGCCGTTATCCCCGTTATGATCGTGTTCTTCGTGTTGCAGCGGCGCTTGATCTCCGGTCTAACCGCTGGCGCAATCAAGTAACGCGTTAGAAGTAAGCTGCGCCCGAGTCCCTATCGAAGACGTGGAGTTTGTTAATGTTTACGCCAAGCCGCATTGTCTCGCCGGTGCTTACGGGCAGGTCGGGCGACACGCGCGCATGGATTCGTTGACCGTCGGCGAGCAGATAGAGCACTTGCTCCGAACCGAGCGGTTCGATTACATCGACCGTTGCATTGACGTGACCATCGCCACCGCCGGGCGCAACGATGGAAACGTCTTCGGGCCGAACGCCAACCGTAAGCCGGCCGCCGGCTCGACGGTCGAGCTTGGAACGCTTCTCCGGCGAGAGCGGAATGTCAAACGACGACGCGCGCAGACGTGCTTGATCGCCGTCGGTCTCGAGCGCGCAATCGAGAAAGCTCATCATCGGCGAGCCGATAAAACCGGCAACGAACGTGTTGACCGGCCGGTCGTAGAGTTCTTTCGGCGAGGCGACTTGCTGGACCACGCCATCCTTCATCACGACGATGCGGTCCCCCATGGTCATTGCTTCAACTTGGTCATGGGTTACGTAGACGACCGTCGTGGAGACGCGCTGATGCAGCTTCGCAATCTCGGTGCGCATCTGCACGCGCAACTTGGCGTCGAGGTTCGAGAGCGGTTCGTCCATCAAGAAGACCGCCGGATCGCGCACGATCGCTCGGCCGAGCGCGGCACGCTGCCGCTGGCCCCCGGACATTTCCTTGGGACGGCGCTTGAGCAGTGGGCCGATGCCGAGGATCTCGGCCGCTTCGGTCACACGTCGGTTGATCTCGGTTGTCGAAAATTTGCGTATCATCAGCCCGAACGCCATGTTTTCATAGACGTTCATATGCGGGTAGAGCGCGTAATTTTGAAAAACCATCGCGATGTCGCGATCTTTCGGCGGAACATCGTTCACCAGGCGCTCGCCGATGAAGATTTCCCCGCTCGAAATGTCCTCGAGGCCGGCGATCATGCGCAACGTCGTCGTCTTGCCACATCCCGACGGGCCAACCAATACCAGAAATTCGCGATCGGCGATGTCGAGCGACACATCGTTCACGATGGCGCTCGCACCATATCGCTTGTTCAACTGTTTGAGCTGCACCGAAGCCATAAAAAGCGTTTGGCGGCGCGCGACCGTCCTTCCCGCTATCAATGAGGAGATGATCATGTGCGAGGGTTTTGAACGACGCCGCTTACCCGGCGCGGATGGTGTGATGTTGCGGGCGGTGTGGGCGGCAGCGGGCCGCCGCTGCTCTTGCTGCACGGCTATCCGCAAACGCTTGCGATGTGGAAACGCGTCGCGCCAATTTTGGCGCGTTCGTTCACGGTCGTTGCAACTGATCTACGCGGTTACGGCGATAGCGATAAGCCGCCAACCGATGCGCGGCACGCGCCCTATTCGAAGCGCGCCCTTGCCGCCGATCAAGTGTTGGCGATGCGCTCGCTTTGCTTCGACCGGTTCTTCTTGGCGGCTCACGATCGCGGCGCACGCGTTGCTCATCGCCTCACGCTCGACCATCCTGACGCGGTCGAACGTCTCGCATTGCTCAACATCGCGCCGACCCTCGATATGTATGAAGGCACAGACCTCGGCTTTGCGATTTCATACTACCACTGGTTTCTACTGATCAGCCTGGCGGTTTGCCCGAGCGGCTGCTCAGCGCAGAGCCAGAGTTCTTCTTGCGCCACAAACTCGGATCGACCGGCGGCGGAGGGACGGATCCGGCCATTTTCACTGCCGCTGCGATGGCGGAATATATCCGCTGCTTCTCCGACCCTGCGACCATCCATGCGACGTGCGAAGAGTACCGCGCCGGTGCTTCGATCGATCTGGAACACGATCGCGCGACGCTCGATGAAAAATGAAAGCGCCACTGCTGGTATTGTGGGGAGCGCGCGGGACCATCGAGCGGTGTTCGATCCGTTGACGCTGTGGCGCGCGCGAGCCAGCGCGGTGCAAGGTGAAGCACTCCCCTGCGGACATTAATTGGCCGAAGAACTACCGCTTGAGACCGCCGCACGGCTGGAACGCTTCTTCACCGCTTGAGATGAAGGAGAAGAGCCTCAACGTTGCGCCAAGCATATCTTCGGCGAAGCTCGACGTAGCCGACGGACCACGTGTGGTACCCTGCTTCATTCGGATCGCGGTAGCCAGTATGCAAGCGAAGACTTTCGCGATACACAAAAGCGCACGGCATCGAAGCGAGTATGAGCCGTAAGTGCGAGTGCCTGGGACAATGCGCCCGTTGAAAGCCTTTTTGGAACGAAAGGGCGGCTCGGCGATCCGATTTGGGAAACCCGCGCGATTGCTCGCGGCGATCTTCGAGTCATTGCGACTTGGTATAATCGAAAGCGGCGACATTCCACGCTCGGGTATGTCAGCCCCGAACAGTACGAATCGATGCTGACGATAGCAGCTTAGCAAACTGTCCGGGAAAGCGGGGCAACCTCATCAGGGTATTGGTACTTAAGCGCTTATAAAACTTAATCGTGCAGCCCGATTCCGCGTCCTTCTGACGAGGCGCTTCGCATACTCTCAAGTGGGTTGTGATCCAGGCCTGTGCGTGGCGTCCCATCGAGCATAAGACGACGTTCGACGGCGGTAACGAGGCGTTCGAACATATCCGGGACAGCCATCGACGTCGACCCCGAGACGGCGCAACGCCAGCGAGACGTCGCGATAGCGCTCGCCGTCGCGCAGCGGACGCACATGACAGTCCGCTGCGACGAACCGCTCGAGCAGCGGCATCAGATATGCGCGCAAATAATCCGCGATCACCGCGCGGTCGCATTCGCTCGTGCCGACGAGCAATGCGGAGACGACGTCGCTCCGGCGCGACGAAATTGAGCTTCGCATCGAAGCCTCCCAAAACAGAAGCGGCGCCCTTACGAGCGCCGCGCCAGTGCGGTGGTCTTGAGCTGCGCCGTTAGGCGGCGCTGCGACGCGGACGCGACCCGCGCCGGGCGCGTTCCTCGAACGCCGAGGCATCGAAGATGCCAAGGCGACCTCAGCCGACCCGTCCTCGAGCGGATGCGTCACGAACAGCCGCCGAACCACGTAACCCGCGCTCACGGCATGATCGCGCACTGACGCGTTAGCAATTACGGCGGGCGCTCCGATTCACGCAGGTTCGCGACGATCTTGCGGATGCGGCGCTTGATATACGCGATAGGCGATTCAGCCGCATTGGTTTCCCCCCAAACCCCCTTTCCGCGATCACAACCAAAGCCAGGTCCCGGTTCCGCGCTTCGCGCGGTCGGGACGTGCTCGTCATCATCGCCCACGGCGCTGACGACTGCGCGCGACCCGGAAAGCTGCGGTGTCAAAACACCGCGAGAACGAGACATCGAAGAATCGGCGGCTGACGCCGGCGGCTCAGCGGCCTGTGACAACGAGGCAGCAGCACCCCTAAAGTCTGATAGGTTGGGCGGACCCTGTACACCGGCTGTGAGTACGCGTTGGATCTCCGCTAGGGAACAGTGCAGCGCCGTCGCGATCGCGCGCAACGAGAGGCCGGCACGCCGCATTTCCATGGCCGCTGAGCGACGTTGGCGCGCCGGGGCGGTGTATTCATCGCGGCTCATACGCGAACGCTCCCGGGCGGCTTCCCGGGCCTTCTGCCGGGCGCGCTCGCGCTCGCGCTGAGTCGTGATTCGCGCTTCGCGTAAAAGCGGCGGCACGCCGGCGCCGTAGCGCTCCCACACCCAGCGCGCGACGCTCTTGACGATGTGGCCGACCTCGTTCTGCTTGAGCAGCCCGCGCGGGCTGGCGGCGCCGACGTCGGCGGCAATCTGGCCCGCCCGGCGCGCCACCGCCTCGTGCCAAGCATGGTCCGTGCCGATCCGCCAGTCGGCGACGGCGACGTATGCCCAGCGCCGCAGACGATCGAAGGTCTCAACGTTGCGGCCGATTCCGATCGGCGGGTTGTTCTTCAGTGCCGGTTCGTTGAGGTCGACGTAGCGTGCAAGCTCGTCAAGCGAATACGGTGCGTCGCGCCCGATCTTCGTGACGTACGCGTCGGAGAGGGGATTGTGGTGGAAACGAGCCGTGTAAGCGGGATCCGCACCAAGCGCCGCGGTGTACGCACGCTCGATCGCGGCCGCGTAACGCACGACCTTGAGGCGACGGGAATCGCTAAAATCCGTCTGCACCCAGGCGCCGAGCAGGTAGACCAGGTGCGCGTGACCGTTGCGCGGGTTGACGACGACGAGGTTCGGCGCCGGCAGCTCCGCCTCGATCCAGGCCGCGCCGCCGCCCTCGGTGTCGATGTCGAAGCGCAGCGCGGTTAACCAGCCCGGGGGGTCCGGTGCGATCTCGGCCATCGAGCGCGCGACCTCACGCCGCTCGCGATACGCACCGCGCCGGAAGTCGTCAGTGGCATGGACCCGAAATGGAAGGGTCCGGGCGAACCGCTCGAGGGCAGGTTGAACCTGACCGGCGGCTGGCGCAAGTGCGGCCGTCGGGGCCTTTCCAACCGTGCTTGCCGACCAGGGCCGACGGCAATGCAGCGGCTAGGGTGGACAGGTCCGGGTCCATCGGCTACGATGAACACGGCTCGCCACCGATGGTGCGAAACCCGCCCCGGATCTCCCGATCGCGCCGGTTTTCCAGGCAGACGCGGACGAGAGGTGAGAGGGACGAGCCCCAGAGTGGACGCCGCCGGCTCCCCTACCGGCGGCGTTTCGATTTTTAATCGATCATTGCGACGATTATCCGACGCCCGGTGCGACCACGCAATACTTCTCACACGCCACCGTCGGGATTCTCACACGTCACCGTCGGGGTTAAGCCATCTTCTCACACGCAGCCGTCGGGGTGCCGCATGTTCTCACACGCGGCCGTCGGGGTCTGCGCTCGGATGTGAGCTACTTTGGAACGGTCAGGCGTGGACGAGCCGGCGCATGCACCACTAGGTTGCGCGAGAGCCAGTCGGCGAGGAAGCCACGCGGTGGGAGCGGTCGGTCGCGAAGATCCGGATCATACGCCCAGGCAGCGATTATGCCGTCGCAACGGATTTGCTCGAGAGCACGCTCGAAGCGCGCCTGGGTTCGGCCGGGATTCACTTCTTCGACGGTGAGGTGCAACTCGTCGTAAATGTCGGCGATCCGACGCGTCGCAACACCCGTCGCGTGCGACGACGTTTCAAGCAGCGAGGCGAGATGACGCGCGAGCCGCTTCTCGATGCTCTGACGGACCGGGTGATACGCCAGAATCTTGCGCGACGTAAGGATGCCTTCGTCGCGCACGGTATCGGCCCACGAGCCCAACGTATACCAAACGCCGGTAGCCGCACCCGACGCCAAATCGTACTCCAATTCTTGGATCGCAATCACGGGCGCAGCGCGACCTTTGCGGCGCCGGCGTTGCTCCTCCGTAGGGAACACGTCCGCAAACAAATTCGCAAGTCGGTGAACGGACTTGTGGATCTCATCGCGATCTTCGAGGCGGTGGCCTGACTTGTAACGTTTTCCATCCTCGAGTTTTGTCTTCTTCTGCCGTTCGCGTGCATCAAGCATTACGTCGTACGACGCAAAGGCCCAGCCGCGCTCATTCAAACCGTTTTCGAGTAGGTTGTTGACGAGAACGTCAAGGGTATCTTGATCGACTTCTTTCCAGGCGCGCAACGCCGTTTCGAGTGTCTCGCGATCGCGCGCGGTAAGAATGCCGCCTTTTATGGCGCTAAACGGACGAAGTGTCACTTCTGCCGCCGCCGCACCCTCACGCATGAACACCGCAAGGGCCGCGGGGTCGCTGTCCCACGCCTCGCCGCGCTCTTGCGCTCCGCTGATGGCGGAAGCTATCGTACGACGCCCGAGCGTTGCCGGAAGAATATACGTCTCACCGACAATTGCCGGCGATGTTGCCGATGCGATGCCAGCGGGGTTTGAAAGCTGCGATGCTCCAGCTTGCGTAGCTATCGCGCTAGCACTCGTATGTCCCCGACGTTTGGCTGTGCCGGCATCGGGCGACTCATAGCGCATCTCCACTTTCACGGGCGCGGCCCATTCCGGCGTCAGAGTAAGTTGCGCGAACGTCGCCATCTTACGATGAGCAACGCTAGCAATATCGGTTTCAAAGAGCTCGAGCTGACCGAATTCCGTTTCGAACCACGCGCTGACGCGTGTAAGGTAGGCGGTGACCTCCGCGCGTTCCGTTTCAAGGTCGAGCTCGGATGTGGAACTCGTCGACTCGAGCACGATCTTTCCGCCGTTGCGCAATGGAACGTCGGTCGCGTACATCTTTGATGCATCTGTCTTGGGAGCTACATCAACGGCTGGAAGCTTGCGGCGCTTTGCCATTACTTCTCGGCCTTCGGTATCACCGCGTCTCCGGTTATGATGCCTCGGTCGCGCAGCGCATGAAGGAACGTCGCAAGTGAAGCGACGGTAATTCCCTCCGCTTCGAGTGCGGTCACTAACTGTGCATCGAGCAGGTCGCGATCGAACGTAACGAGGTACTCGGCGCCTCCAACGCGAGCCGTTTCAAGAAACATATCATCGTTAGGATCGCGGCACCCTTGCGCCGCTCCGGAGATCTCGACGAGGGCCGCGTTACGGGCGAGGAACACCCCAAATTCGAGAACGTCTTCAAGTGGTAGCCAGTGCACTGGCCGCATCAAGACCTCGATGTGCTCATGAAGAATCTCTCGGCTCGTCACGATCTGCACATGGCCGTTTAAGCACGCTAGCAGGATGAGCCGTGAAGCGGAGGTGGCGCTTCGCGACCGAAACGCGCTCATCCAGACCGTCGTATCGAAGACGGCACGTAGCTGCACTATGCGCGGACGTGACGCTTCTTCTCCGACGTCCCACGTCGAGTGCGGCGCACCGCTTGAACCTCAGCCATCATTTCCTCACCGGAGAGCTCCGGGAGATTCCGGGCGCGGGCGCGTTCGAGGATCCCCTCAATCTCCGCCGGCCAGTCGACTTGCCCAACCTGCGCGGCGAGCATCACATCGACAGCCTCGCGAATCTTCTCCGAGACGGTCGTTCCAGAGGCAGCGGCGAGCAGCTTCAACGCTTTCATGGCGTTGTCGTCAAGATAGATGCTGGTCCTTCGGTGCATGACGCCTCCCAATTGCGATGTAGGCATCATAGCATACTACGCACTGATATTCACATTTGCAGTTCGCGTCAGAGGAATATTCGTATATACGAAATCAGAAATGCTAAGTCAGAAAGTGCCTTATCGGATATGCTGGCCATATGATCGTTACTGTCTCATCAGGGAAGGGCGGCGTCGGGAAAACGACCACGGTCCTCGCCCTCGCTGCCGTGCTCGGCGCCGAGCAGCACCGACACGGCCTTGGAGTTCCCGTGGTGCTCGATCTCGACCCGCGCTCGGATGCGACACGTGGTGTCGGCATCCAGCCGGGCGGCAACCGTTACGAGGCCCTGTTTGGCGGCGGCCTCAACGGCGTGGCGACAGACGACTTAGGCCAGGCCGAAGTTCGCACCGACGAGGGATTTGCGATCGTTCCTGGATCGCCAGAGACCGCGTTCCTCGAGGCGCGGCATTTTTCGGTCGCCGGCGCCGATGACGTCGCCCGACGGCGCCTACGAGATCTCTGCGCGGGGCGCTTAGCCATCATCGACACAGCCCCCGGCTTCGATAGGGCGCTCACCGGGGCGCGATCGGCGCCGCTGACGTGCTGATTATCCCATTCATCCCCGAACCGTTTGCCGCCGACGGAGCGCTTGACGTACTCGACGTCGTTCGCACATTTCCTGATGCGGACCCGACGGTCATGACCGTAGCGACGATGGTTGATGCACGACGCACCCTCACCGGCACCGTCCTCGAGGACATTGCGAAGCGGGGCTACCCGGTGGATGCAACGGTCCCAAACGCGGTGGCAGCCGCCGAGGCTCCCTGGCAAGGAAAGAGCGTGGTCGCGTATGCTCCCAAGAGTCCAGTAACGCGCGAGTACGAGAAAGCCGCCGAGCATATCATCGTGATCGCAAAACTGGCAAAAAAGAAGGCGTAGATTCGCATTTCGCATAAACGAAATGCGAAATGCCTAAGAAGATCGAAAGGCGAGAGCTAGCGCCGGTCCCGGGGTCGCGACGGGAAGCGACCGTTAGCACGGCGATCGAGCGGCTTAATGCAAGCGAGCCCGCCGGCGGGGTGAAGAAGCTATCCGTCAGCTTGCCGCCCGCTTTGCGGCGCGAAGTCCGGCAAATCGCATTTGACTGCGACTGCTCCGAGACAAGCGTCGTAGAGATCGCGCTTCGCCGATTACTCGAGACTCCGGACGTTCGCGAAACACTGCTTTCGCACGGCTCTCGATATCGCCGAAGTCCATAGGCTCAAAACATCGTACTTCTTATTTCAGAAATGCGAAGTTCGCTTTGGCGTACGGGCTGTACAGAGCGCCGGAAATCCAAGTCTAAAAAGTTTGAAGGAAATCCGTCTTTCTGTTACCCTTCGTGAGATGAAGCGTAAGACGACCGTTTATCTCGAGGACGATGTGCTCAAGACCATGCGAGTTGCAGCCGCCCGCTCGGGCAAACGCGACTACCAGGTCGTCGAAGAAGCTTTGCGCGCTTACCTGGGCCTGGAATTACTCGAGCAGGTTGGAGCGCGGTCATCGCTTGGTGAGACCGAGGCGCTTGACGTGGCGTATGAGGAACTGCATCAGGGGCGCTCATAAAACGGGCGGTCTTCGATCCCGGCGTACTGATCGCTGGTTTGATCTCCGCCGCCGGGGCGCCGCGAGCGCCGCTGCGGCGTTGGCTTCAAGGCGATTTCGAGCTGGTGGTCTCGCCGGCGCTGCTGGCAGAACTGGAGCACGTGCTGTTGCGGCCGAAGTTTCGGACGTACGCGACCGAGCAGGAGATCCGTGCGTACGTGGCTTTGCTACGCCGGCTTGCAACGATCGTGCCTGACCCACCCCTGGTCGTTGGCCTCACGCCTGATCCGGGCGATGATTATCTCGTCGTTTTGGCGCGGGCGAGCGGCGCACAAACGCTCGTTTCCGGCGACCGGCACCTGTACGACCTCGTGGATCCGGTACCGCCAGTGCTGCTGCCTCGCGCTTTCCTCGATCGTCTCCCGTCGTAACCAATGCCGCCTCGTGTCGCCGAATGGTTTACAAGCGGGCTCTAGATTCGCACGAAGTTCGTCACGTACAGCGCTGCGCCGGGCGAGAGCCGGATGCCCGGCCGGTCCGTTTGCTGTCGCACGTGAAGGGAGCCCGCTCCGCCAGCGGAAGCGCAGCTCGATCGAGGCGAGGCGGCTTTCCCGCTCGTCATACCGCGGTGCCCTACCCGGCGTCCGCCGCGGCCGCGCAGTGCTGAAGACAAGCGCTCTTCAGCGCCTTTCCTACCTACGGTGAAAAACACAGTCCAGGTTTCGCCTGCTGTTGGCTCGCCTTGCGGCGAACGTACGGGAAATTTTGGTCAACCGGACCTCACCCAACCGTGAGCATACCCGGGTGCGTGCGCCAAGCGCTAGGGTAAGATCAATGAGACATGAACGACCCATGGATCTCGCCGCTTGGCTCAGATATCGATACGTTCGCAGCGGCGTGCGAGGCCGACCCGGCCTACCGTGAAGAGCGCCGAAGACGTGCGCCATACGAGCACGTCGCTTGCGCTCTGATCGTGTATCGCATGCACGTGAGCCTTTCGCAAAAGGCGCTGGCGAAACGCGCCGGCACGAGCACCACCACGATCCGCCGCCTTGAACGTGGCGACCGCGCAGCGCAGCGCCGCACGCTCGAACGACTCGCCGCTATCGTCGGAACGGCGCTCGTCGCGAAAAAGCCCTAACTAACGAGCGTATTTCGCATTTCGTTGATGCGAAATACGCCGTCTAGGGCGCGAGGGAAGCCTCGTAGGCCCGCACCAAGTTCATCACGTAGAGCGGCGCATCTGGCGAAAGCCGCATGCCAACCAGGCCGCGCGCGGCGAGTGCGCGGAGCCGCGCCTGCTCATCCGACGGAAGAAGCTCAATTGCGGCCAGGGCCTGCGCCCGCTCGTCGTACCAGACCGCCTGCTTAGCCTCGTAGGCGCGTCGCTCCATGTCTTCCCGGCGTCGCTCAAGCTCCGCCACACGGTGCTCGCGGCACACCCACACGACCGCGCGCCAGTCCGCCGGATCCGCGATCAGCCCCACGACCTCGCGGGCACCACACTCCCGGCAGCGACCGCGTTCCAGCGTCCCGCGCCGCAGCGCCATCGCGAGCTTGGCGCGGCCTGAGTCCCGGGCGCGGGCATCGTCCTCACGGGCGGCCGCGGCGTCCCGCCGCCGGACGGCGAGCTCGCGCCGATGCTCCGCGCGCCAGCGCCGCACCGCGGCCGTATGGCACCCCGGGCAATGCCGGCCACCCGGCCGCGCGCGCCGCCGACAATCGGGCGCGCCGCAGAAGCGGATGAGCGGCAGCGAGGGCGGCGGCCCGAGGTCGTCGAGCTCGTCGATCGGCGCGATTTTACGCACGAAACGTCCTTCGCCGCCCCGTTTCTACCCATCCTGTCTCACACGTTAACGCAATTTTCTAGGCACTCTGTGAATTACCAAATGAGGATGACACTGCGCTATCCCGCGGAGGTGCGTCGACGCCTGTTGGCCCGTCGCACGCGTGGCACACGAACCGCATAGTGTATGCTGACTGTGTACTACCGTACGGACGGTCTTCCGCGAAAGAAGCAGGCAGTTCTCGGTGCCCGACACGATCAACGAGCTTCGGCTCGCGCTAGCGACCAAGCAAGAAACCGTCGACGCCCTCATGGAGGGCTTTCACACCCGCGACTTTCCGGTCGTCGACGGGCTGGCATTCGACGTCCTCTACCAGCCGGCGGCGGCGATCGAGCGGCTGGGCGGCGATTGGTACGATGTTTTCCGGTTGCCCGACGGGCGCATCGCCTTTACAATCGGCGATGTGTGCGGACGTGGACTGCGCGCCGCCGTGAAGATGGGACAAGCTAAACAAGCCATCAAGGTCGCCGCGTCGCTGCAAATCAACGATCCGATGCCGCTCGCGGTGCTCGATCAAGCGAACAAGGTCATCTTCCTCAACAACAACCACGTCGAGTTCACCACCGCAATCTACGGCGTGATCGATATGGGGACGCGTACGGTGACCTACGCCTCGGCCGGCCATCATCCGCCGATCCTGGCCACACCAGGCGCTGCGCCGTGCATCATGCCCAATCACGGCTTTGCGCTGGGCGTCGAGCTCAACTTGCCCGATCTGATCCGCGAGCACGACTTTGTCTTCGAGCCCGGTTCGCTCTTGGTGTTGTACACCGACGGCCTTGTGGAGTTCGGCCACGACATCGATGAAGGTGAGCGAGCGCTGTTGGCAGCGATCCGCGATGCGGTGCACGTCAAAGCCGAACATCCCGCCCGATTCATCGTCGAGAGCGTCCTCACAGAGCAACCCGCGCATCCCGACGACGTCGCGGTGTTGACGATCTTCTTCCAGTAACCCCCCGGTTTTCGGCGGCGACTGAAGGAGATGCGGCTGCTACTCAAACGCCGCAGCGGCGCGATTTCAGTGCGTCAATGTGGGGAATTCATTCGATTCCCTCAGACCGCTCTTCGACGCGCGGTGCGCGCCGACGTTCATTAGGACGTTAAACGACGAACCGGCAACACCGCTCGCACATACGCGCCGCGCTCGGGGCGGTTGCCGACCGCCATCTCGATTGCCATCGCGCGCACGAGCGCCAGGCCGCGCCCGCCCTCACCGCTCAGATCGTCCAACGGTACCCGCCGGAGCGCCGCGAAACCGCCCCGACGCAGTCGGTCCTGTCTCACACGTTAACAGCTAAGTCGCCCTCCTGTTCGAACATATGTTCGTTACCGAGAAGTGGATGTTCTCGGTAACGCTACGGCGAAGAAGCGCTCCCATGGACCTGGAGGTTGTCGCGCCGTCATCCCGCCATATCGCGCTGAGCGAAGCGCTGGCCGCCGCA
>JAABUX010004236.1_pt1 | contig 18354 bp, 19 predicted proteins | sample 5561851 | NCBI WGS metagenome assembly JAABUX01 (sample SAMN10711883, study PRJNA513361) | rock metagenome | isolation source: Antarctica rocks | place: Antarctica: Victoria Land, Richard Nunatak red sandstone | collected 2016-01-03 | reverse complement strand
CACATAGCTGAACATCCCATCCTGAAACCGCTCGTCTCCACGCATACCCGTAAGACGACCTCCACGTGCTCAGAGCCTGTGGATCGGTATCTATTTCAACAAGCTCCTAGAGATGCGCTAATGAGGCGTTTTCGCTGTTTCATCTTTACTTCTTTCATTCGCGAACGGTCGTGCCTCAGTCGTTGCTCCGGTTACTGCATGGAGTGGTAAAGCCCCGCGATAAGGTCCATGCCTCTGCGGAGCAACTCGTCATCGGCTATGTCCTGCGTGGCCCAGCCTTTGAGAATCTGGTTCATGGTGTGACCCTCTGATCGTCCGAATTTATTGTCCTCAAGGTCAGCGTCGTGGATTGCCTGAGCGAGAAGCTGAACCTTTGAGTCTGTCACAGCAAAAGCCAGACAAAGGGTCTCGAAGGTACACTGGTCTCCCTCATGGCCAAAGCCCCCGGCCTGGAACATATCGAAGGGAACTGCATCTGGACGTGTTGCCGCATCGCTCCCGAAAGCGAAGGATGCTCTTGGGTCGATGAAGCCGCAGATGAGCCATGCGGAGGAAACCCGGTCAATTCCAGGGCGCGGACGGGTCAACCATGTGCGCCCTTGGAACTCACTTTTTACGGCCTTGGCTGTCTGGTGCTTCGCGCTTCGATCTCGGGGTTCCTCAGCGAGTTTCAGGGCCTCATCCGTTTGCCGGCGAAGTGGGCTCTCGAAGAAGTCGATGGCTGCTATCTCCTCGTAGCGTCGCCTTAGCCGGGGGAGTTGAGCTGAAACTCCTTTGGCCGTGGGCTTGAGCTTCCCGAGCTCCTCGATCAATCCGGCATAGTCACCGGCTCGGGCTTGACGGAACTGCTCTTCGAGAGTTCGTGGCGGAGCATCGTCAATGCTCTCGATGACTAAAACGGATGCCTCTCCATCGAAGCCTTCGATCTCCGCTGCAAGCCACTCAAATCGTTCCAAATTTTCTGCGATGTTCGGGAGCACGTAACCAGCCTTGTGAAGGGGTATAGAGCCGATCTTCTGGAGCTTCCGCCAAATCCCGACTCGCTGACTAGCCTTGCTCGACGGAAGGGTAAAAACCAGCAGAAGCCATGGCGAACCCTCATGCCGAGATGTTATTTTCATAACAGGTGCATGTTACTGGAGCAACCTTCGGATTGACAACATCTGCTTCACAACACGAAACCAGCGATGGGCGCGTGCTGCGGTTCAAGAGCATCGCGACTTGGAGTTCTAACCGCGTCACACGAAAAGGCTTCTTAATGGCAGTAATGATCGGCAACTCGCAGAAGAGCTTTACGGCCGCAGTCCTGGCTTTGATCTTTACGGCATCCAATGCTTTCTCACAAAGTGTGAAAGCTGGTACGAGTTTTGGGGGTGTTCTGACGGAAATTGCAGACGTTCCGATGCCGGGTCCTGCCGCCCGCTTCGATTATCAGAGCCTCGATGCGGAGCATGGGCGGTTGTACATCTCGCACATGAACGCCAATCAGCTCGTAGTCTTCGACACCAAAACTCAGCAAGTCGTTGCGAATCTGGATGGTTTCACGCGGGTGCATGGCGTCCTCGCGGTGCCGGAGATCGGGCGCGTCTACGCCTCTGTCACCGGTGACCGGAAGGTCGCCGCAGTGGACATGCAAACGCTCAAGGTTATCGGAACGAGCGGTCCTGTGACTTACCCAGACGGACTCGCATACTCTCCAGCGGCCAAGCGGATCTTCGTTTCGGATGAACACGGCGGCGTCGATGCTGTTGTCAATACGGCAAACAATAAACTTGTGGCGGGCATCCCGCTTGGCGGCGGGGCGGGCAACACTGTCTACGACCCCGGCTCGGGGCACATTCTGGTCGCCGTGCACGGTAAGAACGATCTCGTCTCGATTGATCCAGCTTCCATGAAGATCGTCTCGCGATCCCCGCTCCCTGGAATCAGGAACCCCCACGGCATCGCGCTCGATCTGGACAGCCGCCTCGCTTTCATCGCCGGCGAGGAGAACCACTCACTCGCAGTGTTCGACCTGAAGACGATGAAGCTCCTTGCTGTCCAGCAAGTAGGTGACGATCCCGACGTGCTTGCCTTCGATCCTGGACTCAAACGTCTTTACGTTTCAGCCGAATCCGGTAACATTTCGGTTTTTCAGGAGAGAGATAAAGCATTGCGCTTACTTGGGCAGTTCGAAATGCCCCATGCTCATACGGTCGCCGTGGACCGGGCGACGCACCTGGTTTACTTCCCGCTGGAGAATGTCGGTGGACGGCCCCTTCTTAGGATTATGAAACCGACTAGTCTGCCGTAAGACATGGAACGCTCAGTGCTCTCCTATATCGCCCAGCATTGCTGCATCCGGGCGGATAGGAAATTAGAGGCCAAGTCCCATTCCCATCTCGTAGCTGTGTTCGTGCTTCGGCGCGATCTCTTGCTGCGGCGGCTGGATGGATTGCTCCTGCTTGTGCTGCGGCGTGTGGGCGCTCTCGCGGAAGACTTCATGCCCCAGCGCGGCGGGCAGCTTTTCGCGGTCGTTGGTAAAAAGCTGCGCATCCTTCGCGATGGCGTCGATTCGCTCCTCGCGGCCTCGGAACTCATGGTACGTCCGCGCCTGGCCGGCCGATAACGCTTTGGAGGACATCGTGAGCATATGGCCGTTGGCTATTGTTCGATTTCTTCAAGGATGGGGAGCAGATCGCGGCTTCCGTGGACGACACGCTCGATCCTGACAGTATCCTTGCGAACCCTGAATAGGATGACGTAATGGCCGACTGGAGCCAGCCGGGCATTGATGCCAAGCTCCGGTCGGAGCCTATAGACCAGCGGTTGCTTGGCAATCTCTCCGAAGCGCGACCGAAGCACCCGAATCCAGTTGGCGGCGTGGCGGGGGCTGTCCTGAGAGATGTACTCCGCAATCTCCGCAAGATCGTACTTCACAAAAGGGGAAAATATCAAGCGCATTATCGCCCGGATGCCTCGGCCAACGCCTCGTATTTTTTCTCCAAGGCATCAAGAACCGGTCCTGGGTCTTCTCCCTCAGAGTCGTCCGCCACAGCTTCCAGCCATGCTCTGCGCAGCTCTGAGAGGCCCTGGGCCCGCAGGTTACGTTTGTGGGTCCAATCACGCAAGGCGTCACGAACAACTTCGCTCTGGGAGGAGTATTCGCCGGCATCCACGGCCTGCCGGACAACGGTAGCCATCTCGGTTGGAAGGGCGATGCTCAACTTCTCGATGGTAGGCATTAGGTAAACCTCAGTAGTAATACTTTACATCGGGGCCGCTATTCAATCTCCTGGCTGGCATCCCACGCAAACCCCTCCCGCTTTACGGCGGGCGCGAGGATGAGAGGCAACGCGGCCTGAACTGGCTTCTTTGAAGACGCTTGCGCTGGAGCTGATGCCGAAGCTGGCGCTGGCAGCTCCGCTGCTTTCCTGGGTGCTGATTTCTCCATCTTCCGCTCGATGAACTCGGCCTGCTTCTTCCGCTTCTTCGCCAGCCGAAAGCGCACCGGCACGACCCGGTTCTCCTGCTTGACGTAGGCACGGTGGCTGTCGAGGCCGGCGATCTCGGAGGCCATCACGAGCGGCTTGGTGGCGATCTCCATGGCGTAGGACTTCTTCGACCGCAGCAGCCCCATGCTGCGCGACTCCTTTAGGCGCTCAACCTCGATCTCCCCGATGGCATCCGAGATCCATTTCGCCGCGCGCGGCTCGGAGGTCCTGAAGAATACCTGGTCGCGGGCTGCGAGAGCATGGCCTCGGCGTCCTGGCCGTAGCGCTTCTCCATCTGGCTGCGGCCCTGGAAGCCGAGCACGACCGGATTCCCGTACTTGGCCCGGACCCAACATTGCTGACACCGGGGGCAATCTGGCGACCCTTGGAAGAGGCCAGAGGTGCAGGAATGGGGTCAGCATGAACATTATCGTCGCAAAACATACAGCATTCGGGATGTCTTTTGCCGCAAACATCCGCGACACACGTTTGGCCCATACTCGCCAATCAGCGATCTATCGCAAATCTTGAACGTTGTGCGACAAATTGGCCTTTGTGGCACCCTACCGTGCGCCATCCAAGATCGAAGCGACCTGAACAGCTAGGAAAGAGCCTCAGAGATTGCCCCCGTGACAGCAATGTTGGGTTCCCCCCCTTATTTGTTTGTGACCGTAGCTGCCCTCTTCGGCGAAATCTTCGTCCGGGGACCATCATCCAGCCTGCTCTTTTTCGGCTGCTGCTATATAGTCTTCGGTTACTTGATCTACAACTCAGGTATTTGCCGAGGACGATCGGCATCCTGCTCTCTGTCGCGGGCGTCGGCTATGCCGCCTATAGCCTGGCGCAGATGCTGGCACCGACGTTCGCAGCGAAGCTACTGTTCCCCTGGTTGCTGCTGCCCGGCTTCTTTGCGGAACTGGGACTCTGCCTGTGGCTTATCGTCAAAGGAGTTAACGTCATAGAGTGGCGGGAGAGAACAAAAGCGTAAAGGGTAGTGCGCCTCGCCACGAGGCGTGAGCTCTGCCCGGCGTTGTTTGGCTCACAATTGAACCGTCGTTTCAGAGCGTGGAGGCCGGGAGCCTCCTTGCATGTCCGTTAGCGGGACGGCGCACCCGTTCGAACTCCCCTCCTACCTTGCCTTGCCACGAGACGAGGGCGGAAGAATCTCACCTGGCACAAGGGTAGCGGCTCGCAGCATATGCAGCAGAGCAGAGCTGGTGGCCCCCGGCTGATACTCCTCCCTCCGCCCAATGCCACGCGGAGAAGCAGCTTTCGCCATACTGGTTGTTGTACCGAGGCTGTTCAGGAAGGCGATCACGTCAGATCTCTGCCCACTGTCGGACAGGTAGAAGGGGTGAGGTGCGCTCGCTCCGCGTCCGGGGTCCAGAAGATTATCCAGCGAAGGGACAGAGTTGTCGTGGAGAAAAATGGGCTTCCGCGCAAGGTCCAGCAGCAGAGGAAGAGCAATGCCTCGATCTAGACCTCGCAGGCTCGCGTTGATCGTCGCCATCTTCGTATCAAACGTAGCTCCCGGAGTGAACTCGATGGGCGTGAGGGGTTCGACGCGCTGAGCGACAACGGTGGGGTTGTCGCCGGGAAAGATCTGCTTCATGGGGATAATGCCGGTGGGGACAAAGACACTTTGGTCCACGTTGTGACAGCTGGTGCATCCCACTGTACGGAAGAGGTGCTGCCCACGCTGCACGGCCTGTGCGTCCTTCACCACGCCCGGCGGCGCCTGCAATCCGAAGACGTACGCGTTCATGTCAATCAGCTCCTGCTGGTTGACACGAACACCCAGGGCATACGCCTCGGTGCCGGAGAGCGACGGGTCGGAAGGAGGTGCGGCGTTGACGTACGGATAGCCCGTGACCCCGGTCTTTGCCAGGACTTTGACATACCGGGCGACCAACTCATCCCCGTTGGCGGCTCCAACCTTATGTTCGAAGGCGCGCCCACCCGTGGTCGTGATGGTCGTTGGGTCGAGAAGGGCTACATACACCTGATTGGCGAAGTTGTCCTCAGTGCTGATCTCTCCGGCACTGCCATACGGCGCGGCCAGATCCTGCCGGAAGAGCGGCTGGTTATGCATAGGCTGCCCGTTGCCGTCGGGTGTGTCGTCGAACATGCCCACCGGGTAATAGCTCTTATTGGTAAGGTACGCAACCGCGTCCGCTTCCAAAGAGTCTTCGGTAAGTCCCACCGGAGCCCGCCCCAGCGTCTTTCCGCCCAGGGTGACCTGCATCTGCGGGAAGTAGGCCAGGGGATTTCTCCCCAGCGCGACGATGCTGCCGAAGTCCAGCGTGTGGGCTGCTCGTCCGTCCTGCCGGTGCCCAATGCCGCCGCCGTTCGCGACGTTGAGTACAGAGGTATCCGTATTGGAATGGCACATGGCACAGCTCGCGCCGACCCGCGAGCCCTGCGTGATATCCAGATGCCCAAGGTGTGTACTGTCCTTGACCGGGAAGCCGATCACGGCGTTCTCATTGAACAGAGCGATCATAAACTTCGGATCGTTGAGCAGGGCCGAGCTTTGACCGCTCGCATCGCTTGCCAGCTGCGCGGCGAGCGTCTGTTTGGAGGCAGCGTCGATGGCGTCGGAGTCGAAACTGATGCCGAGCTTGAGTGCCTGCAAAGGCGTCAGCCCTTTGTCCATCATGCCCTGGGGCAGGCGAACGGCATCGGTCCAGAACCCCTCATTGCCGAAGGTTTCGAAACGAAACACCTGCTGGCCATTAGTTGCACTGCCGAGTAGCGTCGGCGGCGGCGTTCCGGGATTGGCCGGTCCGCTCGTTCCGTTATCCGAAGAACAGCTCAGCAGGAGCAAGAGTCCAGAGAGAGCAAATAGGATCCGAATGCTGTTGCGGTTCGGAGACATCATTGGCCATCTTCCCTTCTAGGCGGGTCGTACTTCGGTCCTAAGCGCAGCACCGGGCAACCTCGGCCCACGCAAGGGGCGGAGCGTGTGAGGACAGCGGCCCGCAGTCCTGCCCGGCGATTGGCTTATCTACTTAGTCGGACGGGGAAGACAAATCCCCCTCGCGGGTTTGTGAATAATTGTCGCGAGGACGTACACGCTGAGGTCTTTAGCGGGAATGGAGCTTGTGATATGGGCAGCCCTGCCAGGGCATCGAGACACTGTCAAACGTCTCTGCCACCACTCTGGCGTGGCAAATCTTGCAGTGATTCCGTGTCTCGCCCCCGGGCAGATGCCGAGTCATCCTCTCCCACTCGCAGATCGCGTACCCTGCCTCTTCGCTCTCGGATACCGGACGTAACGCTGCGCTCTTCTCCGCCTCGCGGATCACCGCTGAATAGATTCGCGAACGTAGTGAAGCCGGAGCCATTGTGCCGCTTGGGGCTTCCCTGCACTCTGCGAAAAGATCGTCAAGCTTCTTTTCCACGGTGCCCCTCCTTCCACTTGGCTGCAAACGCAAGTCGTGCCCTCGCCAGGACCCGCTCTACCGACTTGATCGTTTTGCCCGTTTGGGAAGCGATCTCACCAAGGGGTTTCTCGTCCCAGTACCGCCAACGGAGGATCGCGCGGTATCCGTCCGGGAGTTGCAGCATCGTGAGGCGAATCCGCTGTTCGAGAAGGCGCTGGTCGAGCTCCTGCTCAACGCCGACCCATGGGGCATTCGGTGATACGGCATCCCGCCCTTCCCACTCCTCTTCAAGCGGTAACTCGCGAATCTGTCTGCGATAAAAATCGGCCACTTTGTTCTGAGCGATCGCGCACAACCAGGTCTTCAGGCTCGCGTTTGCCTGGAAGGCGCTCAGTTGCGACCAGGCAACCAGAAACACCTCCTGACAAACATCCTCGATGGCTGCCCGATCGTCCATCCTTCTGCTGATGAACGCAAAGACAGCATCGCTGTATCGATCGATGAAAACGGCAATGGCTTTCCTGTCCCCTAGCAGGACATCGGCCACGAGCCGAGCTTCCTCGTTCGCGGCGGAACATGATGGATCTTTTGTAGAACCCGCGGTACCGCTTACGTGCAAGCTGATCCAAACCTTCCTCCGTTGCATCGTACGCGCAGACGGCCTGCGGCAAAGTTCCTCGCCTCAGATGTTGACTCTGGCTCCACTCCCAGGCGAACCCCATCCAGGAGGAACAGTCAGCCCATTGGGGACACCTCAAGGGAAATTTCCGTACGCTAAGAACCCTGGACAGGCGTTCAGGGGCCGTCCGGTTAGGTCGAGGACCGACGGACCGTTGCAAAATAGCTTGCGGTAGGTGGCCTGCTGTGCGATAACTACGTTATGCGAAGTACGCGCAACGTAGCAAATGCCGAACAAGGTCCGGAGACAGGACATTATTCTGATCCGCCGCTGTTGGTGCTGGCTAGTTTGGCTGATGGACCAAAACACGGACACGCGATGATTGAAGACATCGCGCGTCTTTGCGGGACTTATCTGGGACCGGGAACGCTTTATGGGGCAATTTCCCGCCTGGAACAGCAAGGCTGGATCGAGCCGCTCCCACCGGAGGAGCGCCGCCAACCCTACCGCATAACCTCTGCGGGCCTGCGCGTCCTTCGCGCGAAACTGACTACCCTCCAACAGTTCTCGAACGCCGGACTGCATAGATTGGAGGCGTTATGAATCCACGACTCGCTCAGTTCCTTGTGCGCCTCTATCCGTCTCAGTGGAGAAGACGCTATGGCGTGGAGTTCGAGGCTTTTCTCGAATCAGGCAAGAGCGGCCTGCGCACCTCAGCGAATGTCGGCTGGTCTGCTTTCTGTGAACGCATCGTCCCAACGCAAGAGCGACCGATAGATCAGAGTGCAGGCTCTGGTAAGTTCCGATCTTGGTGCGTCCGAGCGCCGTGGGCGATCTTCGGCTTAGGCCCTGTTTTCCTCCTTGCTGGGGCTTACCTTATCGCTCTGTTCATGTTGTGGTCTGGCTGGAAGATGTTTCTGCCTGGGGCGGATACGCCGTTCATAGGACCACTATATGGGTTGAAAACATCTACTTTCAGGCAGCCAAATTCTTATTTTTCGGAGCACCTGTCCTCATCGGCTGGGCAGTCGGAGTTGCCGCCGCTTGCCAAAGGGTCAAAGCGGTTTGGCCAAGTATCGGTTTGGTCCTGATCACCTTGCTAGCCGCTATAATCAGGTCCGCGCGAGCCGCACCGAAGTCCCTCGCGGACTCGGACATATCAGCATGGACATCGCTTTGGGAACTTCCGTCGCGAGTATTGCCGACCGCCTTTTCTACGCATTGGTGATTCTTTCTCTCGCCGTGCTGCCGTATCTCGTCTGGCGGCTGCAGAGAGCTCGTTCGCTCTTCCTTTAGTTCAAATCTATTCACGCCGCCATCTGCGGACCGATTGGAGCATTTCGAAGATGGCAAATCGCATTTTCAGGCGCGTAGTCAAGGCGGCTGGCGTGCTCGCCCTTATTGCTATAGTCGGCATCGCAGCCTTTCTCGGATCGCTATGGCTGGACCATACCAGATCGACGACGCTGCCCACCCCGACTGGTCCCTATAAAGTCGGTCGAAGCACCTACGCTTGGACCGACGAAACACGGCTGAATCCCTTCGCACCCGCCCCGAACATTAGGCAAGAACTTGGAATTTGGATGTGGTACCCCGCCGCGCCAACGCCTTCCACAAAGACTTCGGAGTACCTCCCTGCATACTGGCGTCGGGCATTGGAACAGCATGAAGGCTTCATTCTCAGCAAGCTCCTGAGCCGCGACCTAGCTCGTGTCGAGACTCACAGTTGGCCTGACGCAGATGTCTCACCGGAGCAGCCCTCTTATGCGGTCGTTCTCCTCCGGGCTGGTGGCGGAGCACTGAGTACCGATTACACATCGATCGCTGAAGATCTGGCGAGCCACGGATACTTCGTCGTAAGTTTCGACGCGCCTTACCGGACGGTCATCATGCCATTCTCGGACGGTCGAGTCACAACCAGGTCTGGCAGAGACGATGTCGAAAGCATGCCTCACGCGGAAGCAGAGCATTTTGCGAATGGCCTCGTCACCGCCTGGGTCGCAGATGGGAAATTCGTCCTCGACAAGCTGCAGCAATTGAACGCAGGCGACCCGGCCAGCAGATTTAAAGGCAGGCTCAATATGCAGGAGATTGGAATTGCTGGGCACTCGCTAGGCGGGGCGACAGCAGCGCAATTCTGCCATGACGACAACCGCTGCAAAGCAGGAATCGACATCGACGGCATGCCCTTTGGCAGCGTTGTTCAACAAGGTCTGCATCAACCGTTTCTCTTCATCATGAGCGATCACAGCAGAGAGGCCGGTGCGGAGCCACGCAAGGTAAAGAATGATATCGAGTCAATCTACAACTCAATTCCAGAGGGAGAACGCTGGCAGATTACGATCATCGGCGCAAACCATTTCAGCTTTAGCGACCAGATGCTAACCAAAAGCCCTATGTTCGTTTCGATACTCCAAAGACTTGGTATGTTTGGCCGACTGGAGAAGCGCCGCGGTCTCGCGGTCACAAGTGCATGTGTCCACACCTTCTTCGACGTGTACCTGAAAGGTGCTCCGTCGAATGAATTGGGCAGGCTTCCGGCGCTTTACCCGGAAGTGAAAGCCGGAATAGCAGAGGCGTTTCCACAAAGTAATTAGGGAGAGAGTCAAGGCTGCCGAAGGCATCGCGTAGCGGCTGCGGCCTTGACACGCGGTCTAAAGGCTGGGCTACGCTCCCATCATTCTGGGGCAGGTATAAATTACAGGCCAAGTCCCAGCCCGTAGCTGTGCTCATGTCTCGGCGCGATCTCCTGCTGTGGCGGCTGGATGGACTGCTCTTGCTTGTGCTGCGGCGAATGGGCGCTCTCGCGGGAGACCTCGTGGCCCAGCGCGGCGGGCAGCTTCTCGCGGTCGTTGGTGAAGAGCTGCGCGTCGTGCGCTCCGCGCGAGACGGCGACATAAGCCATGCGGTTGTTGAGCAGGTCTTTTGCGCCCAGCTCCGTGTCCACATGGACCAACACCCGCTCGGCAGTCTGCCCCTGGCTGGAGTGACTGGTCACGGCATAGCCATGGTCGAGATGCGGATGCCTGGCCGGATCGAGTTGCACGGAGCGGCCATCGTCCATGCGCAGCGACATCCGGCCTTCGGTGATGCTCTCGACAGTGCCCAGCTCGCGATTCGCAACCTTGAGGTCCTTCGCGGGCGCGGTGAACTGGATACGGTCGCTCACGGAAAAGCTGCGCGGCTCCTCGCGGTAGACCGAAACTCCCTGCTGGCGGTGCGGGTCGTAAGTTCGCTCGGTGCCGTCCTTCAGCGCCACCGTAATCCGGTTGTGCGGAGCGTCGATGCCCACCACGCGGGCATATTCGCCTTTGCCGATGCCGGTCTCCTTCGATGCACGGCTATAGCGCAGCACATCGTTCACGTCGTACCGCTCGGCCCATGTGCGGGCCGCTCCGGTGAGGTCCTGACGCGGCACCAGCGTTTCGACGCGATGCTCTTCCCGGCCCACAGCTCCATGCCGTTGCAACTCGGCATGGATGCGCTGATTGATCTCCGCGCGGGAGCGGTTGTCGGGCGAGACGACCAGCGTGTTCTCCGGTGACTTTGCGTATTCCTTCGCGATGGCGTCGATCCGCTCCTCGCGGCCCCGGAACTCATGCACCCGGCCTTGACTGTCCAGATTCTTGACCGCAGCTCCCACCTCGCCGCGCGCGAGCTGCTCGACCACCTGCCGCAGCTCCGGCTCTTTCTGACGCACGATCTGATCGAGCGAGATGGTCTTCATCCCGGCTTCCTGCAACTGCGCGAAGGGCTTTCCGGCCTCGACCGCCTCATGCTGCCGCCGGTCGCCGACCAGCAACACGCGGTCGTTCGGGTGCAGGCGCGTCACAAACTCGTGCATCTGCCTGGTGGACGCAAGCGAAGACTCATCGAGCACATAAAGCCGCTTCTCTCCGGTGTCCGGCCCTTGCCGTCGCGCCAGGTGCATCTGCAAGGTTGAAGTCTCAATGCCGGCCTCGCCGAGCTTCTGCGCTGCGCGACTCGTGGGCGCGAAACCCTCCACCCTGTACCCTTCGGCCTCGGCTCCTTCGCGGATGACAGCCAGCGTCGTGGTCTTCCCGGCTCCGGCTACGCCGTCGATGCCGACGATCTTCTCGCGCGCAGCGAAGACTTCCCGCGCGGCGACCTCTTGCGAACGGTTCAGCTCCGGGTGCCGCTCCAGCGTGTCGAAGCGCTCCCGGCCTTCTAACAGCATCGGGTCCTGATAGCCGCGCCGATTGCCCTGCTGCATCTGGCCGACGATCTCCCGCTCCATCCGCACCATTTGCGCGGTCGTGATCTGCGGCCCGCGCACGGACGCCTGCGCCTCGCGGAACTCGCCTGCCTGCATCCGGCGCTCGAACTCCTGCCGCACCTGCGAGTAGGCGATCTCGCCCATGCCACGGTTCAGGGATGTTTCGTAAATCGCCCTCCGGTCCTGCACGGCATCTTTCTCGAACAGGTGATCGCGGGCGTAGGTCACGGCCTGCCGCGCCGTCTGCTCCGGCGTCCGGGCTGGGGAATTCTCCTGGTTAAGCTTCTGAGTACGCTCCCTCATCTCGGCTACAACCCGATCGGCCTGATGGCCGTACTGCCCGGCCAGTTCTCGGTGCTGCCGCTGCACCTCTTCCGGTGACAGCAGCTCCTTACGGTCGCGGGTGCGATGGGCGGCGATCTGGCCGGCCGCCGCGCCGTCGATTCCCTGCTCGCGCTTATAGTCCTGCACTTGCTGACGGCGCGGACTCGACGCCTCCAGATACTCCCGCGTGTACCCCTTGATCTCCGGCTGGCCGTCCTTGCCGCGCTCCAGCTCGTAGCCGAGCTTTTGCAAGCGAGTCGCCAGCTCCGCGCGGTAGATCGCCGTGCCGTAGTGCTGCGAAGCGTACAGCTCATGCGACTGCACGGAGCGGGTCTGGCCATTCTCGCGCTCGGTCACGTTGAAGATCACGGCATGGGTATGAAGCTGCGGCGCGGCGTAGCCAGCGACAGGCCGCGCCGTGTCGTGCTCGAAGGTCGCGGCGGCGAACTTGCCCGTCGTCTCCGGGGCATGCACGTTGCCGATCCGCGCCTGGGTGTAGTGCTCGATCTCGCCCAAAGCCACGCGAACGCTCTCCCGGTGCGCCTCCCGCACCCGGTCATCGCCGCCGACAAGCGCGGTCAGCGAAACCGACTTCGGCGCGGAGAACGTGGCATCCCATCCCGCGCGGTGCTCCACGCTCGTCACTTCTCTTCCCTGCTTGCCCTCGTAGGTCCGGGAAACCTGATGCCGCACAAGCTGCTCTTCGGTGAACGGGTGCTGGCCTTCGCTCAGTCGCGCGAAATGGTCATTGCCGACAGCGCCCTCCAACCCCCACTGCTCGGCAAGCCTGCCCTGCCACTCGCTATGCCCCTGCTGGTCGCGGCTCCAGTAGTTCTGCCGCTCCGACGCGAACTCCCGCGCGTGATACGTCCGCGCTTGGCCTGCCGATAGCGGTTTGGAGGACATTGTGAGCATAGAGAAATGCTTGGTGCTTTTATTCAAACCCAGCCCTTGCCGACACGCAAGTAAACTGGAGGGGCGATTTCTGGAGCAATTTGCCCCGGCTACCCGCTGTATCTGGATGATGTTTGCAGGAGGGGCGCATAGATGTTCTACCCAATGGTGCTTATAGGTGTGCTTGCGGGCATCCCAAACCTCGCATCGGCACAGCAGGAGGTTCCACCCCCCTCCGCGATCGGCACGGCTCGAATCTCGCCTACACTTTATTTCTCTTCCCCTTCGGAAGAGTTGGCGAGCCGGAATGCCCTTCATGCCCGCGTAGCCCCGCTTGTGAAGGAATTGGCTGGCTCAGATAGAACCTCACTGGAAAAGACCCTCGACACCGCAAACCAGACGCTGATCGCTCTCCAACGTCATGCGGCGTACCTCCGGGTTCAGGCTTTAGAAAACACCCAAGACCAAGATGCAAAGGCGGCTGGGGCCTCCGTCAACACCGACGAATCCGTATTGAACGCCGCGATGAGCAGTCGGTTGCGGCAGGTGCCTCCCGCGCAGATGGCTTCTCTTGGGCGCTATGCATTTCTCGCCCAGCAAGCCCAACGAGACGCAGGACATGCCTTCTCTCCAGACGCGGAGCGTTATCGCGGAATCGTGACACTCCCATCAGAGGACGCGATTGCCAATGCATACGACCAGCTCCTTGACACTGTAGGCAGCAACCAAGGCACATCGTCTCCAGACCTGTCCACACGCCGCGCGGCCATCACGAAACGGAATGAAGCCTATGACCACGCCGCGCCCGTGACGGCTACGCTGCTGGCCACCCTGATCGATCTTGAAAACAGGGATGCCGCCGCGCAAGGCTATGCCAACGCCGCCGACCGAAAATACAGCTCCCTGGGTTTGAGCGCGAAACTTGTGGATCAAACGCTCTCGGCGGTACAGGCAGAGGCTCCGGCCTACCGGCACTATGAGCAGGTTTTAGCCGATCACGCCGCCAAAAAATTAGGAGTCTCGCCCGTCGTGTCTGCTGAGCAGGACCTCGCATATACGCCCTCCCCGCAGATTTCTTTGGTTCAGGGTAGACAGCTCATCCTTGATGCTCTTCAGCCGCTTGGACCGGATTACACCCGGCGCTTCACGCAACTGCTTGACCCAGCCAACGGCAGACTCGACCTCTCCGGCGGGAGTCACCGTGCTCATACCGGAACTTCCATTACGGCATACGACACGCCCGTCGCGCTTTACTTCAGCGGCTACGATGGGTCGCTGAAAAGCGTTAGCACAATCGCCCACGAGGGCGGTCACGCCATCCACCGGGAGCTAATGAATGCAAGCGGCATACCCGTCTATGAACGAACTGGGCCGCACTATCTTTTCGAAGGCTTTGCAATCTTCAACGAATTGCTCCTGCTGGATCACGCAACCGAAATAGCCAAAACTCCCGCAGAACGCCAGTATGCTTTGGAACGGCTCTTGTGGAAGCTATCAGCCGAACTCTTTATGTCGGCGGAGGAAACGGCATTCGAGCAAAGTCTTTACACAGAGGCAAGCGGGCACCCGTTGATGAACAGGGGCAGCATCGACGCAATTTACCGGAAGTCCATTGCACCCTATGAGTATTGGCCGATGAGCGATGTGGGAACATCGCGCGAATGGATGCGCAAGTCGCTCCTGTTTGAAGATCCCCTCTACCTGGTCAACTACCTATATGCGGCTGTCGTGGCGGTCGCGCTTTATGATCGGGCGCATTCCGACCCGAATTTCGCTTCCAAGTACGAAGCGCTACTGAGCCGGGGCTTCGATGCAGAACCTCAGACGCTTCTCGCATCCATGAACATTCGGCTTGATGATCCCGCACTGGTCAAAGCCGCATCTCGACATTTTCAGGCGAAGACGGAAGAGCTACAGCACCTCTATCAGGCTGAACCTGGGCAGTAATGCTGTCACTCGATCTCCTGGCTGCTATCCCAAACAAACCCCTCCCGCTTCGCGGCGGGCGCGTGGAGGAGCGGCAACGCGGCCTGAACCGGCTTCTTTGGAGGCGCTTGCGCGGGAGCCGATGCCTGCGCGTGCGAGGGCGCTGGCAGCTCCGCTGCTTTCCGGGGCGCTGGCTTCTCCATCTTGCGCTCGATGAACTCGGGTTGTTTCTTCCGCTTCTTCGCCAGCCGGAAGCGCACCGGCACCACCCGGTTCTCCTGCTTGATATAGGCGCGGTGGCTGGCGAGGCCGGCGATCTCGGAGGCCATGACGAGCGGCTTGGTGGCGATCTCCATGGCATAGGATTTCTTCGACCGCAGCAGCCCCATGCTGCGCGACTCCTTCAACCGCTCGACCTCGATCTCGCCGATGGCCTCCGAGATCCATTTCGCCGCGCGCGGCTCGGAGGTCCTGAAGAAGACCTTGGTCGCGGGCTGCGAGAGCATGGCCTCGGCGTCCTGGCCATAGCGCTTTTCCATCTGGCTCCGGCCCTGGAAGCCCAGCACGACCGGGTTCCCATACTTGCGGTTTTCGGTCACGGCGGTATGGAGCTGCGGGAGCTTGTTGAGGCTCGCCAGCTCGTCCAGAACGAACCAGACCGGCTGCGCGTCCGGGCAGTGGCCCATCATGCGCAGGATGAACAGGTCCAGCCACACGGAATGCAGCGGCAAGAGTTTTTCCCGGTAGCCGGAGCTGGAGGTTAGGAACACCCACCGGTTCCGGTTCGCTATCCACGACGATGTAGCGAAACTCAAGTCGTTGGGTTCGGCATACTGGGGCAGCAACTCCAGGCTGTCGGCCACCATGTTCATGCTGGAAAGAATCCCAGCCCGCTGCGCTGGTGCGCCGGCATCGAGGTAGGCGGCAAGAGGAGTTCCCTTCACTATCGCGGCGATCTCCTCGGGGTCGCTCATCCACCGCAACAGGTCGCGGACGTGCGGTTTTCGGCGCAGCAGATGGGCCAGAACCCGGCGCGGCGCGTCGGTGAAGAATGCCTTTTCATACTCCTTCTCCGGCAAGAGCGCGGCAGCGATGGAGGTGGCGATCTCGTCGTTGAATATCTCATCCGGCAAGGACCAATAAGGAAACCGGGCGTCAAGGGGATTGAGGATCAGGTCGCCGCGCTCGGGCGAGTAGAACTCGCCGACGAAATCCATCGCCGGATCGTAGACGATGGCACTGTCGCCGCGCTCCTTCACCTGCCGCAGAATCTGCCGGATGGCCGACGACTTCCCCGCCCCGGTATCGCCCATCAGCAGGATGTGACTCGACTCCAGACGCTTCGGAATCGCGTAGCTCCGGCCCCACGGAACGAGCTTCGACCCTACGCTCTCGCCCTGTAATTTGAGACGGATGCCGTCTCGGCGGAACACTTTCAGGCTTGCCAGACTCAGTTCGGGTCCCTTGGTCCTCCGTCCGTGCCGCTGCTCATGCCGCCGCTGCGCCCACGAACTCAGCCCATAGCTCCAGGCGTCTTTAGCCTTTTGCAGCCCAATACACAGGAAGATCAACCCACCAAACCATAGAGCAGGGGCAATCCAAGGATGCGCGGAACGCTCTCGCCGTCGTACATCGAATCCTGGAGCAGCGCGGCCAGCTCAGACGACGAAACCTTCTCGGGGGAACTCAGCGCCACTCCCCGCCAGCCGTCCGCGAAGGCCTGATCCGAGAGGCTGACTGGCAATTCTCGGCTCGTTCCGGCGACCGCATCCTGGGGAAGCATGGGGATGGATTTGCGCCTCGGAGCGGTCTTCAGCACCCACCGAATGCTCGTCACATCGTGCGGCTGGGTCGCCCCAAGGGAGCTGGCGGCATAGGTGCTGAGATAGAACTTTTGGAGCGGCGTGAGCGTCCAATAGAGCCAAACTGAAGCGGGGAGAACGAGCAGAAACGGCCCCAGGGTGATGCCAAACAGGAGCAGCAACACCCTCCCGCCGCGACTCGGAAACCGCATAGGACGACTCACGGCTGGCCCCCGTTTGGCCCCTCCTGGGCATCCTGGGCATGGAAACTTTCGAGCATCCTGCGGGCGTCGGCCAGCTTCCGGGCGTTCGCCTGGTCGCGGATTTTGAGCACGGATTCGGCCAGCAAGTGCTTCCCTTCCGCGTTCGCCTGGGCGGTCGCATGGAAGAGATTGAGGAGCATGTACCGGGTCGCCGACTGCTCACTCAGGAGCAGTTCCATGGGGTCCGCCGGACGCTGCCGCGCCGCCTTCAATGCCAGATCGCGCAGCCACTCGGCCAGGGTTTTGCCGTCGCGCGCGGCGGCGGTCTCAACCTCCCGCAGCTCCTCGGGCGTGATCCGCGTGGCTACGGTTTTGGTGCGGTAGCCGGGCTTCTCCTCCACGCCTGCGGAGGCGTTTCGGGGCTGGGGAGCGTTCGTGCCGGGAGTGCTCAAGCGGTAGTTGTCCTGCTGAAAACCCTAGACTGCGCCCTCCGAGCCCGTCAAATCGCCTGGATTGCGGCTTCGGGCTAAGTACCTGCACATCAATGTGTTTACGCCAGAGTAGCAAATCCGTTTACGCCGGGAACCGCGCGTAAACAGACGTAAACGCGGTTTTGATAACTTGCTCATTCCAAGTGAGTTTACTTTTGTAAACTCCAGAACGGGTCCGCGTTTACCTACAGTTTCCATTTGGGGGTGGCGTGCCAGGCGCTTACTCCCGACGCGAAGCGGCGTTCTGCTTTTTGGCTGGGAAGCTGGTCGATGCTTACGAAGATCGGGGGGCTTAACGCGCCCATGCCGTGAGGCCGCCATCGACGATCATGGATTGCCCCGTGACGTAGGAGGCGGCGTCGCTGCATGGCCATAGCGCAGCCTGGGCCGCTTCTTCGGGCCTGCCGATCCGTCCGGCTGGAATGTGGGCGACATACCCCTTGAGAGCTTCCTGAGCCTTTACCATGTCCCCACCCACGGCCTGGCTGATGGCGCTCTGCAACATCTCGGTATCGAAGGGACCAGCGACCAAAGCATTGACTCTGATTCCGTCGGCTGCATACTCCTGGGCTGCCGATTTGGTGAGCGCCAAGACACCGGCTTTCGACATGGAATAGAGAGCTGCTAACCGTGCTCCCCCCAATCCGTTGACGGAGGAAGTATTGACGATCACGCCGCCACGCTGGAACCGGAACGAAATCAGAGTGACAGAGGACAGGATCGGAGTGCATGAGTGTTTCGGTAGTTGAAGCTACAGGAGGACGTAGGCCGGTTTTGATGATGTTGTCCCTGTCCCAGCCTCTGCGGACGGCTCAGCGGTCGATTCTGGGGCTTTACTGTCTATGCCAGCACTCAAGCCGAAGAACAACCGCAACAGCTAGACCAACCCCACTTTCATTAGGAAAGTTTTTGCTTTTGTTTCTGTCGGGAGGTTTGGAGGGGCGCAGCTCCTCCAATGAATGCGAACGTGAGTTTGCTAGTCGTTCCGCAGGAACGCTC
>JAABUX010004235.1_pt1 | contig 18362 bp, 10 predicted proteins | sample 5561851 | NCBI WGS metagenome assembly JAABUX01 (sample SAMN10711883, study PRJNA513361) | rock metagenome | isolation source: Antarctica rocks | place: Antarctica: Victoria Land, Richard Nunatak red sandstone | collected 2016-01-03 | reverse complement strand
ACATGCGCGAGGGACTGCTGGCCCTCGCGGTCGGCGCCGGGTTGCAGGTGATGACCGCGATGATGGAAGCCGACGTGGCCACGCTGGCCGGCGTGAAGGGCAAGCACGACAGCGACCGGGTCGCGGTCCGGCACGGCCACGAGCGCGGATCGGTCACCCTGGGCGGTCGCCGCGTTCGGGTGGAGCGGCCGCGGGTCCGCGCGGTGCACGGCAGCGGCGAGTTGCCGGTGCCGGCCTATGAGTTGTTCAGCAGCACCGAGCTCCTCGGGCGGATGGCGATGGACCGGATGCTCGCTGGGCTGTCGACCCGCCGCTACTCCATCGGCCTGGAGCCGGTCGGGCAGCAGGTCAGTGAGGTGGCGACGAGCACGAGCCGGTCGGCGGTGTCGCGGAAGTTCGTGACCCAGACCGAGACCGCTCTGGCTGGGCTGCTCAGCGCCGACCTGAGCACTCTGGACCTGGTCGCGTTGATGATCGACGGGGTGCACTTCGCCGAGTCGTGCTGCGTCGTGGCGCTTGGCATCGACCTGCAGGGCACTAAGCATCCGCTGGCGCTGGTGGAGGGCTCGACCGAGAACGCCACCCTGACGACGGATCTGCTCGTCGGACTACGCGACCGCGGCCTGGACATGACCAGGCCGATCCTGGTCGTGCTCGATGGCAGCAGCGCCCTGCGCAGAGCCGTCGTGGACGTCTTTGACCACCCGATCCTTGCTCGCTGCCAACTGCACAAGATCAGGAACGTGCAGGACAAGCTCCCGCAGCACCTGCGTGGGCCGGTCGGCACCAAGATGCGCGCGGCCTACCACGCCGACAGTGCGCTGCTCGCCGAAGCCAAGCTCCAGGCCCTGGCCCGCGAGTTGGACAAGACCCACCCGCGGGTCGCCGCCAGCCTGCGCGAGGGCCTGGCTGAGACCCTCACCGTGCTGCGGCTTGGGGTGCCGCCTACGTTGGCGCGCACGCTGAGATCGACCAACGCCATCGAGTCCATGATCGGGGTCTGCCGGCAGCGGTCGGCGAACGTGAAGCGCTGGCGCGACGGGGAGATGGCGATGCGCTGGTGCGCAGCTGGGATGGTCGAGGCCGGCAAGCAGTTCCGTCGCGTCAACGGCCACCTACACCTCGCGAGCCTGCGCGCGGCCCTCGAACGCGAGGTCGCCGAAATTGTCGGAGCCACCTGCCATGATGACCGGGTCAGCGTGGCCTGACGATCAACGGGCCGCCACCGAAGTTCCACGGAACTCGGGACATCCTCCCCTTCTGGGCCCGCCACACCCAACGTCTGACTCAGCGCAGGGAGCGCAGTCTCAAGCCAAGACGTGACGAACGTGGCCGCACTCTCAAAATCGTCTTCCAAGTGGAGAGTGAAGGCAGGCTCGGCGGAGGCTGAGTTCATCGCGCGAGTATCTCGCAGACGGGCTCATGATGTGAAGGGCGAGAAGGCGCTGATCCGGCACTGACCTGCCCCATGCCGGCCTGCGGCACAGCCTCTACTCTCGCTGCGTGTCAACCGGTCAATGACGAACCCAGACTCAGACCTTGGCCGGCACCGGATGGCCGCCGCGATCCAAGAGGAGTTCGCGTACCGGTCGACCTCGTTCCTGCGCCGTAGGGCACCCATGCGAAAAGATGGGTCAGAACGGGTCGGGTTGACCGAGGAACTCCCGGTCGTCTGCCGCTGTTGTTGGCAAGGCGGCGATCTCGGGCGGGTCGCACCAACCGTGCATCGGACACCTCGTACAGGCCTGGCTGGGGTTCGGCGCGAACGTGAGGTCCTGCGCCCACCGCAAGGCGATCGAGGCGACGACCCGCAGGGCATGTGCGACGAGCGCACCGTCGGAGAGCGGGACGTAGAACACCTGGCTCCCGTTCGGGGTGAGCACCTCCAGCTCACCGGCTCCGCTGTCGCGGCTGTTGCCGTCAACACCGGCATGGAGCAGCGCGATGTGGAATGCGAACGCCGGATACTGCGAGAGCGCGTGGTACTCATCCTCCGGTGGCAGGTAACCGCGCGTCTTGGTCTCCCGCCAAATCCGCGAGCCCGGACCGCTCGAAAGGGTCAGATCGGGTTCGGCGACGAGCACCACATCAGCATCGGCGTCGTACACGGTGTGCCGCGGCTCAACCCGGATGTCGGTGAGGCCTGCGAAGCCGAGCAGGCACGTCTCGAGGTGGGCGAGCAGGTACGGCCGGGCGTGCGCGTACCCGATCGCATCGATGCCGGTCTCAGCCAGCAGCACCGCAGCCGCATCCGGCTCCGTCTCCGGGTCGGGCAGATCAGCAAGGGTGCACGCCTGATGGGGCGTGCGGTTGTGCGCCCAACGCAGGAACGTGTGGGTCGCCAGGCCCCTCAGTCGTGGGGTCATGTCCTCCCCGCCGTCGCCGTCGCCGTCAAGGCGGGGCCGGGGCGGCAGGTGGCTGCGCCGCTGGAGGTGGAACCGGCTGGGGCAGTCGTCGTAGATCGCCAGGTCGGTGCTCGTGATGGCACGGCTCGCGACCGCCTGCGTCGGGATGCCCAGCGCGCCCCGGAGCCGCTCGGGACCGGGGCAGACCTGCAGGAACGGGCAGCCACCGCAGGCGCTGCCCGGGTTGAGCACCAGCCCACCGAGGGCCTGCGCGACCAGATGACCGGTCTCGAGGTCGGTGCGGTCCCTGTACGCCGCCTGCGCTTCCGCTGGGGTGCCGTCGAAGAGGACCCGATACCTACCGCTCGCAAGACTGAACTCCGACACCCGTAGCCGCGCGAGCTCAGGCCGATCGCTGGCGAGGACCATCGCGGCCGTGGCAGCAAAGTCTTGGGTGTGGGCCGCATCCGGGTCGCGCGGGTCCTTGTGCGCCATCCGGACGCTCTCCCGGATCGTGCCGTCTTCCGTGACGTACTCCGGGCCGGTGAGCGAGACCTGTCCCCAGCCCTGCCGGAAGAAGCTCGTACTCGTGCCCTCGTACCGCATCGGCACACCCGCAGAGTCGGTGACGAGGTCGGCGAGCTCGCTCAGCTCATGGAGAGCGTGGGTGACGAAGCGCCGTTGTCCAATGGTGAGGTTCTGGTTGATGGCAGCGGCCTCGCCAAGGCTCGCGCCACCGTCGAGAGCACCCAACCCGTCTCGCAGGGCGAAGAAGAGCTGCTCGGAGGTGTCCCACCGGGGCACCCACCGGCTCGAGTCGTTCGGCTGAACACTGCCGGCCTTTTGGCGTGCCTTGTGCGCGACCTTGCCCGGGCACGTCCACGGTCCGTTGCGGCCAGAGACCTCGGACACGGTGAGCGAGAATCTGTCGCCGGCGCCGGTGAGCCACGGCGGCGGGATGTACAACTCGCTCACGGCTCGTCCTCGCTGACTCCGGCGTCCTCGGCGCGGGAGGTGACCCGCTCAAGAGCTTGCGCTACCTGTGTGCGTTCTCGGCGCTGCAGGCCTAGATTGCCTAGGAGCGCATCATGCTCGGGACCTCCGACAGAAGAGAGTGCGGTACGGACTTGGGCGGGGCAGGCCTGCTGGAACGCGCACCAGTCGCAGAGCGCCCCGGTCTTGGCCGTGACCCGGTTGGCGCTCACGGCCGCGAGGACTTCCTGCCAGATGGTGGCGAGGGTGCGAGCCTGGGCGATCGCGATCTCGCGAAGTACCGGGCGGGCGAGGCGCTCCCGGCCGATCAGGTACAGGAGCTCGATCCGGTCCGGGAGCATCCCGTCAGGGTCGGAGGCGGCGAGGGCTGCCGCGTAGGTCCACAGCCCGAAGAACGCTTTCGCGGTGTACGCGCTCTTCGGGGTGCGGCCGGACTTGTAGTCGGCTACGACGTGCGCCCCGGAGGCGTCGTAGATCCGGTCGATCCGGCCCCGGATCGGCGCGCCGTACAGCTCGGCATGGACCCAGACCTCGAGACCGTCGGGTCCGACGGTGATGAGCTCGGGCTTCTCGAGCTCGAAGAGCCCATCGAGGGCGTCATGCCCGGTCGTCATGACCTGGTCGCGGAGCGTCGCGACGTGCCCCACAAGGCCGGCGACGTTCTCGCGGGCAACCTCCTCCAGGTACGCGACCTCAAGAAGCTCACTCGCCGCCCCGCGGGTGCGCTCGTGTGAGTCGAGGCCGTACAGCAGTTCGATCGCGCGGTGGGCGGTGTTGCCCACCAGCTGCGGGATCGTCGCTGACTCCTGCCACCCCAACACGTACGTCAGCGCGTACTTGAGCTCGCAGTGCTGCCACGTGCTCGCGCTCGTCGGGGAAAGTCCGGTGGGCACGGCGAGCTCACCGTCGATCCTCACGACGAGCGTTCGCTTACTCGGCACTGCACCTCCAGACGGTGCTACCCATCCTTGCCGACGCGTCGCGTTCTGGTGGCACGTCTCCGGCTCCGCTCCGTGAAGTTGTCGGACGCGGCTCTATTGCCGCCCAGCGCGAAAGAGTTGCGCGATCCGGCTCTTGGACAGCCCAGTCCGCTTGGCGATCTGGTCATAACTCAGGCCCTCGCCCCGCATCGCGCGTACGGCCGCGACCCGGATCTCGTTGAGGCGGTCGTGCTCTGCCTCGAGGGTTGCCAGGACGTCAGAGATCCCGACGACCTGCCCTGACCACTGACGGAGCTTGCGTTCCGCCTCACTTCTTCCTCGCGGGTTGGCGTCGGAGGTACACCCTGGGCTGGTGTGCTGAAGGTAGCCGCCAGCACCGACATTCGTGGCTACCCGTAGCCGCGCTCCAAAGCGACCGGGCCCGGCAAGGTCCCTCGCTTTTTGGGACAACACCTCGACAACACGCACACGAACTGACTCGCGCCTCCGCGCGGCGACGTGACGAGGGTTGTTTCCGAGACACTGCCCGGGTTGGTCTGCACGATCCGGCACGTCGGGCAAGGCCTCTGCTGGGCCAGGCGATCCGAACGTCGTTCAGGTGTGACCGTGACGCCGGGCAGCGCCAGCACTGACGGTACGGGCCATTCGGCTGACATGGGGCCTTCGGTGGCGACTGTGGATATCTCGATGTTCCTAGACGGGCAGTGACCCCTCACGGCCGCCCAATGACGTCGGAGCCTTGAACGGGCGGCCTTGACGGCAGGTGGTCTCAGCAGTTGACGAGTTCTCGCCTCGGCTTGGACACCGGGATGGCCGCTCGAGAGAATGGACGGGTGACAACTCAGCCGGCGGAGGAGATAGAAGCAATCCTTCGCAAGCACGTCGTCGGTCACGCCGTACGAGCACTGCAGGTTCTTGGAATCAACTCTCTCAAGACTGTTGAACCCCCACCCACCGCTTTGGAGGGTCACGTCGTTGTGGATGTTGCGGCGCAGACCCGAGTGCTCGAGATCGCGTTCGAGACCTGCGCGATCCGCATCGATCTTGAACGAACGGGTCGAGTCAAGTGGTTGCCGAAGGCGGAGGCGTGGGCCCCGACGGATTCGACACCGGCGCCAACCTTGCGGCTTCTCCTTGACCACGGAAGCGCCGTCGACTTCACAGAGCCCGCCAAGACGAAGCGAATAACGGCAGCGATTCATGCCCGAAAGTGAGCGCAACGCGACTCACCGCGCCACCCGGCTTGCCCGCCAGCTTGGGCGACTCACCTCACGTCACTCGCTGGATGCAAATCAGCGCGAAGACCAGCGCCCCCCCCCAGGAAATGCCCTTGCGGACTATTCACTCTCCCCTTCTTGCTTAACTTCGGCCTCGACGAGCCGCGCGTAGTACGGAATCGCCCTGAGGCGAGCCCAGGGCTTGTAGTGGAGGTTCTGGACGAGGCACTCCAATGGCGCCAAGCCACGCACAAGGCTCCCCAGGTGGTCTGCCTCTTGGCCGGACGTCTTGCCAACGAGCGTGCGCTGAATCTCGCGAACCTGCTCGGCCTTCGTCTGGTTGAAGAAGATCCGGGTCGCCGTCGAGCCCCCGATGGCTTCGGGAAGATCTCGTGGGAACTGTGTCGCGATGATCACACCCAATCCGAAGGAGCGTCCCTCGCGCATGAGAGGCTGCAGTTTCGGCGAGTTGACGAGACGCCACGCCTCATCGAGGACGAGAAGACGCTCCAGGCGATGCGGCTGCGGGCGCCGGATGAGGAAGCTGTAAAGCGCGAGCAAGAAAAACTCAGCGACAGCGTTCTTCACCTGGTCGCCGGGCAGTTGGCTGAGACGGATGACGGTCGGTGTCGAGAGCAGGTCGCTCAGGGTCGATGCCTCGTCGCTGTCCTCACTGAACAGTCCAAGGTCGAAGATCGGCGAGAGTCGTCCGAGCAAGGTGTGTGCTTCTTCGCGCACCAACACGTCGCGGATGGCGTCGAACGGCAAGTATCGCTGCCCCGGCTCGGGGACGAACGGCTTGGTGCCGACGCCGTTGATGGCGTAGGTCTCCTTGATCGCCTCACGAAGCTGGAAGGTCTGCTGATCGCCCAGCTTGTAGATACGCTGAATCATGTCGCCCAGCTCGTGCACGTGCGCCGTGGGGTTGACCCGCCCGGTCTCGAGGTCAATCGGCGGAACCATAGGGTTGAAGGGCAGACTGCCGAAGCTCGCGTCGTGCACCGTGAAGCCCTCGGCGGCTGCGTAGTCGCCCTTGGCGTAGTCGTCCTTGAAGTCGAGGATCAGCGCGGGCAAAGCAGGCATGAGGTCGTGGAGGATGGCCTTGGTTGCCTGGGTCTTCCCACTTCCGGTCTCGCCGGAGATGGAAATGTGTGGATTGCTGAGAGCTTGCTCGGCGCTCTGAGGATCGTACCAGACCTCGCGCTGTGCTCCGTAGGTGCCGGCGGCCCTGCCAATGAGGACGCGCGGCCGCGCGGCCGTTGACGTCCCTGCGGGCGCAGTAGATGAGCGCTCAGCTTCCATCGAGGCCGAGTCATCGGACGCACTCGGAGACGACGAGGCCCCTCCGTCGCTCGGCGGCTGTTGTGCCGCGGGAGAAGGCGTTCCCCCCGAGCCGTTAGGGGGACCGCCGTCGGCCTCTTCCGGCTGCTCCGGTGATGGTGGTTGCGTCAGGGCTTCTTCAAGTCCAGGCACCCCGTGCTCGTTGAGGTGGCGCAGAGCAACCTTGACCGGCAGGTCGTCGCCGTCGAGTGCGTGCACCTCGCGCGACGATTCGAGGCTCGACGTGTCCACACCGAGGCGCACATCGATGAGCATGCAGCGCAGGTCAACGTCCGCGCCCTCATCGAAGAGCTTGCGCGAACGGTCAGCCCAGCGCCGGCGCGATGCAGTGTCGTAGCTCGCCTTAGAGAGTTCGCGGTAGAGGTGCTCGCGGATGATCTCTCTCCGCGAAGGTGTAAGCAGCAAGTCGGGAGTAGTCACGTCGAACACGCGACGCAGGAGGCGATGCGTTGACAGCAACTGGTTGATTGCTGGTCCCGACACCTCGCCGTTGCTCACGGAGTATTCCGCCGCGATGTCTTGCCGCGCCTTGACCTCAACAACGGTGACGGTGAACTGTTCGTCCGCACCGTCGATGACGAGCAGGTCGGATCGCGAGTTGTCCTTGTCTTCGCTCAGGTACAGCCAGCGTCGCGCTTGTTCGTCGTCGAGGCTGAGGATGATGCGGTCGTGCCCGGCGGGCGTCGCCGCGCGCAGGTGTTGCACGGCCACCATCAAGCCGAGCACGCCCTTGACCTGAGAGTGCACGATCTCGCCAGTCTTCGCTGACGGTCGGAGCACGAGCAGACCGGTATCGAGCAGCTCACTCAGAGTCGCGAGCAGACCGTCAAGCATCTCGTCCTTCACCGCAGTGTTGAACTGCCGCACCACATCCCGCAGGCTGCGACGGAAAGCGTCGGGCGTGCCAGCAAACGCGACGACATCGCGCGTGCCCTCACGATCGGTGAGAACACGAAGACCGCCGATGTCGAGGTCGCGGTCGACGTGGCCATCAACGACGACATACCACGGCACCGTCTGCGCACCATCGCGGAAGCGCTTCTGCAGTTCCGCGTTCTGGTGAATGGTCTGGTACGAGAGGATCGTCGTCCCTACGGCCAGCTTCGCGAAGGACGTGTAGTCGGCGAGGATGCCGCCCAACTCGGGTTCGAGATCAAGCGTGTCGCTAGCGATCTTGAACGAGAGCCGACGCCGGTTCGCCAGTGGTTGCACCTTCTGCAACTGTCCGCCTGCGCTGGCGGAGTTGCGCTTGGTCTGGTCGAAGGCCAGGTACAGGTGCGGCATGGTGCCGGCCGGAGGACCGAGATCCGTTGGCCCAACAAGCATCGTCTGAAAGGTGAAGCGCCGGTTGACGTGGTCGCCGAAGCGCTGCTGTACGCGCCGCTCCTCGTCCGCCGAGAGATTAAGTTCCGCGCCGACGCCGTGTCCGCGACGCAGCACAGTGATGTGCGCACCGCGGAGCTTTGGGGGTGAAGTCTCCGCAAGGTCGCAGCACATGGAGAGAAACTCTCCGGCCGCTGTCGGTTCCAACAACACGATGCGCAGGCCGTCGGCCGCTGCGGGATGCATGGCGATAAACGCTTCGACGAGACGTCGAATGGGTCGCACGCCATCTTTGGGGTCGCGCGCGTTGGCGCGCTCGCTGAAGTGTGGGAGTCCGCCAAACCTGCCGGAGAACGGCAGGCTTGTCGCACCTTCTGCGATGAGGCGCGGAACGCCGAGCGAAGCAAGGAATAGGGGCACGCCACCGGACTCAAACTCGGATCGCACCAGTGCGCGATCACGGTCGTCGAGAAGGTCGCGTTGTTCGCCGATGACGCGGGCGTACTCGACGAAGTGCCAGAGGAGCAGCGGGTGCAGCGGTGTCATCAGCCCGATAAGTGTCGCGTCGCTGTCACCGAGCAGGAACACCGTGTCGATGAGCATGACCGACTCGACGAGCGTGCGTGCGTCGTCGCTGAAGATCTGATGCAGCTCGTTGTGATTGTCCGAAATGATCTTCAGCAACGCTTGGTAGGTATCAACGACGGCGCGCATCAGTGGTGCGGCTGTTGATGCTGACGCGACGGCCAGCGGTGCAATGCAGAGTTCACGGGCCTGCGGCAAGAGCGCGATGCGAGCAGCAGCGAAGGCCGCGAAGGCTTCGCGAATCGGTGCGAACTGCGGTGACGTTGCCGCGAACGCGTCGAGCAGCTTGACTATCTCCGCAGATCCCCAGGCACGCACCACTTCGGTCGACTGCTGGAAGTTGCGCACCATGGTGACGATGTCGTCGCCGGGGACGGAGACGAGCGCTCCGTACTGCGTCTCGTTGATCACGCGACCCACGAGGTTGAGGACGTCGGTCTTGACCTCCTCGTCGATAGCGGTTCCGCTCGGCAGCGACACCTTCACCGACAAAGGGCGAACGGTGTCGGAGAGCTTGTCGTTCTCGTCGAGATCCTTCAGCTCGTTGCGCAGCGACGCCATCGCCTTGTCGAGTGCGCTGCCGGTGGTGTCGCGCTCGGGTGCGTCGTCGTCGTGATCGTCGTCGCCGTCCGCGTCGGCTGAAGGCTGGAGAAGGACGTCGACAGCGAGAGCGGTGAGGTTCTTGGGCGGCGGTGCCTGTTCCGTCTCGCCATCGCCACCGCCACCGTCCTCACCCTTCGGCTTGGGCTTGGCCTTGGGCTTTGGGGCACGCACTTTGAGGAGCTGTCGCGCATCGTTCGCGGTGAGGCTGAGCTGCCCTCCGCGACGGTGCTTCTGGAGATCATGCAGATGGCGACGCAACTCGGCGCGACGATCGGCGTCCCCCTCCTCGGCCAGGGCGTTGTCGACCTTGGCGCGGTCTTCTTCACTGAAGTTGGCGAGGCGCAGCGCGAGCGCACGGTTCTCATCGAGGCGGGCGCGCAACTGCTTCTCGCCCGGGTCATCGAAGAAGGACGGGTCGGGGAGCAGACCCAGTCGGTTGATCTGCAATGCGGACTCGCGCTTGGCGTCCTCCGGTTGCAGCGATTCGAGAGCGAGATAGTAGTCGACGAGGTCGAAGAAGGAGATCTGCTCGTCCTTGCCGATGATCTCCCACCAGCGCGGCAGTACGTCGTTGACTTCGTCGAACTTCGACGTCGCACGGTCGATGAGCAGCCGACGCAGGTGGCCCGGGCCGACGAGTCGGTACTCCTCTAGCGATGTCAGCTTGGCGGCATCGGACTCTGTGATGACGACGACGAGCGCTTCGAGGTCGACCTCGTTGCGCCAACGCTCCGCGTCTTCGACTGCAGTGCTGAAGAGTTCCTCGGGGATGCCGGCCGCAACCGCGGCCGCTTGCGCGGCGGAATTGAGGTAGGCGATGCGCAGGTTGATGCCCTCTTCGAGGAGCGCGTGCAGGCGAGGAAGAACTGCTGTTGGCTCCAGATAGACATCGCGGACGAGTACGCCCGGGATGCCGGTTGCCTCACGGATGGCAGTGACGAGTAGCTCCGCCATGAGGTCGGCGTCGCGACGAAGGTTGCCGTTGTTGCCGCTCATCAGTGTCCGCCGTCGGTAGTGACGACGGTGCGTCCGTCCGCATAGGACTTGGCGAAGCCGATGTCGATGATCAGGCTCTTGAACGCAAGAAGGTTGGCGCGGAGGTCGTTCTCGTTGACAGAGACCGAACGCTGCATGGCCACACCGCGACGAAGGTCGTTGCCCCGGATGAGGTCGAAGTCGACGCGCCGCCCTACAACGATGCCGTACGACTCGCGCAAACGGTCAAGGAACTCGTCGAAGTCGATGGGGTCGCCGGGCGACACGACAGAAGCGACTAGAACTTCGACGAACTCAGCGTTGCAGCCGTAGCGCTTGTGCTCCTTGCCCCCTCGCCCGCGATCGTCGTAAGGCAGCAAGTAGCCGCTGCGCCGGCCGAGCGCGAGTAGCGCGTGCCAGGGGAATCCCTTTACAGACTTGGGGCCGACGCCGCTGTAGCCCGTGCGCCAGAACGCCTCCGCGAGGGCATCTCTGGGGTCGACGCCGACGATCTGCGCGCCGTACTCCTCGCGCAGCTTGTCGTTGTCATCAGACGTCGGCAGGGCGTCAAGCCACTGACCGACAGCCTTCGGCGAGTCCCGGGTGATTGCTACAACATGTTCGCGGATGCGGTGCAGGATCAACTGCTCGATGGCGCGGCGTCCGCCCTCGAAGGTTGCTGCTGAGGCCTCGCGCAAGGACTTGCGGCGACCATCGAAGAGATCCAACAAGATTGGCGGCTGGGGCCCAAGACCGTCGGGCAGCACGTCCGCGCAACGACGGATCATGTGCACGTGGATGCAGAAGCATCCGAAGAGCACCATGTGCCGCAGTGCCGTCAGCTTGGCTCCGTGTGACCCTTCGTACGTGGCGAGTTGGTCGTAGCGAGCGCGCAGTTCCCGCAATGTCGGCGACGTGAGGAATCCGCCGGAGTCGACACCGAGCAGCGCCGCGGACCGTTCCGCGCGCGCGAGCGCGGCTCCCGCTAGTGTGACCGTCCGCTCCTCGCAGAGTTCAAGCATCGGCCACCCGATCATCGTCCAGGGGTCGGCATCCTCGCGGAGTAACTCGCGAATGATGGCGGCTCCAGGGGCGGGGCGCGTCGCTTCGCCCGCGCATAGCAGCGCGGCAAGAAGATCACCCGAGCCGTTATCGGAGATGTCGCCGGTGATCATGCGGTGGTGGGAAAGGGTGAACGACGCTTGTCCGGTCTCGAAGACTGCGCCGTCCGCACCCAGCGTCTCCTTGGCGAGTGAGCGAAACGCGGTGAGCTGGTCGTCCGTCGGCGCGTTGCCGTACTGGTCTTGGAACCGTCCCGGGTAGTCCGCGAGGATGTCGGCGTTAGGGTTTCGCTCCTCCATGTAGCCGCCTCCCTTCTGGTTCTTGACGTACTGCCGCACCAATCGAGCAAGCGGAACGTGGTCGTTGGTGGAGCCGACAAGACGTCGAGCCATCCCGTTGGCGACGTGCACGGGCTTCATAGACGAGTTAGTCGGCAGGAAGCCGAAGTCTTCGTCGTAAATGCGGCGCAGCAACGCGTCCGGGCTTTCGGGGTCTGCCGATGCGTCGAAGTTCTCGGTCACAGTTGGTATCCCGCCGGCTCGCGCAGAACCTTCAGTTTGGTGCGCAGATTGGTGTCGACGTTGCGCAGTTCCAGCGAGGCGAGCGACTGCGACTCGTGGAACAGCCGGTGGCGTTCGTCCACGAAGCGTGTCACCTTGCGCGCCACACTTCGTGACCATGTCGAGCGCCCCAGGCCCACGGCGGACTCGCGCAGCGTTAGGAACAGCTCACGGTCGATGAGCAGTCGCGTGTGCTGGCCGTTGTGCTCCGCCATGCGCAGCGCGAACTCGGTGACACGACGGAGATCAGGGTCTAGCCACTCCGTCACCCACGGGGCCAGCGAGGGACCCTCGACCTTCATACCGTCGGCGGACTCGTAGTACATGGCGACAAACGCTGCGGGCGCCTGTACGTCGTAGCGGTGGCTCTGCCACAGCGTCAAACGATCGTCGTCTTCCTTGCGCGAGTCAGGCTCGAAGAATCGGTTGACGGCGAGCACCATCTCGCGCACGAGTTGCACGTCGCCCTGGAGGCCGTCGGCGAGCGCCTTGTCGAACAGTTCTTCGTCGTGAGGAAGTGCTTCGAGCAACGCCGCCCCGGCGGCGTGCTCGAAATAGAAGCGTCGCTTCAGAATGCGAAACGCACGCTCGCGATCTTCTTCTTCGGGATGGAGTGTGACCGGGCCCGGGCGGTCTGCCGGCTCGAGCCAGTCCTCGGCCCTGGTGGTTCCGCGCCACAACTCCTCGTCGTGCACCGGGTGCGTGACGCGTGCGGGGTCGAAAGCGCGCGAGGCCAAGTCGAACAACGGGCCCTCGCCGCCGTCAAAGGCGAGGTTGGCGTACAGGTAGCGATCATCGCCTTGACTGAGCAGACGACCTGACGCGTCCGTCCCGCCGGTGATGAGGAACGCAACAAAGCCCATCAACTGACGCATCGTGGTGTGTTGCCCACGTCGAGCTGCCTGTTCGAGCAGCGCGGTAAGGCGTTCTTGCACACGCGGTGAGCGCAGACGTGCAACGTTGCGTGTTGCCGGGTCTGCGGCGTCCAATTCTGAGACGAAACGATCAGCGGTGAGACGCTCGACGGCGGCGAGCGTCACACGCGAGGCGAGCACGTTGCGCAGGTTGAGGTCAACCACGGAGACCAAGCTTTGCTGCAGTGGGGGTGCATCGCCGTAGAAGACGGCTTCCTGTACCTGCCGGATGGCCTCATCGACCGGTGCGAATCCTTCTTCGCGGGCACGACGTCGCAGTTCGAACAGCGGCCACTCATTGATCGCGAGGATGAAGGGACGCTTGTTCTCGTCGCACGATCGCCAGGTCGACAGCACCTCGGTATCGCTGCATGCGTTGGCATCGGTGATGACGGCGGCGCCGAACTCGTTCTCGAGTCGCTCTCGCAGGCGTTGGATGAGGAACGTCTTCCCGTCACCGGGGTTGCCGGTGATGATGATCTGCCGACTGTTCTTGGCGCCGTCGAGGATGAAGCCGTCGAGGCCCATGTCGACGTGAATCCACTCCAGTTCATCCGTGCTGAGCTTGTCGGCGTAGCTGTTGCGGTTGCGGTAAAGCCGCTCGACAAAGCTGATGGGACCCGTGCTGTTGCGCACCTCCAACGCGGTGTCGGCAATCGGCGAGTCCGAGAAGTGCGTGTCGGCGTAGGTAGAGTTAGAGAGGTCACTGCTGACGCGGCTGAGCAACTGATCGCTGCGCTGTAGAGTTCGCAGCTTTGGCAAGAAGTCCGCGCGATCCACGCGCGGCGCCACCCAGCGCTGCGCCCAGAACTGCGCGATGGCAGTCGTTGTCTTGCTGCCGCCTGAGGTCGGGAGGACGTACTTGGGACGTCGTGTGAGCCCCAGCATCATGTCGTCCGCGTTGCTCACCAGCGGCACCGCGTAAAGCAGACGCGGCGAGTGATGGCGGAGGTACTCGTCGGGAGAAAGTCCCAGTGCATCGAGCCCGAGCCGGAGTGAGCGCAGCTTGGGGCTCATGCCTTCGCCGAAGAGGTTGTTGACCAAGCGGCGCTTGCTGTTGGCCAGACGTGCTGCGGCGCCGAGCGTCTCGGTGGTGTCGGAGGCGAACTGCACGGTGCCGAAGCTGTCGGTTGAACCGACACGTCGGTAACGGATGTCGTCCGATGCGTCACCGCCGATGATCGACGCTGGGACGCGCACACGGTTGTATTGCGCGCTTCCGTAGGCGTACAGCGACGAGGTCGTCAGCATTGACAGCGCGGGGGTGCGTGCCACAGGCCGTCCCGCCATACCCGACGCGATGAGGCTGACCTTGCCGTCGTAGCGCTGGCGCACATCTGCGACAACCTGCGGGCTGGTCATAAGCATCGAGACCAACTTGCCGCCGAGTAGTTGATGGTAGGGCGCGACGGCACCACAGGTAATGATCTCCATGACGTTCTCGGCGATGGCCTGCTGCTTGATGCGTCGCAGCACGAGTTCCACCGCGCGGACGCCGTCGTCTGTCTCCAACAACTCGCGCAGGGCGATTGGGTTCTGGTCCAGTCCTGCCCGCTCGAAGACCGCGATGGCGCGCAGTGAGTCGGCCAGGTTGGCGGCGCGCTTGCGGCGATACAGGTTGGTGCGCGCGATCTTGGTCCACGTGACCATCGCCGCGTTGCCGTCCTGCACGAGGTTGTGGGCATCACGAATGAGTTCGTAGTCCGCCGTGCGTTCGTCTCCGGCGATGGTCAGATCGCGACGGCGAGCAGAGCTGGCCTCGGCCTCGATCCCCTCCAGGTAGGCAATGGCCCTCTCCGGCGTCAGCCGCGCGAGTTTGAAGTCCGCGCGGTAGATCATTCCCACCTCGGCGCGGATGAATGCGAGCAGGTGGCGCGCGATCTTGCGGCGATCCGCCGGCGATGCAGCGTCGAGGCGCTTGCCGAGCGCGCGGACGGACCAGCCTAGCGCGTCGTCACGTTGATTGAGTCCGAGGATGGCGTTGCCGAGCGCGGCAATGCCTATGATGGGGCGGCTGGGGTCGGCCTCGTCGCGGATTAAGTAGTGCAGGTTTCGGCCGGGAGTGGGCTGGTACGGGATAGACCACTGCAAGCGCGAGTAGCGCCACAGGTCCTGTAGGCGGATCCCGGTGACGGAGTCGCGGGCGTCGAGCGTGACCAACTCGAGGACAGGCCGGACCGCCTCAGTGATGGCACATGCCGGGTCGCCGGGATGGGCCGCGCGAGCTGCGTCGATCCGATGGGCGACGTCGGCACCCTCGGCGAAGACCTTGGCGATGCCGTGCTGCTCCATGGTGCGCACGAAGGACGCGACCGAGGGCGATAGAAGATGGTCGGCGAGGATGAAGCGGAAGGAGTCGCGCAGGCCAGTCTTGGCCTCGGACGGGTCGTCCCCCGCTACCGCCACCATCGGCGGGAGCACGTAGACGCCGTCGTCGTCGACTCCGGGCATCCACCCCTGCAGGGTGAGGTCGCGAAGGACGCGAAGGCTAGCCAGGTAGACGACGGTCGGGAGCATGTCGTCTGCGCCGACACCAAGCTCACGTAGACGAACGCGGCGCGCCTCGGCGGTGTCGATGGATGCGCGAAGGAGGCGGATGCGCTCGTCGAAGGGGTGCTCCGCCATCGCCGACACAAGAGCGTGCAAGTCCTGGTGATACCCGACACTGAGTCGGGGACGGAAGCGACGCGGCTCGGTTCCGCGTCGCACCTGGGCGCCCACATCGGGCCGCGCCTCGGCGGTTGTCGCCCTCACGCCACGACACCCGGGTGCCGGTCTTGGCCGCCGTGCACGTAATCCAGAAGGTCGGCACGCAGGAAGCGCCAGGGCCGGCCGACCTTTGTTCCGGGCAACTCCCCGTCCCTCGCAAGTGCGAGGAGCGTCTTGGTGCTGACGCGAAGGAAGTCGGCCGCCTCTTCGGTCGTCAGGATGTCCGCACCTTCCGCCATCTTCCTCTATCCCACCCGTGTGTCTCCTAGGAGGAGCCTAGTCAGAGGCTGCGACAGACCCGGGGACCATCTGCTCGGCGGCGAGTCACTGCGCACCGCGGTCGTGGAACGCGGATCAGGCGCCGGGTAGCCACGGAGCAGGCGGTCGGCCACCTCAGTCGGATGTGCGGCCCCTCAGCTCGCTTGCATCGTCGTCCCGCGACGCCTTTCTGTCGCGCACGTCGTCCAGGTTGATCACCTTTGTGGCGGGTGCCTTCCCGAAGAAGGCCGTGGCCTTCTCGATGGTGCCCACTTCCTTGGTGATCTTCTCGACCCAGGCGGGCGTGTAGATGTACCCCTGGTGCGGCTCGTCCCAGACGCAGTACCGCGGATCTGTCACGGTCCTGTCGCCAGCAGTGCTCAAAGGCCGGACCTTGAAGTGCTTCCAGAGGCGCACATGGTGATCAAGGGTGAACTTGTACAGCACTCGGTCGTTTACCCTGGCGACCACGCCACCGGGCAACATCTTGTCCTTTGACGAGACGTCCACCTGCTTGATCTTCGTGATCACGTTCCCCTGCCGACCCGCGTCGAGCAGCATGGCCTTCTCCTCGTCGGTGAGCTTGGCCATGTCCACGAAGTTGACTGCCAGGTCGGCGTCGGTCTTGGGCCCGGTGATCGGGATGAGGCGCACGCGGTAGTCGTACCGAACGTCTTCAAGGAGGCTGGGAGACAGGGTCGACTCGAACTCGGTGAGGTACGAGTTCATGGACTTCGGCACGCGCTTCTGAAGTCGCCGGACCTCCTCAACGTCCGTACCCGGCACCGACTGCAAGAAGATCGGGAAGCGTAGGCGGTCGCCGAGGGAATACTGCTGCCCGAAGTGGGCGACGAGTTCCGCCTCGTAGTTGATCACGAGCGCGTGGGCGCGGCCGCCTGTCACCATCTGGATCTCACGCTGGAACCGGTGCTCGATCTTGTTGCGGAGCGGGATGAAGAACTCAATGTTCTTACGCACGGGGTCCTGGGGGTCTACGAAGCGCTGCTTCAGGCAGGTCCCGAGTTCCCAGGCCTTTGGCTCGCCGTCGATGATCACGTACTTCCCGGTGGCCGGATCGACATGGTGGTAGTCGATCTTGCCCTTGCGGAATTCCGCATGGAGGAGGAACAGCCACGCTCGCACCATCTGGCCGATGAAGTCCGCGTAGGTGCCGTGTGACGAGTTGTACTCGTCCATCGCCTTAACAGCCTGGCGTTTGGACTCGTCCAGCATGTGCCGCCAGAGGGGGTGGGCCATGGTCCCCTCCACGCGCGAACTCTCGATAAGGAGCCAAGCCTACGGACCATCCCGGCTCGAAGCACCCCAGTTCTGGTCACCTGAACGTCACGCCCGAGCACGAAGCGAAAGCCCGCCCCAGTCAGCATGAACGCCACGACTCGTCCCCGCCGGATTCTGACCGCCCAGCCTGTCCGTGTTGATCATGGTGATCTCGAGTTGGCGTTCGATGAGGCGCTCGACTATCTCACCGACCTCGCCCGTCCGCTGGGCAGGGTCCGTGCCGTGCACCGTCCTTATCGCCGGGTGCGCTGGGCCAGGCGTCGCTGCGGTGGCTGCGGACAGCCGCACCCCTGCCCGACGCTGCGCGCGGCTGACCCGCACGTCCCCTCCTGACGGAGAGCCAGGACAGGACCGCTCGGCGGCCCCGCCGGAACACACAGTGTTCTGGCCGGTGCTGTCCTGCGGCGCGCACGACCAAGCCCCATAGGCGTCAGGCGCTGGCCAGGCCGTTGACCGTCTCTCCCTGCTCGCCTTGGGGTAGCGGTGGATCTACGGTTCGAGTTGCCGCTGGATGAACTCGGCCATGCCGGGGACGGTGAAGGCGACGATGCCGTGTTCGGGTGCGCAGATGAGGCCTTTGGAGAGCAGGTTCGCGCGGGCCGGGCCGAAGCTGTTGGTGCCGCTGCCGAGCCGGGTCGCGACTTCCCGGAGGAACGCCGGCGTCCCCGTCCGCGGACATCGCGCGCAGGTAGCGCTGTTCGGCGCGGGTGGCACGGTCCCAGCGGGCCCGGAAGAACCCGTTGTCCCGTGCCGCCCGGCCCATCGCGGCACCGACCCGGGCATCGGCCAGGGTGAGGTCGGGGCCGCTGGCGGCGTTCCAGGTGGTCTGGCCGAACTGTTGCAGGAAGTAGGGGTAGCCCAGGGTCTCGGTGACCACGAAGGTCACCGCGTGTAGCCAGCGCTCGGGGTGCCGATCGATCGAGAAGGTGATGCTGGCGACTCCGCTGCTCTTTGCGGTGCCGTGGTGCTCGCTGGTCTTCTCTTGTAATGCTCGGCGGTGCGGACCGTTGCGTTCGCCGTGGTGTCCACCGTGACGGTCTCGTGGCCGCCTGGACCGGGGGGCGTTGGAGATCGACGCCCCGAGCACGCCCCGCCGGTCACGCGCGGGGTGGGCATGGGCGCCAAAGCTGAGCGCGTCCGAAACGGTGCCGCGGGTGACGCGCCGAAGGCCTGCTGGTAGGAACCGATCCAGTTGGTCGCGATCTCGTGCTGGACATCGCTCTCTCACGGGCTGATG
>JAABUX010004234.1_pt1 | contig 18366 bp, 19 predicted proteins | sample 5561851 | NCBI WGS metagenome assembly JAABUX01 (sample SAMN10711883, study PRJNA513361) | rock metagenome | isolation source: Antarctica rocks | place: Antarctica: Victoria Land, Richard Nunatak red sandstone | collected 2016-01-03 | reverse complement strand
GGGGTTCGCGGAAAGCGCCGCGTCACCGAGGTTCAGCTGACCGACGGGTCGGTCCTGTCGGCGGACACCGTGCTAGTGGGGGCCGGGTGCCTGCCGGTCACCGACTGGCTGGTCGGCAGTGGGCTCGACCTGTCCGGGGGCGTTCGCACCGATGCGGCGGGGCTGACCGCGGTGCCCGGCGTGGCCGCGGTGGGGGATGTCGCCTGCGCGGCTAGTGCCTGGGCCGCGCGTCCGACGCGGGTCGAGCACTGGACTAACGCGATGGAACAGCCAGCTCGGGCCGTGGCCGCCCTACTTGGTGCTCACGTGGCCGCTCCACCCGCACCTTATTTCTGGTCCGTGCAATACGGGCGCCGCATTCAGTTCGCCGGTCACGTCGCCGCCGGCGACGTCGTGCGCGTAGTGGACGGGGCCGCGGAGGATCGCAGCTTTCTCGCCGTCTACGAACGGGCCGGGCAGCCGAGCGCGGTGCTGGGCATGGACCAGGGCAAATTGTTCACCCGCTGGCGGCGCCAGCTGCGCCCGACAACGGCCTGGGAGGCCGCGTGACCTCCGTGACGAGCGTGCTGGGGGGGCGCCACGCCGAACTGTTGGCCCAGCTCGCGTGGTTGACGGCCTCCACCGGGGAATCGCAACCACAATTGGGCTTCGGCAAGCGGGCCGGGGATTTCACCGCAATGGCTACCGAGCGCATCGAGCGGGTGGTGCCTGCTGAGCGGCTCACCGAGCAGTTCGCTGCGGTGGAGCGCGCCACTTCGAAGTTGGCTGAAGGCAGTTATGGCAGCTGCGACGGGTGCGGGGATCGGATCGGATCCGAGCGGTCAACCGCCTTGCCCGCCGCGGTGCTGTGCCTGGCTTGCAAAAACCTCCAGCGATCGGGGCGGAGATGATCGCGACGGAGAACGTCGGACACCAGCGCAAGGAGCACTGCCATGACCGAAACCACTGACGCGATCATCATCGGTGCCGGTGTGATCGGCGCCGCGGTGGCCCTGGGGTTGGCGAGGAAGGGCTACCGCACGCTATCCATCGACAAGAACCCCGCGTCCGGATATGGCTCAACCAGCAGCTCTTCAGCGTGCGTGCGCGCTCATTACTCCTCTCGCGAGGGGGTAGTGATGGCCTATGAGGGTTTTTCGGTCTGGAAGGATTGGCCGAACTACTTAGGCGTGGAGGATGAAAGCGGCTTCGCCCGCTACGTCAACTGCGGCACGGTACTTCTCAAAAGTGAGGACGGACAGTACCGCAAGTCCCTGGAGCATTACCGTGCCCTCGGGGTCCCGTTCGAGGACTGGGACACCGCCACGCTGCAGACCCGGGTCCCCTACTACGACCCGCACCGGTTCTGGCCGCCGTCCCGGCCGTCTGACGACAGCTTTTGGCAGACTCCCTCTCGCGAGCTAGAGGGCGCCATCTTCACGCCTGACTCGGGGTACATGAGCGACCCCGCGCTGGCAACCCACAATCTGCAACGGGCGGCTGAGGCTGCCGGTGGCCGGTTCCTGCTGCGCCGACGTGTGGTGGAGATCCGGGGCAACGCCCGGGTGCAGGGCGTAACCCTCGACAATGGCGACCGCGTGGATGCCCCGGTTGTGGTCAACGTGGCCGGCCCACACTCGGCGCTGATCAACGCAATGGCCGGGGTCGAGGGCGGGATGAAGATAAAAACGCGGCCAATGAGGCACGAGGTGCACGTTGTGGCCGCCCCTCCAGGGGTGAACATTGAGCGGGAGGGGTTCCACACCGCCGACGGCGATCAGGGCATCTACTTCCGGCCGGAGACCGGCAACACGTTGCTGGTCGGGAGCGAGGATCCGGAATGTGACCCGCGCGATTGGGTGCAGGACCCAGACGTCTTCGGCCGGCGACTGACCCGGTCCCACTGGGAGGCACAGGTCTACCGCCTGGCCCGGCGGATCCCCGGCCTACAGATGCCGGGGGAGATGCGCGGCGTAGTGGACCTTTACGACGTCTCCGACGACTGGATTCCGATCTACGACAGCTCCGACCTGCCTGGCTTCTACATGGCGGTCGGTTCCAGCGGAAACCAGTTCAAGAACGCACCGGTTGCCGGTTTCGCCATGGCCGAGCTCATCGAGGCCTGCGAGAAGGGGCGGGACCACGACGTCGATCCGGTCCAGGTGACGTTGCCCTACACCGGTCTGGCGCTTGACATGGGATTCTTCTCACGCAACCGAACGGTGAACGCGGGCAGCAGCTTTGGGGTCAACGGCTGAACCGTCAAGGCGCCGAGGGGGTGTGTTGAGGTAGCCGTACCAGACATTGGATCAGCACTCGATGACGTTGACGGCGAGGCCGCCGCGTGAGGTCTCCTTGTACCTGACTTTCATGTCGGCACCGGTCTCCCGCATCGATTTGATGACCTTGTCTAGCGTGACCACGTGCGAGCCGTCTCCGCGCAGCGCCATGAGGGCGGCGTGAATGGCCTTGACGGCGGCCATGGCGTTGCGCTCGATGCAGGGGATCTGGACCAAGCCCCCCACCGGGTCACAGGTTAGGCCAAGGTTGTGCTCCATAACCGATCTCGGCCGCGTTCTCCACTTGGCCCGGAGTGCCTCCGAGCACGGCAGCGAGGGCACCGGCCGCCATCGAGCAGGCCGATCCGACGTCGCCCTGGCAGCCCACCTCCGCTCCAGAGATCGACGCGGTCTGCCTGTAGATCAATCCGATCGCGGCAGCGGTGAGCAGGAAGCGGACAACGCCGTCGTCGTCCGCGTCTGGGACAAAGCGTAGGTAGTAGTGCAGGACGGCGGGAATGATGCCGGCTGCCCCATTGGTAGGAGCCGTTACGATCCGGCCGCCGGCCGCATTTTCCTCGTTTACCGCCAGGGCGTAGAGGCTGACCCAGTCCATCGCCCGCATCGGATCGGTGCTGGCGCGTTCGGAGGCGAGCGCGCGGGCCCAGCTCCGGGGCCCGGCGCCGCACCTTCAGGCCGCCAGCAGAACCCCTTCGTTGCGGCTTCCGCGCAGCACGCAGTCCTGCATCACGGCCCAAAGGTCAAGCAGCCCCGCGCGGACCTGCGCGGCCGACCGCCAGCTCTCCTCGTTGGCAAGCATCACCTGGTCGATGGGCAACCCGGTGGCCGCGCACGCTGCGAGCAGCTCACCCGCGGTATGGAACGGGTAAGCCAGCGAGGTGCCGTCAGGTTTGAGCGGGCTGCCGGCGCCTGCCGAGTCGTCCAGAACGAAACCGCCGCCGACCGAGTAGTACGTCCGCGAGCGCAGCGGCTCATCAGCGGCGTCATAGGCCGAGAACCTCGTGCCGTTGGGTGCAGCGGCAGGCTCGTGCGGCGGTGCAGGACCAGGTCGCGATCCTCGGCGAAGGCGATACCATGCTCGCCCAGCAGGCGCAGCTGGCCGATGGCGCGCACCGCCGCGACTATCTCGGCGCCGTCGCTCGGTTCGACCGATTCCGGGGCCTCCCCAGACAGCCCGAGTATTACTGCACGGTCACTACCGTGCCCGTGCCCGGTCGCGCCGAGAGATCCGAACAGCTCCGCGTGGACCCGGCTCGTGTCCGGCAGCAGGTCGTCGGCGCGCAGCCCGGTGGCGCCCACCGTGTGTGAACTCGACGGACCGATGCCCGCGCCGAACATGTCAAACACGCTGATAGCCACTGCGGCGCCCTCCTGGATCCGGCCTCTCGACGGTTCGTCGGTCAGGCCAGAGCACTGCCGAGCAGGCTGTGGAACCACTCGCCGAGCTCGGCGATGTGGTGTTCGGCGGGCACCAAGACGCCGCCTTTCGCGTAGACCCGGGATGACGTGCTGGGCTGACAGCGCTCACAGGCATCGAAATCCTGCCGGTTCACCCGGTCGAACAGTTCGACCGAGCGGCTCACATCCCCGCCGGCGGCGAGCACGTCCGCACGGAACAGCCAGTCGCACTCCACGATCGTTCGGTCCGGAGCTAACGGGAACATTCGATGCACAATCACGTGGTCTGGAACAAGATTGATGAACACCTGCGGCCGCACGGTGATCGCGTAGTAGCGGCGGTCCTGTTCCTCGCTGACCCCATCGATGCGCGCGACGCCCGCGCTGCCGTCGACAGTGAAGCCAGCGATGTTCTCGCCGAACGAGGCGCCATGGCCCACGTAGTACTGGGCCGCCAAGCCGTCGGCGAACTCCGGCAGCACCTCGGTTAGCTCGGGATGGATCGTAGCGCAGTGATAGCACTCCATGAAATTCTCGATGATCAGCTTCCAGTTCGCGGCGACGTCGTAGCTGATCCGGCGGCCCAACTCGAGGCTGTCAATCTGGTAGCTGTCGATTGCCTCGGCGTGGCCAAGTCGCTCGGTGCACGCCCCCACGACCTGCTGATCGAACGACGGTGGCTCATCGGCCAGACAGACCCAGGCGTAGCCCAACCACTCCCGCAGGTGCACGGGCACCAGACCAAACGCGGCCCGGTCGATGTCAGGCATGGCCGTCAAGTTCGGCGCGGCCACCAGCCGGCCGTCGAGGGCATAGGTCCAGGCGTGATAGGAGCACTGCAGGGCGCGCTTGACCTGCCCCGCCGGCTCCACGCACAGCCGCGCCCCGCGGTGTCGGCAAACGTTGTAAAACGCGCGCAGCGCACCGTCCTGTCCGCGCACGATCAGGATCTCTTCGCGCCCTACCCGGGCCGTGCGGAACTGGCCCCGCGCACTGACGTCCTGGCTGCGAATGGCGCAGAACCACAGCTGCTCAAAGATCTTCGCTTGCTCGAGGGAGAACACGCTGGGGTCGTGGTAATAGAGCCCGGGCAGCGTGGAGATCAAACTAGCCGGAAGGGCGGTGCTTGCGGTCACGGTGCGAGAGAGCTCTCGGCCAGCGGCGTCCAACCCCCAGGTCTTGGCAACGTTGGGCAGCAGGGCGTTGCGTAGAACAGGACACCAAACATGATACGCAACACCTTCCGGTCAAGGGGGCGTGGCTGTCAAGGGGTCTGATGGCTATCGGGCTATCGGGCTATTGGGTAACCGGGCTACCTGGCTTGCGGCGCCGTGGTCGGCGCGCTGGCTCGCGGTAGCCGAGCCGACGGCTGATATCGGCGGCCGCGCCAATCACGGTAGCCGCGATCGCCGGAACCCGCTCCGGCGGCATCCGATAGGACGGCCCGGAGACAGAAAGCGCCGCCACGACATCTCCGGCCAAGGCACGTATCGGCGCCGCGACCGCGGTCAGTCCCACCTCGAGCTCACTGTCAGTGGTCCCGTAGCCGCGGGTGCGGACCTCGGCCAGGGACGCCCGGAGTTCCGGGTGGGCGGTGATGGTATAGGGGGTGAGCGCTTCCAGCGGGCCGATGAGCAGCTCATCGAGTTGGCGGTCGCTCTGCGCCGCCAGCAGCACCTTGCCGCTGGAGGTGGCGTGCAGCGGGGTGAGTTGGCCGACCCAGTTTTGGCTGGCGATGGCCGCGCCGCTGCGAGCCTGGCTGATGTTGATGATCCAGTTGCCTTCCAGGACGGCAACGTTGACGGTCTCGCCTACCTCTCCAGCCAATTGCTCGCAGACCTGCTGGCTCTGCCGGGTGAGATCGAGTTGGGCCGAGGTCGCTCCGGCCAGCCGGACGACCCCGAATCCGAGGTGGTACTTGCCACGTTCCCCTACCTGCTCGACCAGCTGATGAGCCTCCAAAACGGAGATGAGGCGGAATGCGGTGGACTTGTGTACGCCGAGTTCGACCGCGATCTCGGTGACGCCGGAAGCGCCCTGGTCGGCCAAAATCTCCAGCATTCGCAGGGCCCGATCCACGGACTGCACCGGTCCGGCCCTTCCCACCTTGCCGGGGCGCCCGTCTGCGTTGCTCATCGTGCGACAGTACTGAGCATGCGACCTTCGGGCACGGCGGGTTACAGCAGCGCGCGCACGCCCTGCTCGAAGGCGCGTACATGGGCATCGGCCCGATCCCGCGCCGCCGCCGCGTCGCCGCGATCGAGCAGATCCAGCAGCTCGACGTGCTCATCGACCCGGGCAGGCAGCGGAGGGAGCCGGTCGAGCACCAGGTACCAGAGCCGCAGGGAGAGCGCGTAATAACGCTCCAGGATCTCCGCGAGGTAGCTGTTGCGGGCACAGCGATAGACGAACCGGTGCACCTCCCCGTCGAGCTTGAGTTCCATCGGGGTGCCGCGGGCGCGCTCCTGACGACGGCTGGTGAGCGTGCGGCGCAAGCGGCCCAGCTCAGCCCGGTCGGCCGCGGTGAGTCGCTGGGCGGCCCGCAGGGCGGCATGGCCCTCGAGGGGGGCCCGGACGTCGGAAATGAGCGCGAGGTCGGTCACATCGACATGCGTGGCAAAGGTGCCTCGACGCGGATAGACGGCGACGAGGTTTTCAAGTGACAATCGCTTGATCGCCTCCCGAACGGGGGTGCGGCCAAGCCGTAGCTGCGCCATGAGCACGTCCTCCTCCAGCGGGGCTCCGGGGGGAATCTGGAGGGTCACCAGCCGTTCGCGCAGCTGCACGTAGGCCAGCTCGCTCAGGCCCCCTGGCCCGGAACGATCTGCATCGGTCAAGGACCGCGTTGATTCACTCGCAGCGGCCGTGGAAGGGTCATTCGCTGCCATCCGCCCTCCTGTCGTCGCCGCCAGAGATCCTCAATACTGACCAAACTACTGATATATTAGTGGTCCACCGGGATCGAGGTGGGAGGGATCGGGCCGAGGCCCGATCCCCGGCCGGAGCGGAAGGTAGGCGATGGGGTGGCACAGTGCCCGGAACAGGCCAGCGTGGTCGTCATTGGCGCGGGAATCGTGGGCAACGGGCTGGTGCACCACCTGGCCCGACTCGGTTGGACCGACATGGTGCTGGTGGACAAGGGGCCGCTGCCCAATCCCGGCGGCTCCACGGGTCATGCCTCGAACTTCATCTTTCCGGTCGAGTACTCGGTGATGATGGAGCGGTTCACCCTCGACAGCATCGCGCAGTACCGCGAACTCGGGCTGTACACCGCCAGCGGCGGAATCGAGGTGGCACGCACGTCAGGGCGGATGCAGGAGCTGGGTCGACGGCGCAGCACTGCAGCCGCGTGGGGTATCGAGAGCGAATTGCTGACTCCTCGGCAGATTCGCAACCTGGTGCCCTACCTTAACGAGCAGGCCGTCGTCGGAGGGGTGCATTACCCGGAGGCAGGCGTGGTCGACTCCCTGCGGGCCGGCACGCTCATGCGGGAGGGGGCCGTGGCACAAGGCGCGCTGCAGGTGCTGGCCAGCACCGAGGTGCTCGGCATCGACACCGAGGACGGCGCGGTGACCGCGGTGCGCACCGCCGCCGGCCCAATCCGGACCCGCACGGTGGCCATCTGCTGCGGGGTCTGGAGCCCGCGGATCGCGCGGATGGCCGGTGCCAGTATCCCGCTGATGCCGGTCGTACATCAGATGATCAGTGTCGGTCCGGTTCCACTTTTCGCCGACACAGCGGGGGAAATCGAGTACCCCATCGTCCGCGATGTGGATCGTCAGATGTACGAGCGCCAGCATGGGGGAGACCTGGAAATTGGGTCCTACGCACATCGCGCCATCCTGATCGAGGCCGATGACATCCCCTCGAACGAGGCGGCGGCACTTTCACCCACCGAGCTGCCGTTCACCGCCGAGGATTTCGATCCGCAGCTAGAAGACGCCCTCGAACTCATGCCGGAGGTGCTTGGGGATGAGGGCGTCGGCGTGCGGTATGCCATTAACGGCCTGATCTCCCTTACCCCCGATGGCGGTCCGGCGCTCGGCGAAACCCCGGAGGTGCGGGGGTTGTGGTCCGTAGCCGCCAGCTGGATTAAGGAAGGGCCCGGGATCGCCCGCACCGTTGCCGAATGGATGACCTCCGGCAGCCCGGAAATCGATCCGCATGAGGGAGACGTGGCCCGGTTCCACCCGCACCAGCGAACCCGCAGCTATGTACGGGAACGGGCCTACGAGCACTTTAGCGACACGTACGCGATCGTCCACCCGGCCCGGCAGGCGACCTCGGCCCGGGCGGTCCGGCTGCCCCCCATGTATGAACGGGAGCGGGATCTCGGGGCGGTGTTTGTGGAGGCGGCCGGCTGGGAGCGGCCGCTGTGGTACGAGTCCAACCGGCCGCTGTTGGCCGAGTTCGCGGGCCGGCTTCTTGAGCGCGGCGACACCTGGGAAGCCCAGGAGTGGTCACCTATCATCAACGCCGAGCACCTAGCCCTGCGGGAACGGGCTGGGCTAGTCGACCTGTCCGCGTTCTGCGCCTTCGACGTCACCGGTCCCGGAGCCCTGGACTATCTGCAGACCCTGGCGGTTGCCCAGCTCGACGTCCCGATCGGCCGGGTGGTCTACACCTCGCTACTCACACCGGCCGGCGGCTTCAAGGCCGACCTGACCATCATGCGGCTGGGAACGCGCCACTTCCGCATTGTCACAGGGGGTTCCACCGGAATGGTGGACGCGGCCTGGTTCATCGGGCACCTGCCCGCGGACGGCTCCGCGCAGTTCACCGATCTCACCTCGGCATGGACCACTATCGGGGTGTGGGGGCCGCGAGCGCGCCAGCTGGTAGCAAGCCTTACCGAGGATCGGATCGAGGACGCGGCGTTCGGCTTCGGCACATGCCGGCACATTGACCTTGCCGGCATCCGGGTCCTTGCCTCGCGCATCTCCTACGTGGGTGAGCTTGGCTGGGAGATGCACGTCCCTGTCGAACAGGGCGCGCGCGCGTGGGATCTGCTCGCGCGTGCTGGCGACCCGCTGGGCGCGGTCCCGGTGGGGATCGGGGTGTACGCAACTACCGCCCGGCTGGAGAAGGGCTACCGCGCCTACGGCAATGAGCTGGGCAGTGAATACACCATCGTTGAGGCCGGCATGACCCGGCCGAAGGTGAAGGCCGCAGACTTTATTGGCCGGGACGCCTATCTGCGCCAGCGCGAACAGCCGCCAGCGGCGGTGCTGTGCATGCTGACCCTGGACCCCACGGCGGATTCGCCGCGGTACATGCTGGGCGGGGAGGCGGTGCTCTCGGCTGACGGGGAGCGCTTGGTCGATGCTCTTGACCGGCCGTCGTTCGTCACCAGCGCCGGTAGCGGTCCCTCGGTCGGTCGGCACCTGCTGATGTCCTACCTGCCGCCTGCGCAGGCGGCGGAAGGCACCCGCCTGCAGGTGGACTACCTCGGTGAGTGCTATCCGGTGACAGTGGCGGTCGCCGGAAGTCGGCCCCTGTTTGATCCAGCGAACACCCGGTTGCGAGGCTGAGACCCGTGGACGTGCTGGTCTGTGTCAAGCGGGTCCCGATGGTCGGAGCAAGCATCACCCTCACCGAGAACGGGCAGGACGTCGACACCCGGTTCCTCGGCTTCACGGTCAGCCCGCACGAGGAATGTGCGGTCGAGGAGGCGGTGCGCCTCGCCCAGGCCACCGGAGGGCGTTCTACCGTGCTCACCCTCGGCCCGGAAGATGCCTCCAAGCAGCTGCGCGATGCGCTCGCCATGGGCGTGGGGGAGGCAGTGTTGCTGCAAACTGATGGCCAGCAATGGGGACCACAGGCCACCGCCGCGGCGATCGCCGCGGCGATCGCCGCCCGCGACGCTGCGGGCCGCCATGATGATCTGCTGCTGTTCGGGAACGAGGCCGCCGACACCGGTGACTACCAGGTACCGATTCGAGTCGCCCACTTGCTGGGTCGTCCTTGCGTCACCGGCATCAAATCCCTGCAGCTCGACGGGGACACGGTGCGGGCGACCCGCGAGTACAGCGGCGCAATGGAGAGCTATCGGCTGTCGCTGCCCGCGGTAATCGCGGTGCGGGAAGGAATCAACCTGCCGCGCTACCCGTCGCTTCCAGGGCGGATCAAGGCGAAAAAAGCGGTGATAGACCAGCTGCCAGCCGGGTGGTGCTCTGAGCCGTTGCGGACCCGGCGCCTGCGGGTCCCGGCCGGCAGCCGGCGGCAGACCGAGGTGCTGGGCAACGGGGCTGAGGCAGTGCCGAGGATGGTGCAGCTCCTGCGCGAGTTTGGGTTGGTGGACCGGTGAGCGTGCTTTGCCTGGTCGAACATGACGAGCAGCGGCCCACGGGATTGTCCCTGCAGGCCCTGACTTTTGCCCGTGGCCTGGCCGAGCAGGTTGCCGCGCCAGTCGCCGCGTTTCTCGTAGATGAGCCTGCACCCGCGGTGCTGACCGCGTTGGCCGCGTACGGGGTGGCGGAGGTGCATGCTGCCGCCCCCGATGAGCTGAAACCCTATGCGGCGCGGGCCTGGGCGGCCGCGATCCGGCAGGTCGCGGCCCGACTGGGGGCCACCACTGTGGTGGCGGCCGGGTCGGACCGCGGCCACGACGTGCTCGCGCACCTGGCGGCGCTGGCCGATCTGCCGCTCGCCACCATGTGCGTCAGCGCCACCGCCTCCGGGTCTGGGCTGGCTTTGACCCGGCTGCGCTGGGCTGGGAGTCTGCTTGAGGACTGCGAGCTCAGCGCCCCACTCGCGCTCCTAGGGATCGCTCCACAGGTGATATCCGCAGAACCGGCCGCCCAGCCGGGGGCCGCGCGCGTCGTGCGCTGGCGCCCCGAAGTCAGCGAGCACGATCTGCGCGAGCAGGTGGCCACTAGCGTGACCCGCGACCCCGGTGCCGTTTCGCTCAGCGACGCCAGAGTGGTGGTAGGCGGGGGCCGCGGTGTGGGCGGCCCGGAAGGCTTTTCCACGTTAGAAGAACTGGCTGCTCTCCTGGACGGCACGGTAGGCGTGTCCCGCGTTGCGACCAGCTTGGGATGGAGATCCCATCGCGACCAGGTAGGTCAGACTGGCACCCGGATCGCTCCGGAGCTCTACCTGGCCTGTGGCATCAGCGGCGCCATTCAGCATATGGCCGGATGCAAGAGCGCCAAGCGGCTGCTCGCGGTGAACACCGACCCGGATGCGCCCATCATGAAGGCTGCGGACTACGCGGTTATCGGCGACCTGCATCAGGTCCTCCCGGAGCTCATCAAAGCGCTCCGCGGCGCCGCGTCCGGAAAACCGGAGGGCCCATCTGCCATCGGATAGGGCGGCCTGGCGGGTGGCAGGCCGATCATACGATCCGGGTCGTGTCTCTCATCGACGCCCTTATATGGCGGCGTACGAAACGCTGTTCGTCACGGGGGTCGCGAATGACGTGCTGAAGAATTCGTCAAGTATCCCGAGCACTTTTTGGAAGGTGGGGTGATCGTCGAACATCCACTCGGTATGCCCGGAGCCGTTCAGCCAGACGAGTTGTTTTGGTTCGCAGGCATGGTCATAGAGCGATTGCGCTTCCTCGGGGTGGTGCAGTTCGTTGTGGGTGCCGTGCAGGATCAGCAGGGGGCGGCCGGCCACTCGGTGCACCATGTTCTGCGGGCTGAAGCGCAGTAGCAGGTCGGCGGATTCGAGGGTGACGCCGCTGCCGAAGCCTGGGGCCTTATACAGCTCCTCAACGACGTAGCCGTCAGTGCTTGTGTCGAGGTCGAGTCGGACGATGTCCCAGGGCGAGGTAATTTCGGAGCGAGCGCTGGTCGCGCGCCGTCCTCGATCGGCCTCGATGCGGGTCAGGAGGGTGGTCCAGGATTGCTCGTCGTGCATGTTTCGGGTAGAGCGTGTCCCATCGCTGATGCAGTTGAGTGCGGCGATCGCGCGCACCCGGGAATCTTCGCTGGCCTCGGCAACCGCGACGCCACCGCCCATGGCCCAGCCCAGCAGGCCGATGCGTGAGGCATCGAGTTCGGCGTCCACGGTGACTCGATCGACGGCTGCGCGGATGTCTTCTGCCCAGTCCTGCGGGGTGAGTCGGCCGCGCTCGCCTTCGCTTAGCCCAAAGCCACGGTAGTCGAAGGCCAGCACCGCGTAGCCCAGTGGAGTGAGCGTGCGGGCGAATCTTTCGGGGTGCAGCACCTTCAGTCCCTGGTAACCGGAGGAGGCGATGATCACCGGGTACGGTGCGCCGGCGCCCGCATCATCGGGTAGGTGAAGGTCGGCGTCGAGGCGGTATCCATTGCTGAAGAACGGAAGGGGACGGCCGATCACGTGTTCCTCCTGCTCGTGTGCTGCGATGTCGACGATGGCAACGAGGTGCGCTGTCGGAGGTTGGGCGGTCCGGTCCTTTGTGCCGCCGGCGCGTGCGCCAACTCCTCGGACAGGTGGCTGGCCGCGGCCATGACCTGCACGCCAACTGTCTTGAGATGGCGGCCGAGGCGGAATTTCGGTGCTGAAACGTTCAATGCGGCGATCGCGCGGCCGCGGAAGTCGCGTATCGGGGCGGCGGCCGCGACATGGCCGATCTCAAACTCTTCGTCGATGATGGCGTATCCGATCTTGCGGGCTGCCCGAAGGCGCCGGAGTAGTTCGTCCACGTTACGAGGGGCGTTTGGCTCATTGGCGGCGAACTTCGCATTCGTGAGCACGCTGCGAACCTCGTCATCGGTGTGATCAAACAGCAGGGCACGACCGGCCGATGTGGTGTGCAGTGAGGTCACCCGGCCTACCCATTCGGAGGCTTCGATGGCACGAATGGGACCCTCAGACATCACCGTGAGTACTTCGGCTCCTACCAGGACCGACAGGTGCGCTCGCTCGCCGACGACAGCGATCAATCGGCGAAGCGTAGCCGGGGCGACCGAGAGCAGGTGCTGGTCGGCTGCCGAGGCCGCGAGGGTGAAAACACGCCAGCCCAGACGATAACCAAGGGTGTCCGGGTCGCGATCCGCCAGCCCGACGTCGGCCAACATCTTCAAGGTGCGGGAAACCTGGCTCTTTTCGCGCCCGATCAAGCGTGCGACCTCCACAACCCCAAGGCCCCTGTGCTCCCTAGCGGGAGCCGTGGCCAACGCATCAAGGATCGCGATCATCCGCTGCAGCGAGGTCGATCCTTCCTCCACCATGGGTGAGAACCTAGAACTGACCCAGCTACTTCGCAACGATAGTTGCTGTATAGACAACAGCTGGCTGTTCGTCGCACGTTCCTTCAGGGTCGTTCAACAAGTGAGGAGAGTTGTTGCCGGCGCATCGCGGGTTGCGGTGGCGTCCGCGGTGGCGCTAACTGTGGGCCATTGGTCCGCAACTGACAATCAGCGCAGAATCAGCACCATCCGCGGTTGACATGGCACGGACAGGTGCGAAGGTCGAGACACCCCAGTCTTTGAATCACCGGCACAGAATAGGATCGGAACCGTGGGCTCGTGCGCGTAGCGCTGGCGCAGTTCGACAGCTCAATTGGCGACGTGGAGGCCAACCTCGCCCGCATGGGCACGCTGACAGCTGAGGCTAACTCGCACGGATCTGACCTCACGGTGTTCCCGGAACTCGCCACCCACGGCTACGCCCTCGGCGAGATACCGGACGACCGAAGTCTTGGCGCGCGAGACCACCGCCTGGCCCAGCTTTCCTCCGCTGGCTGCGACGTCCTCGCCGGGTTTCACGAAGATGGTGGCGTCCGCACGTACAACTCGGCTGCCTATCTCTCACGAGGCACTCTGGTCCATGTACACCGCAAGCTGTACTTGCCCAACTACCTGGCCTGGGAGGAACGCAAACACGGCAGCCCCGGTCAGACTCTTCGGGCCTTCGACACGCCACATGCCAGGATCGCGACCCTCATCTGCAACGACGCATGGCAACCCGTGCTGCCGTGGCTGGCGGCACAGGACGGCGCGGAAGTGCTTCTCGTCCCGACGAACAGCACGGCGGGTCTCGGTCCGGGATTGCTCGACACGATGGACTATTGGCACCTGCTATTGATATTCATCGCGCGAATGCAACAATGCTGGGTGGTGTTTGTCAACAGAGTCGGAACCGAAGGGGGTGCCCGATTCTGGGGTGGGAGCCGGGTTATTGATCCGACCGGAGAGATTGTTGATCAGGCAGCCTTCTGGGAGCCTGCGCTGATCACCGTCGACATCGACGTCGCCGCCGCCCGGCGACGTCGTCGTGAAGTCCCGTTGCTGGCGGAAGCTCGCCTGGCACTCATTGAGCGTGAGGTGCGTCGTCTGATTCAAGAAGGCGGCGACATGTGAACCGTTGTAAATCGAGCAACACCAGTTGCTCGATTGATCAGAGCCCGTCAGTCTGATTGGGTGTTTGACCTTCACGTCCACACCGCGCCCGACGTGTGGAATCGCTACGGTGATGACGTCGAGGTCCTGCGCCTATACGAGCAGGCGGCCTTCACCGGCTGCGTACTGAAAAGCCACTACGACACCACCGCCGGGCGCGCGCGCGCGGCCGCCCACGGACTACGGCTACGCGCTTACGGGGGGCTAAGCCTCAACCAACAGGCAGGCGGTCTCAACCCGGCCGCCGTCGCTGCCGCGCTTGCCATGGATGCCCGGATCATCTGGATGCCGACCGCCGACGCACGCAGCCAGCACCAGGCGGATCTTCCCAGGCTCTGCAGGGTGAGACCGCAGCTCGCGACCACCACCTACGCCATCCCGCCGACGGATTGGTCTACGGAACCGAGAGTACGGCAGATTTTGGAAATGATCGCTGCCTCCGACGCGGTGCTCGCCACCGGCCACCTCAGCACAGCCGAGGTCGGCTGGCTGCTCCCGGTCGCGCGCGCCTTCGGCCTTCGCCGGCTCCTTCTCACCCATCCCAGCTATACCGTCCCCGCGATGAGCGCGGCTGAGGCTGCCGAGCTGACTGCACAAGGGGCCTACGCCGAAGTGACGTCCTTCCAGTTGATGCACCAACCCGGATGCGACGCGGCCGAACTCGCCGCCTTCATCCGCACCGTCGGATACGACCGGATAATCCTTTCTTCCGACGCGGGACAACCCGACAGCCTGCCCCCGCCACAGGCACTCCACTACCTCATCGACGCGCTCGCCGCCGAGGGCCTAGATCGGCGCGCACTCCTCGCCTCGGCCTCCGATATACCCGAGGGCCTCGTTACGCTCTGAAGGCACACCGACGTGTGCATGGCATGACGACGCGCCTCGCAGTGGCGGCGACAACCCGCCATGGGCCCACCCAAGACAGCACGACTCGATCTCCCGTCGGCGACGCTGGCAGCGTCGCCGACGGCCTCGAGCAATCTTCGTCACGGCCGGCCGGCGGGCCAGCCGAGCCGTGACGGTGCTGGCGACGGACGGTGCGCCTACTTCAAGCCGTTGGCCGTCAGAAACTGACCCGCGACGGCCGCCGGGTCCAGCTGCTTGACCCCGACCGCCTCGTTCAGGACCTGGATGGCCTGGTCGGTCAGCTTCGCGCTGACCGCATTGAGAATCTGCTGGAAGGCAGGGCCCTCAGCGGCAAGCACCTTGTTCGACACGACCGGAGCCACCTGCTGGAACCCGAAGATGGCCTTGGGATCGTCGAGCACGACGTACTTGTTGCTGGTCAGCTGGCCGTCCGTGGTGAAGATGGCGATCGTGTCGACCTTGCCCGCATCGAGGGCCTGGTACTGCGAGCCGATCGGCAGCGGCACGAAACGCACATTCGTCAGGCCGTAGGCCTGCTTCAAACCGACCACCCCTTGGAAGCGGGTGGCGTTCTCCGGGGGGCCGCCGTAGCTAAACGACGGCAGGCTCTTCAGGTCGGCATTCGTCTTGAGGTTGTGGGCTTGGGCGAAGGCCTTTGTCGTAGCCACTCGGTCGGCGTCCTGGAACGGGGTGGGCTGCAAGTAGGTGAATCCCCGCCCGGCCTCGAATTTGGCCGCACCGTCATAGGTCACTTGGGCACTGGCAGGATTCTCGCCAAGCTTAGCCAGCACCGAGTAGATGACGCCGCTGTACTCGGGGTACATGTCGATCTGGCCGCTGGTCAGGGCCTTGTCGGTGATCTCCGAGCTGCCGATGTTGGACTTGATGTTGACCGTATAGCCTTTGGCCTGCAGAGCCTGGGCATAGAGGTCACCGAGGATGTACTCCTCGGTGAAGTTCTTATCGCCCAGTGTCACGGCAGGTTTGCCCTTCCCCGGCTGGCCGGAGGGGGCCCCGGATGCCGATGTCGATGCAGATGCCGATCCCGTGCTTGAGGCTGGCTTGCTGCTCGAACCGCACGCCGCCAGACCTGCCGTCAGTGCCACGGCTGCCAGCACGGCCGCCGTGCCTGCGGGCTTCTTGGGGATGCTTTTCATTCGGGTGTCTCTCTCCTTTTGATGGTGGCCCCGCCGGGGGTAGTGCCGTTCGTTGCTGCTGTGGTTCGTGCTGATCAGGGGTCCTGGCCGCCACTGCTTGGCTATGGCGTCGTTAGAGGCCGCCTAGGCAGGCTGGGTGACCAGTTCCGCAACCTCCGGAACCGGGCGCTCGTCTCGAGAACGCTCGGCGCGGAGCCCGTGAGGGGTGACCGCACGCTCCAGGGCGATGAACAGCACCTGGGTCACCAGAGCCAGAGCGACGATGACGTACGAGGCGCCGATGACCCCATCCAGGCCAAAGCTGGCACGGTTGGCAATGATGTCGCCCAAGCCGCCTCCGCCGAAAAAGCCGGCCAGCGGTGCGGTCGCTACGACGAACACGGCCGAGGTGCGGATGCCGGCGAAGATCAAAGGCACCGCCAAGGGAAGCTCCACGCGGAAAATTATTTGGCTCGACCGCATTCCCATCCCCACCGCCGCCTCCACCGCGTCGTGATCGACTTGATCGATGGCGACGTAGGTGTTGGTCAGGATCGGAGGGAAGGCGAGGATGACCAGCGCAATGACCACGTCGGTCCTCCCAATGCCGATGAACGGCAGGAGGATGGCCAGGATGGCCAGGCTGGGCAGGGCACGCCCGAAGGTGGAGACGTTGATCGCCAGGAACGAAAAGCGATGCACGTGCCCGAGAACGACACCGAGCGGGACGGCGATGACCAAGGAGATGACCAGGGCCTCCACCGACAGGGCCAGGAGCACGCCGGTCTTGCTCACAAGCAGAGAACCGTTGTGGGAGATGAAGGTGAAGGCGGCGGTGAACGGACTCATGATGGGCTCTCAGACCGGCCTGCGGGAGTGCGCCCACGGCGTAAGTAAGCGTTGGGCACCGACCAGTAGGAAATCGGCGACGAGGGCGATGAGAATGGCCAGGACGCCGGCACCGATCAACTCGGTGTTGAAGGCCCCCTTGCTCAGAGCGTCGAAAATCGGCTGGCCCAAGCCCAGGGGCGTGATGAAGGCCGCGATGGTGGCCAAGGAGATGGTCGTGACGATCGCGACCCGCAGCCCGGCGAAAATGGTGGGCAGGGCGAGCGGTAGCTCGACCCTCAAGAGGGTCTGGCGGGCAGTAAGGCCGATGCCGGTGGCCGCGTCCCGCACCTCGGCGGACACCCCGGACAGGCCGGCTAAGGTGTTGGTGAACAGGACTAACAGCGTGTAGGCGACGAGCGGAATCTCGACGGTTAAGCGGCTTAGACCGGTGATCGGCACCAGGATCTCGAAGGCTGTCAGCGAGGGAATGGTGTAGAGCAGGCTGGTCGCGAAGGTGACCGGTGGTACCAACCAACGGGCCCGGTGCGCGGCCACAGCCAGGACGAAAGAGATCCCAAAGCCGAGGGCGACGGCGATGGCAGTGAGCTCGACGTGCTGGATAAGCGCCGGTTGGAAGATGGAATTCCAGTGTTGCATGAACCAGCTTGCGCAGAAAGTCCCATTATGGGCGACACAGCTGCTGGGCTGGCCGAAGTCGGGGATGACGGGGCCGCCGCCAGTGGGCACGGCGAGCGTCACGGGCTCTCGGCCCCTGCCGTTGCTCGCACCGACGCCGCCTGCTCCTGCAACGATCGGTTGATCAGCTCGATCGAGACATATCCCACCACCTTGCCATCGCCGTCGACGACCACCAGGGGGCGAAGCGAGTCAGTCATCATCAACGACAAGGCCTCACGCATGGTAACCCGGGTGCTCACCGTCTGATTGATGTGGCGGCTGTCGGCCGCAGAGACCCGGCCATTCCCCAGTCGCTCGGCAGGGATCTCGCCCACCGGGCGGCCGTCGTCGTCGACCACGATAACGCTCGCCCCCTCGACCAGGCCGTCGAGCTTGCTGCCGATGTCATCGCCCATGCGCACGGTGGGTGCATCGATCAGCTCAATGTCGCCCAATCTGGTCAGGGCCAGGCGCTTGAGGCCGCGGTCGGCCCCGACGAAGCGGGCCACGAAATCGTCCGCCGGGTGGGCCAGGATCTCAGCGGGGGTGTCGTACTGGACCAGCTCACCACCTTCCCGCAAAATGGCGATGCGGTCGCCCATCTTGATGGCCTCGTCAATATCGTGGGTCACGAAGACCACGGTCTTCCGGATGGAACTCTGCAGGCGGAGGAACTCGTCTTGAAGGTGTTCACGGTTGATCGGGTCAATAGCCCCGAATGGCTCGTCCATAAGCATCAGTGGGGGATCGGCGGCCAGTGCCCGAGCCACGCCCACCCGCTGGCGCTGGCCGCCGGACAGCTGACTTGGGAACCGGGAGCCCATCTCGACCGGCAGGCCCACCAAT
>JAABUX010004233.1_pt1 | contig 18368 bp, 36 predicted proteins | sample 5561851 | NCBI WGS metagenome assembly JAABUX01 (sample SAMN10711883, study PRJNA513361) | rock metagenome | isolation source: Antarctica rocks | place: Antarctica: Victoria Land, Richard Nunatak red sandstone | collected 2016-01-03 | reverse complement strand
GCGTGAGCAGCATGTCACCAGAATGGCGGCATTGGATCACATCGGCGGTTTGTTGCAGGCACAAAGCCGTCGCCCAGGAGACGCACGGCGCTTGCCAAGCTGCACCCAGGCGGCTTGACGGATGACTGGGCCGACAAGCTGGTCGGCGAGGCGTTCACCAGCGCCAACCAGAAGGTCACGCACGAGCATTACTCGCAGGTGTGCCAAGCGCTCCTGCTGCTGTCGTTACATCTAGGCCTTCTCCCGTCCAGCCTTGTATGACTTGCCCGGAGCTTCAGTGTGCACGGTTGCGTCTGTCGTCCTCCGTGCGCCTGCCCAAGACTCTTCTGGCGACATTGACCCTGACTTTACCAAAGTCAAAGACGGACTCCGCAACTCCATGATGCAACAATTACCGGGGTAGTTGTCGGGACAGTGTCTTTGGGGCTGATTGACATGACATCCTCATAGCTCAGCGCCTGCAAGGCCTGTGAGCACGAAATCTAGAGATCTGGAGGTGCCTGAGGTGAAAGGATTGATCACCACCATCAAGTGCACCGTCTTGCAGGTGGTCCTGACGACCATTGAGCCGCGGTCGCACGGCACCGGCTCCTACGACGCGTACGAGTACGTGGTGCACTCGCACCAGTACATCACCGACGACATCCCCGCTGCACGCTTCTCCTACGAGCTGTCTCCGATCCAGGTGCGCCCCGTCAACCGCTTCCGAGTTGACTTCTGTACACAGAGCTGCGTGTGTAGAGCCGCAAGGCAGGACGACACTTGCGCTTTACTGAGCATATCTTGCAGAGCCGTAGCATTTGATAAGCCCTAGCACCGGTACTGATTCGTCGCCTGATAACTTCAGCGATGTGGCCGCTTGCCGCAGATCGTGGTGACAGAGCAGAGGAAGGCGTTCTATCACTTCATCACGACACTGTGCGCCATCGTCGGCGGTGTCTTCACCGTCGCAGGCATTGTGGACGGCTTGTTGCATCAGACCGTCAACCTCAGCAAAAAATTGGAGCTAGGAAAGCAGACGTGAGCGACGGCAGTCAGCACCCATAGCTACTGGAGGCAAAGGCGACGTCGTTCACAAGTCATGATTGTCGTCTAGTCTGTGTCTGAAGGATGTTATGACGCAATAACCATGTGCAAGTCACTCGGATTCAGTCAACTGCAACATCTAATCACGAGGTACCCCTGCCTCAATTGCATCTTCATGCTTGCATCCAAAGGACTTTACTGCAAGCGCTTCAAACCCAACTTCTCTGACTTCACACTAGTATACGTCTCACTGATATCAGGAGACAACAAGTCACACAGCTGCGTGGACGCATGAACACCGCATTGCTGCCGAGCGAAGGTGTAGGCAATCTGCACTATACAGCTTGCTGCCATGAAGACTGTGCAGGCTGCAGGACGATGGTGTGCAGCAACTGTACGAGATAGGCTCGCTGCATGTCCGCGGAATGCAAAGCCGCGGAACTCAAAGCCGCCCACTGATAGAACGGAATGCTTCTGACGTTATAGCCTTTTGCTTCCAGCATGCACTTACGTGCGACGGTGCGACCCAGAGGCAGGCGCTGGTTGGCGGAGAATGCCGGCGGGCCATCGACCTCAATCACAGCCTGCGCCAGACAAAACGGTCGTGGTTGCAGACATGGTTCCAATCAAGTCGCAACAGGATGGTAGTTTGAGCAGACCCTGTACGCACTCAGTGTTGAGCCGATGGCAACATTCGCTCTAGGGCAATACATGCTTCCGCAATTTTGTTAAGATTGTGATACAGCACTGCATCTGCAAGACAATGGTTACCACGTAGCATGCGCTGTGGAGTAATTTTGGCATTCGCTGCCATTGCGGCATTCGCTGTCAATGCAAGCGGACTCCCAGCCCGCACCTTGCAGCCCTGGAGGGCGATGTCGACGCAGAAGAGGCTGTCGGGCGTCAAATGCTGCGTGCTGTGCTGTACGCCCAGCTCCCAGAGGCGGCACGACACCTCCTGCTGGAGCCTGCTCGGCTGCACACTGGCGGTGGCACTGGCCTTGTAGACCCGCTCCGCCCTTTGCAGCAGGGCTTGCGGGAAGTGTTCGGGTGGAGCCACCGCGCCCGCCCGCTTGGCTGCGCAGCAGGAGCCGAGTGTCAACACCCCGGATGCTGTCAGCGTGTCCTCGCTTGGAGACGGCAGAGCCAGTGAACGTGCGAATGGTAGTCTTGAAACACCAGCTGCCAGGCACCGGCTGAGCCGATGAGTAGAAAGCGGGCGGTTGTGCACCATTCTGAGGATGAGACCGGTCTCGCGCTGGGTCTGTTGCACCAGAGCGCGACAAGGCGTCAGTACGTGCGCACTGTGCTGCTCGAGCAGGACGTATGCCGTGTAGATGTCCGACAGCTCCGCGTCGCTGAAGGCGGAGACGGGCGCCAGGGACAGCTTCTCCAGCAGCAGGCGGTACACGTCGGGGGGCGGCGCCTTGAGCACCGCCAGCGCCCACAGCACCGCCGCCACGTCGGACGCCCTGAATCGGCTCCACGTCCGCAGCGCGTACAGCGATACCGCCTGTGGTCAGGCATAACCGTCCGTCGGGATGTCAGGAGTCACACTGGTCTCGATCCCGTGTATAAGTCAAGGCTTGTCATGTATCTCATACTGTGCATGGTGTTGAGCGCAGCACCGAATATCACAAGCAAGGATAACGCATGCAGCGCGAGCCAGATGGCGCGACGCGCGGGGTTTGCGGGGAGAGCAGCGCACCCTGAGAAACGCTTGGTTGGGGTAATGGAACAGCCGCGCATACGCCCAGACCGCATTGGCGGCGTCCTGCGGCGAGAACTGCTCAATCTTCCGCGTAATGTGCTCGGCCGCGCTGTCCAGGAACGGGATGCCTGCGCACAGCACAACGACGGTGGCGCATTGCTGACCTTTGTTCCAATACACAGGTAGCCGCCGTGTGACACCACCCATGCTGCTCGCAGCGGAAGGCGCCGGCTCGCCACAGATGCTTACCCGGGTGGTGCTCGAAGACGGCGAGCGCCCACAGCGTGTGGCTCAGCTCCTGCAGCGTGTACTGGTGCAGCATCTGGTGGGCCTTCCGCGATGCGGCGTCGAGCAGGTGCGCGCCAGGATTGAAGTGCAGCTGCGCAGCAGGGCACACAGCATGAGTGGGTTCAGGCTTGGGATCATGTACGGTGTCAAAGGTGACACTGACAGTGGACAGCTTTCCGTCATGAGCAGAGTCCTAACGCGGCCGGACAGCACTGATACCAGCAACATGCCTGGTGTGTGGCTATACAATGAGCAGTTAGCTCATGACCAGAGCCGCTACTGACTACAGTGGCGACATGACGAAGCGTGCGCACGTACCTTGGCATACGCCCACAGGCTGTTGCTGACGGCTTGTGGTCTGTACGCGGCGATGCGTTCGACCATGTGCAGCGCCATCGCCTCCAGCAGCTGATCGCACGGGTAATGCTCCAGCATCGCGTAGCTCCACAGCAGGTTTGCCATCTCCTGCGATCGAATGAGCCTAGGTCAGCTAACGGTGTCAATATGCAAGCGGAGAGTGTCGCCAGTCTGTCTTATTTCGAAAAGTGCTGCATTATAGCAGGATCTTGCTGGGAGCTTGTCGCTGCGTGAGCAGCGGCCTGTGCAACGATGTGAAGTCTGGCGAAGGCTACAAGCTTTCCGGTATGTCGTTGCTCCGCACCCGTCTGCGGGCAGACATGTAATGTGTAGTGATGGAAGCTTACCTGGGGCTTGAAGCGTGGCATGCTGTGAGCAGCGTGGCGTGCGGCGCCGTCGAGCAGCGCCGAGCCGGGGCTCCACCGCAGGCTGGCGTATGCCCACAGGCTGTTGCTCAGGTCCTGCGGCACGCAGCGCGCCAGGTCGTCCAGGATCTGCTCCGCCGCGCCCGCCAGCAGCGCCTCGCACGGCGTCACCCCCAGCTTTGCAAACGCCCACCTGCGCAGTGCCAAACTGCAGGGTCGGCGTCGGGGCGGCGCACAGCCCATGCCACATGCTCGCGACAGCATGACGCTGGGCACACTTGCCCGGTGCACATGCCTAAGTCCAGCCGCAAAGCAGTCTAAAGCTCCTGCAGCACTGCAGCGGGCTATTGCCAATGGCAGCGCTCGCGATGCGCACGTCTGCGGGCAAATGCAAGCTCAGGCACACGAACATCGAGCCAGCCTGCCATGGGCGCGCTGGTCCGGCTTTGAGCAAATTGTGGAGCACGCACAGCGTGTTGCTGGTTGCCTGCGGACGGAAGGTGCTGATGATGTCCGCGGCACGTGCGGCGAGCTTCTCCAGCAGCCCCCCGGGCGGCACGAAGCCCAGAGTAGCCAGCGCCCACGCCGTGTTCGACAGAGCCTGCGCCTGCGGCAGCGCACAGAGTAGGCACCGTCGGTGACACAAACTCAGCGCACGCTGGGGCTGCGACTATGGAGCGGACCTAGCAGGCCTGCTAAGACACCTGTTCGAGGTGCTAGCGGAGGACGGCACCGACATCAAGTGAAGGGTCCCCAAAGCCGCTGTGGTGCCCGCAGGCTGCACACCTCGAAGTAAGGCAGCAGCCGCTGGACGTGGCCGAGCAGCACCCGGAACTGCGCGCTGTTGACGATGGTCGCCGCCGCGCCGGACGTGTGCATGGAGTGCAGCTTCGCCAGGCGGTGAACCGCGGTGGCCACATTGACCTGCAGCACGGCCAGAGACGGTTGGCACTCAGCTGAGCAGCGGGCAAAACCCCACACGCGCTGCAAGGCGCACAGGGCGCACAGGGCACACAGGAGGACAAAGTTACTAACGTTGACCCTGTTGGTTTGCGAGCATATTGTTTGCTGTGCCTAGGCAGTGAGCACTGCCGTGATGTTGCTGCTGGCCGGTGCTTGAATTACGTATCGCTCAACTGCAGGGTTCCTGCATCCGCAACACTGGGAAGCACCCTGCAGCGGAGCGCACCTCATCAAAGCAGGACGCGCTCTCGGCGATGATCTCCAAGATCTGCAGCAAGCAACACGTGGCGATGTTGAATTAGTTACAAGTGGGGGCTTGCGTGTGCTGGACTGCAGGGTACTGCCGGGATGTGCATGCTCATGCTTGCTGTGAGTGCTGAGTTGCGCTTAGCATGTTGCCGTGTCTTGAGATGCGCGCACATAGATCTGGTGTACACCTGCTGGTAGTGCGTTGCGTTGGCCATGCGCTTGGTGATGGACTTGTTCATGTTGAAGCCGGCGGCGTCCGAGACGTGGTCGGGACGGGCCACCATTGTGAGCGCCGGGGCCATCCCGCTGGCTGACTCGCGCCGGTAGAAGCCCACCGACGGCTGCTGCATGTTGTACGCCGTGAATGAGGCGCTGCTGGAGGAGGCGGCGAGCATCATCGCCGCCGTTGCTTCCTCGAGGGACGCCGTCGTGGGGCTGCTCCCACCGCTGCTGCGCTGCGGCTGCAGCGCGCTGCTGTGCGCCTGCTGCGGCGACCGGTCAGGCGACTCGCAGGAGGACGTGCAGCTGGGCCACTGCACGGAGTCTTGCCGCCAGGTGGCGCCGAGCTGCCCCGCTGCGTTGCTGGCGCTGAGCCAGGGATTGGCCAGGGTGTCGCTCGGGCTGACCGTCTGATCGTCTGCGGGCTGCTTGGCGAGATGGGTGGGGCTCGTCGTTCCGAACGGGGAGAACTGATCGTAATGCGCGAAAGGCCAAGGACATGTCGCCAGGCGCCGCGCACGGAGGGCGCCTGCGCCTTCGGACGTCGCGGCGGCCGTGGGGAACGCAATGGCTCTCACGGGTTGAGTACGCAACGCCCGATGCGAATGAGAATCTCTCACATGTAGATTGTGACCACCGCGTCGAGGACGGCCCGAGAGGTAGCTACGTGGGTGAATGTGCCCGTCGCAACTCGGCAGCAGGTATTTGCTCGAATTGCTAGTATTGAACAAGTCCTGGCATCCGCTGCTGCACTGGTCCAAGCCGCAGCTGTTCGTCATGTGCCCGCCTCGTAGTTACGATGGTCCGTGCTGGGAACGACGTCTTGTGACGACCTCCTTCTCAGCAGCTGCATTCCACTGTGAGCGGCTCGGTATCGTTGGACACCATATGACATCGGAGTTCGACACAGGCAGGAAGCAATGCAGCGACGCACATTGGCGGTGCAGCCGTGTATATACAATACTTTGGCTGCTATTCAAGCTCAAGGCTCTACACCAGTCGGTGACTGTTTGCCTCTGCACACGGGAGCACTGCGACCAGCCAGCACTGTACGGTCGCATACCACTACTGTGATCAGCCAATCCTGCATGCATGACGCAGCACAAATGGCGCCGACTGAACCGCCCGGGAACCGAAGAATAGCAAGAGACCTGCAGCACAACAGCATCATTCAGGATCTCAGGACTTGACGGCCTGCAACTGACTGCGTCCTACATCTGACAGGCCAAAACGGGTGTACCTGTCCAGATTCCGTTTAATCCCCAGCCACGAGTCGTGGACTGCCAAATGAACACGCTGAGCAACACGAGCGTCCTGCCCATCGAGTTGCGCACACGATCCAGATTCTTGTATTTACTAGCCGCGATGAGGAGGCCGTTGCCAGCGACATCAATGCCACAGAGGATCATTGAAGCCAGGACCTGCAACGAAGCCACGGTTGCAGCTCAGCCTGGTGCGGGCCCTGGTCTGTAGATGCACACCGGGATCCGCCTAGTGCCCACGGAAGTGCTAGGGTTTACCTGCGGCGCAAGGCTGCGCATGGTCGGATGCAGTGCTACGTCCGAGGTGAAAATGCCCGGCGTCAATGAGGTCAGCGCCGCGGCAAAGGCGCCGGCGGTGAACCCCAGCGCCAACCCGGCGGCCATAATCACTCTGCATGTTTGTCCCAACTCCCAGTCCCCTGCAGGATTGCAGATTAAACGTCAGGCACTGCAACGTGAAGGCGACCTGCCTTGACCCAGCACTCACTCAGCAAAAACAAATCTGTGCGTCAGCAGCGGGTAGCTGCCAGCGCGTGGCTCTAGCATTGCGGTGCAAGCGATGGTAGCGTCGCGCACCTCGGGCGGCGGGCACGAAGGCCAGCGCCACCTGCTCGAGTGGCACCGTGGCGTAGCTGCACAGGGACCAGAGGCTGTACACCAGCTGGTGCGCGGCCAGCTCCAACGGCGCCAGGGACGATGCCACATACGACAGCGTCATGTACACGCTGCCACGCGAAAAGCGCAATGGTCAGGCGAGAAGCGGCAGGGAATGGATGGGGGCAATGACCATGGCTGTTCCCTAGATGGAGCGCCTGTGCAAGAGAGTTGGCACCTGTTCTTGGCCAGGTAGATCGCTGCGAGCGGCAGGAACGATGCTGTCATGTCCGAGATATCCTTCATTGATGGCAACCTCGGCAGCACGTTGACCTGCGTTGTATTATAACTGTCCGCGACATGGGTCGTGGATGCTGCGAGAGCTCATTCACACTTGAGCATCTCCACATGTTGTTGACACGGCCTGCACACATCATGCAGCAACATGGGACTCGCTGAGCGCACCTTGCTTCGCTGCAGAGCGCGCAGAAGGACCAAGACCGCGATGTACTGACTGCCTGCCGTCGCCCATGCTGCGCCCCGGATGCCCAGTCCGTAACGCTGCGTCACAGGCGACCTTCGTGAGAAGAGACTGCCCGACTCGCAGGACTCCACCAATGTCTGCCAGGTCATCTTTCTAGTCTACCAAATGAGCAGGTACGGGTGCCCTACCACGATCAGCAGCACGTCCACGATGAGATTAATGCCGGCCGACGCCAGGACCGATATCAACGGGGCCACTGAGTTCCGCTGAGCTAGCAGGCCGGCCTGGCAGACCATCGAGATCAGGCTTGCGCACAGGCCGAGTGCGCGAATCCGAAGGTATGAGACTGCTGGCTGCCGCAGTTCAACGGCACAGCCTGTCAAGCGTACAAGGTTGACTGCGCCGACCTACAGCACGTAGCAGCACGACAGTTGCAGCCAGTACCAATCCATAAGTTGTTAACCTTGTCAGTGCAGCATCCTTGACGATGCTGCTGAACTCATCTTGAGTGCTCTCATCAAATGGCAACTTGTGGCAATCACCGCCCAGCTGGGAGCTTCACCTGAAAGCCAATTGTTGCTACAACTCCAATGACGAGAGCCATCAACAAGGCTGTAGTAATAACGTGAGAGGCGCTGTCGCCATTGTCGTCAATGTTCAGACGCTCCGTAATGAGCCTGCAGGCAACAGCGACCTGCTTCGCACAGGGGGTGAAACAGAACATCGCGCAGCTGAGGCACAGGGAGCGACGGGCTCACCCGATGGTCGCTACGCTCAAAGCATTGAAAACGTACAGGGAGCCGAAGATGAGTGAGGCCGGTGCCAGCGCTGCCAACTCGACACTGGTCGCAAACTGCGAGCGCCAGCACATGAGTTGGCCTTGCAGGTGGTTCTTCGACCAATGCCAGGTGTTGAGCAGCATGATGACGTGCTGCTGGTCACGCATACGACTGTCCGGCAGCAGTGGTGAGTGCGCTGGACCGCACCTGAGCGATCGCAACGCTGTCCACCAGAGACATGAGTGGATCCGCAAGCGGAATGCAAAGCGCTGGCCCTGCAGCATAAAAACATGCGATTGTCAGGACATGCCATGTTGGCAGCCATGTAGTCTCACGAACGTACAGCATACACTGCGTCAGCTCGTCACGCACAACACCCGCTTCAATGCGCAGCTTGAGAAACGCGCTGCCGCATGCTTGCGGACCGCCACACCAGCACAGGATCTCACCCGCAAACCTCCCCATCCTGCCCAGCAGGCCCTTCTGCCACTCCGCCGCATCGACTGTGACGTCGTCTACCAACTGCAGCGACACAGAGTCAATGCCGCTGCCGGCGTGAAGTGGGCTGAGGAGATACGCCTCATCCTGCGACTGCAGACTGGCCGCGGACGCTGATGCGTCGACATCATAGTTTGCGCCGGACAGCAGAGCTGCTGGCGACCGCTGTCGTGTGGCCCGCCGGCGCTGCGGCCGAATGCCGTGACGCAGAAGGTCTACGGCCCCGTGTCGCGTGATGACGCAGCGCACTGCGGTGCTGTGAGAGCAGCAGCCATGCAGGGCTCGGGTCGGGCCGTGCAGGGTTGTCTGCTGCCTTGGCGCTGCGCTGGTCGCAGTCACCGGCACGTGCGTACGCATGATAGCCTCTCCTTGCTGACCTGGCACCTGCCGCTTGAGCCTCAAGCATAGCGCTCTGAGAGGCCGCTTTTGACCTCCACGGACTGTGCCGCGCGACTGTGCTTCTCCGCAATGCAATCTGCCGCACACTTGAGCTTGTTATACCCTTCGCATTTCGAACGTGAGTAAAGTGCGTCGGCTCGAACAACTGCAAGAGATGATCCGTCCATGCAACGGCGGCGTGTACTGCACGCACTTTGCGCGCCTGTCTGTCCGGAGATCTTGTCTCGGCTGATGTGAGCTTCCACCGGTTTACTGTCCTCAGCTAGCTCGCACCTGCTAGCTAACCCGACATTCCGTGTGCAGCGTAGCAGCAACATGAAGGGGCCGTCCCCGGCAAAAAGGCGGGCGTCGCCAGAGCGGGAGAACAAGGCGCAGCCAGGCGGCGAGGTGGCCTTTATGACAGCCAACGGCTCGATGACGGCGCAACCGGACGGCCCCGCCTTCGTACCCGCTGTCGCCAGCGTGGATGTGAGCAACAGCTGGGCCGCACCCAGCGACAGCGTGACGTCTCTGTCGGCGCCCAGTAACTCGACGATCAGCCGGAACAACAGCGCCGTCGGCTTGTCGCGCCTTGCGCTCAGCAGCCCGGGGTCGCGGTCGCATCCAGCAAAGCCACAGCGGGTGTCGATGTCAGGTCCGCTGCTGCGGCCGCCGAAGGACGTGCAATGGAGCCGCGCCATGCAGCAGTTGACCAGCAACTCTAGCAAGCTGGTGCGCCGGCTACCCAGCTCGTTCCTCCTCGCCATGCAGGACTGGCTAGATGGTTCTGACGCGGATCGCTGGAAACATAGCTGCAGACTTCTGACAGTGCGACTGCCAGCGCAGCTGGAGGAGCTGATGCAGACGGCGCGGCAGGCGGTGACGGTGACCCTGAGGGCGCTGGCGCAGCTGCGCAAGGCGGCGTTGGAAGCGGCGCGCGACCGCGACCGCCTGGGCACGCAGGGGAGGCTGGTCATGCGGCGCGCAGCCGTGCAGGTGTGTCGCCTTGAAAACGACTGTACATCATGCCGCAATTTCATCTTTTCGCCTCGATTCTCGCGCCCGTGACGTCACACGAAGCCCCGACATGCAGAGAGCATAGAGACCCAATACCTGACCTGATTCCGCCGCCCCCTGCAGTCGCTGATCAGCAGCACGCGGACGCTGCTGTGCGACCTGAGCCACTTCTACGGCCTGACGGACGGCCAAGCGGGCCGCACCCTCAGCCGCCGGATGCAAAACCTACTCAAGGTGGGAGCTCGTTGCACCTCGTCCTTACCGCGTCGCTGAAAGGGGTCAGATGACAACCTGCTGGGAATGCTGAAGAGTAGCTAGGAACGAAAGTGACCTTCTGCACCCTCCATTTGCAGGAGCTGGAGGGCGCGGAGCAGGTGCTGGAGCACGCGGGCACGGAGATGGAGCAGGCCGGGCGCTTCATGCTCATGCGCGACCCGCCGGTGGTCGTCGAGCCGCTGGACGCCGAGGCCCGCGTTACCGAAGAGGGTCCGTCTTTTAGCATGCTGAAACTCTTCTGGCTTCATGTGACCCTTAAAGCGTGTTGCATACCCTGAGCAGACGCAGGTCGGCGTAAGTTACGTACGTGTGCTTGCATGCGGTGCCCTTGACACGCTCCTCGGAAGTCTCTGCGCCGAGATGATGCTGGGCCAGAGCTCTGGCCAGTTGCGACATGAGCAAGAGCTCACCGTCCGCCGCTGTGTCGTGGCGCGCAGGGCAGCGCGACACGCGGCAGGTGGACGCCGTGGCGCGGGCGGTGCGCTCGGCGCTGGAGGCGCTCAGCGGCGTGTGGCGCACCGTCGCCGCCATGGACGCCGCCGAGATGAGCGTGGAGGACCCGGCGTGGCCGCTGCTGGCCAGACTGGACTTCGCGGGCGCCGGCACCGTGCTCGAGACGCTCCAGGTGGGCGCGCGGAGTGGTTTAGCAGCGGGACCTTTGCGCGTTCCTCGCAATTTTTGAATGCATCACCGTGTACGCTCGGTGCGCACAGGCACTCATCCAACCACAGTATGCAGAGCAATTGCATGGCATGACACGCAATAGTTGGTTTGCGTCACCTACTTGCCGATCGGCGCCTGCTTGTAGCTGGACAAGCGGACCGGGGCGGTTGGCGGCCGCGACGGTGACGAGGCGGAGAGCACGCCGCGGTGGCCTTCGCCGCAGCGCCCGCCGGCGGGGGTGCGCGACGTGAGCACGCCCTGGTGGAAGGGCAAGAGCCTGCGGTCATCCTCCAGGAAAGCCAGTTTGCCAAGCCGGCCACCCTCCACTCAGGCCGTGGCTGCCCACGAGGATCCTCCCTCGCCTGCAGCTATCACTCCGACGAGCTCGCCGACCAAGAACAGTGATGAGGCGGGGGCAACGGAGACCCCGGCGCTGCCGGCTGACCCAGGCGCCGCCGTGATGGTCCCCAAAGCAATCCAGGTACGTCGCATCTACCGCATGCCGGCCCTCTGTATAGATTCTGATCATGTCCATATCACCCTCACGCATGTCGTGCTTCAGCTTTATCACTGCATGTCTCAAGTGTAAGGCGCGCGGAGCACTGACCCGATGGCGTGCGAGCACAGGCTCATTGGCTCACTGCGTGCATGCGCGCAGGTGCGGCACCTGAAAGGGGGCCACGTCTACTGCGGCCCGACCCTCAACGGCAAGAAAGTCGGCGCCGCAGTGCTCGAGTTTGCCAACGGCGACAAGTACATCGGCCACTTTCAGAATGACACGATGGAAGGCCACGGTGTCTACGAATTTGCCGGGCACGGCCAGTACGCCGGACAGGTGCGCGGAGCCCCACAGCGGCATTATGCCTGCCCTTGACTATTGCTGGCCCTTCTCACTTCCAGAGCACCTGTGGAACTCTTGATCTGTGGTGTCGGCAGAGTTTTTGCGTGAGGCCTCAACTACACAGCAAAGGATATAAGGGACTCACCGCTGCGCAGTGGGCTGACGGTGCCTACCACGGCGCGGGCGTGTGGTCGCTGCCGGAGGGCCCGAGCTTCCGAGGCGGCCACGCTGCTGGCGCGCGACACGGGTGGGGCATCGCTGTCGAGGCAAGTGGCGCTACCTACGAGGGGCAGTGGGTCGAGGGCCGCCGCCACGGGCTGGGCAGCCAGCGCTGCGAGGATGTTTCCACCTATGTGGGAGAGTTCAGGTGCGAGCATGAACGAGCATCTTGAGATGGACTACTTCGCTTACTCTCAATCACAGTGATGCGACAGGTCTTCAGTGATATGATGGTCAACTCTGCTTGCCGCGCGATGCATTCCGTGCACCTCGAGTCATATTGGGCTATGCAGGTGGACCCATGCTTCTGTGCCGACGCTGCGGATCCTGCCGTCTCCAATCTGCGTAATGTACACACGCAGGAACGACGTGCGACACGGGCATGGCTGCCACCACCTGGCGGACGGAACCCAATACGCGGGCGAGTTTCGCGATGATGCGCCGCACGGCCACGGCGCTTTGGTGTTTGCATCGGGTCAAAAGTACGAGGGCCAATGGGCTGCCGGCCGGCGAGAGGGCTGGTGCCAGTACTCCGTGTCTGCCAGCGAGGTCTGGGCAGGTGCGTGCAGCGTCTGAGACTGAAGGCTCGCCTGTAGCATCTTGCCTGCCAGGGTGCTCATGACGCCAACCCAGTGCCCGTGTGATGGCAGTCGACCTTAGTCACACCCCATCTCACCCCACCTGTGCCTGGTGTCAGGCTACAACGCTACATTACGAGCGCGTGTTCCCTGCAACACTGCTATGGCCAAATCCGTTGAGCAGTGAGGCTCGTGCGCAGGTCGATGGGCAAAGGGTCGCCCGCAGTGGGTGGAGCAAATGGTCAGCACCGTGCATGGGGCCGAGTCGGCAGAAGGTAAAGCAAATGGCCCAGCCACCATGCCAGGGTCCGAGGCTGCAAGCCGAGCCCTTGCTGCAGGTCGGGCCGCGCGCGAGGCAGCAGCGCAAGCCGCTGCGCTTTTGAGCCAGCTGCACAGCACTGATGCGACCGCACGGGTGAGCCCTCATAAGCCGGCAACCATGTGCGCTCATGAATGCCATGTGTTCTGTCAACTTCGACCATAAGTTTTTCTTAATGGTGTCATGGCCGACGCAGGTTGCGCTCCACAACTCGGTGCTCGAGGCTGATGCGGCAGCGGAGGCCGCGCAGAGGCTCAGCCATGAGACCATCGGCATAACCGCAGCCGCCAAGCTGAATGATACACACCAGACAGTAAGCTCACCAAAGAGGCCTACAAAGGCCTGACGCAGTATGCAGCTATGCAGTCGACGCCGCCCAGTGAAGGCGTCGCGCGCTTAGCGGAGCAAATAAGATGCTTAGAGAGAGCTGGCAGCCTGCTGCCCGTGGTTTCAGCGCTGCATGCAAGAGACCAAGCGACGCCAGCGCAATGTGTTCAGAGAGGAACCCCGATGCTGCTTTTCAGCAGCAGGTCCGCTAACGTATACCCCGTCCCTGCGCTCGTGTCCTCCTCGTCACAGTCACCGTGTCGTCACGCCATTACTCTGCGTCTCCCTCCGTTCCGACGCTCGTGTCCCTACCGTCCTAGTCACCGTGCCATCACGCCAGCTTCTCCGTCCTCTTCTGCCGTGCGCTGTGCTCCACGACCGTATGCGTTCTTGTCAAGGCGTTTCTTGAAGCGCGACCTACCTAACGGCCGGTTCCGACACTGCGTTTATGCATGCCTTGCATTTCTGATTCATCTTTGATGCTCGAGCGCACCCAAGGCTTGAAGTACGTATGCCGTAGTGAGTTTCTAAGGCGAACTTCGTTTGATCAGCTCCATGCACTTTGAACCGACGTAAGGTGGTTCTGCTTTCAGCACATCAGTCCGTGCCACAGAATGCAAAGCTTCGGCGTGCATACCAGTTTGCTAAGGCGCGAGGTTTACAGGATAACTAGATAGCTTTCCATCAGGTGTTCACGACCGCGGCAGTCTGTAACCGGTCCAGCAGCTTGAGTGCGTACCGACTCCTCTCGCGTATGTCTAGCACATCGTCTTGCTTCAACCTCACAAGCACTTCTCTCAACTGTATGGCTTCAGTTGCCGTCACCTGCATGAGCAAGCATGCATGCGTGATAGGTACCAATCCCAAACAGCTGCACGTACGGTGATAGCATTCACGAGGCAGGCACGCACGGCATGGCGCGTCGCCTCGTTGGCGTCAGCAGGGACGACGAAGAGGTTGATGGCGGTCCATACAGCCGCATGACGCACTGCGCTGACGGGGTGGCCCAGGTGAGCTGGCAGCAGGGCTGGAATAGGGCTCTCAGCCACGACCCTCTGCATATCCTGGGAGCCTGCCGAGGAGCGCAGTCGGTCAGCATGAAGGCATCAACCCGTCGCCGACATTGACTTCACACCGCCGTCAGGATGTTCTCAGAGATGCTGGGCCCAAGACGCTCATAGAGCAACACTAAGAGACTGTTAGCAGACCTGTGGCCAGTGCAGCGGGGCAACATCACAGCAACGAAGGAGCGCCAAGGGCGTGTGACACGCGCACTGGCGGCGACGTTGGAGGCGACGTGGAGGGCCTGCTCGGCGAGCCTGGAGCCTCCTGGCGTGTCGCCGCAGCGGTGCAGCGTCTGCGCGACAACAGCCGGCACGGAAGGCCCACCGGCGGCGTTCCACCAGGCCAGCGCTTCCTGCACGGCCTGCGGGCGGCCCTCGAACAAATTCCGCAGCAAATTCATCGCCTTTACCTGCACCCGCAAGGCATTTCTCGTTCTGGTGTCCTCCTGATGAAAGCACACGGGCTATAGCCATGCTATCAAGCAGGGCTCGCCAGCAGACGGCCACAGCAGTGCCACTGTGACTTGCATGGACCTGCTGCGCACATATTCCAACTATCATGTGGAGCCCCAAGTGATCGGCGTTGTGGACTCGTATACACTACTGTCAACATGTGCAAGGAGATGCCAACCCCAGCAATCAATGCCACGCGTGCCCAAGAACGCCGCCTGCTGACAAAGCTTGCGCGCCGCCTTGGGAGCTTCAGAATGCAATTTTCGACATAGGACGTTAGTCCTCCAGAGGCAAGACCAGGCTCGGACCTGCACGGAGCTGTGCTGGTCGTGGAGCGCGGTGACGACTGCCGCGGCCGGCAGCTGGGTCAGCAGCGCGGCACGGGCGGCATCGGAGGCGCCGTACGCCAGGTTGGCCAGGCTCCAGGCCGCGGCGATGCGCATGTCGACGTCCGGGCTGCCCAACTTCTCCGCCAGCAGCGCCACGCAGCCGTGCTTCAGCAGGCTGTCCTGCAGCACCACAGAGTCTGTTGCCTGCGTGGTCTCTAGTGGTTCATGATGTGACAGCCTGACACCGTCGCCAAACTCTCATTGCAGGCTGCCGAGGCTATCGAAAGACGTAGCGAAGAGGGTCATGATGGCTGACCGTTCGCCGTTGAAATAGCTTGACCCCATTGCAAGGCTGATGTGCTTCTGCAAACCGCGCATGTACATGCCCGCTATGGCCTGATGTGCTGCTGTACCACAGCCTCACCATACGTGAGCAATGCAAGGGCTGACCTCACTTACGCAATGCCTTCGACACGCGCGCAGGCGGCAGTCGTGTCCTCGGAGCGGCAAGCGTGCGCAGCGCACCTTGAGGAGCGAGAACTCAAGGACGGCATTGCAGAGGGCGGCGACTGCGGCGGACTGCACTGGCGGCGCCGGGTCGCGCAGAAGTCGGCACAGGGCGGCGGCGACGGCAGGCCTGCACAGCTCGCCGCGCAGGTCCTTGGCGCTGCGCGACAGCGCCTGCACCGCGCCGCACGCCGACGCGCGAACGGCTGGGCTGGACGCGTCTGCACGCGATAACGTGGGCATCAGCAACCTCCCAATAGCTCACCCTCGGAAGTAGAACGTGCCAGTCCTAGCTGAAGGGGAAACAACCGCATGGTGATTTCGGTCTGGCCTGACAGCCATGAGACCACAGGCAAAGGTTGTGAGGGGCAAAGCGGTCCTGACACATACCCAGTGCCAGGGTTATGGAGGGTATCGCGCCGCTGTCTCCGAGCAGCGCCCGCGCTGCATGCCGCTCCGGCGCTCGGCACAGCACCGCGATCGCCCGCAACGCTCCATCCTGCACCGCGTCCAGGCTCATTGCTGTGCATCAGCTGATAAGCAGGTGCAAACCCTAGCGGACGACTGCCAGTGGGCGATTGCTCACAAGTCAGCATGTGGCGCACTTGCGAATGAGAAATTTGGACAGCGAATATAGGAGCGATGCTAGAATGAGCCATTCGATATAATCCAGTAGGATGCCCTGCGACAAACAGCTTGTGCGAAGCAGGCTGTGCACGACACTGTAAGCATATTGCAACAGCATCGCAGCATCGAACTGCGAAAGTACAACCATGTCCACAATCCGCCTATACTGACCGGCTCTGCGCAGCGGGCCGAACACCAGCATGCCAATCACATCGTCCGTAGGTGGTCTCCGCCTCACACCACACGCCGCGCACCAGGAGCTCGTCGCAGGTCTCGGGCTCTGGCAGCTGCACCAGGTCCGCCAGCGACTCCAGGGCTCCGCCGTCCATGGCGCGCCGCTGCAGCGGCGGGTGCCGCGCCGCAAGGTCCGCCAGCAGGCCGGGCACGCGGGGCGGGACCTCCTCCGGGGCCTCCACCAGCATCCGCAGCAGCGCCGCCAGCACGACCACCCTCAGGCTCTGCGCGGACGCGGGGCGCACATGAGACCACCCCGAAAGACACACAACTGGGCGTGAGTTGCGATTGAAGCAGCGACAACACGGCGGTGCTGAAGATCAGGCAGAGCGTGGGGATGTGAGCAAACGGCTATGGTGCCCAGCCTGATGCAAGTCCTTATCACGCCGTTTGATGAGAATTGAGTACGTCCGACCATAACACTGTTGTGGCCAGCGCTGATCTTTAATGGTAGGGTCGGGCGGCACAGCTGTTAGATGGTTGATGACCGAACGCGCCTCGGGCACGGCTGTGTCGGTCGCCGGGCAGCAGGCCAGCTGGGCGAGGCAGGCGGCTGCCCAGTAGCGGCTCTCCCAGCGCCCCTGCAGCATCTCGGCCAGGGCGTCGATCGCGCCCTGCGTGGCCGCCACCGCGGACAGCACCGCGGGCTCCGCGGCGTTGCTCAGGATCTCCGCCGCCACGTCCTGCTGCGCCGGCCGGCCTGGCAGCAGCCAGCGCAGGATTGCCGGCAGCGCCGGTGTCACCAGTGCTGTCCCGACCTGCACAGTGCAAGCAGCAGTCGAAAATCGGACGCATACGGGACACAACAATGTAACCGTATCACGCAATGCCAGGGCCCGCCTGCCAAAACATATGTTGATTGGATGCAGTGCGCTCGGCAGGGATTGCCGTGCCCGAGCAGCCGCCAACTTGCTTCCGTTGGTAGGAAAACCATTCGAGAGCTCGCGCAAAGAAAAAGCTGCAGCCGCGCACCTGCTGCCTCGTCGAGCACAGGCGCGCAAGCAGCCTTCCAGCCGCCTCCGCGACCTCGGCCTCCTCGGAGCTGAGAAGCCCCACGAGCTGCTGCAGACCCGCCGACGTGTAGACCGCGCTGATGTCCGCGGAAGGCGACTGCAGAGCAGAAGCGGCAGCGACTTCAGTGCTGAATAATGGCAGGCGCGACTTTTAAAAGTTGAAAAATTGCTTTCATCAGGCGACAGTGACAGCCCGAACGCTACCATCCTGCCAAGCCTGATCCGCTTGGCACAAGCAGTGCACAATGGCACTCCACACAAGCTCGAGCACTTTCAAAAGTGCGGCGTGCGTACCTGGCACAGCACGTTGAGAGCCCGCACGGCTGCTACGACGACAGCGGAGTCGTCGCTGCCCATGGAGCGCAGCAGCGTCACCAGGCCGCCGGCGCTGAGCACCGCGGCTGCCCCCGCGTCAAGTCCCACTGCAAAGCTCCCCATGGTGACGGCGCAGGCGACCAGCAGCGCGGGATCCCCCGCGGGCGCGTCCGCCATGGCTTCCGCGATGACCGGCACCGCGCCGGCGTGCAGGAACCTTTTCTTCTTGGCCTTGTTGCCGATGATGCCGTCCCGCACCGCCTTGATGGCTTTCAGGCGGTCCGCGGAGTCGCCAGCGCGCATGGATTTGACCAGGGCCTCCGTCTTCGCCATGACGGGCGAGCGGTGTCCGCCGCTTGATTTGTTCCCGACTTACAGGGCGCTGACCCAGACCGGCGCAGTCGCCGTCGACC
>JAABUX010004229.1_pt1 | contig 18378 bp, 20 predicted proteins | sample 5561851 | NCBI WGS metagenome assembly JAABUX01 (sample SAMN10711883, study PRJNA513361) | rock metagenome | isolation source: Antarctica rocks | place: Antarctica: Victoria Land, Richard Nunatak red sandstone | collected 2016-01-03 | reverse complement strand
TGTAATGGCGCGGACACGGTGAAGGTCCGCCAGGGGACATCCTTGAAAAGCGGAACAAACAGGCGACGGGAGGAAAGCAGATGACGGTAGGCTGGTCCTACTGGTGCGCCTCCCCATGGGCAACCATGCGTCTGGTCTTCGCGAGGACGCGGATCGAACCGGAAAGCGCAGTGCGGTGAAAGTCGCATGCTGCGTTTGGGGCGAGGGAAAGGTCGCGAGACCCTACCTATCGCGACAAAATGGGCCATAAAGTCCAACGTTGTCGCTTTAACGCGTAATTTTACATGATTTTAACCCGTGATTAACCTATGCTTAACACATTGCTATTGACTGTCGTTATCGTCGGTGCTACCCTTAACCTTAAAATAGTCATCGGCCGGAACCTACTGCATGGGCAATACGTCCTGCCCCTTGCCAAACTGCGGTTATCTCTTGCGAGGAGGGCTTGCCTATATCCATCTCCTTGTCCGCTTCGACCAACAGGCCGTTACATAGGCAGATGCGTGAGCATGCATCGGCGCGCGGGCCGATTGCTATAACCGACGATGAACCCTCTTTAGCAAGGAGTCGATCGTGAAACTTGGCAAAATGGCGCTGCTTAGCCTCGGGACGAGTACGGCACTTCTATTTACACAAGCTGTTGCCGAGCCGGCAACCACGGTGAAAGCGGCAACAAAGGCGGCAACAGCCCCGGCAGGCGTCGTGATCGCTCCGGCCTTTCTGCCGGCCGGCGTCTCCTCCGATCAATGTACGCAAGTCGCCTATTTCCACCATATCCCCAATGCACCACCAACGTTTCAGATCGAAGAGGTCCAGACGTTCTGCTCCCTGACCAAGACGCAATACGAGCACCGCGTGGCGCAGCATGTCGCGGACACCGTGGCCAGCCCCCAATACTTGGGGGGCAAAGGTCTGCCATGCCAGGTGGGGCAGCAAGGTTACGCGGCCACCGACTATCTCCAGGACAATAAAGCGCATAACTGGACCTGGACCTGGTACTACGGCGGGCTCTACGGGCCTGGCACTCAGGTGAACCAGCAGAACAACATTCAGGTGTACTCCTGCACCTATTGCGAGTGGGACAATGGTGTGTTTGGGGCCCCGAATCTTCAGTGGAACTATGTGACGCTCTCCACTGACGCGAACGTGCAAACACTTATCACCCAATGTCTCTAGCATGTCTCGCCTCGTGTTGAGCCGTCCTGGTCCTGCCATCGGACTGCTGCTCCCCGTTCTTCTGGCCGGAGGAATCGTCGCGGTAGCACTCGCCTATACCCTCTACCTGGGCAGATATGTGGGGAATGGACCAAACCGCATCTACAGCGTGGCGGAGGTCGCGTCCGGAATCCAGACGCATCCCGATCAGTGGAGCGGGCGCACCGTTTTCGTCCGGGGCCTCGAGGTCGGTATCAGCTCAGAGGAGATGCAGCGGCAACATCAGGTGCTCTTTAAGATAATGGCACGCGAGGATTTCTTTGGCCTGAACCAGAAGACGACGGCCGGTGTCATTCCGACAATGATAGGAATACCGCCGGGCGTGGTCGGCGTGTTATCCAGCCAGCAGACTACATACTCTCTTCCTCCTCTTGCCACGGTACCCGTGGTTGGCCCCTGGCTACGGCAACACCTTGTTCCTCTGAGCGCGAAAGACACCCTCTTTGCGGTACATCTTGCACGTCCCGCGCCAGGATGCACGCCTTATGACAGACCGTCGCGTCAACCACGACCTACCTGTGTCTACGGCTCTTTTGCGGTCGCCCACGTGCAATGAGGAGCGCGAGGGAGGGGTCGGGCAACAATCCCTTCGTAGGACAGCCATATGACATAATGTTGTCTTTGGGATGCTGCATTAGCGGCTCAGTCGTGTTAGCGGTCCGGTTTTTTACCCAAGTCGGTGCGGTCACTGAGCCGCTACCACGCCGAGCATCGCCTAAACTCGACCGCTAACGGGGATTACCAGCGCAGTTCCCTGGTGAGGCCGTAGCTAAGATGCAGCCAACGACCGTTACCTGACCTGTTGACGCGATATGGCCCATTTTGGAGCGAATCGTTGTAGTGGGCCAGGTAGGTGTGACCGTCCACGTCCTCGATGATGACACCGTAGCCGTAGGACAGCGCGTCTTGATCGAAGGCGCGCTCGGCGACAGGCCGCGCCATGAGGGCGAAGCTCTCGGGCGATGAGGATGCGCCCGCGAGGGCCGCGCCCACGATTCAGGATCATGCGCGCGTAGGCCGCCAAGTCGGTCGCCGTCGACACGCCCCCGCCATCGCCGGTCGTGAACTCGACCCAGGGCGCCAGCAAGGGCCGCGCCCCGCCGCTCAGGACGATCGTCGTAGCGGGCAGCGTAGCCGACCGCCATGCGCTCGCGCCACTCCTGCGTTACCGTCGCGAGTGACGCGCCCATAGCGAGCGGAGCGTAGATACCCTCCTCGATTGCGGCCGCGCGTGGCCGCCCGCACACGGCTTCGAGGAGGAAGCCCAGCACCTTGTAGCCCGTATTCGAGTAGTGGAAGTGGGTGCCCGGCGCGTACGCCACCTCTACGTCGCGCAGGGCGGCCGCATCGTAGCGCGAGCCCGGTGTTTCGCCGTAGGCGGTGGCGAGTCCCGCTGTATGGCTGAGCAGGTGGTGTGCGGTGATCGGCGCGAAGCGGGAGCGCACGTCGAACCACGGCAGGTAGGTGGACAGCGGGGCGTGCAGCAGGTCCAGGTGGCCGGCCTCCTGCTGCTGTAGGAGCGCCACGGCGGTGAACCACTTGCCGATAGAGGCGATATCGAAGAGGGTGTCGCGCGTGACCGGATGGCGCGCCGCCGCATCCGCATAGCCATAGGTCGCGGCATGCAGCAGATGGTCGCGGTCGGTCAGGCCTGGGGTGGCGGAGGCAGAGAGGTGCTGCCGCACGAAGCGATCCAGGCGGACCAGCGCATCGTCGAGGGAAGGCATGTCCCCAGTGTGCCACGGACGCGTCACGGGAACAAGCGTTCCTGCCCTCCCACCGCGACCCGCCTCTGCCGTTTTTTGTAGGGGCGCAGGCGCAGCACCGTATGCCACTCGACATTGCCCAGCCCCCACAGGAAGGGCTGTGGCGAGGGATAGCGCGTCTCGAACAGACGGGGCTCCGTCAGCGCTTTGATGTGCCGTTCGTCGGGCTCGTACCTGACGCGGTATTGCGCCAAGGTCTCGTCCTCGAAAGCGACGGTCAGGACCTCCCCGAAGAGCCAGACCGACCCCTGGCGGCCGGCGAGGCCGCGTTCACCGTACACGCGCCAGCGCTTGTAGCGCAGGTACCCGCCCCCGTCGAACACGCGCGTCGCGTGCAGCCGGAACAGCCGGTCGAGCTCGACATCGTCGCACCAGACGCCGTGAACGAAGCCCAAAACCTCCTTGGGCGTGCGCCGCCCGTCCCTACGATGGCGGTGTGCGTAGTGGGGTTGCAGGTTGTAGTCGATGAAGAAGCGATCGTGGATCGCGCGCATCTCGCCCCAGGTGTCGGCCCGCGCGAAATCGCCCTCCGTCATCCCCTTCATGATGTTAAAATGGGTCTCGATGTAATTTTGCCACGGCTGCCCCTTGTCTATCTGCATTTTCTCGATGCCCAACTCCTTGTACATCTTCTGCGCCTGATTGGCCTTGAAAATCGTCCCGCTGTCGCTGACCAGCGCGGCTGGCGCCCCATACTCGTGCAACGCCGCGCGCAACACGAGGAGGTAGGCGGTCAAATCCTGACGTGGCGAGAGCACACTGGCCAGGAGCGCGCGGCTGTAGTTCTCGAGAATCGAGATGACATAGACCGGTTTGGGATCGGCCAAGCCGTGTGTCTCGACGTAGGACACATCGACCGACCAGTACTCGTGGCGATAGGTGGCCGCGAAGGGCATCGGCCGCGCGTGGTGCGGCTCGGCGTCGGAGGGGCGCGGGAGGCCGAGCCTGCGGTTCTGGGCCATGATGCGGCCACAGGTGCGCGGGCTGAGGTGGATGCCCATTTGCGCTAGGGCGGCGTGGACGCGGAACTCACCGAGGTCTGGATTCGCCTGCACGCGCCGGATGGCGGCCATCGCCTTGAAGTCCACCGTCCTCTTCGGGCTCGTTGGCGCGTGGGACCGGTCCGGCAGGCCCGCGAAGCCCTCGGCGAAGAAGCGGTAGAGCGTTTCGTACACCCGCGTCCGCGTCGTGCCGAGGTACCCCGCGATCGATCTGATGTTCCACCCGTCGAAATAGAGGTGGACGATGGCCAGACGGCGCTGCTGCCCATCGGGCATCTGCGCATAGAGAGAATAGCGGCGCGTCACACCGACCGGGAGGGGGTAGGTGTCGAGCACGCGCCCGACGGTCTTGTGGCTGACCCGACAGTCGTCGCGGCGGCGGCAGATCTCGGCGATCTCATGCGGACGGAACGCTGGGTACTCGGCCTTGAGCGTCAGGATGCGGTGCCGAATGTCGGCGGACAGCACGCGCCGGTCGCCGGGAGACCGCTTATTGTCGTCGAACAGGCTGGCCATGCCTTCAGCGTCGAAACGGTCGGCCTTGCGGTCGAGCGTGCGCTCGGACACCCCCACGACCTGCGCTCGCTTCTCCGACGTCTGTCCGAACAGCACGATGGGTCGGAGCATCTCGTAGGTTTCCTGCTCCGGCCACCCGACGAACAGGCGGAGCTGTTCCCAGTCATCGGTCTGGTCGCGGCGCGGTCGCTTCGGAGCCGGCATCAGGTTTCTTGAAAACCTCTACTCGTGTCAAACGGTTATGCACAGGTTTTACCATATCCCGCTCACCTGTTCCAACCGTCAGCATCCGTCATCGATGTGACCGGAATGTGTACCCCCTCCTCTGACGTGGTGTGGGGCGCGCTGCGCGTCACGGCGCCCCTCGCGCGCTAGTGGTCCGCGGCCCCATCGCGCTTTTCCCCAGCTGCGGCCGGCCTTATACGCTGGTCGTCTGCGCCGGTCGTCAAGTCCGCTCACCGACCGCTGCGCGGGCGAGCCATTCCGGGGGAGGTCGATGCGCGGACGGGCGGGAAGCTCGCGGCACGGGACGCTCATCAGCCCAAGTCATCCCGGCGCCGGCCTGTGCCCGTCGCGCGCGTCGTAGAGATAACGTCCCAGCCGTCTATCCGTTACGCACTGTGCGGCCACCCCTGCGCCTACCGCGGACGGCGGATGAGGTAGCGCAGCGTCCCGATGGTCAGCGTGGCCACTCCGGCCCCCGCCGCGAACCACCGCCGCGCGTCGGCCGGCGCCCGCAACGCGTTGCGGACAAGCAGCCCTTTCGCCGGCAATGCCACCGTCAGAATCCAGAGGCGATCTAGCCGCCACTGGTGGCGCATCTCCCGCGCGATCCAGGCCAGCAGCTCGGCCTGCCCCGGCGGGTCCTCCACGGGGATGCCCGCGCCATCGGGGTACGCCTCCCGGATCAGCCGCGGCACGTCCTCGGTCGTGATCCCCGTCCTCTCGCCTCTCTCGCTCATGCCACCTTCACCCGGTCTGCCATCGCCATCCCCTTGTCCATCTATGCATCCTCCATCTCTTCAGCATACCGCGCCACAAACCGCCCCCGCGCCCGCGCCAGGCGCGCGTAGGCTGCCGCCCGCGAGACGCCCAGCGCCGCTGCGATCTCCGCGCCCGTCAGCGCGCCCATCCCGTCCAGCAGCAGCACCTCCCGGTCGGCGCGGCTGAGCCGCTCCAACGCGCGCCGCACCAGCCGTTGCTCCCGTGTGAGCGCCGGGGCCGGCACCTCCGGCGCCTGCTCCAGCGGGATCTGCGCGGGGGCCTGGGCGCGTCGGCGCCCGACCTGGTGGGCTTGGTTGCGCGCGATGCGCCGCAGCCAGACGGCGAAGAGACGCGGCGTCCGCAGCCCGGCCAGGCCGCGGAAGGCGGCGAGGAAGGTGTCCTGGGCCACGTCCCGCGCTTCCTCGGGGTCACCGAGCTGCCGAGCGAGGGCAGCCAGGACGGCGGGGTAGTAGCGGCGCGCCAGCTCGTCGGCCGCCCCCCGCTCGCCGGCCCGCGCCGCGGCGATCAGGTCCTCGTCGGAGCGCAACGCGTCCGACTCGTTCCCTGCCCCGCCGGCCATGCCGCGCTCCTTTCGGCCGTCCCGCGGCCGTCCCGCGGGCATGCCCGGCCTGTACTGTCAGGATAGGCGCATTTTGCCCGCGCCGCCCTGTCGAATTTCGACCCCTCTTTGCATCTTTATTAGTAGGAGGGGTGAGCGCGGCAGCCCTCCTCGCCCTCGCCTCGACTGCGAGCAGGGCGTGTCCCGCCGCCGGAAAGGGTCGCCACCATGCCCTTGCAGCCCACTCCGCACACGCAGCCCGCCACCGCTTTGTTCGTGTCGCCCGCTGCTATCCAGCGGGCCGTCCAGCGTCCCATCCTTGCGGCACGCCCGGACAGCCGGCGTGCGCTGTCCGGCGCGTCCCTGGAGCCCAAGGCTCACGGCCACGTGGCGCGCGACGTGGCGCGCTTTGCCCACTGGAGAACCACGCCCCCAGGGCGCACGCATAGCCAGGAAGGAGCACATCCATGCGCCCGCACGTAGAGCGCGGGGCCGCTGGGCGGGAGGTCACGGCCGCGTCGTTGCGCCGCATCCCTCTCTTCCGCGCGGTCCCCGAGGCGGTCCTCGCCCCCCTCGCGGCGGCCAGCAGCCGTCAGGTCCTCGACCACGGCGACCTCCTGTGGCAGCCCGGCCAGGAGATCGAGGCCGCCTTCGCCCTCGCGGCAGGCGAGGTGCGCCTGTATCACCACCTGGACAGCGACAAGGAGGCGATCGTGGCCCTGCTCGACCACGGGCAGGTGTGCGGCCTGACCGACCTGACCGCCGCCTTCGTGCCGACAACCAGCGCCCAGGCCTTGGTCGACGAGACCGTGGTCTACCGCCTCCCGCGTCGCGCCGTCGTGCGGTCCCTGCGCGACGACCCGGACCTCGCCCTGCGTGTGATCGCGCTCGCCGGCGGGCGTCTCCGCGAGGCCTACGGCCTGCTCACGCGGCCCGACGCGCGCGCCCGCGTGGCCTACATCCTGGCGCACCTGGCGACGGCCAACCGCGAGCGGATGGTGTGGCTGACCCACGAGGAACTGGCGCCCCTGGCGGGCGTCGGCCGCGAAGCGGTCACCCGCTACGTGCTGCCCGACTTGCGGCAGCAGGGCCTGATCGCGTACGGGGAGCGTCGGCGCGGCATCCGCGTGCTGAATAGCCAGCAGCTATTGGCCCTTCCAAGACACGGCATGTGACCTGAGATCACAAGGATGTGACCTGAGATCACAAGGATGTGACCTGAGATCACTGACGAGCGCGGCGACATGCTGTACCGTTGAATCATGCTCCGCTGATGGCCACCGGCCGCGGCTACCAGCGGGGCAGATGGCATAGAAAGGTCAGATGCTTTGATCCCCCGTCTCAGTCTCCTGAACGTAGACGCACTGCGCTTGGATGAGCTCGGGCCTAAAACATGGGCCGCGTGGGATGATAGCTTCCTTGCCCCTTTTTGCGCCATGAACGAGGTGCGGTAGCCCACGACCGATGGCCACGGTTGTGGGAGCCGTCGAGGGCGAGAGGCGCGACTGAAGAATACCGGTACTCGGCGCGTCGGCTCCGACTATCAAACCGTTCGCATCGTCGAGAAAGGACAAGCCCAATGACCACGAACATTCCCATCCGGCGCGCCTTCACATCGTTCGCCATCGCGGCCGCGCTCGGCCTGGCGCTCGTGCCCTTCAGCGCCAGCCATGGCCCGACCAAAGCCTACGCTGCGCAGAAACTTTACGCTGCGCAGTGCAATATCCAGCCGAGCAGCGAGTTTTGCGATGGCTATCCCGCGTCGGAGTGCAGCGGCGACGCCCAGCAGATCGCTTACCACGACGACGGCTACTTCCGCGTGCGGTTCTACCATTCGCCGAGCTGCCAGACGTACTGGGAATTTGTTGCCAAAGACGCAGGGGGAGACCCGTACATCGCCGCTTCAATGAGTACGAGCGATAACCGCGGCACGACGTCAGGGTTCGTGAACGTGCCTAGCACAACCTCGGCCATGCTCTGGTGTCATGGATCGGGCTCCGCCACTGGAGGGGGCGAAGATATGTCGCTGATCACGAAAACTTTCCAGGCAACGCACTGTTTTGATCACATCGCCTTTCCACAACGTCTATGACGATTTAGACGTGAAAGCCCTCCTACGCATCGCAAGGGATACGCATAGACCTGCATGTTTCACTAGTTGCAACGTCTATTTGTACTGGCGGAGGTGGAAAGGCGACATGATCAGCTACCTGGAAAAATAAAGCGATCAATGACAAAGATAGCCTGAACGGCTATAACGACGACCACTTTGCCTTCTACGACTCAGCGAATTGCTGATCGATCAGCCGCTGCATGTCGCTCGTTTCGTTTGGATGACGATGAGCGATCAGGCATGACCATCTAAGGCGGAGCGTGGGACTCACAAAGTCCTGCGCTCCGCCTCAACGATGGAAAGCGTCGGTTGCGTGCGTGGCGTGGGCGTGGCCAGCGGCAAAAAGCGTCGCACCAACGGGGGCATCCAGGCCCAAGGATCGGCGGCATCAATGCGTCCACTCGCACTGAGCATGAGCAGGCGTCCCGTCCGGTCATCCAGCACAACCTCGTCGGGCCGACCGCCGACCGGAAGACGACGGAGGAGTGTTCCGTCGCTGTCGCTCAGCACGACGACGCCGGACGGCTGTGCGGAGACATCAGCGCCGGGAAGCCGCTCCGTCGCGACGATCAGGTGCTCGCCACTGCTATCCGGCACCACCGGTTCTCGCGCCATATCGGAGGGGAGCGCGACCATATACGCCACACGCCCGCTCGTCCCGTCGAGCGCGTGGAGCGTTTTGCTCGCGGGGTCCGCGATCAAGACGCGCGCGCGCCGGTTGTCGACGATGAGCGACAGGTCATGGAGATGATCGGCGTCTTGGAAGAGCCCCCCGGACGACGCCATACCGGCGAGGGGAATGCGCGCGACCGTGCGCCCGGACCGGGCGTCGAGCGCCACGGCGCGTCCGCTCTGAATGGCGAAAACGCGCCCCGTCCGGGCGCTCACGAGCAACCTGGCGGCGCCGGGTACCGCGAGCGCGGCCGTCCACCTCGATTGCCCACTCGCCAGGTCGTATGCGCCCACGGTCCCCGTCGTGAGATCGGCGACGTAGACATCCCCAGTGCGGTCGTCGATGACGGCCATGCTCGCGGCCAGGGGGATGCTCCCTCCGTGCCACACGACCTGCCGTGTCCACCGCACCTGGCCGCTGGTCCCGTCCAGGGCGCTGACCGTTCCAAGCGCGAGATTGGTCAGGATGACGCAGCCCGCGTGCGGGTCGACGGTAAAAGCGTACGGACCGACAGAGGCAGGCTCGCGCAAGGTCACGATACCGACCAACTGGCCCGTGGCCGCGTCGACGACGGTGACGCGGATGTGGCCGCTCAGAAAGGGGAGCGACGAAAGCGCGAAGACGCGGTTTGTGCGCGGAGCGTAGGCGATGGGATCGGAAAGCGATCCCGCAGGGAGGACCGTGGTGTTGAGTACACGCCCGGATCGCGCATCAAGGAGGCTCAGCGTCTCGGAGGTCGCCGTGGCATGGGGCGCTGCAATCACCACGATCCGCAGCGCGCGGTCGGTGATGGCGAGGTCACGGAGAAAGTTTGCACTCGGGACGGGGGCTAGGTCAACGCTGCGGATGAAAGCGCCGGTCGCACTATCCCGCACCTGGAGCCGGCCATCCGGACCGCCAATGAAGGCGCGCCCGGTCTGCCCATCGACAATCAAGCCCGCCGAGCGGGCCGGCAGGCTGACCACCGTGACTTCACCACTCGCTGAGCGGTGCGCCCACGCGACCCCTACGAGCGCCACCGTGCCGCCTAACACCGCCAAGATAGCTAGGACCGTTCCGATCCGCCAACGCCAGGGCCGCATCGTCCGCCTCCTTAAGTAATTGTGTGATCTCGGCGTATATCGTGCTCTTCGATCATCACTTTCCATTCCACCACCCTAATCTCTATAGCATTTATGTCTCTATACCATCTATGGCCGCATTCAGGTAAGGTGTAGGGCAGCGACCAATCATATCGAGGATGGATCGTTGGCGTCCCGAACTAGCGTTCCAAAATTAGGAGAAGGAATGCTCCAATACATGCGCATGTGCGCGAACATCATCGTTGCTATCGTTGTTGGACTTATTATCATGGAAGGCACGCGTACGGCGCGCGTGCCTGATCCTGCATCAATCGTCCGCGACAATGTTCCGGCCTCGGCGCCTGCCATCCCCGTCCCACCACCATTCCCTACCCCAATTCCACCACCGCCACCGCTGCCCCTTGCGCCGGCCTACGGCGTCGTGCCCGGCTGGCTGCATACGAGCGGCGTCCAGATCCTCGATGTCCGCGGCCACCCCGTCCGCCTGGCGGCAGTCAACTGGTACGGCACCGAGGGCAGTGATTTCGTCTCCGGTGGCCTGGCCTACCGCCCCTATATGGACATCCTGCGCACCATCAAGCGCCTTGGGTTCAACACCGTGCGCATCCCCTTCTCCAACCAACTGGTGGAGCAGGACCCCATCGTCGTCCGCCACCTCGAGGCCAATCCCCAGTTGCGCGGCCTGCACGCCATGGCCATCCTCGACCGCATCCTCGCTGGGGCACGGCAGATCGGCCTGATGGTCATCCTGGATAACCACCGCTCGGAGGCTGGCTGGACGGCGCAAGAGAACGGCCTGTGGTACGACTTGCCGCGCTACACGCCTCAAAGCTGGATCAACGACTGGGTTAGCGTGGCGCGCCGCTACACTAACAACCCCGCCGTTGTCGGGTTCGACTTGCGCAACGAGCCGCACTCACGTGGCCCTAAAGAGGAGTATGTCTCTCATGGGTATCTACACAATGGAGCGACCTGGGGTCCGTTCAAGGGCGTGGAGGACCGGGCGAGGGACTGGCGCCTCGCCGCCGAGCAGGCCGGCAACGCCATCCTGGCGGTCAACCCGCGCGTGCTGATCATCGTCGAGGGCACGCAGATCTATCCCTACCCCAATCCAGACCCCAGCAAGCTGTGCCCGCTCAATCATGCCGACCCGTACCAGAACTATTGCGCCGACCTCTACTGGTGGGGCGGCAACCTGGCCGCCGCGAAGGACTTCCCGGTCATCCTCAACGTGCCGCACCAACTCGTCTACTCGCCCCATGAGTACGGGCCGCAGATGCACGGGCAGCGATGGATCGTCCCCACCATGACCGAGGCGGATTGGCAGCACGAGATGTATAAGCACTGGGGCTATCTGTTGCAGGCTACCGGACCCAACGTCGCTCCTATCTGGATTGGCGAGTTCGGCACGCCCACCTGGACTAGCAAGGACGTGTACGATACGCGTGGAGACTCGCAGGGCCGCTGGTTCTCGGCGCTGGTCGACTACCTGCGCCTCAATCCCAGCGTGGGCTGGGGCTACTGGAGCATTAACGGCACGCAGTCGAGCACCGACGGTCGCTCCTACGGCGCGCGCGACAGCTTCGGCCTGCTCACGCGCGACTGGGCGCACGTCGATCTTCCGCCACTGGTCAATGCGTTGCATCCCATTATGCCTAGATAACCTCCGTCATCGGTCAGGTCCACTGTCACGATCCGGCCTCCTACGCCCACTCATCTCGCCCTACCCCGGCAGCAGGTCCTCCAGCATTGTCGCCGCGCCCCGTCCTGGACCTGTTCACATGAGGGACGTACTCCGTGGGAAGTTATTTCTCCCCGCCTAACAAGGGGTGGAAAGAGCGAAGCTGCGACCAGGGGCAAACTAGCTTTATAGGGAGAGGCTCAAGGTTGTCGTCAAAGTGCCGAGAATAACTGGTGTCGGTACTTGTGCGCTATCTAGGACACCGATGTGAGCGCGGCCATTGTTCAAACAAGGTCCGAAAACAGGTGGAGTGCCCCACCCCGTACCAAAATCGGCACTTCACGGGCAGATACAGCTTCTAAAAGGTGAGGTTGAGCGTCCTCTTGTTAAGTTACTTTGCCCCTGGTCGCAGCTTCGCTCTTTCCACCCCAACAACGGACTGACCGAGAGTACACAAAGGGAATACACGCTCATGTGAGAATTTGCCGACAGATGCGACCTAGGGTTCCTATATTCTGAATCATTCCTTTTAACATGATGCGGAAGTATTTCCTCCCACGGAGTACGTCCGTCATGTGAACAAGTCCACCCCGTCCAGTCCCGATGTCCGGTCAGCCCTGGCTGCCGTGGCAACGATCCATGGCCGCACGGGGCGCGCTCATGCGTCGGCCTTCTCCCTCGTTCCGTCCAACACCCTCAGCGCGGCCACCTCGTCGTCGACCACCTCGTCAAGGGCCGCGCGCTCGATGGCCAGCGCCGTGATCAGGGCCGCGCGCGCGTTGCGCAGGTCCTCGCCGGCGCCGCCTCCCGCATCGCGCGGGTCACCGGTGGACCGGCGGCCCACCAGGGCGATGTAATCCTCCCAACACCGCGCGACGTCGGCCTGCGCAGCGTCCACGCACCGCTGCGCAAATGACTCATCTGCTGCCATGCGTCCCCCCTCCGTTCCCCATTATCCGTCCAGCCCCTGATGGGCGATCCTGTCCGCGTCGAGGCGTCGTCGCGTCATAGCCGTGCGACCTCTACCAGAGCCCTCTTATCCGTGAGGCGGGGTCAGTGCGTCGAGCAGCGAGGGTGCCGGTCGACGGGTGAGGTACGCGATAAGGCGCATTAACCCGGAGCAGCCGGCCGAGAACCCCTCGTGGCGGCGATACACATCCGCGAGGGAATACAGCACGGGATACGTCACGCGGGTCTGGCGTCCGGCTCGCGTGACGACGATCTGACCGGTCGGCGATGTGAAGATCATCGCGGCCCACGGCGTGCCCGGATGCCCCTCCGTGCCCGCCACGACGCGCGACGTGTCGTAGGCCACACGGTCGGAGAGATGCAACCGCGGCGACCCGCCCCCGACCTGGAGAAACCACTCTTTGAGAATGGTGGGCCGTGTCCCGACCAGGTGGGCCACAGAGACGCGAAGGTGAGGACACCCGTAGGGGGTTGCCGTGGCCGCGACGTGCAGGCGCGCTGGTAGCGCGCCGATCCGCCCTGTCGCCAGGTTGTAGACGAGGCGCTGGGGTATCCGTGCCGCTCGTGCCGCGGGATGGCTCACGACCGCACAGCCGACGACCATCAGGCCACAGGTGCAGGCGATGAGGCGATGCCGGCCCCTAGTGTTGCTCTTGCTCATTGGTGCTCTCCTGTTGTCTGTCTACTCTTGTCTTGTGCCGAATAGGGATTGCGTCACAGGCGCGATCATACGTCACCCTCCTGCCCTGCAGAAGGCGCGTCCGCCGGCGCGGTCGTCGAGGCCTCCGGCTTGTTCTTCGCGCCCTTCGGCCGGCCGCGTCGCCCCAACCGTAAGCGCCGATACTCCTCTAGCGCGGGCTCCGGCACCATGTTCTTGCGCGGGCCAACCGCCAGGTAGGCAAGCGTGCCGGTGGCGATAGCATCTCTGACCGTCGATAGCGACAGGCCCAGTCGCTCCGCGGCCTCGTCCGTGCTGTAATGTGTGATGCCGTCGATAACCAGCGGCACGCGCGCCCTCCCCCTTGCAGTACTCGCCTTATCGTACCGCGTGGAGCGGGGAAACTCCGGCCCTCTGCACACAGCGCCCGTATGGACGCGCCTTCTGGTGGCCCTCGGTGTCATCATCGGTCGATCCTCCGTGAATGCGCTCGCCGGCCGGGGCGTCCACCCCGGCCGGCGTTGTCCTCTCGGTCGCGCTAGGCCCGCGCGTGGGCGTCGAGCCAGCGGCTCCCCTCACCGGCCAGGGCGTCCCCGGCCATGAGGGTCAACGCCTGGGCCACGGCGTCGTCGACGATGGCCACGCGCCAGCGGACGTACGCCTCGAAGTGCGCCTCGTCCTCGCCGTCGCGCGCGTCGCGCTCCTCCCAGCGGTTGAGCTGGTCGATCACCGCGTTCACCGCGCGGTCGATCACCTCGAACAGCGTCGTCGGCACCGCGTCGAACGGCGCGGGGGCAGGCGTGGGGCGCTCGCCGCGCCCCTGCTCCAACACGATCATCTGCGTCATGGCCTGCATCTCCTATGGGGTGGGCGGGCCGGCCTGCCACCGCGCAGGCCGGCCCTCGGGCATGGGCCTAATACTCGCTCGGCAGCAGCAGGGTGGTGGCGTGGCGTCCGGCCTCAGTGATGCACCAGACGCGGCCACCGGACAGGTGGTAGACGCTGAACACGCGCGCGCCGTCGCGGATCGCGTCCTCATTCAGGCCGTGATCCTCGGGGCTGATCTCGCCCCAGTCTCCGGTCCAGTGGCGCGCGAACAACTGCGGCGGCGGGGTTAGGCCCGCCGAACACGCGTCAAGCGCGCCGACGGTGGCGGTGAGCACGCCCAGTCCGAACAGGCCGGGTACGGGTAGCTCGACGCCGCACCCCGCGCACAGGCGGCGCGTGACGGTCGCCCGGCCGGTCGCGGGGATCGGGATAACCGCGCCGCCGTAGGGCCGGGGGCGCATGTCCAGGGCGTTGAAGCAGCGCGCGCACAGCAGGCGGGCGCGGTGCTGATAGGCGAGCGGCTGCGGTCCGATGGGGGCGGCAATGGTTGTAAGGGTCATGGTGTGCATCCTCCTGGTGAAGGGGTGCCGTGGGCGGGAGCCGATGCCCACGCCCACGGCCGTTGTCGGGGTTAGAAGGGGATCGCGTTGTCCAGGCCGACGCCGGCGCTGATGGCAATGGCGCGCTTGGTGGGCGGCTCCTGCGTGCGCGCATAGGGGCGGTGCCGCCGCAGCGCCTCCCGCCACAAGTGCTCTAGCTCGTCGTGATGGGCAGCGCAGAGGCCGCAGGTATCCGCGCTCTGCTGCCAGCCGTCGACGTGGTGCCGCTCGGTCGCCTGGGCCGTGCAGCCGAGCCATGCGCACACGCCGAGGGTGGGCGTCGCCTTGCGCGCCTGGGCGCGGGCCTGGTCGCCGGCCTTGTTGCGCCCCAAGACCGGATCGCGCCCGAACTTGGCGCGGTAGGAGGGGGCCAGCTTCTCTAGCAGGTACTCGCCCCAACCTGCCTCGATAGCGCGGGCGAACCCGACCGCGCCGATGCGGCTGTAATGGTCGCGCCCGTAGCGGGCGAGGGTCGCCTGCCCGCCCAGCCGCCCGCGCTCCTGGGGAGTGAGCGCGCGGGGCGTCCCGCCTGACGCGGGGATCGCCGGGGTATACGTATCCTGGGCCTGTGCTACCATAACATAGAACTCCCTCGTAGGGGGTCTCACCTGCGGGCTGCCCAATACTCTTTGGTCGGAGGGGGCAGCCCGCTTTTTTTGTTCCCTACCCCTGTATTATACCGCTTTTATAGACGGAATATCAAGGAGAAAAGGGGCTAAAATGGGGGCAAAATAGGTACATGTTGATTCGACCAACAGCCCTATAAAACGAACGTCTTTCAGGGTGGGGAGCTGCGCGGCCGCCGTGGCGTCACGCTTAAACGCGGCGGTCTCGCCGGCGTTGTGGGGATGCGCGCCGCATAATCGTCGGTCGGGTCAGAGGCGCGGAAACGCACGTTTCCGGGATGCGCGGGGGCGCGCGGGTCGGGGCAGGCGGCCCGCTCATTCTTTTTCCAAGTAGTGAGACCTCGGCCTGGCGCACGCTCGCTTGTACCGGACGGTTCGTCCAAGCTAGGCCGTCGTCCCCCACTCAGGGTAGCGCGATACTACCGGGTTAGGGCTCCCGGCGGGCGCGATCCCGGTCGATGCTGACGGTATGACTTATCATCTCCTCGCCACACCATGCCCTCCTGGCCACGTGACCTGCGCGGCCTGCGACCACTGCGCCCCTGTCTCGCGCGCGACGCCCGTCCATCGGGCCTGGTCGCGCCGGTTCCCCTGGCGCGTCTATCGTCGGGGGTCCCCGCCGTCGCCGCGCGGGCGTCCGCCGTGGCTGTCCACCCCGCTCTATCTGTGCCCGGCCCACACCGGGCTCGTCGAGGTCGACGACGCGGCGGCATGGGCGGGGTAAGCGACGACTGGTACGGCGACTGGTGGATGGACTATGCGCGGGCACGAGATCGCGCCGCGACGTGGAGACGGAGCCGGTGCTGTACTGGGTCGTGCGCCTCTACCAGCCCGCGGGGTCGCACCACTGGGCGCTTGAGGTGGAGCACCGGCCCTCGGGCGAGCGGTTCGTCCTGCGCAACGAAGGGGAGTGGCCGGCGCGCCTGGCCCGCGACGCTGGCTACTAACCGCCCGTCGCCCCGCACCACGCACCAGCGATGGACGACAAACGCGGACCGCGCGTGTCCGGGGGCGCAGGGGCGTGCTGATCGGGGCAGGGGAGCCGTCTCTTTTTTTCCAAGTAGTGCCCCCCGCGGCGCGGCCGCGACCATCCCACAGGGAAAATGGCTGCGGTGGGAGCGTCAGCGGCGGCTATTTTCAGACGAGGGAGACCTCGGCCTGGCGCCCGCGCGCTTGTACCGAACCGCGTCGCCGCCGCTCGCGGCCACACCATAGTGCTATTGGGGGGAGGCGTGGCGTGCCTAACTAGGACTACCGGGCGGCCGGTGCCCTGTGGCGTTGCCACGTGCGTTCTGTCGCATTCGTGCGCCAAGACTCCGACCGTGATGTCCCCTTTGCGCTAAAGTACGGGTGTGACCGCCGTGCGTGGGGTGAAGCGCGCTGCTCTACAACCCCGTAGCGCAGCGACAACGGATTGGTCACAGGCAGACCCTCGTGCGCGCTATCTTGCTTGAGAGTAACCCCGACATCGCGCTCGCGCTGCCCTGCCTGTTCAAGGCCCTGGGCATCCCCCTCGCGGTGGTCGGAACCGTCGATGCCGTGCGCCGTGCCACGCGCAAAGCCACCCTCGACGACCTCATCATCGTTGATTGCTCCCTCGGCCACGCCGACGACCGGATGCGCTGCGTCGAGGTCGTCCGCCAGACCGCTCTGGGGGTCCACATCATCTATGATCCGGCCGTGCCCGACTATGCGACGTTCCACCGCGATATCGAGCGTCTCGCACACGACGATGTGAAATGGTTGCCGGCGACCGTGGGCCTCGTCGAGTTCCTGACGATCCTGCGCGACCTGCGCGATCAGGTAATCCAAGCGCGCGCCCTCTCGGGCCTGCGCCAGTGGCCACTCACGGACCATCAGCGACGTGTGTGGGCGCTGGTCGCCGCGGGCCGCTCGCATGCCGAGATCGCGCGGGAGATGGGCAGCAGCAAGGGTGCGGTCAAGCAAGACATCGCGCGCATCAAAGACAAGATCGGCGCCGACACGACCGAGCAACTCAAGGTCGCCTACCGCTGGACGACCGATCGGTGAGGGTGAGGCGCGTCGCCTCGCGCCCCCATGTGGTAGGCCTGGATGGCAAACAGGCGAGTGTGGATGGCAGCTTTGGATGGCTGACAGGACGGGCGGGTGCGTACGATAATGGGGGTGTCCCGAAGCTGACTGCAGCGGCGATAGGGGCATCTAGTCAGTATCCCTCGCCGCATCCGCTCACCATGCAATTGCGGAGGCGCTAAGGGGAGCAGCCTTGTGCTTAGTCGGCGACCAGCAACACCGGTCCCCGATTGGGCACGTGGAGCGAGAGAAGCGACAAGCTTCATGTTAGGGAGGAAAAGACGATGCGCCGCGCAATCCATCGGTTCGGGCTGACAGGTCTCTTTGTCGTCGCCACCGCTTGCGCTTTGACAACAGCCCCGGTCGGCCTATCCGGAATCCGCCCCCAGGCCGCTCATGCAGCGGCGATGCGCGCTCATGCAGCGGCAATGCCAAGGTTAGTCTCCGACAACCCCTGCCACACCACTAAGGTTGTCCTGGACGGGAACAACCCTCCGTCGATATCGTGCGCGGACAGTGCAGACAGTACGGCCGCAACGAGCGGAGGAGTTAACCCGGCGAAGGTAAACGTGACTGGTTGCAACACCGGCGACCTATTCGTCTATACCGGGTACACTCACTCAGGAGACAAAGTCTGCTTCTCGGGGGACGGCTCCGTCGATCTGACCAATATCCCTTATGGACTCTGCTGCGGTCAGAGCTGGAATGACAGGGCGGAGAGCTACACCGCCGGGACCCAGAGCGGCAAGTTCTACACGGATACGGGAGATGCAGGCACGCACTGGATCTTCTACCCCGACTACACCACCTACAACTTCAACGCACAATTCACCAACCAGGCGTCCTCCATCTGCATCAACGTCGCGGCTGGCCCTAACGGCTGTCCAAACTGAGCCGGGCCACGACGCATGCAGTTAGGAGCGAGCCCCGCGGCGGTCGCCGCGGGGCTCGCTCCGCCTATTATTTATCAGGAGCAAGCTTGAAAACACAGGGCGCGGTTGTCGTCGGGAGCGCGCTGATCATCGCGGCGGTCGGCGGGTTGATCATTCTGGCCAG
>JAABUX010004225.1_pt1 | contig 18393 bp, 17 predicted proteins | sample 5561851 | NCBI WGS metagenome assembly JAABUX01 (sample SAMN10711883, study PRJNA513361) | rock metagenome | isolation source: Antarctica rocks | place: Antarctica: Victoria Land, Richard Nunatak red sandstone | collected 2016-01-03 | reverse complement strand
CAACTCGATCAGGTCTCGCCGTGCTTCTTTGTCCAGGAAACCAGGGCGGATCATCAGCCTGGTAGAATCCCTCTCACGCCCTTCCGCAAGAGGGTACGCGGATTCTCAATGAGTCAGGGTATATGTCACGCAAGGACCTCCTTGAGGTGCCGGGGCAGCGCATCGGGCGCCGCCTCGTCGATCATCTTGCCGCGTGGGCCAGGCGGCCGGCCATCGACCCAGGCGGGGAACAAGGCTTGCGCCTCGCCGCCTGCCTGCACCAGCAATTGCCGCGCCCGGTACTGCGGCGAGGCAATGGCTTCGCCCAAATCGAGCACCGGCGTCACGCAGCAATCGGTATGGCCGAAGCGGTCCTCGCACTCGGCAAGGGTCATGGCGCCGAGGCAGGCCGACACTTCGGCGATGAGCGCGTGCTGCGGCAAGGGATCGGGCTGGCGGGCGACCCACTCGGGATGGCCCGCCGCCTCGGCGAAGTTGCGCCAGAACTTGGCTTCGACGGCGCCGACCATGACATGACGCCCGTCGGCGGTGGCATAGACCTGGTAATAGGCCGCGCCGCCGTTCAGGTAGGTGTGGTTCGGCTGCGGCACGCGGCCGGTGGCGGCGATGGCCGCGACCTCGAAGAGCTGGAGCGGCATGGGCACGTCGGCGAGGCCGAGGTCGATATGGCAGCCCTGGCCATCGCGGGTGCGGGCGTGCAGCGCGCCCAGGAGGGCCGTCGCGGCGAACAGCGACCCGGCAAGGTCGACGATCGGCGGGTCGAAGAAGCGGGGCGGCTCGCCGTTGCGGTGCATCATCCCGGCCGAGGCGAGGTAGTTGCCGTCATGGCCGGCGGTCTGCGCATACGGTCCCTCGGCGCCGTAGCCGCTGATGGCGCAGGTGATAAGCCGCGGGTTGCGGCTGCGGAGCATGGCGTGGTCGAGGCCGAGGCGGGCCATGACGCCGGGCCGAAAACCCTCGATCAAGATGTCGGCCTCGTCCACCAGCCGCAGCAGCTCGGCGCGGTCGCCTGGATGCTTCAGGTCGAGGCGGCAGACGGTCTTGCCGGCGTTGATCGCTTCGTGGAACACCGCCTCGCCCTGTGGGCCGCGCGGGCCGAGGCTGCGCATGGCGTCGCCCTCGGGCGGCTCCACCTTCAGCACCTCCGCCCCCATGTCGGCGAGCAGCAGGCTCGCCATCGGGCCGGGGATGAAGCGGGAGAGGTCGACAACTTTCACGCCGTCGAGGAAGCGGTTGAGCCGGCTGGTCATGCGCAGAGCCCGCCCGTCACAGCACGGCCAGCGGGGTGAGCGGGCTCGCCGTGCCGCCAGCGATCGGCAGGGGGGCCGCCACGAACAGGAACTCGCCACGCCCGCCAGCGGCGAGCCGGTTCAGCACGAGCCCCTCCAGTAGCGGGATGCCGTAGTCGCGGATCAGGGCGCGATGGACCGGGAACACGGCGCCTGCGGGAAACGGCAGCACCTCGATCGCATAATTATCGGCGCCGACCAGGGCGACCCCGGCCTTCGCGAGCCACAGCCCCGCGTCGAGGTCGAGCCCGGGCTCGCGGTCGAAGCTCACGCTCTCGCCGGCCAGCGCCCGCTCCACCCACCCCGTGCGCAACAACACCGCATCGCCCTCGCCGGGAGCGACCCCGGCAAGCCCGGCGGCGCGCTCGAGCTCGGCGCGGCCGATCGGCTCGCCGTCCGGGACCGGGCCGCCGCGGAGCGCCACCAGATCGAACAACAGGCCGCGGGTGCAAACCGGCGGCATCTTGTCGGCGCCGCACCGGGCCGCGCCGGTCGTGCTGCGGATGCCGTTGCCGGGGAAGCCGTTATAGAGCTGGTCGTCGTGCCAGACATGGCAGAGCGCGTCGATATGGGTGCCGGAGTGGAGCGGCAGGACGAGCGTGTCCTCGGCGAACTGGAAGCCATCCGGGCGGCGGGCGCCGGCGGCATAATCGCCACCGTCCCGGTCCATGAAATGCATGATCCCGGCCCGGTGCGGCGGCAACGGCGTGCGCGGCGAGAGCGTCTGGGCCAGGCCGATCACCTCGCCCGTCCGCACCAGACCGGCCGCGCGGCGGACCTGGGCGGGGCCGATCCGGTTCAGCGCGCCCTGCTCGTCCTCGGCACCCCACTGGCCCCAGGCGTTCATCCGGGCTCGCCCGAGAGGCTGGCGGCGAGCTGCTTCAGCTCCCGCCGCAGCAGCTTGCCGGTGGGGGTCGCGGGCAGCACGGTGCGGATATAGATCCGGTCCGGCACCTTGTAGCGCGAGACGATCGCGCGGCAGTGGGCCACGAGATCCTCGGCGGTGAGCGCCCTGCCTTCCCTGGGCACCACGAAGGCGGCCAGGAGTTCGCCCTGTTCGGGGTCGGCGACGCCGACGACGCCGGCGAGTTCGACCGCCGGGTGGCGCATCAGCACGTCCTCGACCTCGGCGGGCGAGATGTTGATGCCGCCCTTCTTGATCATCTCCGTGGTGCGAGCGAGGAACACGAGCGCGCCGTCCGGGGCGAGATGGCCCATGTCGCCGGTGCGGAAGAAGCCGTCCGCGGTAAAGGCGTCCGCATTCTGGGCTGCGCTCTGGCCGGCATAGCCCGGCGTCACGTAGCCCCGTACCTCGATCAGGCCGGGCTCGCCCTGGGTCAGCGTAGCCCCGCCCGGCCGCTCGACGATGCGGAGCTCGACGCCGGGCAAAGGCGGCCCCTGGCACTCGGCGCGGCGGGCGAGCGGCCAATCATGCGGGGTGACGCAGCAATTGCCGTAGCTTTCGGTCTGGCCGTAGACGTTGCAAATCTCGGTCGCGCCCAGCGCCTCGGCCGCATTGAGCACGTCCTGGGGCGCGCCGATGGTAAGGCCGGTGCGGAGGGTGCGGGTGCGGGCGCGGCGGAACTCGGGGTGGGAGGTCAGCGCGGCGGTCATCGCCGGGAGGGTGTAAAGCGCGGTGCAGCCGTGCCGCTCGATGAGGTCGAGCGCCTCGCCGGGCTCGAAGCGCGCCTGCAGCACGAGGGTCGCGCCATGGGTGAGCGTCGCGCACATCGCGTTGGCGCTGCCGTAGGACCAGAACAGCGGCGGGGCGAGCAGCACGCGGTCAGTTGGGGTGTAGCCCTGACGCTCGCCGATGTTGAAGCCATTCTCGATCATGCCGCGATGGGCAAGCGGGACGGCTTTGGGGACGCTGCTAGATCCGGACGTGTAGATGACGATCGCGGGATCATCGGGCTGCGCGCCCTCGCCCGCAGCGCCCGCAGCGCCCAGCCCGGCGTAGTCGAGCATCCCCGGCGCCGCGCCCTCGCCGAGCAGGACGATCCCCTGCAGCGCCGGGTACGCCGACGCCCGCCACGGCCCGCCGCGCTCCGCCTCCGGAACGAGCGCCCGTAGATCGGCCGCAAAATCCTGCCCGCCGAAGCGATCAAGCGCGATCAGCAGCCGCGCCCCGCTATCGCCCAGCAGATACGCCAACTCATCTCGCTTCGACCAGGTGCTGAACGCCACCGTGACCGCGCCCGCCATGGCGACGCCGAAGAAGCTCTCGACCCATTCCAGGCGGTTGTTCATCAGCAGGCCGACCCGGTCGCCCCGCCCGATCCCCTGACCCCGAAGCCCCGCCGCGATCCAGCCCGCCCGGCGCGCGAGCTCGGCATACGAAACCATCCGGTCGCCGCAAATGACCGCGGCCGCATCGCCGTATCGCGCCGCCTGCTCGGTAAGCAGGTGCCCCAAGTCGCGGCTGGCCGGCGGCGTCATCGCCATCCCGCCCGCCACGGCTTAGCGCCGCCCCATCGCCTATTCCGTGCCGCCACGACGCTTCCCCGAGGGACCCGGCCGGTGCCATGATGCCGTCGTCCTACCCGGACGTTCGCACAGCAACCGCGAAGCCACAAGACCTACTGTCCAGTAATTTACCTCAGCGCCGCGCGACCGCTTTCGTCCGGGCCGCTCGCTTGGCTGGACGCTCACGCCGCTCCGGCCCGACCCCCACCATCGCGAGTATCATCGCCGACAGCTCCCCCGCAACCTTGTCCAGACTGAGCCGCCCGCCCGGGCGGTACCAGACATAGGACCAGCTCACGAGCCCGCCGATCACCAGCGATGCGAGGTGCGGGTCGTGGACCGTGAACTCGCCCGCGGCGACGCCCGCCTCCAGCAGCGCCGTCAGCTTGCGGTCGAAATCCCGCCGCATCGCGCCGATCGCCAGGAAGTCGTCGTGCCGCAGGTTCTTCTCCTCCCGCGCGAAGATGCCGATATACATCTGGTTCTCGAGCACCGCGGTCACGAAGCGGATTCCGAGCTCCACCAGCGTCGCGGTCGGCGAGCGCCCGAGCGCGAGCGCGCCGTCAATCGCCTCGAGCGACGCCGCGATGCCGCGCGTGCAGATCTCCGCCAGCAACTCGGCCTTCGACGTATAATGCGCGTAGATGAACGGCTTCGTGACCCCGAGCTGCTCGGCCACGGCGTCGAGCGTCGTGTTCTCGTAGCCCTGGTCGTAAAACAGCTTGACCGCCGCAGCGATGGTCCGCTCGCGCTTGAGCGTGGCAACTTCATCGCGGATACCCAGCATCGGAGCCGGGCTAGGCTGGCTGGCCATGAGGATCCCTTCGGCGCTGAACTCGTGCGTGGGCAAACGCCATGCTAGCCCGGTCCCCTGCTGCGGCGCAACAAGGCCGTCACCCGCTTGACGCCCCGGGTTGCGATCTCCTACCGTTGGGTACGGGAATAGACTATCAGTAAATGGAGTGGACGGCTTGCCCATGCAGGGCATCGCGACGCTCTCGCGCCAATAGGAGGCCGCTATGCCCAACTTGATCGCCCGGCGCGCCCTCCTGGCCGCCGCCGCGCTGTCGGCGCCGTTCATCGGCCGCGCCGCTGCCGTGGAGCCGCTGCGGATCGGCTGCCTCACCGACCTGAACGGCACCTATTCGGACCTCGTGGGCCAGGGCACCGTGGCCTCCGTCAAGCTCGCCATCGCCGACTTCCAGCGCACCCACCCCGGCGTCCCCGCCGAGCTCCTCGTCGCCGATTTCGGGCTCAAAACCGATACCGGCCTCACCATCCTCCGTGACTGGTTCGACCGGCGCGGCGTCGATGCCGTGATCGACGTGCCCTTATCCGCCCTGGCGCTCGCCGCCGTCAGCGTGCTCGAGCAAAAGAACAAGGTCGGGCTGTTCACCTCGCCCGCCACCAGCGACCTCACCCGGGCGCGCTGCGGGCCGAACCACGTGCAGTTCGCGCCGGGCACGTATTGCCTCGCGGCCTCGATGGTGAAGGCCATCGTCCAGCAGGGCGGCGACACCTGGTTCTTCATCGCGCCCGACTACGCCATGGGCAAGTCGATGGTCGGCGACGCAAGCCGGGCCGTCCAGCAGAGCGGCGGTCGCGTGCTCGGCAGCGTCGCCCACCCTTTCCCCGGCACCACCGATTTCTCGAGCTATCTCCTGCGTGCCCAGAGCAGCGGCGCCAAGGTGATCTGCCTCACCAACGCCGGCGAGGACGCGAGCAACTGCATCAAGCAAGCCCGCGAATTCGGCCTCATCACCCCCGGGCGATAACTCGCCGTGCCGTTCCTGGGCGATCCGACCGTGCACGCGCTCGGCCTCGCCGCGGCGCAAGGCTCGTATTTCCCAAGTCCGTTCTACTGGGACCGCAACGCCCAGACCCGCGCCTTCTCGGACCGCCTGAGCCCGATGGTGGCCGACCACCGCAAGCCGAACAAGGAATGCGCGAACGCCTATTCGGGCGCCCTGCACTACCTGGAAGCCGCCGCCGCACTCGGCGTGCCGGCGGCCAAGCAGGATGGCCGCGCGGTGGTCCGCCAGATGAAGGCCATGCCGGTGGTGGACCCGCTCTTCGCCCCGTCCTCGATCCGCGCGGACGGCCAGATTCTGCGGGACATGCTGCTCCTCCAAGTGAAGGCGCCAGCCCAGTCGAAGGGCGAGTGGGACATCTGCAACATCCTCGCGACCTTACCGGCGGACGGGCTCTATCCGCCCCTGAGCGACGGCGGCTGCCCGCTCGTGCACGGCTAGCGGCTTGGACGCGAGCGCCTTCCTCCGCCCTCGCGCCATCGCCATCGTCGGCGCGTCGGACAACTCGCGCTGGTCCCGCGCCGTCTTCGACAACCTGACGGGCGGCGGCTTCCCCGGGCGGCTCGGCCTCGTGAACCGCCGCGGCGGCACCGTGCACGGGCGTCCCGCCGCGACCAGTTGCGCGGAGCTCGGCCCCATCGATCTCGGCCTCGTGCTCGTGCCCGCCCCGGCAGTCGAGGACGCGCTCCGCGACCTCGCCGCAGCCGGCGCCCGCGCCGCCATCGTGCTCACCTCCGGCTTCGCCGAGAGCGGCGAGGACGGCGCCGCCCGCCAGCGCAGCCTCGCTGCCTTCGCCCAGGCGCACGCGATCCGCCTGCTCGGCCCGAATTGCCTCGGCATCATGAACTTCACCGCCAAGACGCTCGCCTGGACCGCTCCGCTCCGCCCCGAGGCGCGCGCCGGCCAAGTCGGCATCGTCTCCCAGAGTGGGGCCACCGCCTATTTCCTCGCCGACCTTGCCCATCGCCAGGGCGTCGGCCTCAGCGCCGTGGTCTCGACCGGCAACGAGGCCGACCTCGACGCGAGCGCCTTCCTCGACGCCCTCGTGGACGACCCCGCGACCCGCGCCATCGCCCTCTTCCTCGAGACCGTCCGCGACCCGGCCACCTTCGCCCGCGCCGCCGCCCGTGCCCTCGCCGCCGGCAAGCCCCTCGTCGTGCTCAAGGTCGGCGCCAGCGACGCCATCGCCAAATCGGCCCTCGCCCATACCGGCGCGCTGGTCGGCGACGACCGCCTGTTCGACGGCCTCTGCCGCCAGCTCGGCATGATCCGCGTCCGCTCGCTCGAGGACCTCCTGGCCACGGCCGACATCGCCGCCCGCACCGGCCCGCTCCGGCCGGGCGGCCTTGGCATCGTCTCCAACTCCGGCGGCATCTGCGAGATCGCCGGCGACACCGCGGCCTGGCGCGGCATTGTCCTGCCCGATCTCACGCCCGAAACCCAGGCCGCGCTGCGCGGGACGATCCCGGGCTACGCCACCCCCCATAACCCGCTCGACCTGACCGGCGGCATCACCCCCGAGCAATGCGGCGACGCGGTTCGCGCCGTGGCCGGGCAGCCCGGCATCGCCGCCCTGCTCTGCCCCTGGTACGAGGTCCCGGCCGCCAGCGGCCAGGTCAACGACCGCCTCATGCAATCCTACACGCATTTGGCCGCCGCCTTGAACGCAGCACCCGCGCCGGGCTTCCTCGTAAGCTATACGGCCACGAGCATGACCGCGTTCAGCCACGACATCGTGGCCGAGACCAGGCTCCCCTATCTCGCGTGCGGCCTCGATCGTGCGATCGCCGGCCTTGCGGGCGCGCTATGGTGGTCGGACCGCCAGCGCGAGGCAGCCGCCCTCGCTCCCGCCGCCATCGCCGCGCCCGGCAGCGGCCACGGCCACCCCCGGTCCGAACAGGAAACGCTGACCTACCTCGCCCAGCAGGGCGTCCCGGTCGTGCCCGGCGAGCTCGCCGCGGATGCGGACGCCGCCGTCGCCGCCGCAGCGCGTCTCGGCGGCGCGGTCGTGCTCAAGATCGCCTCGCCCGGCATCGCCCATAAGAGCGACATCGGCGGCGTCGCCCTCGGCCTGACCGGGGCCGCCTCCGTGCGGGACGCCTTTCACCGGGTCACCGAGGCCGCCCGCCGCCACGCCCCCGCCGCCACCCTCGACGGCGTGCTGGTAGCACCGATGCGCGACCGCGGCATCGAGCTCCTGGTCGGCTGCACCCAGGATGCGCAATGGGGGCCGGTGCTGACCGTGGGCCTCGGCGGCATCTGGGTCGAGCTGCTCGCCGACGTGTCGCTGCGGCGCCTGCCGGTGCATCCCGCCGAGGTTCGCCGCATGCTGGCCGAGCTGCGCGGCGCCAAGATGCTGGCCGGCCAGCGCGGCGTCCCGCCCGCCGAGCTGGCGGCGCTCGCCGAAATTATCGCCCGCATCGGCGCGGCCGCGCTCAACCTCGCACCGGGCTGGATCGCGCTCGAGGTCAACCCGCTCTGGGTGCGGGGCAGCGCGATCGAAGCGCTCGACGCCCTCGCCGTCTGGGCCGACTGAAGGATGCCGCCCATGGACCTCTCCGCCCGCCTCGGCTTCGACGCGCCCATCTTCGCCTTCTCCCATTGCCGCGACGTGATCGTCGAGGTCACGAAGGCGGGCGGCTTCGGCGTGCTCGGTGCCTCTACCGTCGGCCCCGATCAGCTCGAAGCCGAGCTCCGCTGGATCGACGCCCGCATCGGCGACCGCGCCTACGGCGTCGACGTCATCATCCCGGCCCGCTACGACCATGCGGCGGAGCTCGCCTGGGCCGACCCCGAGGCGCTGATCCCCGAGGCGCACAAAGCGTTTGTCGCCAGCCTCCTCGCCGCCGAGGGCATCCCCGAGCTCCCGCCGGACGAACAGGCGCGGGTGCACCGCGAGATCGCCGAGGGCCGCGGCAACATGACTCCGGACGGCGCCCGCCGCCTGGTCGCGATCGCGCTGCAGCATCCCCAAATCAAGCTCGTCGTCAGCGCCCTCGGCGCGCCCCCCCCGGATGTCGTGGCCCAGTTGCGCGAACGCGGCGTGCTACTCGGCGCGCTGTGCGGCAAGGCCGCCCACGCCGCCCGGCAGCTCGAAGCGGGCGTGGAGCTGATCATTGCCCAAGGCACCGAGGCGGGCGGCCACACCGGCGATATCTCCACCCTCGTCCTCGTCCCGCAAGTCGTCGACATCTGCGCCGGCCGCGCGCCCGTGCTCGCCGCCGGCGGCATCTCCCGCGGCAGCCAGATCGCCGCCGCCATGGCGCTCGGCGCGGCCGGCGTGTGGTGCGGCACGATCTGGCTGGCCACCCGCGAGAGCGAGCTCTCGGCCTTCGAGAAGCAGGCGCTGTTCGCCGCCCGCGCCGAGGACGCCGTGCGTCGCCGCGCCCGCACCGGCAAGACCGTCCGCATGCTCAAGAGCCGCCTCTCCGAAGTCTGGGAGCAGCCCGGCGCGCCCGCCTACCTCGAGGCCCCCCTCCAAGGCATCCTCTACAACCAGGCCCACGCCCGGGTCGTCCGCGCCGGTCGCGCCGATCTCTATTCCTTCCCGGCCGGCCAATCCGTCGGCACCCTCACCGCCGAAACCTCGGTCCGGGAGGTGATGTACGCGCTCCAAGTCGAATACCTTGCCGCCATGGAGCGCCTCGCGCTCGCCGCCGCCACCCTCGCCTGAAGGAAACCCCATGTCCCTCCGCGACCAAGGCGCCATCACCGGCATCGGCGAGACCGCCTATGTCCGCGGCTCGTCGCGCTCCGCCTTCGAGCTGCAGATCGAGGCGTCGCTCGCCGCCATCGCCGACGCCGGGCTCACGCCGAAGGATATCGACGGCATCATCCCGATCGGCATCACCGGCGCCCCCGCCGAGGAGTTCGTCACCAATTTCGGCATCCCCGACCTACGCTTCTCCGCCCTGACCCCGCTCGGGGGCGCGAGCGGCATCGCCGCGATCCAATGCGCCATCGCCGCCATCGCCGCCGGGCTCTGCCGCCACGTGCTGATCCCGGCCGGGCGAAACACCTCGCTCGGTGCCAAAGCTGGCGTCCGCATTCACCAGATGCCGCAATTCCACCTCGTCACCGAGTTCGAGTACCCCCAAGGCGCCGTCGCTCCCGCCCAGCTCTACGCCCCCATGGCCCGGCGCCACATGGAGCTCTACGGCACCACCAGCCGCCAGCTCGCCGAGATCGCGGTCACCACGCGCGCGCATGCGCTGCTGCACGGCAACGCGGTGATGACCAAGCCCATCACCATCGAAGACCACCAGGCCTCGCGCATGATCGCCGACCCCTTCCGCCTGCTCGATTGCAGCCTGGAGAGCGACGGCGGCGCCGCCTTCGTCGTGAGCGCCAGGGAGCGCGCCCGCGACATGCCGCGCCCGCCCGTCCTCGTCATGGGCATCGCCGAGGGCCACCCGGACTCGCCGAGCGCCATCACCCAGCGGCCGGACATGACCCGGCTCGGCATGGCCAAGGCCGCCCCCCACGCCTTCGCCATGGCCGGCATCGGCCCCGAGGCGATCGACGTGGCCGAGATCTACGATTGCTTCACCTGGGTGGTGCTCTGCCAGCTCGAAGATATGGGCTTCTGCGCCAAAGGCGAAGGCGGCCCCTTCGTCGAGGGCGGCCGCCTGGGCCTGCACGGCCAGCTTCCCACCAACACCCATGGTGGCCTGCTCTCCCAGGCGCACATGCTCGGCATGAACCACGTCGTCGAGCTCGTCCGCCAGCTCCGTGGCGAGGCCGGGCGCGCCCAGGTCCCGGCCGCGGAGATCGGCCTCGCCACCGGCTACGGCGACCTCGGCGACGGCGCCATCGCCATCATGCGGCGGGAGTAACCCCATGACCGACAAGCCCGCACCCCATCCGACCCCACTATCCGCGCCCTATTGGGAGGGCGCCGCACAGGGCGAGCTGCGCCTCCAGCGCTGCACGAACTGCGGCAAAATCCGCCACTACCCGCAGCTCCTCTGCGACCACTGCTACTCGGACCAGGCCGAGTGGATCGCGGCGAGCGGCCGCGGCACCGTGCATAGCTGGACCGTCGCCCACCACGCCTTCCATCCCGCCTTCAAGGGCGACCTCCCCTACACCCTCGTCACCGTGGACCTGCCCGAGGGTCCGCGCGCCCTCGGCCGCCTCGACGGCACGCCGCGCCTCGGCCTGCCCGTCCGCGTGACCTTCCCGAAAACCCAGGACGGCGTGGCCCTCCCCCTCTTCGTCCCGGACCCGCCATGACCGCAGACGTCCTGGTCGAGCACGAAGCCGGCCTCGTCATCGTCACGATCAACCGGCCCCACGCGCGTAACGCCGTCAATCGCGCCGTCTCCTACGGTGTCTGCGCGGCGATCGACGAGCTCGATGCCAACCCGGCGCACCGCGTCGGCATCCTCACCGGCGCCGGCGGCAATTTCTGCGCCGGCATGGACCTCAAGGCCTTCCTTCGCGGCGAGATCACCCGAGTCGAAGGCCGTGGCATCCTCGGCATCGCCCAGACGCCGCCCAACAAACCCCTCATCGCCGCCGTCGAAGGCTATGCCCTCGCTGGCGGCTTCGAGGCGGTGCTCGCCTGCGACCTCGTCGTCGCCGCTCGCAACGCCCAGTTCGGCCTGCCCGAGGTCAAGCGTGGCCTCGCCGCCGCGGCCGGCGGCCTGTTGCGCCTACCCCGCCTGCTGCCGCCCAGGATCGCCATGGAGATGGCGCTGACCGGCGACATGGTCGCCGCCGAGCGCCTCCACCAATTCGGCCTCGTGAACATCCTGACCGAGCCCGGCGAAGCGCTGGACGGCGCCCGCGCCCTGGCCCGGCGCATCCTCGCCAACGCCCCCCTCTCCGTCGCCGCCAGCAAGCGCGTCATCACCGAACAGCGGGACTGGCCCCTCGCCGAAATGTTCGCCCGCCAGCAAGCGATCACCGCGCCCGTCCTCGCCTCCCGCGACGCCCGCGAGGGCGCCGCCGCCTTCGCCGAACGCCGCCCAGCCGCATGGCGCGGCGAGTAGGCGCTAACCCGGCTGAGGCAGGCCCAGATGGTCCCGCAGCGTCGTGCCCGCATACTCCGTCCGGAACAGTCCACGCCGTTGTAGGATCGGCGCGACCTGCTCCACGAAATCCCGCACGCTGTCCGGATTAGTCGTCGGACTGAGGTTGAACCCGGCGCACCCCGTCTCCCGCCAGACCCCCTCCAAGCGGTCCGCCACCTGCCCGGGCGTGCCCACCACTTGCGGGATCGCCACCGACAGCGCCCAGCGCGACGCCGCCTCGCGCAACGTCACCGGCTTGCCATCCGCGCTGCTCGCCGTCGCGGCCAGCAGCCCGCGCGACGCCTGGGTGGCCATGCTCTCGAGGCTGTCGTCCGGATCGTACTGGCTGAGATCGTTGCCGAGCACGCCCGAGAGCCGCGCCAGGATCGTGTCGAGCGGGATGCGCGCGATCAGCGCATCCGCCCGCCGCCGCGCCTCCTCCTCCGTGCCGCCAATGATCGGCTGCAGCCCGTAGAGCACCACCGGCTAATGCACCAGCCCGCCCGCCCGCGCCGGGCAGTCACGGCTAAGGCATCATCCGTTCGAACGGAATCTTTCGAGCATGTGCAGTGAGCCTAAGCGAACGGAACATTCTCTAGCGCACCAGCGAGCGGACCCAGTCCTCGCCGAGCCCAACCTCCCGGCAGTGCCGCGCATAGTTGTCGAGCCGAATGAACACGTCCTCGTAATTCTGCGCGACGCCGTGCTCGTCCAGATAGATCAGCGGGCCGAAAATATGGAACACCGCCGTCATCCGCGCCTGCTCGGGGTGGATGTACAGCGTGTGGATGTGCCCCGCAGGCTCGTACACGAAGCTGCCGGCGCGAGCGACCCAATCGTGCTCGCGATAGCCCCAGCTACCATCCAGCGTCCAGGCGGTGACCGGGGCGGAATGCCGGTGCCGCTGGATCGTCCCCGCGCCCTGCGCCCTGAGCACGCTGATCCACGAGCCATGGCTCGTGTCGAACAGCAACGGCCGCGCATGCCCGATCGTGCCGACCGGCATCCACTTCTCGTCGTCCGCCAGCACGGCGCCGTCGAACATCTCGGGAATGGTGCGGTCCGAGGGTGAGACTTGGATCATGGCGTTCCTCCGTCTCCACTAGGCCGAAACCAAGCGCGCCGGTCAAGTAAACTACTGCTCGGTAGCCGCCCCATACTCCGCCAGCACCTCCGCCGTATGCTCCCCGAGCCGCGGCGGCAGCCGGCGGATCGACGGCGGCGCCGCCGGCATCTCGATCGGATTCGCCGGCAGCCGCAGCATCCCCTCGCTCGGATGCTCCCGCATCTGCCAGAACCCCGTCGCCGCCAGATGCGGATCGTCCAGCAAGTCCTCGAGCTCGTTCAGCACGGCATGCGGGATGTCCGTCGGATCGAGCAGCGCGTGCCATTCGGCATTGCCGCGCGCCGCCACCAGCCGCTCCACCTCCGCCCAGACCCGCCCCAGATTGGCCTGGCGCCCCCGCAAGCTCGCATAGCCCGGATCGGCCGCGAGGTCCGGCCGCTCGACCAGCGTGAAAAACGCCCGCCAGTGCGCGTCCGTATAGGGCAGCAGGCAAAGGAACCCGTCCCGCGTCGCGAACGGCCGCCGCATCGCCTGCCGGATCGGCTCGTACCCCATCCGGCCCACGCCCGGCTCGAAGATCGCGCCCCCCAGATGCTCATGCGCGTTGAATGCCACCATCGTCTCGAGCATCGGCACCCCCACCGCCTGCCCCCGCCCGGTGCGCTCGCGATGGAACAGCGCCAGCGCCACCGCATACGCCGCATGCACCGCTGCCACCTTGTCCGCGATGATCGACGGCACGTAGCGCGGTGACCCGGCCGCAATCTTCTGCAGCATCGCCAGCCCCGAAAGCGCCTGGATGATGTCGTCGTACGCCGGCCGCCCCCCATACGGGCCATCGTCTTGGAAGCCCTTCACGTGGCACAGGATGAGCCGTGGGTTCAGCGCCGACAACGTCGCGTACGAAAGCCCGATCCGCGCCGCCGCCCCAGCCCGGATCGAGTGCAGCAGCACGTCGCTCGCCGCCACGAGCCGCCCCAGCGCCGCCTGCCCCTCCGCCGTCTTGAGGTCGAGCACCACGCTCCGCTTGTTGCGGTTGTTGGCCAGGAACAGCGCCCCCATCCCCTCCGACCGGCGCGGCCCGATCGAGCGCGTAATGTCGCCCTCCGGCCCTTCGATCTTGATCACGTCCGCCCCCATGTCGCCCAGATACTGCCCCGCCATCGGCCCCAATATCACCGAGGAAAGGTCGAGCACCCGCACCCCGTCGAGCGCACCGGGCGCACTCATCCTTCCGGCCGGGCCCGCCGGGCATTGTTCGGCAGCATGCTGCGGGCAATGATCTGCTTCATCACCTCGACGCTGCCCCCGCCGATCCGTCCAAGCCGCGCATCCACGAAGGCGCGCGCGATCGGGTACTCCACCATATACCCCCATCCCCCGAAGAACTGCAGGCACTGGTCCATCACCCGCCCCTGCAGCTCGGTCGTCGTCAGCTTCAGCATCGCCGCGTCCACCGCGTCGAGCTTGTGCTCGAGATGCAGCGCGATGCAGCGGTCGAGGAACACCCGCTGCGCCGTAAGGTCCGCCTTCATCTCGGCGAGCTTGAACTGCGTGTTCTGGAAATCGGCGAGCGTCTGGCCGAACATCTTGCGCTGCACCGCGTAGTCCAGCGTCCATTCGAGCGCGGCCTCGGACGATGCGACCGCGCGGATCGCCTGCACCAGCCGCTCCTGCGCCAGCTCCTGCATGAGCTGGTAGAAGCCCCGCCCCTCCTCCCCCAGCAGGTTCGACGCCGGCACGCGCAGATCGGCGAAGAACAGCTCGGCCGTGTCCTGCGCCTTGCAGCCGATCTTCTCGAGCTTGCGTCCCCGCTGGAAGCCGGGCCGGTCGGTCTCGACCAGGATGAGGCTGACGCCGCGGGCGCCGGCCTTGGGGTCGGTCTTGCACGCCAGCACGAGCAAATCCGCGCTGTGCCCGGCGGTGATGAACACCTTCTGGCCGTTGATCACGTACGCGTCGCCGTCGCGCCGCGCCGTGGTGCGCATGCCCTGCACGTCGCTGCCCCCGGACGGCTCGGTCATGCCGAGCGCCACGACCACTTCGCCCGTCGCCATCGGCGGGAGCCACCGGCGCTTCTGCTCCTCGGTGCCGTAATGCACGAGATAGGGCGCGACGATGTCGGAATGCAGGTAGAAGGTCGGCCCCGTCGCCCCGGCCCGCGCCATCTCCTCCACCATGATCGCGCCGAACAGGAAGTCGCCCCCCGCCCCGCCATACTCCTCCGGCACCTCGGTGCAGAGCAGCCCGGCCTCGCCGGCCTTGTGCCAGGCGCTCCGCGGCACGATCCCAGCCTCTTCCCAGCCCGCATGGTAGGGCATGATCTCGGTCGCAATGAAGCGGCGGACCTGGTCGCGGAACAGCTCGTGGTCGCTCGAGAACAGCGTGCGGGGGATCATGGCGTTCTCCTCGGGGCGGATGCGTGGGGCGGCGCCGCGGCTCTGTCCGCAGCCATCTTGCGCGCGTAAGCGCCGTAGGCGGGCACGGCGCCGATCGCGCGCATGTTCACGTCCACGAGCGCCGGCCCGGCGCTCGCGATGCCGCGGGCGACCGCGGCCTCCAGGTCCCCGGCGCGATCGACCCGCCAGAAGGGCATGCCGGCAAGCTCTGCCAGCCGCTCGAGATCGGGTCCCCGCAACTCGCCGAAGAACCGCCGCCCGTCTTGGAAGGCATCCTGGATTTGCGCGATCGCCGCATAGATGCCGTCATTCATGACGACGATGCAGAGCTCTGCCCGCTCCTGAACCGCGGTCCAGAGCTCGGTCATGTTGACGGCGAACCCGCCATCGCCCGCCAGCACCACGGTCTTGCGCCCGGCCGGCCCCGCCGCCAGCGCCGCACCGATGCCGAACGGCAGCCCAGGCCCGATCCCCGCTCCCACCGGATGCACCCCGTCGCGCGGCCCGAACACCGGGAACAGCCGGTGCGCCCAGGTCGCCCCCGCCACCGTCGCGTCCCGGACCCAGAGCGCGTCCCGCGGCATCGCCGCGCGGAGCTGGGCCGGGAAGCTCGCATACGGCCCGAGCGTCGCGCGATAGGACTCCGCCGCCGTGGCGCGCGCCCGCGCGAGCTCCGCGCCGAAGCCCGGGTCCACCGCCATGCGCCCCCGCAACCGGCCATGCAGCCCGGCGAGCGCCGCACTCGCATCGCCGCACAGGAACAATTGCGCCGGGTACGTCCGCCCGTTCGCCCGCGGGTCCACATCAACCTGCACCAGGTTTCGCGGCAGCCGCAACGCGCCGTCCAGCGTCTCGTGCCCCCGCAGCCGCGACCCCACGACCACCATCGCATCCACGCTATCGTAGAAAGCTTCGATCTCCGGCGCATCGTTGCCGTGCATCGCGCCCAGCGTCCGCGGATGGTTGTCGGGCACGATGCCCCGCCCGTTCCAGGAGCTGACCGCGCCGAAGCCGAGCTCGAGCAGCGCCGCCGCGGCCGGTCCTGCTTCGCGGGCGCCATTGCCCAGCCAGAGCAGCGGGCGCCGGGCGCCGGCTAGCAGGTCGGCGGCGGCGTCGAGCTCCACCTCCGCCGGCGCCCGGGCGGCCAGCGGCAGCACCAGCCGATCGAGCATCGCCGGGCGCCCGACGGGCGCGGCTTGCAGATCCGCCGGGACCTCGATCGTAACCGGGCCTTGCGGTGCCGTCAGCGCGTCCGTCGCCGCCGCCACCAGCAAACCGAACACCGCCTCCGCCGTGCGCGGCCGGTACACGGACTTGCACACCGCCCTGAGCATCGCCCCCTGCCCCGGCATGTCGTGCACCGCCCCGGTGTCGCGCCCCAGGAACCGCGTCGCCGTCTGTCCCGTGATGTGCAGCACGGGGCTGCCCGCAAACTGCGCCTCGGCGAGCGCCGGCACCGCGTTCGCCGCCCCCGGCCCAGTGCTGGTAATGACCACGCCGAGCCCGCCCGAGACCCGCGCATAGGCGTCCGCCATATGCCCCGCGCCCATCTCGCCCCGCGCCGGTACGAAGCGGATCGCATTGCGCCGGCCGATCGCGTCGAGGATCGGGATGTTGTGGAACGACACGATCCCGAACGCCGTGGTAACGCCCACGGCCGCAAGGAACTCCGCGATCAGGTCGCCCACGCTATACGCCATGCCAGCCTCGCTCCCGCCGCCTCACCCAATCTATTACGCCGCGAGCAACCTCGATACTAGCGAGTACGCGATCTTGACGACGGTCGCCTTTCCTTCTCTATAGTGCGAGCTCGGAGGAACGGGGCATGGTGTCACGCCGCGATGTGCTGATAGCGTCGGCTGCGTGGGCGGGCGGGTTGCCCGCCGCGGCCGCGGCCACACCCAAGATCCGCATCGGCATGCTGCAGGACGCCTCCGGCCCCTACAGCCTGCTTGGCGGCCGCCTCTCGTTCGAATGCGCCCGCCAAGCCATCCTGGAGCTCGATCCCAAGAGCGGCGTCGACGTAGAGCTGATCTCGGCCGACCACCACAACAGCCCGGACCTCGGCATGTCCATCGCCCGCCAGTGGATCAGCGAAGGCGTGGACGCCATCATGGAGTTCAACAACTCCGCCATCGCCCTCGCCGTGAACACGCTCATCGCCGAGAAGAACAAGGTCATGCTGGCCAACAACGTCGGCTCGGCCGCCCTCAGCGGCAAGGACTGCACCCCGAACGAGACCCACTGGACCTTCGACACCGCGATGGTGGCCCGCGTCCTCGGCAACGCCCTCTACGACCAGGGCGGGAAAAGCTGGTTCTTCATCCGCGCGGACTACGTCTTCGGCCGCGAACTGCAGGACGAGACCGCCGCCATCGTGCGAAGCCGCGGCGGCACCGTGGTGGGCCAAACCGCCCTCCCCGTCGGCACCACCGACTACGCCGCCGCCCTGCTCGAAGCGCAGGCCTCGAAAGCCGGCGTCGTCGCCCTCGCACTCGCCGGCAGCGACATGATGAACTGCGTGAAGCAGGCCGGCGAGTTCGGCCTGACCCGCGGCCCGCAGAAGGTCGCCGCCCTCATCATCAACCCCGAGAACGTCCGCGTGCTCGGCCTCAACGTGGTGCAGGGCATGTACCTGACCGAGTCCTTCTACTGGAACCTCAACGACCGCACCCGCGCCTTCACCGCCCGCGTGACGCCCCGCACGTCGGGCATGCCGCCCCATATGGGCGCCGCCGGGGCCTACTCGGCCGTGCGGCACTACCTCAAGGCCGTCGTCTCGCTCGGCCCGACCGCGGCCAAGGCGTCAGGCCGCGCCACCGTCGCCCGCATGAAGCAGATCCCGGTCGAGGACGACGTGCTCACCGACGCCAGCATCCGCGCCGACGGCCGCGTCGTGAGCGACGTCTACCTGTTTCAGGTCAAGACCCCCGCCGAGAGCCGCAGCACGTGGGACCTCTACAATTTGCGCGCGACGGTCGGCCCGGACCGCGCCTGGCGCCCCATGTCCGAAGGCGGCTGCAAACTCGTGCAAAGCTAGCAACAGGCAGGAACGCAGTGATCGCTTCGGCACGGGACGTACAATCCGGCAGCTCCGCCCCCGCCCGCTTCGCCGTCATCGGCGCCGGCGCGGGCGGGCTCTGCGCCGCCAAGAACCTGCTCCGCCGCGGCATCGAGCCGGTCATCTTCGAAGCCGGCTCCCAAATCGGCGGCCTCTGGGAGCCTGTTGCGGTTTTCTGGCCGGGGCGGGGATGGAGCGGGATGCGGAGCCTTGAGGCGCAGATAAGGCGCGCCTCAGGCTGCCTTGTCGGTGCTCTGCCGCCCCGTTTCCCGGCATTTGGCGCT
>JAABUX010004224.1_pt1 | contig 18395 bp, 17 predicted proteins | sample 5561851 | NCBI WGS metagenome assembly JAABUX01 (sample SAMN10711883, study PRJNA513361) | rock metagenome | isolation source: Antarctica rocks | place: Antarctica: Victoria Land, Richard Nunatak red sandstone | collected 2016-01-03 | reverse complement strand
TCCACGTCCTGAGCCAGGAAGAGGTCGAACCCGAACTCGTCGGCGACCTCCGCTTGGTCGACGCCGAGGACGACGACGAGGCCGAGATCAGCGTCAGCGCCCCCCTGCTCGCCCGCTACAAGGCCAACCTCAACGCCTTCGTCGGCGGGATGAAGGAGTGGTGTACCCAACGGGGGATCACCTACATCTTCACCACCAACCACAACCCGTTCGACAAGCTGGTCCTCAATTACCTCCGAGAGCGGGGGTTGGTCCGGTGACGATCAATAACGCTTATGTCTTCTTCGGAATCGCCGGGCTATTGTTCGGCTACATCCTCTACACCATGATCCGGACCCGCAAAGGGGCCAGACCCGAGTCTCGGGAACGCGAATCCGAGCTTTGATCCCCGACTTTCCCCCCAATCACTTTGAAATGAGAGGATCACCGCGATGGGACTTGGCCCGATTCAGTTCGTCAGCCCTCTGAATTTGGCGTCGTGGGCGGTGCTGGTCGGGGTCCCGGTCGGGATCATCGCCCTCTACTTCCTCAAGCTCAGGCGGAGGCCGGTGCGGGTGGCGAGCACGCTGCTCTGGCGGCGAAGTTTGGAAGACCTCCATGTGAATAGTTTGTTTCAGAGGTTGCGGAAGAACTTGCTGTTGTTCTTGCAACTCCTGGCGGTCATTTTGGTCATGCTCGCGCTGGCGGGGCCGAGGATCAAGGGGACCTCGGACCAGGGGGCTCGGTTCGTCCTGGCGATCGACAACTCGGCGAGCATGAGCGCCACCGACGTCAAGCCGACCCGGCTCGAACGCGCCAAGGCCGAGGCCCGGAAGATCGTCGACAACCTCGGCGGCAATGACCTGGCGATGGTGGTCGCGTTCTCGGACCGGGCCAAGGTGGTGTCGAACTACACCTCGGACCGAACAGCGCTGGCCCGCCGGATCGCGGCGATCGAGCCGACCGAGGCGTCGACGTCGCTCCGCGAGGCCCTGCAAGTCGCCGCAGGGCTGGCCAACCCGTCGAAGCAGGCCGAAGGGGTGGCCGCCAACAGCCTGGTCCCGCCTCAGCTCAAGATCTACACCGACGGCGGTTTCGCCGACGTCGAGGGGTTCAGCCTGGGGAACCTCGAACCCGAGGTGATCGTCATCGGCAACCCACCCCCCGCCGTCGCCGTTTCGGCGGTCGAGCCGGGCACCAACACCGGCGCCAGTTCCAACACGGTCAAAACCAAGCCCACATCCAACAACGTGGCGATCCTAGCCTTGCAAACCCGGCAGGACGAGGAGAAACCCGACGTCCACCAGGTCTTTGGCCGTGTCCACAACTACCGAGGGGAAGACGTCAGCACCGAGGCCAAGCTGTTCCGCCTCGACCCCGACCGCCCGGGCGCCCCAGGCACGCTGGTCGACGCCGTCGCGCTCAAGGTCGGCAAGCAGTCCGACGGGTCGTTCCAGTTCGACCTCACCGATTCCGGCGGCAAGGCCGACCAGTTCGTCGTGACCATCGACGTGCTCGATGACCTTCCGATCGACAACCGGGCGTATACCCTGATCGCCGCGCCCAGGCGGGCGCAGATCCTCGCGGTTACCAGCGGCAACCGCTACCTGGTGGATACCTTGCGGACCCCCCTGGCCGCGACCCGGGCCGACGTGATCGTCATCCCCCCCGACGAATACAAGGTCGACGCCACCGCCCGAGACGTTTCCGCCGGTCGCTACGACCTGGTCATCTTCGACCGGTTCACCCCGACCGACCCGCCCGAGGCCAACACCCTCTACTTCGGAGCCTTGCCCCCCGGCCCGCTCTACGCTTCCCCCCGATCGGTCGACAACCCGACGGTCCTCGACGTCAACGCCTCGCACCCCTTGATGCAGTACATCCGAGACCTGCCGATCGTCCGCATCCTCAAGGCGAACCTCGTCGAGCCGCCCGCCGGTTCGACCCCCTTGATCGAAGGCGACACCGGCCCCCTCGCCTTTGTCACCCCCCGAGGCGCGTTCACCGACACCGTGGTGACGTTCGCTCTGGTCGACGGGACCACCTTCAACACCGATTGGGTGACGAAGTACAGCTTCCCCCTGTTCCTCTTCAACGCCATGCAAACCCTGGGCAACGCCCGAGAATCGGCGAGCGAAGAAGTCTACGCTCCGGGACAACAGGTCGCGCTCCGGGTCGAAGGGGCACCGACTTCGCTGACGATCACCGCTCCCGACGGCAAAGCCTCGTCCCCCCTGACCCGCTCGGCTCAAGGGACCTACAACTACGCCGCCGCCAACACCACCGGGATCTACCGGGCCAACTGGGAGCCGAAAAGCACCCGGGCGTTCGCCGTCAACGAGTTCGACTTCCGCGAAAGCGACCTCGCCCCCCGAGGCTTGGTCCCCGAAGGGACGCCGCTTGACAAGGCCGACGCCTACAAGATCAAGATCGGCTACAACCCCGTCACCGGGTCTCGTCGGACCGTCCAGGCCCCGCACGACTGGTGGAAACCCCTGGCTTGCTTGGCCCTCGGCGTGGTCTGCCTGGAGTGGTATATCTACAACCGACGAGTTTACTTGTGATCGAGTCCAACCTGCCCATCGATTGAGGGAGCGTCGATGACCCGAATCGATCGAGCGGTCTTGAGAATCGGTTTCGCCATGATCGCCGTGTTAGCCTCGGCCCGGGCGGACGAACCGACCGACAAGGCCCTCGCCTACCTGAGCCGCGAGGTCCCCGCCTGGTCGCGCGAGCATAAATGCTTCTCGTGCCACAACAACGGCGACGCCGCTCGGGCGCTCTACGAGGCGGTCCGCTTGGGGCGAGACGTCCCCAAGGCGGCGACCGAGGACACCGACGCCTGGCTCGCCCAACCCGAGCGGTGGGACCGCAACGGCGGCGACGGCCCGTTCAGCGACAAGGTGTTGGCACGGGTGGCGTTCGCCTCGGGGCTGGCCTCGGCGTGGGAGGCGAAGCGGGTCGAGGCTTCGCGAACCCCTTTGATCGCGGCGGGGCAGCGGCTGATCCAGGATCAAGATGCCGATGGTTCGTGGAGGGTCGACGAGGCCGACCCGGTCGGCTCGCCCGCGACGTATGGGCGACCGCTGGCCACCTGGCTCGCCTCCGAAGCGCTGCGGAGGGCCGACGCGGAGGAGTTTCGACCGGCGATCGACCGGGCAAGCGGCTGGCTCGGGCGGGTCGAGCCGGCGAACGCCCCGAGCGCGGCGGTGGTGTTGCTCTCGGCCGTGAAGGGGGATCGGGTCGACGCGGCCTTGGCCTGGTTTCGCCGGGCGCAAGCGGGCGACGGCGGCTGGGGACCATTCGCCACCGCCCCGCCCGAAGTCTTCGACACGGCGCTCGGAGTCCTCGCGTTGACCAAGCACCGCGACCGCCCCGGCGTGGCGGATCGGGTCCGCAAAGCTCGGGCGTTCCTGGTCGACAACCAGCGACCCGACGGCAGTTGGGCCGAGACCACCCGCCCCTCGGGCGGCGAGAGCTACGCCCAGCGCCTTTCCACCACCGGCTGGGCCACCCTGGCGCTTTTATCTTGCGATGGTCCCAAGGCGGCACAAGACCTGCACCCGACTCGCCCCGACAACGATCGCGCGACCCAAGCGCCGCTTCCGCCCCATCCCTCTGGAACCGAGACGATCATGGCCGACCCGAGAAACATCGCGCACGACAAGAAGGTTCAGGAAGAAAAGAAGCACCACCACGAGCCGGTCGCCCCCGAAAACGCCGCCGTCGCCCCCCAGCCCGGCAAGAAGACCCCGACCGTCAAGGAAGAGTCGCACGAAGTCCCCACCTCGCACGCCACCTCTCAGCACCACAAGGACAAGACCACCGGCCACGTCGAGGAACCCGCCGAGGTCCAGGCCGAAGTCAACGCCAAGGTCAACGCCACCGACAAATGACTTGTTCAGGAATGATGCAATTCAAAACCAGCTGCGGATGAACAAGGACGGGGCACGCATCAATCGCCGAAATCCCGCCTTCATCGGTGCCCCGTCCGTGTTCATCTGCGGCTAAAAATTTTTGATGATGATCGGCAACCGGATCTGCGACGGCTCGGCGACGACCGGGATGTCGCGCTGGACGTCGACCTCGAAGGGGCGGCGGACGCTGTTGCCGCAAAGGTCTTCGAGGTCGGTGTTGACGACCAGGTCGTAGGTCCCGCCAAGCCAGGGGCGGTCGGGCGTGAATCGCCAGCTTGCGCCGTCGAGGGCCGCCTCGGCGGTCCCGAGCACCTCGGCACCCGTCGCGTCGACCAAGGCCAGGCCGCTGGCGACGGTGGCGCGATCGAGCCTGTCGTCGAAGCGGACCACGAGCGGTCCGGTCGTGGATGCCTTAGGCGGGGAAATTTTCCAGGTCCTGGGGTCCGGGGAGAGTTCGTCGGCGGGTCCGGCCCGGAACGTCTTCAACGACGGCGCGGCCAATGGTTGCCCGCCTGCGTCGCGCCAGGCGGAGTCGACCTTCAGGGTGTAGGACCGGCCCACCTCGAAGATCGGGCCGAGTTCCTCGCGAGGTCTCAGCCCCCGCTTGATCCGGCCCGGGTCGAGCAGGACGGTCAACCTCGTGTGGGTCGGGTCCCACAGCTCCTCGCCGAGTTCGAGGAACGGATGGTCGAGGGCTTTCCCCTCGCCGTCGACCAGTTCGAGGTGACGGTAAGCTTCGCCTCGACCCATCGCGGCGTTGAAGTAGATGTAGAACTTGAGCAGGTTCTCCGGTAAGCGGTCGCCGGTCGGCTCGATCCGATCGACCACGGTCCGGGCCTCCGGAGTTTTGGTTGGGATCGGTCGAAGCGCGACGAGCGGTGGGGCTTGACCCGTCGGGCCGTCGGGGTCGAGCATCGCTCGGTAGCTCCGGGCCGCGTCGAGCGGATATCGGGGCAAGAACCGCAAAGTCTTCCCCTCGATCACCCGGTACGCCCCGAGGATGGCGGGGCTGTCGAGCGGTACCGAGCCATCGGCGTCGGCGACGTGGACCGCGAGGATGGTCGTCCACCTCGGGTCGGCCTCGGCGGCGGATTTCATCGCGTCGAGCGTTGCCAAGGGCAAGCCCACAACCCGGACGGACGCCGGGTCCCAGACGATCGAAGGCGGCGGGGCCGGATCGGGGGCCTGGGCGTTCGAGGTCGGCAACATGCCGACCCCGAGCATGACGACAAACCCGGCCAACCATCCATTGCGAGGAAGGGCGATCACGGGAGCGGCACGGTTTCGAGGTCCATCGAGCCGGACGGCTTCTGGACCAGGACTAAGGCATGGGCCTTGTCGAGGCCGTCGAGTTGGACGACGCCTTGCATCGACGTCACCTTCTGGTAGGGCAGGCCGGCGGTGTCAGTGACCCGGTCGGCGATCGACGGGGCGTCGGCGACGCCTGCGGTGTTGATCTTCATGACGCCTCGGCTGCTGTTGGCCAGGAGGATGAAGTCCTTGCCGTCTTTCTGGTAGACCACCATGTCGAGCGGGGTGTTCCGGTTGCCAAGCTCGGCGATGGTCGTCCCCTTGAAGTGGGCGCCCGGCTTCAACCCGGCGATCGGGAGCTTGACCAGCGGGGTGCAGGTGTAGGCGGCCATCAGGTAAGGCTCGCCGTTAATCTTGCAGGCGGCGAAGGTCCGGACCGGCGACTTGGTTTCCATCCGACCGTGCGCCCCGTGGAAGATCTCGACGCTGGTCCCGCCGTCAACTTCGGCGAACGGGAACGGGATCGACACCAGCCGAGACGAGAATTCCTCGTTCGACAGCCCGGCGACATACACCCGTCCATCCACATAGGCGAGGTCGGTGATCGCCTGGCTCCGGGGCGAAGGCCGGTTCCCGGCGCCCGGGTTCGAGCCCGAGGCGGGGACCTTGGTCAAGGTCGCCTTCGAGAACGAGACGTTGTCGACCGAAACGACCTCAAGCCGACCCGACCGGTCGACCCGGACCAAAACCGGCTCGGCATTGGGGCCTCGACCGCGCGACACCGACAGGTAAGCCTTGCCCGAGGCGGGGTTGACCGCCAGGTCGTTGATCAGCAAGTCGCGGGTTTCGACCCCGAGCAAACCGGCGATCTTCTCGTTCAAGGCGGCCACCTGGATCGAGTCGCTCGCCGAGTCCATCACCTTGTCGCCGGTGTCGACCGCATAGATCGCCGCCCCCTGCGTGTCGCCGACGAACAGCAACCCGTCGGGGCCGAACGCGAGCGAGCCGACCGACTTCCACCCCGGCGTCCCTTTGGCCATGTCCGCCGCGTGGGCGGTCGCCCCGGCCAGTAGCAAGGCCAGGCTCGCACAGAAAAGCCGCTTGGATGTCATGGTCATTCCCCTCAGTGTTCAAGTCAAGATGTTGTACGATGTGGTCGAACGACTAATCCGAACAACTCCAGGGGTAAGAGGACCCCGGCAGACCCGCGAGGATCATGATCCTCCTCCCTAGGCCCGATTGCAACCAAAGAAATGCCAACCGCCGACGAATGACGGGGTGGCGAGTAGTGCTCGTGCCCATCAACCAGCCCCCGATCTCAGGTGAGTCCCCATGATGACGAACTCGACCTTGATCGACGACCCGGACTTCGCCCCGGGCCGACCTCCCAAGGCCAAAGGAGTCAACCCCCTGATCCAAGCCGAGCTGGTCGACGGCGAGAAGTTGGTTTGGGTTGGTCAACCCCGATTGAACCCGTCGGCGGGAGCGCTCCCGGCAGGTGTCCTGTTCTGCTGTCTGGTGATTGGGGGGTTCGTGGGCTTGCTGGGATGCGCTCTCGTCTTGGTCGGGCTCTTTGATCAGCCCTCTGTCATGGGTGGCCCGCTCATCGTCGGTTGCTTCCTCGGGATGGTAAGTCTGGTCATCCTTTGGGTGGGGTTTCACGACCTGATCGGATTGTTCCCCGCGGTGACCGACCCCCTCCGCGCCTGGTACCGCCGGCAAGACCGCGAGACGCACTACGCCTTAACCGACCGCCGGGTCATCCTCTGGGAGCCAGCCTGGTTTGGGCGGGTGGTGCAGGTCCGGAGCATCCGGGCCAATGAATTGAGCGGGATGAAACGACTGCAACGCGAAGATGGTTCGGGCGTCCTCTTCCTGGAAAATATGGCGCGGCTCCCGAGCGAGCAGACGGGCCTCGTCACCCTGGCCCACCTCCGGGGGATCGGCGAGCAGACGGGCCTCGTCACCTTGGCCCACCTCCGGGGTATCGATGACGTCCGCCATGTGGAAGCCCTGATCCGGGCGACCCTGTTCGCGGACTGACCCGCGAGTCGGGCAGAGGGAACGGTGTTTGCTCTTTGCTCGTTGACCCGACCGACGATCGCCCGCAACACCCAGCCTTGAAGTGAGGGATGCCCTTTGAAACTCGATCTGGACAACAGTCGCCGCCCGAAAACCGTGGGGAAGCCCGGGATCGCTCGACTGGTCAGTTCAAGTCGCGACCCGTATGCCTTCGAGGCTCGGCGGTCGATCACGATCGACCGGCCGGTGGGGGATGTGTTCGCCCTCCTTTCGGACTATGCCAACTACCCGGACTTCATGCCCAACGTGCGCGACATGGAGATCCTGTCGGGGCTTCGGCACCGCTGGAAGATGGTCGGACCCGCTGGGGTGCGCATCCCGGTCCGGGACGCGATCACCGAGCTGGTCCCCGACCAGTTCGTCGCCTGGGAGAGCGAGCCGGATTCGACGCTCCCCTACGCGGGCGCGGCGATGTTCAAGGCGGTCGGGTCGGGAACCTTCGTGGAGGCCCGGATGTCGTACGGACCTCCTCTGGGCGCGGTGGGCAACGCCTTCGCGAAGCTCTTGGGGCAAGACCCGGGCCGCCAGCTCGAAATCATCCTCGACCGGGCCCGCGACCACCTCGAATCGGGCCGCTTCTCGAAACCGGCCGTCGTTCATCCTTGATCCAAGGCCGGCCCCGCGTCGCGGCGCTTCGTCAAGTCTCGGCGCGAGGTTCACGCCTCGCGCAGGAACACGGCGACGGCATTGGCCCACGAGGCTCGACTGCCATCAACGCCGAGCGGTCCATAGCGGGATTCGGCCTCAGAGGGGCGACCCGTTTGATGCCATTGGTTCCCCCCTTCCGGCGACCTGACCAGGAAGTCCAGCGAAACATCGCCTGGAATCCAATCGGGTTGGGCCATGTGCCGGTCGAGCGTCGGGTTATATCCGAGCGGGACGGTGACGAGGAACGCCTCCGCTTCTCGAAACAGCTTGCGAAACGCCGACATGACCTCGTCGGGTTGCGGCGGCTGCCCATACTCGCCGCTACCGACATGCTCGAAAGTCGAGATGGCCAGGACATGCCGACCGACCAGGTCGAGGTCCATCATGGAAGTCTTCGCCGTCACCAAAGGATGATCGTCCCCCGGATCGACGACCGCTTCCACCCGCTTCGGCCAGTAGTAGGGCGTCACGGCACCGATCTCGATCACATTGGTCCGTTTCGGGTCGTTCAACCACCGATCCGCCAGCGCCATTTCGACGCATCGCTCCGTCATCCGACCTGGAGGCCACCCACAATTATGTTGGTGGACGAAATAGAGATGTTGTTCGCCTCGAAACTTGAATCCATGATCGCCATAGGACCATAAACTCTCATAATCCGAGAACAACTGAACCCGTTTTTGGAAACGACGCAAAAGCGTGTTCGTCCCTTTATGGGCCAACCGGGAGAAACCTGCCATTTCATTCCTCTTCTGGAATTAAAATGCATAGGTCTGGATTTCAATGATGGGTCGGTGGAAATCCTACCAGGTCGAACATTCCAAATCCAGCGGCCAGATTGTGAAAGATCAGGTTTCCGACATCCAACCCGACATGACCGACTTCGTATCCTGAGTCGCGGGGGCGGCCGTCGAGGGGGGGTCGGACTTGGTTCAAGACGGGTCGGTCTTGGGGGTCGATTCGAGGATCTGCTCGACGGCGCGGACCAGCTTTTCCATCGCGAACGGCTTGCGGATGTAGTCGCGGACCCCGAGCATCTCGGCGTAGGCCCGGTGGCGGCTCCCCTCGTTGCCGGTGATCATGATCGTGGGGATCAACCCGCCCGGTCGGCCTTTGAGCTTCTCCAGCACGAGGAAGCCGCTCTTCTTGGGCATCATCATGTCGAGGATGATCAGGTCGGGCCCTTCGCGTTCGGCCACCGTCAGGCCGGCGTTGCCGTCGCGAGCGACCATGACGCGATAGCCTTTCGCCTCCAGAACGGTGCGCATCGATTCGATGATGTCGACGTCGTCGTCGACGAGCAGGACCGTTTTCTGTGCCGACATCGCGGACCACTCCCATCAAGCCAAGATCAGATCCAGACTCATCCTAACGTCGATCACCCGGGCCGACGCGCCATGATAGAGCGCCATCGACCTTGACGGCAAGGGTAGGGCCACTTCGGTCGAGGACCCCGATTTCCTTGACAGATGTCTCGGTTTGACGCCTTTGACGTGGCAACCTCTTTCGCCTCTGGCGGTTCGCCGCCATAATGAGACGATCCCGCGAAGGGTCCGCAAGTTGTCGGACCCAGTTCGATCGGGCCGTTTCGCCTCGATTCCGGGGGTCTGCGTGCGGCTTCGACCTCGGACCTTTCGCGAAGCGATTCGATTCGATTCGACTTTCCAACCCATCTCGACCAATCCGCCGAAGGAAAACCGCCCATGAAACCGACAAGACTTTGGTTGGGTTGCCTGGCGATGGCTGCGTCGAGTCTGGTTTGGGCAGGCTGCGGCGGGAGCGACGTGCCCGACCCGGCGTCGGACTCGATGGCCGCGGTCGAGCCGACGACCAAGGTCGTCGACCGAAGCGGAGCCGCCGCCGAATCGGCCCCGGAACCGACCCCCGAAGCCGCGCCGGCACCGGCACCACCTCCGGCACCGCCAGTCGTGGCGGCGGCCCCGAGCGAGTCGCAACCCAAAGCCGAGGCGACAACCGCGACAGCGGCAACCGCCCCGGCGCCCGCTCCCGAGCCGACTCCCGCCGCCGAGTCGGCCCCGGCTCCGACCGAAACGGCGGCGGCTACTCCCAAGGCCGACAGTTCGGGGACCGAGGAGATGCTCCGGATGGCCGGAAACTCCGGCGCGCCGGCGGCGACCGGCGGTGCTCCCGCCGCCCCGGCGGCAGCGGCGCCCGCCCCGGCACCGTCACCGGCGGCCGGTCCGGGCGAACCGGCACCCGGCGGCGGAAACAACGCCCGAAACAGGGCCCGAGAAGCCGCCATGTCACCGTCACCCGCCCCGGCGGTGGCCGATCGCGGCGCGCCCGACGGTGGCGAAGCCGGGATGAGTCGAAGAGGGGGGGAGATGGCGGGCGGTGGCGCGAGTTCGTTCGGCTCGCCGGGAGGGGCGGCGGCCAATGATGCCGACCCAGGCCCGGGAGCGTTTCGCAACCCCGCCACGGCGGTCGAGGCCTTCTTGAAAGCCTTGAAGGCCAAGAACAAGGACCGGCTCGCGCAGGCGACCGCCCACAGGGCGGCGACCGAAGCCGTCGAGAAGCATCAGAAGATCTTCGCCGCGATCCTCGACCAAAGCATCTCCGACGAAGAACTCGACGACATGGCCAAGGCCCTGGATGGATTCCAGGTCAACGGCATCCTCTCGGCCAGGAGCACCGGGCAGATCGGCGTCACGATCGGCAAGAGGAACAACCGAGACGCGCTCCAACGTACCGTCCAAGTCCGCCGCGAGAAAGAAGGCTGGAAGGTGATGGACTTCGGCGGCACCATCGACTTCAGGCCGACCAATTCTTACCGACGGACGGGGCGGCGGTGATCCCGGTCGAAATCCCTTCTCCCGTGTTGTAAAAATGACGCGGCCTTGTAAATTTGTCCGAGGTCGACTTGAAGAAAAACCGGAAAGTTTCCGGTTTTTCCTCAAGTTGTCGGCTTGATCGGTCGGATTTCGACTCCCATCTCATCCCTCCGCCGCTTTGGCCCGGGAACTGCATATCGATCCGCTCCGCTTCGGCGACTTTTGACAACGAAGTCAAAAATCTCGATCGACACCCCATACAGCTTCCAAGGAAGGAGCCTGCTATGGCCTGGTCCAACGTTCGCATCGACGGTGTCCTGGAAGTTGCGGTGATGATGTTCCAAGTGTTCGGGGTGGCGACGCTCTGCCTCACCCGTTTGGTGCCCGCGACCCGGTGGGCGGATCGCGGCCGAGTCGGTTTCGTGGTTGCCTTGGTCGGCCTTGGCGTCTTCGGGGCGCTCTGCGGTCGCCACGACTCGGAGTTCGCCCTGTTCGCCGGCGGGACCATGACTTTCCTCCTGATCGGGATGATCATGGGAAGCGGTTCCAACCCCTCGACCGTACCCTCCTCGATCCAGGTCGCCGCCGAACAAGTCGCAATTCGCTAGATTATTTCTGCGTCGTAAACCACGTCTTCTATTCATCTTGCCAAATCGGGGCCTTTCGGCCCCGTTTTTTTTTGGCCCCGCGATTTGACGCGATCGCCAACGTGGGGAATGCTTCGATCGAATCGGCCTGCCAAGGACGGTACCGGCCCACCTCGACTCACTCCCAAGGTCAATCACCCCTCACGGTGGATCTTTGCCGTCCGCTCCCGGGCTTCGGGTGGCATCCGACTTGTGAAATGGCAATACCCCGACTGAAGGAACGACGCTTCCCGCTTGTCGTTTCGATTGCAAACGAGTCGGTTTCGGCGGGATAAGGATAAAGCCATGCTGCTTGGTCTGAAACGGATTTCGACCGCGTTCGGCTTGCTCGCCCTCGGCACCTCGGTGGCCTCGGCGCAAGCTCCGGCCCCCGTGGTCGGCTCGAACCAGGCCACCGCCAACGCCGTCGCTTCGACCCTCAAGTCAAGCCCGACGCTGTCGGCCTACCGGATCGAGATCGAGACGAATCGCGGCGTCGTCACCTTGATCGGTTCGGTGTCGAACGCTTCGCAGAAGCGGGATGCTGTCGCCCAGGTGAGCAAGGTCGTGGGCGTTTCGAGCGTAGTCGATCAGATCGTCGTCAAGGACGCCCGGGTCCGCCCGGCCCAGTACCAGACGGCGATGAACGGCCGACTCGGTCGTCGTGGCGGCGGCGCCGAGATGATCGAGTCGGCCCCGATGGAAGGCGGAGCGATCACCTCGCAGCCGACGGTGATGGCCCCCGACGGGAGCCCCGTCCCCGAAGGCCCCGCAGGCCCCGGAGTCGGATCGGCAAACTTGAATCCACCCAACTACGCTTGGCCCAGCTACGCCCCGACCGGGAATTACTCGGCCGTCGGTTATCCCACCTCCTACCCTTGGCAGGCCTGGCCGAACATCGGCCCGTTCTACCCCTACCCGGAAGTCCCCCAGGATTGGCGAGCCGTCACCCTGCGCTGGGATGACGGGATCTGGTGGCTTGACTTCAGGAAGAACTACACCCGTCCGTTTTTCACCCCTTACCCGTTCGGCCTCTTCGCTTATTGAGCGAATGGCGGAGCTTGGTCGGATCGCCTGACCCCGAAGGGTCGTCCAGGAGTCATCCTGGACGACCCTCGTGTCGTTTCGAATCGGGCCAAGCCAGGAATTTCCAACGCGTTTCAAATGGCAGATCGCAAATCGCAAACGATCAGATCGTATTGCTTTGCGATTTGCGATCTGCCATTTGGAATATGCAATAAACTTCTCGGATCGGCATGATCCGTGTTTCATCCGTGGCTGAAAAAGTGATCCGTGGTCGGAATGTCCCCCGTTGAGATGCGAAGCTGGGACGCCCGCAAGAGGAATCGTCCCGAGAATCCGGATAATTCCTCACATCGGGGCCGCGCCTGGTTCGATAAGAACAGCACTTGACCGAGACCTCGAAAGGTTGGGAACGACGCCGAGCGGTGTCGAACCCGATGCCCTTGTCTTTCGCGACGATCTCGGCGCCGATGCTGATGGGGTGGAACCCTTCGGCCCACTTGCTCATTATCCCAAGGAGGGGAACTTCTCATGTCCCGATCCACGCGGCATCAACGACCGATCACCCCGCGATGGCTTCGCGGCTTGTTGACCGGTTCCTTGATGGTCGTCTTCTCCACGAGCTTCGCCGGCTGCGGGCTCGACTACGTGTTCCGGAACATCTCTCCGCTCCACGTCACCGGTTGGTCGTTCGCCTTCCCGATCTTGCCGTCGCAACAGCAGCGGCTCGAAGCCGACATGGCCCGAGAGGATACGCAGAGGGTCCCGATCCTCGACCCGATCCCCGGCGAGTTCGCCCCGGCAACCTGCCTCGACCCGCCCAGCGAAGCTGAGGTCTGGGAGAAGGTTCCCAAGTTCAGGAACGGTTCGCCGGTGTTCTACGAAACCCAGCGGAACAACGTCCGGATCTTGATCGAGAAGATCGGCGAGAAGGTCGACCCCTGCAAGATCTACCCGCTGGCCGGCCCCTGCCAGCTCGTCCACTGCCACTACAAGTGCTCGGTGTACTTTGACGAGTCGTACTGGGCCGACTACCCGATCCCCTTCAACCACAACAAAGCCCGTGTCGAGGTCGTCTTCTTCGACAAAGACCATCTCCGACGCTGCGGCGGCCCGGCCGCGACGTTCCCGCAACCCTGATCGCAGGTCCCTATCGACCTTCGATCAGCCCCGGCCCGGACCCTCGACGAAGAGGTCCGGGCCTTCTTCGTTTCGAAGAGCTGATGCCAATCCCAAAAATTTATTGCACATTCCAAATCGCAGATTGCAAATCGCAAAGCATGAGAAATTCCCTGTTTGCGATTTGCAATCTGCGATTTGCTATGCGTTGAGTATCCCTAGGATGCGTACAATTTGGGCAATTTCTCCCGGAAGTGGAATAATGCCCCGCGAAAATTTCGATACTTAACCACGGAGGCTCAACTTCGACTCACCCGCTCGACACCCCATGAGGACGCTCCCGTGCCCTACATCGAACTGCCCCCCGAGGCGGTGGCCAACACCGAACCCGATCCCGAAGCCGCCGCCCGGAGTCGTCGCGGGCGCCCGACGTTGTCGCCGAAGCGGGCCTGGCGGCGCGAGGGTTTGATGAAGCATCTGGTCGAGCCGACCGTCGTGGCCGAGACGGCGAGCCTCCTGGAAGAGCAGGCCGGGGAAATCTACGAGGCATTCAAGCCCCGAAACGGCTGGCAGGACTGGCTCACCGGCACCATCGCCACCCTCATGCTCCGGATCAACCGCTCCGAGCGCGTCGAGCGGAAGCTCCGCGATTATGCCTCCTACCGCGCCATCGACTTCTGGGCGGACGACCAGAAATTGGCCGTCGAGACGATCGCCCTCAAGATCGCCAAGGAACCGGCCCGGGTGGTGGCCAAGCTCCGCGAAACCCCCGCCGGGATCGACTGGCTGATCGCCCGATGGCGCATCCTGGCGAGGTTCGAGCCGTCCGCCTGGACCGAAGGCCAGCGCGAGTTGGCGGCGCAACTGGTCGGCGGCGACTCGGAGGTCGACCCGTCCCGTCCTGGGTTCGCCGCCGAGTCGATCGCCGCCCTGGAGGTCCTCCGCGAGCGGGTCCGGGAGGCCGACGCGATCGTCCGGGGTCTCGTCGAGGCCGACCTCCACGACGACGGCGTCCCGGGCCTGGCCAAGCTCCGGCGCTACGTCCGGTCGCTGCACCGGCAGTTGAAGTGGTACGTCGACCAGTTCCACGTCGAGCACCCCGACCGCTGGGACGACCCCCAACGCCGCCCCGCGATCTACGGCCCGGTGGTCGAAAAATATCGCCCCCGCAACCCCAACCAGTTCGAAGGCAAGCCCGAACCGCATTTCGACGAAACGAAGCCATTTGCCGTCGCCGATCTCGAAGTCGCGCCCCAATTTGGCGAAACGAACCCAATCTCGGCCCCATCATCCCCGCGAAACGACGAAACGAAGCCATTATCGACCGTCGCATCCCCCGCGCCCGTCTTGATCGAGCCGACGACCCCCGTCCACGACTACTCCAGCGAGAAGGGCCGCAACCACAGCCGACCCCACCGAGCCGGCGAACCCTCGCGAGACTACGCCCGACGCCAGAAAGCCGCCCGACGCCGGACGAATCTCGCCCTGGCCGAGATGTCCTGAGCCCACCCTCGCTCTTTGGCAACCAAAGATGCCCAACACCCCGACGCCCCGCGATCGGAGCTGCGTCCAACGTGCGCCCCGAATGTACCCGACCTTCCTTCAGCCACGGATGGAATACGGACGAATCACGGATTGATTCCCTTCCAATCTCTGGTCCGTGCCCCATCCGTGGCTCAATTGGATTGAACTGCGTAACCCCTACCCGCGTTGCGCGATCCGAATCCTCACACCTTCGAAAGCTAGAACCTCCAGGATTGAGGGCCACACCCGTTTGGAACCGAGTCGCTTGATCGTCGGCGTTGCGGTGACTTACACTGGGAAGTCATGATCCATCATGCTCGACGATCTCCGGCGACGGCGCACCGAACCCGATCGAGGTGGGGGATGGTGCTCCTTGCCGGCTTCGGGATCGGGGCGGACGGTCCGGCTCGGACCGAGTCGATCGCTCGGGCGGATGGCGGGTCGACCTTGGGTCGACTGGTGGGCGACCCTCGCCTGGGATTCCGGTTCGAGCCGACGGCCGGAGGGGCGAGCACCCCACTTGAGGTGGCAGGCGTGGTCACCTTCGAAGGCCCTTCGAGCGACCCTTCAGGGTTCCCGCCGATCCGGGTCGAACTGGGCCTGGACCAGCGGATCTCGGGGCGATTGGGCCGGGCCGAGGGAGCTTCGATTCGGCTCGAAGACGGGCCGGACGGGTCGAAGGTCGAGATCGTCCGGGCCGGAGCTTCGGCCCTGGCCCAGCGCCCCGGCGAGGCTCTGGTGGTCCGCGACGGCTGGGAGACTTTGGACCCCGACCGCTGGGCGACGATCGGCGAGCCGGAGCTTGTCGCCAACCCGCACCTCGAAGGGACCAAGGCCCTGGGACTGCCCGCGAAGGGGGCGGCGGTGACCTATGGCTTGGCCGAACCCGTCGGCTCGGGTCGCCTCGAAGTCGCCTTCCACGACCCCGGGGCCGTGGCCCCCGGACACCAGTGGTTCGTCGACCTCCTGTTCCGAGGGGGCGAGGGGCCGGAAACGGTCCGAGTGGTCCTCGACGCGGGCGAAGAGAGCCTGGGGGTCCAGTCGTCGGGCCGGTCGGCCTTGCCGGTCCAAAGGCTGGCCCGGAAGCCCGGCTGGCATCGGCTCGCCGTCCGGTTCGGCCCGGAAACCGAGCTGGCCGTCGACGGCAACGAGCTGGCGCACGGCCGAGGCCCGGGCGGGCCGCTCGTCGAGGTCCGCCTCGCGCATCGGACGACGAACAACGGCCCCGAGCCGCCCGCGAACTCCGAGATGGTCGTCGGCTTCGACGACTTCCGGCTGGTCAGGCTGGCCGAGCCGGTGGGGGGCCTGGAGGTCGCCCACCGGCTCGACGACGTCCGCCTGATCGACGGCGACCAGATCTTCGGCGAGTTCCGATCGGCCGACGCCGACGTCGTCCGCCTCAAGGTCGACGGCCGGGAAGTCCCCCTGGCCTGGACCGAGGTGGCGTCGATCCAGTTCCGCCGCGACCCCACACCGGCGCGACCGATCGACGGCCTCCTCGTCCGGGTCGAGTGGCGCCCCGGCCCCGGGACCGACCCCCGCGACCTCGACCAGGTCGAAGGCGCCCTCCTCGCCTTGACCGACGCCTCGATGACGGTGGCCACCCCCTACGCGGGCGACCTGACAATCCCCCGCGACCGGCTCAGGCGGCTCAAGGTGGTCGGCCGAGGGGTCCGGATCATGCTCGACCCGTTCGCGCACCACCTGGGGAACAACATCTCGGTCGACGCCCCCCAGCTCGACCCTCCGCTCCCCGAAGGCGGGACCCTGGCGCAAACCTTCCCGCTCGCCGCCGTGCCCGACCCCTCGACCTCGGCGGCGAGCGTCGTCCTCGACGTCGTCCAGGTCGTCGGCGAGGCGACCGGCATCCCGGTCTTCTCCGAGCTTGTCCACAAAGGGCAGCTCCGGACGACCGTCGAGGTCAACGGCCAGGTGGTCGACTACCTGAACCGGCACATCACCACCAAGAACGAGGCCCCCGAGCGGATTCGCCTGAGCATCCCCCCCGGCCTGCTCCGCGCCGGGTCGAACTCGATCCGGATCAAGCAGGGCGGCAAGCTCGGCGACCCCGAAGAACTCGACGACCTGGGAATCCTCGGGATCGCCATCGAGTTCACCCCCGTCGCCCGCTGAACTTTACAGAGACCAATTGAAGAGAAGTTGCAGATCGCAAATCGCAGATTGCGAAGGAAATTCTTTCGGATTGACGTTTTTTACGATTTGCGATCCTGCAATTTGCAATGAATATCCAAGAGTGCCTCGAACCACCGACTGGTCGACCGACCGACGAAACCAGCGAGCAAGGCGACCCCCGTTGAAGATCCTCACCCGGAGCCTGGTCCGCCACGCCCACGCGATTGCCCGCGAGGTCGGCGCCCGCGCGGTCCTGCTCTCGGCCGACGTGATCGAGGAGGAGCACGACCTCGACGGCTTGCTCCAGGGGGTCGACTTCCGGATGATCGTCGTGACCCGTCGGCCGACGTTCCGGGTCCCCGACGGTTGGGAAGACCTCTGCCAGGTGGTCCGAATCCCCGACGTGTCGATGACCCGGGTCGGCCAGGTCAAGGTGGCCACGCTGGTTGCCGCCGCCGAAGGGCTGATCGCCCAGGGGGACCGGATCGTCTGCGTCACCGGCCTGGACGACTCGGGCACGATCGACACGATCATCGTCCTCGACCTCGGGGTGGAGATCGAGATGTTCGGCGGGGCCACCGCCGAGCCGTTGCCCGCGCACGTCGAGCCTGCCGTGTTCCATCGCTTGCTCACATTATCGAGCGAGCTTGGCCTTGAAGGACGCGAGGGCCGACCCGTCGGTACCTTGTTCGTCCTGGGCGACAGCGACGCCGTGCTCGCCCAGAGCCGGCAACTGGTGATCAACCCGTTCCGAGGCTACCCCGAGGAGGAGCGGAACATCCTCGACCTCCGCCTCGAAGAAACCATCAAAGAATTCTCCGCCATCGACGGCGCCTTCATCGTCCGGGGGGATGGCGTCGTCCTGAGCGCGGGCCGGTACCTCGCCCCCGTCGCCAAGCTCGAAGAACCGCTTCCCCAAGGGCTGGGGACCCGCCACGAGGCCGCCGCCGCCGTCACCCTGACCACCGAGGCCCTGTCCCTGTGCGTCTCGCAATCCACCGGGACGGTCTCGATCTTCCGCCGAGGCAAGCTCCTCACCGACATCCAGAAGCCCCGAGGCCGGAGCGTCGACGGACTTTAAGAGCAGCCGCTCGCGGTTTTCATGCGATCGACGGAGGCAACTTCTTCGAGATCGCGTATTGATTTTGCTCGACATCGAGCTTTATACAAATAACCAATTGGCTCATGATTCTTGATTGGTGGTCGATGGTCGGCCGAGCAGCCGCCTCAAGAAATCATCGGACACCCGCTTGATGTTATTCGACCACTCGAACATGGCTATATAACCGGCCAAGTGCCAT
>JAABUX010004223.1_pt1 | contig 18396 bp, 30 predicted proteins | sample 5561851 | NCBI WGS metagenome assembly JAABUX01 (sample SAMN10711883, study PRJNA513361) | rock metagenome | isolation source: Antarctica rocks | place: Antarctica: Victoria Land, Richard Nunatak red sandstone | collected 2016-01-03 | reverse complement strand
GAGCAAGGCAGCCAAGAAAAATGACAAGCGGAAAGCCAAAAAGGATGCTGTGGCGGACATGACTGCTGGTCTGGCATCAGTAAGGTCTTGCCCTGCCGCTTTCTGTTGACGGTCAGACACTTTTGCTACGATGCGCGTAGCAGGAGGGCCTCGCGCATTACTTACCCTCGCGGGGGGCGCGCCAATGCTTTGCGCTTGCAGAGCTCCTCCCATAGTCCGGTGTAGTGCAGCCTCTGCCGGTGCCAAACTCCTGTTGCCAACGCCCCGCAGTTTGGGCGAGGCTGCACCTCGGGCGGCTGGAGGCGCTAGCCAAGCGGCGCCGCAGCTAGAGCCGCCAGGCTATGCGGCGGAGCGCCCTGCCGGCCCTGCAAACCCTGTGACGAGCAACGGTGCAGACAGCGGCGGCGGCGGCGGCCGCGGCGGCGGCGACAACGAAAGCGGCGGCGGCGGCGGCGGCGGCGAGACGCCTGCCGCAGTCAAGATGCTGCGGGCGCTGGATAAGAAGTTGCGACAGGTCCGCCCGACAGCTGCGCATGGCTTCATGCTGTGCTGGGCGTACAGCAGGAGTCACTCATGACAGAGCTTGGGACAGGGTGCCACTGTATGTGATGATTGCACCTCTTGCATGGCCTCTGCAGCTGCCGCTGCCAGGTAACATCTGATGACCCTGTGCGATGACCCGAGTCGGTCTAGGCACTGGTAAGCTGTAATGCGCCTCTTCCTGGAACCTGACATGTGCGCTGCACGCTGCGGCAGTGCGACGCGCTGCGGGCGCGGGCAGCGGCGGGCGAGGCGCTGACCGCGCCAGAGCGGGAGAAGCTGGCCAAGGTGCCTGGCTGGTGCGCACACTCCATGCGGCACGTCACTGTTGGTGCCTACGGGTGTGCACCTCTAGACATGGTGCCGAGTTGTGAGATGCGCTGGTCGCGCCTGTAGTTGCAAATCAGTGTGCGCATGTGTGTTCTCTGCCTGCGGCCACTCCTGTCCTCCCCTGCTGGCTGCTGTCCCGAGACCCATGTGGGCTTGGCCGACGTGCACTGTTATGTGTGCCTCCCTGCCCCTCTAAACTGCGCATGTGAGCCCTTCTGAGCCGCGCATAACTGCTCAAGCTTGTATGAGTTGCTGGTGACTTGCTCACCAGGTCCAAGCTCGTACGAGTTGGTGGTGATGTGCTTACTGGGCATCATGCAGGTCACTGTGATCGCAGGCTTGCTCGCCAGACGTTATGCGCCTTGCTGTGACTGCGGCTTGCTTGCCTGCAGGGAAGCGGAAGCACGAGAGCTGGAGAGATCCCTAGCCACATAGCAGATCCGCGCGACCCGCGCGACATGAACACACACCTCCACTCTAGATGTGCTGAAAGGCATCATAGCAATGTGAAGCTCATGTGAGGTCCAGCATGGCTCGTATGCTCCACTCAGTGTGGTTGCCATTCGCTCAGTGTATTGGCCCCATTTCTTTCCATTGATTACACTGCCACATGGGCATGCATGCAGCTATATGATGCCCCCAAATGCACACTGTCCACCACCATGACTAGCCATGCGCAGGCCCTGGGTACTGCATTGACAAAATGTTGCTATGACGAGACTTGGCGCCAGCCAGCAAGCACGCCAAGTTTAGCCTAGCGCCACGAGTCCCGGATCTCGCGGCCCTTCTGCTCAGCCGAGTGCTTCAGGTCGCGCGCGTTGGCCTTGGCCTCGTCGCCCATGTTGCTGTCGTTCCACTGCCGCGCCAGACAAAAGTCAAAACACTTTTTCAAAATTGACAAGTAGCATTGCATGCAGACACACGCTATTTTACGCACATCGTCAGCAAACCTCTGTGCCTCATGCCTCTTCCCGGGGGCTTGATGCCAATCATTAGAGGTCCCCCCTATCATGCATAAGATTGAAGAAATCCTCTTTATGCAAGTTCACACACGTCTTCTTTTGAAAAGATCGCACACAAGTCCTGCTTGTGGCCACGCTTACTCCATGTGCTACAATACAAACCCCACAGCAGACTGCAAGTCAGCACCAACAAGCCAAGCAACAAGTGGCTACAGGACCCTGCCGTACAGCTCTGTTGAGACCTGCCTTCACACACTACTGGCCTGTTCTTTGCACTCAAGTTTATGCTCATACGGTCAGCATCACAAGCAGGAGGGCATGCGCAACGATCCGCAGCAGTGGCACACCTTCTGCACGAGCAGCGTGGCGACGACGCCGGCGACGACGCCCAGGAGCACCTTCGCAGCACAAGTGGTCCTGGGTTTAACAATGCGCAGGCGCACGCATGCGCGACACAAGCCTGCTGTCCTGTCCTTGATGCCTTCTGCAGGGCAGCTGTCAAACCTCTTTCCACTAAACAAGACAGCGCAGCAGCACACCAGAAGCGTGCAAGCTCGCGCCCCGGAGCAATGCCTAGATCCTACAATTCAAGGAACAAGGGGAATGCTGGCGCAGAGGCAGCAGGCCACACCAGCGCTTCACACCCACAGGCGACAAGGTGCTTACCCGGCCAACATTGGCGGACACAGGGCCCCACTTCTCCTCGTCGCCGTTCCCAACGCCGCGCGGGTGGCTGCTCATCTTTGCTGTTGGCTTATGAAAGACTAGTTGGCAGGCGACTTGTGAGTGTGTGTGCTTGGCTTAGCTCTGACAGGTCTTGGACAGCGTTCAACGCTGCGCTGCTAAACAACCCTGGGATGGGGAGCCTGTTGTGGCTCTAGGCTTCCCTTCACTCGCAGAGTGCAGGATCGTCTTCAATGCATCTGTTGCACTAGCTATCTGGCATTGGGGATTGTTTTCCATGGGGCAAGTCACAGGCGAGCACGACTCAGGTCCTCAGGCAGACTGCACGAGGCCCTGGCAAGACACAAGGGCGCCGTGGGCTGCAGGCGAGCCTCTGTCAAGCTCCCAAGCCGCGGCACAGCCTTTGCAGGCCGCGGCAGCGGCTGTCGGCGGTGCAACAACAATTGGACAAGCAGCACAGCTACCCCACACCATTTCAGCAGCAGGGCGTGCCGCGCCTACTGAGCCAGGTGCCGCCACACCACAGCCTTTGGCAGGCACGGCCTCCACTGAAGCCATGCCTGCCGCTCCTAGTCGAGGAATTACAGCGCAGCCTGGAGCAGTAGACGTGTCCCAGGCTGACACGGGAGCGCCATGGGCAGCGTCGCTGGCGTTTAGGCAGCCCCGGCCTGGGCCGGACGCAGCAGGCGTGGCCCAGGCAGGCGAGGCGGCCCCGCAGAGCGGGCCAGCAGACGGGGGTGAGCCCAGCTGTGCAGCGGCGCTGCCTACCACAAGCGCAGCTGCCTTGCGGAACAGCCACAGGATTGCTGAGCCGCCAGCGGGCCAGCACAACAGGCCTTTGGAGGAAGCACAGCCAAACGGGGCCGGGCCGGCGCCTGCGCCAGTGGCGGGCACGGCTGCCCCTTGGGCCAGGCCAGCGGGCGCACACGCGCTGGTGGGGCAGCCGGTGGAGCCAGTAGTGGTGGCGGAGCCGCGCATGCCGGCCGCGGCGCGGCCGCTGCCGCCGCCGCGCGCGTCGCCGCAGTGCATCACCGATGCGCAGACCCTCCAGCGGTGCGCTGCCGTGTCTTAACAAGCGCTCCATACTGTGCCCGTGTGGTGAGTCTACCTATTGTCCGCCCTCTGGCGTGGGCCGCCCGGCGTCGGCATTTATACAGTGCCGCTGTGGGCTCCTCCCGCTTCCAAGCCCCTAAGCTGCTTGCACAGCGCCTGTTGCCTGTGCCTGTTGAGGAAGAGAGCTGCACCATCTCGACTGTCAGGCCAGGTCCAGGGGCTTGGAAGCGGGCGCAGCCCACCCATGTCAGGAACTTTCAATGTGCTGCGACCAGGCGCCGCTCGCGCTCCCTCGCTCGGTCGGTCTGCACCGCGGCGCAGTGCGACCTGCTTGCCAGAGCGCGCCGGCGCGCAGGTTCCTCACGTCGCAGGCGGCGCGCGACTTTGTGGGCTTCCTGCTGGCGCTGAACGACGCCGTGCGCGGCAAGGCGCTCTCCGACCCGTGCCCCGCGTCGCCTGCCGTGGACGCGCTGCTGGAGGTGCGCGCCTTGGACGCGCGACGCGCGGCGTCACGCCCGCCGCCGAGCTGATCATGCCCCACCACTGCATGCTTGCTGTCATGTTGGAGATCGTGGGAGGCTGTCCCCTTCGCCCATCCTCCGCCCCGTTGCCCACTTGCACTTGCGCTATTTGGAGCAAAAGCGTGCGGTCTGGAGCCTGACGAAACCCAAGCCAGAGACGCGGTTAAGGAAGCGGCAGCCTGACCGGCACAGGCGCCTAAACTCAGTCACCTAGCTGCGATCAAACACGTTCCGGACTGAAGCCTCAGCGACTCAATGTCTGAGGTGCGATTTGAAGCCAGCAGCAGCTCGCCTGGCACAACCGCCAGGTGCGCTGTCCCGGCAGCGCGCCAGCATGCAGGCCGCGCGTGTTGGCGGTCTTGAGCAGCCGCGGCGGGCGCAGGTGCTCGCGACCCTCTCGCGCTGGGTGGACGAGGTGCCGCCCAGCACGCAGTCGCTGCGGTACGGCAACCCCGCGTACAGGGTCTGGGCCGCGCGCGCGGCCGCGGCCGCCGAGGGCTTCATGGAGCGCGTGCTGGGGCCCGGCCTGGCGCCGCTCGCGCCCGAGCTGGCGCCCTACCTGCCCGGCGCGCTCGGTAACGCGCAGCGCATCGACTACGGCACCGGCCACGAGACCGCGTTCGCCGCGCTGCTGTTCTGCCTGGCGCGCGCGGGCGCGGTGCGCCGCCGCCGCTCACGACGCGCGGCCGGCGGAGCTCGCTGCCTAGCGCATCCGCGGGTGCATGCCGGCGAGCGCTGCCCGGGGCGTCCTGGTGTCTGCGGGTTGCTGCCGGGTACCTGCTGTGTTGTGGAGGCGCGCCTGATCAGGCGCCGGGCGGCGGTTGCGGGCAGGTGGGCGAGGCGGACCGGCAGGCGCTGGTGACGCGCGTGTTTGCGGCGTACCTGGCGCTCATGCGCAAGGTGCAGACCACGTACTGGTGCGCACCGAGTTTCGGCGACCACACTGCTGTGCCCTGCTGCCGCATGCTCCGGAAAGTGCTGGCCCAGAAGTGCTGGCCCAGGCGGCGCGGTCGCTCTGGAGCTGGCCCGCTCGCGCAGCGTGCAGGGCCGGGACGAACCTGGAGGCCCGCGTGAATGTATGTGCGGGTCATCCAGACGTGCACGCCGCCGCTTCGTCAAGGCACGCGGATGCAAGCGGGCCCCGGCGGCAGAGCACGCCGGCCTGACGCCGGCGCGCCGGCAGGCTGGAGCCCGCCGGCTCGCACGGCGTGTGGGGCCTGGACGATTACCAGTTCCTGCCCTTCGTGTGGGGCGCGGCGCAGCTGGTGGGGCACCCGCACATCCGCCCGCGCTCCATCCACTCGCACGAGGTGCTGGCGGCGTGCTCCGCCGACTTCCTCTACCTCGCCGCCGTGCGCTTTGTGCGCCAGGCGCGCGCCCGCGCCGGGCGCTGCATGGGCACTCGCCACAGGCTCGCATCACTCGCGCTGCCCGCCAGCTCCTGCAGCCTGCACGCATGCGCGCCTCTCGCGCCATGCTAGGCTTGCATGTCAGATGAGCGCCGGGCGGGGCTCTTTCAGAGTGACTTCATGCCCGTACGGGAGTGCCGCGCGCCCTCAGCAGAGTACGCCTGCGGAGCCAGGTCGCGTGACAGGGCGGCGCGCCTTGGGCAGGTGAAGAAGGGCCCGCTGGCGGAGACGTCGCCCATGCTCAACGACATCAGCGGCGTGCCCTCCTGGGAGAAGGTGTGCGGCCTCCATGCGGTCTCTTATGGTGGGGCCTTTCAGGGCATGCACCTGCCTGCGTGTCGCTGTAAGACGCGTCCAGCAGCAAGTCGCCACGTGCTCCTGCTCTTACTAGAAAGCACCTCCCGCCAGAGGCTGCTGTGGGGGGGCTGAGGCATGGCGCACAGGCTGCGAGCGAGCGCGGCGCGCGCAGGTGAACAAGGGCATGATCAAGATGTACCAGGTGGAGGTCCTGTCCAAGTTTCCCATCATGCAGCACTTCATCTTCTGCAGGCTGTTTGGCCACTTTTGATGCTTGGCAGGTTTTCCCATGCAGGTCTGGTGTGTAAAGCAGTGGTGCAACCGAGCCAGGGCTTGTGGCCCTGCGTGTAACAGCCCTGGTCAGGAGTGCGCTGTTCAGCACGGCCGTCAGCGCAAGCACCTGCGCGTTCTGCGGCCGCTGCTGCGGGTCAGTGCGCTCACCCTCAGCATACCTCAGCAGCTTGAAGGGCAGCCTGCTGATGCCAGGAGCGCGCCCACTCTTGAGCTTGAGCAACCGCACCCAGCACCTCAGGCTCGATGAATAGCGCACTTAGCAGCGCAGCGCGGTGCGGCGCAGCGCGGCGCGAGCACAGAGTGTGGCTTGCCGGCTGGGACCGTACGGTATTGGGCATGTACGCCCAGCACAGAGTTGGAGTCTGTCGCCAGCTGTCGAGTCGAGCCGAGAGGCCGGAAGCTGCCTAGGGCCCTACGGACTGACGCTTTGCATCTATTTGCGCGCATAGCTCAAACATTTCAGCTCGCAACATCTCAGCGCGCATGCAACTGATGCTGCCATTGCTGCCTGGTGCACGTACTAGCTTGATCTGTGCGTGCTGATCTGTGTGCTGGCCAGCAGCGCGCCCGGGTTTGCTTCTGACACTGCGTATCATAGTGTATCACAATCAAAGCAGACATGCTGAGTCCTGTGCTGCTGCTGCTGCTGGCGCTGGCAGGCGCCGCGCTCACGTGCAGGGCGCAGGCGTCTGCCACACGGTGCTTTTCGATCAATGTCGATACTGTGCACGCAGCTTTCAACTACAAGGCCACGCTCCTCTCTTTCGCGGGCTGCGATCCGGCCAGCATAAAGTGCGCCTCTGATGTGGGCCCAGGAGCTAACCCAACACCCGTCCCAGAGGTGCTGCAGTTGCTCTCTCTTCAACTGCCGCGCGCCTGCTGAGCGCAGTGTCCTGAAATGAACCGGGGTGCTTTCCATGTATCTGTGCAGCTGCTTGGCTGCTAGCAGTGTGAGCAGCTTGTAAGCAGCTGCTTGTTGCTGCAGCAACAGTGGTCCGGCAGCGACCTCGTTTTCTGGGTCTTTGCTGTCCTGAGCCTTCCAGGCTTTAGCGGTGTGGGTCACGCGGCGCAGCGTGTCGCGCCTGTACGAGTACAACGCGTGCATCGACCGAAGGAATAACAACTTCTCCTCCTCGTACCCTTTCTGCGGCACCAACACCACCAGCCACGCTAACAACTCCGCCGTCTTTCCTGGCGAGGCGACATGCAGAAGGGTCTTCGCCTCTGGTGCGCAGGCTGCTCCTCCCTTGCACTGTTCCAGACCTGCAGGTTCCCCGCGCGACAGCTGTGACAAGTATGCTGCAGTTTGGAGCACGGCTGCGACTGTGCTGTCCGGATGCAGCTGGCACTGCCAGCGTGCGCCCCTGTGCAACGACGCCCTGACTTTGCCTCCGCATGCAGATCAGAGCGCGTGTGTGCGCTGCAATCGCGCAGGGCCGCGTGAGGCATTCGTTGCTGGAGTCAACATCACGCTTGGACAGCCGTTTGACCGCGGCGCGGTGTGCAACGCCAAGAGGTAGCCCCCCTGCTGCCCATGCTGCCCGCTGCCATACCACTAGCCATACCACGAGACATGGGCAATGTCTGTGCTGACACCGGCTGCCTACCGCAGCATACGCGGCTTCTTCTTTGTCCAGTCGAGCTGCAGCGCATTCACCGCAGCCACGCTGAGGCCCCTGAGCGCGCACTTTTACTACACCGACGAATATGCGAGCGGCAACTGTCCGCTGTTAATTGATGCACTCCGCAACGGCTCCTACCCCATTGCACCCGGCAACGGCTCCACCATAGGACACCGCAACAGGACAGGACGACCATATGACATACCCAACGATTACTGGGTGACACCGCCGTCCCCCCCGCACAACCCCCCCAGCGGCAGCGGCCACACGCCATTCGTGCGGGCCCGCCGCCCGCCCTGCTCTTGCGTGATGTGTACCGGCATGTGATACCTGTGGGGGTCATGCGCGCGCATCTGCAACGGCGCTGATGATCATGGCAAGCACTCTGTCGCAGCTGCTTGCCTTCCCGTGGCATGGCGTGACAAGAGTGTGCAATTGCTTGCAGCACGTTTGCGACCTGCTTGTCCTTGCTCAATGTTCCTCGTCTGCTTGCCTCTGTGAACCTGTGATGGGACGCTCATCAGCGCCCGGATGTGTTGCGCGCAGCTCCCGTTCATTGCCATAGCGGTCGCCTTCGTTTTGGTCGTGACAGCCTTGGTCTCCTGTGCGACATGTGTCAACCGGCAGCACGCCAGTAAGGCGCGCGCCGTCTGGCCCGATGCCAGGGCCTGCCTGCACGCCTCCGTCCCAGGCCCACATGCGTGGACGAGCCTGCTGAAGCAGTGCATGCGAGAGCGCGCGCGCCTGGCAGGGTCTCTTGCGCTGACAGCACACAGCCCAAGCACTGGGCAATACGCTGACGGCCAGGGTGAGCTGTCAGGCGCCGTGTTGCTATGAATGCGAGCACTGATCATGCCAGTCACGCGTGTGCGGCCCTGATGTGCAGCGCACCAGAGGACGCCCCCGACACAGCTGTGAAGGTGGCGCCGCGCGGCGCTAATGCAGGAGGTCGAGATGCAGGCATGAATTGTGCAGAGGCCGCAGTCCAAAGTGTCTGGGCCCCACCACGCGCAGGCACAGCAGGCTGGCTTTTGCGCGGGCGCGGCCGCAGGGCCGCCCGACTCGGGCGACGGCGGGTGCGGGCAGCCCTACTCCGACACGTCTTCGCAGTTCTGGGTGCAGCCCGATAGCACGACTTACAGCTCGACATACCAGTCTGCGGACAGTGGTGCGCCCTGCACCGCTGAGTGCATTTCCCGTGCGAATGCGGTCACTTGTCACCCGGTGCTCTCGCTGCTTCCTCCCACTCTGCGCTCCTTCCTGCTGATGCTAAAAGCAGGATGTGAAGGGATTTGTAACATGGTCGCAGGCGGCGCGGCCCAGAGCACGCAACCAGATTCGTCCTCATACTCATGCTCATGCTCATGAAGTGTCGAGACGGCGCGTTGCACAGGCCGCCACCCTATGGCAGCGCCAAGCGGCAACTGGCAGCCACCTCCGGTTAGATATGTGTGCATTGCACCTCCCTGTGAGTGTGTAGCCCCTTCTGCCGTGCAGGCAGCGGGAGCCACCTGCCTCCCTGTGCAGGCAGTGCACTGGACAATGCTGCACCATCTTTGAACTGTTTTGCGAAGTCAGCCATGACGGCCTCTCTTGCACTGCTCTGCTGCTGTACTTGCCGAGTGCCTGCTGCGACGCCAATACATGCGGCGCAAAGGAGGGATGCTGCCCTGCCATGACAGCACTCCCCAAGTCCCGCCCGGTTCCAAGCTTGAGCTTTAACGCTTATGAGTTTGCACGCTCTAGGCCGGCCTTGCGAGGGCTGCGGCGCACCTGCGCTTGCTGTGCTGCCAGAGCTGTGGAATGGCGGCTGGTGCATGATAGCGCTGTATTCGGGTCAGTTGTATTGCTGTGTTTGCACTCCCTGAGACGATCAGATGCTGGATCTTCACCTGGTGTCTGGACCTGCTGGCTAGTGCACAATTGTTGCTCAGTAAGTCGACCATCGGCATGCTATATGAGCGGCCTCTAGAGGCGCAGCACTGGGAAGGCGCAGTTGGTGACGGGGCATATTGACAAGTGCTCTGAACGCAGCACTGAATAGGGCGGATCGGACTATTTTCTACGTATTAGATAAGCTGACGTCGTAGGCAGTGCAGAGGACTTGCCGCATGCTTCGGGATGGAAAGACAGCAGACAAGTCTGGTTGTGTAATTCTATAGCGAGTCCTGACGATTATCCTGCTGACTTTCCAGTCGCGCATGGTCTCGTCTGCAGCTGACATGCTTGCATAGCGCCCATGCATATCACAACAGCTATTATCCGTGAAGCACATGCCCCAACCAGAGCATGTCGTCCATGCAGCGAGGCGTTACCGGTCCTAAGGTTACAAATGTAACTTTGGCGGGGTAGGGCATCATAGATTGAGTGTGCTTGCGCATGCCCGTCCCATCGCTGCCAGCAAAAGCGCCCACAGGGACGGCGCGGGCAGCGCGCAGCAGAATGCAGGGGCACCTGCCTGGCGTCAGCGGGCGCTGCAAAAGCGCGCGATGCGGTGCACTGTCCTGGCCACTAGCTAGATGCATGCTAATCGGCTGAGATATATATGGCGTGAGAGTGTCTGAGATACATATGGCGTGAGAGTGTTTACAAGTACCCCTTACCTTGCTCACGCGTATCGCGTGCTAGAAATTCCTATGCATGGGCATATGCCAGCATTGCAGCTTGCCCCACAACGTAGGACTTGCTGTGCAGAGCGTGTTGCTTGCATGGACTGGCACCAGGCGTGATGGCTGAGGCATGCTGAGCAGGGAGCGCGTAACATCCGTCCGACGCGCACTGACCTGTGCGCGTGCCCCTGCCAGGGCTCACCGGGTCTGCGTCGCACCTTGGCAGCGCTAGATGCCTCCGTTCCCGGACCACTAGGCGGGCTGCTCGGCAGGTGGGTGGCTGCATGGTTACGACTGCTACCGCCTCGCCTTCCCGTCGGGGCGAACTGACAGGCTGCCTGTGCAGCAGGAGGGCGTCGCAGTACGAGCTACGATCTCCCTGGAGCGGGATGTGCCGCTGTTCCTGCAGGAGCAGGAGGCACAGCGGAGCAAAGAAGTGGGGCCTCAGGACTTCGACCTGCAGGTGCAGGACATGTCCAAGGTGCGGCCTGCCCGGGCACCTCAGCACTGCAGGCTTATCCCGCTGGGCTGTGCTGGCGCTGCCGCAGTCTGACAGGCACCGGCTCTGCGGTCATCTTGCCTGATGCGCTTCTCTGAAGCAATGCTCTGGCGCTGAAGCATGCAGGACCAAACCAGCCTGTTGTGTTAGAGTTTAGTGTTCGCAGACTGCACGCCTCTTCAGTCACTGGCGTACTGCTCGCCTGTCTGCTGCAGCAGCAGGTAAGATGGTCAGCGGCGGGGGCTGAGGCTGCACCCGGCTCGCAGCCGCTTGCGAAGGGGGTCGAGTGCACAACTGCGCGAGCGGATTGCGCAGGGGGGACGAGCGGGGGTGCCGCCCAGCAGCTTGGGCCCATGGCTGTTGCATACCAGTGCTATGTGCCTGGATTTCTCCAGCGAGCGGCGCGCCGCGGGCGCAGACGGTGCTGGGCATCATCCTGGGCGGCGGCGCGGAATCGCGGCTGTACCCGCTGACGAAGAAGCGCGCCAAGCCGGCCGTGCCGCTGGGCGCCAACTACCGGCTGATCGATATCCCCGTCTCCAACTGCATCAACTCCAACGTCAACAAGATCTACTGCCTCACGCAGGCGCGCCCCGCCGCGCAGCCGGCCCCCGTGCCTGCAGGCCCTGTGCAGGCTTTGCTCATGCACAGATGCGCTGCTGTGCACTGGTGTGCTCCCTTGACCGTCGCTGTTGATAGACGGCGCCGAGCGGGGTAAAGCTCGCCTGTGCCGTCACAGAAGGACGCTCATATGAGGACCTCTGAAGGGTCGCAGATGGCGATGGCACAGACGCTGCGCCTCCCCCCTATGCAGTCAGCGCACTGTGTCCAGGCGAGCGCGGCAGGTTGCAGGCAAGCAGGCCGATGCCCCGCGGATGCTGCGTATGTAGCCGGCAGTCCGCTGCAAAGTCAGGAGGAGCACAGGCTCGCTCTGCGCTCGGCGCGGCGGGCGCCGAGCGCGCCAGCCAGAGGGCGCCCACAGCCCCGCAGGCGGGCTGACGCTGCCGTGCGCGCGCCGCTGACGGGGCGCCGCGCGCGCAGTTCAACTCAGCGTCGCTCAACCGGCACCTGTCGCAGGCCTACAACGCGAATGTGGGCGGCTACTCGAGCCGCGGCTTCGTAGAGGTGCGGGGCGCGCACATGGCACGCCGCGTGGGACGCTGCATGCGCGTGTCCAGCAGGCCGCGGGGGCCTCGGCCGGCATGGGCCCCCTCCACAGGCTCCCCTTTGCACGCGTGCTGTGCAATGCACGCTGCTGCGTCCGCTCAAGCCACAGGGCCAGCAGGCAGCCAGGCGCATGCGTCCGGCGACATGTGTCTGCGCAGGCGCCAGTAGCGCCAGGTGCCGCAGCAGGCCGGCGCCCGTCAACGAGTGGGCGCAGCCGTACCTGGCGGGGCGACGCAATAGGACGCTGGTGAGCAAAGCGCGGCGCGCCCGCGGCGCCCCGCGCGCCTGACCAGGCGCCGGCGCCGGCGCAGGTGCTGGCGGCCAGCCAGAGCCCGGTCAGCAAGGCGTGGTTCCAGGGCACGGCCGACGCGGTGCGGCAGTACATGTGGCTGTTCGACGAGACCGTGCGCGACGGCATTGAGGACTTTCTGATCCTGGCCGGCGCGCGCCCGCCCGGCCGGGAGAGCGCGCGCGGGGGAGCTCGCCAGGGTGCACACGCGTGGGCGGCGCGCGGGAGCTTGGGGATCGGCCCAGCCTGAGCGTAGCCCTGCGGCGGCCCAAATGGTGCAGGTTCCCAGGGCGAGTCACATGGCCAAGCAACCGGGCTGGGGAGCATGGCCTGACTGCGCATTACACCTGGTTAGGCACTGCGAGCGGCGGCGCGCCATTCCACGCGCTCGCGCGTGATGCCGCGGCTGTTCGCGTAGTGACAGGGCAGGGCAGGAGGCGGGCGGCCGAGCCGGGGCGGCGCGCGCGCGCGCAGGCGACCACCTGTACCGCATGAACTACCAGGACTTTGTGCTGCAGCACCGGCGGACGGGCGCGGACATCACCGTGGCCGCGCTGCCGACGGACGAGAAGAAGGCGACCGCGTTCGGGCTGATGAAGATCGACGGCGCGGGCCGCATCGTCGACTTTGCCGAGAAGCCCAGCGGCGAGCTGCTGCGCAGCATGCGCGTGGACACGACCATCCTGGGCCTGGACGCCGAGCGGTGCGTCGCGGGCCGATAGGGTAGGGTCGCCCCGCGGCGCGCTGCGCAGCGGGGTTTTGCGACAGCGCGCGCTGGGGCGTGAGCAGCACGGCGCCGGCAGCGCGAGGGCGGACGTGGCCGGCGGATGTGCGTGGAGTCGGGCACGCAGCGTACAGGGACTGTCTATTGACATATGGGCAGTCACACATACCCCCCAACGCATATCCCCCAATGTGAAAGTGCCTGACAGCCGTGCTGCGGGCGGGCTGGCAGGGCAAAGCAGGAGCCATACATTGCGAGCATGGGCATCTACGTCGCGAAGGCTTCTGCCATCCGCGAGCTGCTCATGAAGCACTACCCGCAGGCGCGCCGCGCTGCGCGCCTGGCGGCGCCGGGGGGCGTCCCGCGATGCGCTCCCTGCGGCTGTGGCCGCTGTGGCGCCCTGTACAGCTAATCAAGCGCGCAGAGCCCATGCAGCGCTCCAGCAAACGATGCTTTATGGATCGTGCAACGGGCGAGCGCATGCGCGCGCAGGCGAACGACTTTGGCAGCGAGGTCATCCCGGGCGCCAAGGACATGGGCATGCACATCCAGGCGTACCTGTACCAGGGCTACTGGGAGGACATCGGCACGGTGGAGGCATTCTACGAGTCCAACCTCGCGCTCACGGACAACCCCGCGCCCAAGTTCAGGCGCGCCGCCAGCCCCAGCACCGCACGGGCGGCCACGACTGTCAGCGGCGCCATGCCTGGGCCACACACGTCACACGTATTGGTTCTCTGCTGCTCGTGTGGCTCGGGGCCTTACACAAGTCGGTGCTGTTTGCTTGCCCAGAGCGCTGCCACCTGGACGCAACGGCCTGGCTCGGCAGCGAGGTGCGCGGGAGCGCGCCTGCGCGGTGAACATATGTCTGCTCAGCCAGTGCGCGCCTGCTCGTTCCCTGCCTGTAGCATGGTCACACGACGAAGTCCCCCAACAAGCACTCCCACGCACGCGCACACACAGCCCCTCCCTCCAACCCTGAACCTAACCCCTATCCGAACCCCTCCACCTGCGGCGCGAGCACGAAGGGCAGCTGGAGTGCAGGCTGAGGTGCTTGCGGGGGAGGCCGTTCGGCGCTGGGGTGCTTGCGGGTGATGCCGACCGGCGCGGCGCGCGCAGCTTCTACGACAAGGACGCGCCGATCTACACCATGTCGCGCTTCCTGCCGCCGAGCAAGGTGCAGGATGCGGAGGTGACCAACAGCGTGCTGGGCGACGGCTGCGTCATCCGCGCCGGCACCAGCATCACGCACTCGGTTATCGGCCTGCGCTCGCTCATCGGCGAGCGGTGCAAGGCGCGGCCCCGCGCCGCGCGCCGCGGCCTGCGCGGCCGCGCCGTGGCGCCGGGGCGCGGCAGCGCTGCACTGAAGCGCTCTGCCGCACGCCGCCCCGCGCCGGTGGCGTCGAGCCATGCAACGCCCGACTTGTCTGCGCAAGTGTAATTGGGAGCGAGATCAGTATTAAATGTTTTGTAAACAAGCAGCATGTAAGGTCGGTAGTCTGGCGCACCGTCGTCACCAGCAGCAGTGCGGGCGCGCCGGGTGGGGGGTTTCAGCGACCGCGCATCCTCAGAGCCGGCCGAGCGGGGGCGGCACCGCGCGCGCGGCAGGTGGAGGACGCGCTGATGATGGGCGCGGACTACTACGAGACGCTGGAGGAGTGCGCGCTCATCCCGGGCTGCCTGCCCATGGGCCTGGGTGCGCCCCCGCGCGCCTGCCCGACTTGACCAGCGTGAGTGAAGCAAGGACGACATGGGCAGCCTGCCCATGGGCCTGGGCGCGCCCCGGCGCGCCCGCGTGAGCTGACCAGCGTGAGTTTATCAAGGACACCGTTGGGAGCCTGCCCGTCTGGGGCGGCTGCCTCGGGGCCCCGGGGCATCCCAAAGCCCAGGCAGTACGTTCGACGACAAGTCAACATGGCAGCCTGCGTCTGCAGCTGCCTCTGCTTGGACTGGGGGGAACACCAGAGCAAACGCTGCAGCATACAGAGGACAGCGCATGCGCTGCTTGTTCAAGCGTATCCTGCCATGTATAACGGTCCCCAGCTCTGCCACGCTGGCAGCGGTGCGATGCTGGGCGGCGCCGCGCGCAGGCGCGGGCACGCACGTGCGCAAGTGCATCATCGACAAGAACGCGCGCATCGGCAGCAACGTGCGCATCGTGAACGAGGCCGGCGTGGTGGAGGCCAACCGGGAGGAGGACGGCTTCGTCATCAAGGACGGCATCGTCGTCGTCATCAAGGACACCATCATCCCTGACGGCACCGTCATCTGAGCGCGCGCTCGGGCGGGCGAGCGCGCGGCGGGAGGCAGCGCAAGGAGCCAACTGTCTTGGCACCAGGAAGAGGGGAGGCCGACGTTTGAAGCGCGGCAGCGCGGGGAACCTGAAAAAAACCCGACGGCGCTGTCCGTAGGCGGAAGCGGGGTCGCCATGAGCCGACGACGCCGAGTGCCCTGGGTCCACAGCAAAGGGCGCGGGTGGAGCAGCGTGTGTCTGGCATGACCTGCTACCGGGGGGGAGCTGTCGGGGCCCCTGCCGGCGTCGGATGCAGGGACAGGCTGCAGAGCTCGGTTGCGCAGCGGCCCCTGGGATGTCTGGCAAGCCTGCCGAGGGTGAGTGACTGTGGCGGCTGCTGGCACCTGGGCGGGACGCCAGGGCCTGTGGTTGACGCGGCAGCGCGCCGTACCCTAGGTCTTTGCAGGCTGAAAGGCCCTGCAGAGACCAGGGCGGCACGCGCTTGAGTTTTGGATGGTCTTGTTTGAACAGGACCCAGGGCTCACGGCTTGTGGGTGAAGCCTTGGGACTGGCGCCCTGCGTCTTGCGGGTCAGCATGTTACCGTGTTGGGTATGGTGGCCCAGCTTGGTCTTCTTTCATCAGAGCAAAGGGGAGAGGGGACAGAGGACAGGGGAGGCGCCCTGCGACGGGCGCAGGGCAGTGGCGCTAACGTCGTGACCCAGAATAGCCGCTGCTTTGTGTGGGTCTGTGTGTGCGGAGCATTAGTGCAAGTAGGCTTTGCTGCAGGTGTGCAGTGTGTCTGGGCAACGAGACGCGAAGCGGGCCGTTCAGATTGTGGTTTATGCTTGACTTCACCTGGGGGTCCGACGCTAAGACACGATCTGCCCATAGTGCGCATATGCACATGCGCGAAGCAATGGTGCTGGAAATATTCTTTTACCACAGCGTGCAAGGCAAGCTCGTGCGTACCTGACCTTGGCCCACATACCATAACATGCTTGCAAAGCCCCACACACACATGCGTAATACATATGTTGTCCTATGCCCAGATACGCCTTCACAGCCATAATCAGGCCCTTGAGCCTAGTTCCACATCCACCACCTTCGCCTTGCATTTCCAGTTATATTTCCAGTGTGGTCTGATGCATCTAAGTCTAGCATTTCAACAAGTGCACTCGTGAAGCCATACTACCCCGCCTGAGCCTAAAATGTTCAAGGGTGCAGGCCAGCTATTGCAGTACTGCTACAGTCATCGACATGCGTTGAGGCACCCGTTGGTACAAATGCAAAAATCCGTCCAGCGGGGGCACACCGCACAAACCAATCTGGCGGCGCGGCTGGGTCACTGACGAGCCGGACGCAGGCCTATCGGGGCACGCAGGTGGCTTGTGGTTTTGCCACATAGCCTCCTTCCTGAGATAGGTATCTAGCTTACCATGAATGTGCACCTAACCACAGCCACATCACCGCCGCGGCGGCACCAGGCTGCCAGTGCCCGTACGCGCTGCGTAGACCGCCGGCTAGGCGCTCTGCATCAGGTTTGCAGCGTGCGCTCAGAACACCGCTCTGCCGCACGCGCTCAGAATACCGCTCTGCCGCACGCACAGGAAGCGGCTCTGCTGCACTGCACGCGGACCTAGTGTCCCTGCAGGATGGGTATGAGAGCGCAGCAGCTCGCGCGGCGTGCGCAGAGGCAAGAGCCGCCAGACATGCATAGAGTCCCGAACCAGATCGGCAGCGCCGTGACCGTCCCGCGAAGGCGGCGCGCCGCGCTCACAGCGCCGCCGAGTGCGCCGGCCACTGCTTCGCGGCGGACATCAGCTGCGGCGCGGCTGTGCACCGGTGCGCCCAGCCCTGCGGCCCCGTGTCGGCGCCCACGGCTGCGCCGACCTGCGCGCGCCGCGCTTCCCCCGCTCACAACCCGGCGACGGCTGCCCGAGCCCGCGATGCGCACGCACGGCACTGCCATGTGCGAAAGCACTACTCAACAGCGGGCATGGGCTACGGCGCGGGTGTGCTCTAAGGGCGCCCGCTCTGCGGCGCCTTCACTGAGAGCCTGCAGTCAGGCCCTGCACGGCAGCACGAGCACGATCGCTCGTGGCCAGCGCACCGCCATGCTGCCGCTTGCAGCGGCACCGCACGGCCCGGGAAACGCGCGCGCGCCGATGCTGGGCCGCGCAGGTGGCGCGGCGCTGTTCAACAGGGCCTCGGCAGGGCGCTCGCTGTGCGAGAGCATGTGCGCCTGGCGCAGCGGCGCGTCAACGAGCGAGTCAGGATGACCTCGGGACCTCTGGAATGCATAATGCAAGCCACATGTGCAAAGTGCAGCGCCTCCTGTGGCTGCTCTATTACAGCACGCGCGGCGTGATCCGGCGAGCAGGGTGCTGCTGACCCCTCACACCATACACGTGCCACAGCACCGACGCGCAAGCGCGGCGCGCCTGCGCGGGCCCATGGTCCAGCAGCCAGCGCGCGAGCCAGGCCGTCGCATCGCCGCTGCCCGCGGCCGGCTTGCCGCGTGCAAGCTCCGCCAGCGCCTCCGCCAGAACAGGCTCCAGGCGCTCGCCCATATAGGCCTCCACCGCGGCGCGGCGCAGCGCCGCGGCCGCGGGCGCCGCGCCGGCCGCCAGCGCGGCGGCGAGCGCGGCCGCGTCCGGCGGCGGCGGCGCCAGCGCCGGGAAGAAGAAGCGCAGCTCGCGCGCGGCGGCGGCGGCGCTGTCGGAGCCGTGCACCGCGTTGCGCGTGCCGTCCAGGCCGAACAGCGCGCGCAGGCTGCGCTGGGGCGGCGCGCATCAGGCCGCCTGCAGAGCTCGAGGCTGTAACTGGGGGCTCAGTCATAGCAGGAACGCATGCCCAGCGCGCACCTGTGCGGTTCCTCGGCGCGCGCCTTGACAGGATTCGTCGGACCCCTAACGCGCGGCCCGCGCACCGTTCACGGGCCTTGCCCGTACCACAAGCAGCACAGAGCGGGCTCCGAGCGCCTCAAGCTACAAGCGCGAGCGCAGATCAACCCCGCGCCGCGAGGCTTATGCAAGGGGGGCAACGCACATGAGCTGGCGCCAAGCGCGTATTGCGTCCACACGTGCCAGCACATACGCGTACACGGGCCCAGAGGTCATATATTCGACCAGCTCGGGGAAGAAGCTCTTGCCCTGCAGAGCA
>JAABUX010004222.1_pt1 | contig 18399 bp, 18 predicted proteins | sample 5561851 | NCBI WGS metagenome assembly JAABUX01 (sample SAMN10711883, study PRJNA513361) | rock metagenome | isolation source: Antarctica rocks | place: Antarctica: Victoria Land, Richard Nunatak red sandstone | collected 2016-01-03 | reverse complement strand
GGCGGGGGCGGGGTCGGTGCAATCGGTGTGGGCCAGGCCGGCGAAGGCGCGGCCGAGCAGGTAGAGGGGGATGAGGGCGGTGGTCTGGCCGAGGGTGTACTGGGTGTAGGTGGCGCCGCCGAGGCCGAGGCCGCTGCGAGCATCGGTCTGGTAGGGCACGATAGTGAAGCGGTTGTGCTCGACGATGCGGCAAGCGACCTGGTAGCGCAGGAACCAGTCGCCGTTGTGCGCAGGCTGGTCGACGGTGAAGGACAGCAGGTAGCCGCACAGGATGAGGACAAAGAGCAACGCGCCAATGGCCCACGTCCGCGCCAACCGGCGCGATTGCGGGGCCTGGTCAGGCGATGTGGGCGCGGTTCCCCGTGCAACCGTCGTGGACGGCTGACCGGCCGACGCGTTTCGTTTCTGCGTGTCGATCAAGGGACGTTGGCCACCGTCATCCGGGCCAGTTTTCTCTTACAATGCTCCAAAAAACAAGGTCCATGTCACCAAGCCTATCGGCTTAACTGGCAAGCCCAGAAACTTGTCCAAGGTGTGGAGCACTTGCTAGTATAACCTGTTCTATCTTTCAGTCATTTACCCGCCTGGAAGTAAGCCATGGTCTGTAAATTGTCCGCCGCAAACGCTGGTCGTTCACTGGGACCGCCGCAGTCCCTGCGGCTCTGTTCGCGGGCGCGTGGTTTGTCGAACCTGGACGGGCATCCCACGACGGCTTGCCGCAGGGACTGCGGCGGTCCCAGTGGAGCTACTAGTCGTCGACTTTTCACAGGCCCTGGGAAGTAAGCGGCCAAGCTAGGGATTAGGTGGGAGGATCACGGTGCGGCGACCCTCGACGCGCACGCGGCCGGTGGCGACGAGCCGCACCGCGCGCGGCAATAGCTGGTGCTCCTGTTCCAGGATGCGCGCCGACAGCGTTTCCACCGTGTCCCCCTCCTCCACCGGTACGACCCCCTGGGCCACGATCGGCCCCGCGTCGGGTTCGGCCGTGACCAGGTGCACCGTACAGCCGCTGACCTTGACGCCGTGGGCCAGCGCCTCCTCCTGCGCGTGGAGGGTTCCCGCGAAGGCCGGCAGCAGGGAGGGGTGGACGTTGAGGATGCGGTCGGGATAGGCCTCGACGACCGCGGGGACCAGTATCTGGTCGAAGCCAGCGCAGACAACTAGGTCCACCCCGTGCTCGCGCAGCAGGCGCAGCAACTCCAGATGGTGCGCCAGGCGGCCCGTGAACAGGGCACGGTCGATGCCCAGCGCCGTTACCCCGGCCGCGCGGGCGCGCTCCAGCGCGGGCGCCTCTGGTCGGTTGCTGAGCGCCAGCGCGACCTCGTACGGCGCGTCCTCCCGCGCGGCGTCCCCGAGCAGAGCCGCCAGGTTGCTGCCGCGCCCCGAGACCAGCACGCCCACCCGCGCGCGTTTGCTACTACGTCCAGGCATCGTCATACCAGGCCTGTCACGCGGGTCTCAGCATCGCGTGCAAGGGGCACAATACACCCGATGACGCGGGCGTCGGGGATCGCCGCGACGATCCCGTCGGCATCGTTAGGCGCGCAGACAAGCGTATAGCCGATGCCCATGTTGAACACGCGGTACATCTCGGTGCGCGAGACGGCGCCGCGCCGCTCGATCAGCTCGAAGATCGGCGGCCGCGGCCACGCCGTCGGGTCGAGCTCGGCGCCGAGGCCGTCGGGAAGGGTGCGCGGCAGGTTGCCCGGCAGCCCGCCGCCCGTGATATGCGCCATGGCCTTGATCGCCCCGGTCCCTAAAAGCGGTCCGACCTCGGGAAGATAGCAGCGATGCACGCGCAACAACTCCTCGCCCAGGCTGTTGCCCAGCTCCGGGACGACAGCGTGCAGGTCGGCGTCGGCAAAAACGCGTCGCGCCAGCGAGTAGCCGTTGGTGTGCAACCCGTGCGAGGGCAGTCCCAGCACGGCGTCGCCGGCCCGCACGGCATGGCCGTCGACGATGTCCGCCTCGGCGACCGTGCCGACGATAAAGCCAGCCATGTCGTAGTCGCCGCGCCGATAGAGGTCCGGCAACTCGGCCGTCTCGCCGCCGACCAGGGCCACGCCGTGCGCGCGGCAAGCCGCGGCGAGCCCATCCACGATCGTGGCCACCGTCTCGGGCACAACGTGGGACAGCCCAAGGTAGTCGAGGAAGAACAGCGGACGCGCTCCCAGGGTCAGGATGTCGTCGATACAGTGGTGTACCAGGTCGCGCCCGATGGTGTCGTGGCGGTCGAGCGCGATGGCCACCTTGAGCTTGGCGCCCACGCCGTCGGCCGAACTGACCAGCGCCTGCCCGGCAGCACCGGGAGCGCGGTAGAGCCCACCAAACGACCCAACAGCGCCCAGCACCTCCGCCGAGTGCGTGGAGCGGACGCTGGCGCGCATCAGGTCGACGGCGCGCTCACCAGCCGCGATATCCACCCCCGCCGCGGCATACGCCCCTATGGTCCCTATCGAAGGGTCTTGGCTCACGTGTTCTCTAGATTCACTCGTCACTAATCATATATAGACGACCAGATAGCGTTCAGACAAACAACCTGCTCCTCGAGCATCACTACTTGCCAAAGAAGCTCTGTTTGTTCACCTGCAACGCTATACCTATGGTGAGCTGGGATGTAGTCCCGCTGCTCCTCTAATTCATGCTAGAATGTGTTAGGACGCGAGTCAAACGGACTTGATGATGTTGCGCCTCTCAGAGGCCCAAACTGTCAAGTTGCGTCGAACTGTGTCCAAGAATGCGATGTAGCTCAATTGGGAGAGTCGGAGGTAGTAGTCATGTCACCACTGATATACCGCTACCTCCGGGTTGCGGGTTCGAGTCCCGTCATCGCATTCTTTCTACCCTGAGACAGGCATTTGCGTAGCAATGGACTTAATAAAATCATCAAACGTATTGATGAACGTATCACGGCCGATTTGAAGGCCGCCATAAGAGTAGACCTCATCGGCCATTGCAATCTTTAGCACGAAGTTACGTTCCTGCTTCGACAGGTACTTGAGCCCAGGCCTGGCTATGAACACAATAATCTTCCGGCCGGGGAAAGCAGCTTTACGATCTGCCACTTGCCCCTCTAGTCCCTCCAAAGTACCGGTCTTGAGTTCAACTATGCCTTTTGGTGTAATCATATCCGATTCCGGAACGGTCTTGCCGAGGTAGTCCTCAGTCATTACGTCCTCGATCAAGTTCGGCGCCCTCTGCTCTATAGCATTCGCGAGATCCGCGAGACCGGGATGGGTGACAACAGATGGATCCCACACTCGCCTCCCACTCGCGTCGGTGATGAATTTAGGCGCGCCTCCAGAACTTGGGGTGAGATTCTGCACTTTTGTGAAACGCTATAGCCACGTGTCACTCGTCACTGACTACTATTCGAGCGCCAGCTTATCCATCTCCATCTCCATCTGCACCGGTAGCGGGTAGTCGCCGTCGAGGCAGGCCAGGCACGAGGACGCCTTGGTGCGGCCCATGGCCTGCAGCAGACCGCCCACGCTGAGGTAGCCCAGCGAGTCGGCCCCGATGTGCGCGCGGATCTCGTCGACCGTGAGGCGCGAGGCGATTAGCTCCTCGCGCCGGCCCGTATCCATGCCCAGGTAGCAGGGGTTACGATAGGGCGGCGAGGAGATGCGCAGGTGCACCTCGCGCGCGCCCGCCTTGCGCAGCAGGTGCACGATGGGGCGGCTGGTCGAGCCGCGCACGATGGAGTCCTCGATCACCACCACGCGCTTGTCTTTGAGCTGACTGCTGAGCGGGTTGAACTTCAGCCGGATACCCACGTCGCGCAGGCGCTGGTCGGGGGCAATAAAGGTGCGCCCGATATAGCGGTTCTTGATCAGCCCGTCGCCGTAGGGGATGCCGCTCTCCGCGGCGTAGCCCACCGCCGCGGGGATCGCCGAGTCGGGCACGGGGATCACCACGTCGGCTTCGGCGGGATGTTCGCGCGCCAGCAGCCGGCCCGACTCTACACGCACGTCGTAGACCGAGCGCCCGTCGACGATGCTATCGGGCCGCGCGAAGTACACGTACTCGAACGAGCACAGCCGGGGCCGCGCCGGGGCAAAGTGGTAGCTGCTAACGCCCTGCTCATCGACGCGCAGCAACTCGCCGGGCTCGACCTCGCGCTCAAACGTGGCGCCGATGGTGTCGAGCGCGCAGGTCTCCGAGGCGATGACCCAGCCCTCATCCAATCGCCCCAGGCACAGCGGGCGCACGCCCAGCGGGTCGCGCGCGGCGTACAGCGCGTCGGACGTGGCCATGACCAGGCTATAGGCCCCCATCAGCTTGGGCAGTGAGCGCGCGATGCGCGCGGCCCACGTCGGGCCGGGGGACGTGAGCACCAACTGGGCGATCACCTCGCTGTCGGTGGTCGACTCGAACCGCACGCCCTCGTCGAGCAAGCGGTCGCGCAGCGCGCGGGCATTGACCAGGTTGCCGTTGTGCCCCAGCGCGAATCCGGCGCCGTCTTTGGACAGCAGCACGGGCTGGGCGTTGCAGGATAGGCTGGAGCCCGTGGTGGAGTAGCGAGTGTGTCCAATGGCCAGGCGGCCGCGCAGAGCGAGCAGCGATTCTTCGTCGAAGACCTGGGATACGAGGCCCATGGCGCGTTTGACCACCAGGCGCGCGCCGTCACCGCAGGCAATTCCGGCGCTTTCCTGCCCGCGGTGCTGCAAGGCGTAGAGACCAAAGTAGGTCAGGCGCGACACGTCCTCACCGGGCGCATAGATGCCGAAGACCCCGCACTCTTCCCGAGGCCGGTCGAGCGCCGACTCGCCCGCCAACTCAGTGGCGGGTCCCATGGGGGTATTGGCCACGACCGCGGTTTCGACGCTCACGTTGCTCATCCTGCTGGACCTCCCTTGTGCCTGGCGCCTGACGCCTGGTTAATCAGCCGTCCGCGCGGCTATGTTGGTATGGGAACGTCTCTCGGCAGATCCCTGCCCCAAAACACAAGTATACCAAGGCCCTCCTGGCGCACCGGGCATATTGTCCCGTCGTTCACGGTTCGCGAATTATCGTCCACTTCCGGACCTACTGGGAGCGCGGGCGGCCCGCCCGCCTGGCCTACTGGGAGCGCGGGCGGCCCGCCCGCCTGGCCTACTGGGAGCGCGGGCGGCCCACCCGCCTGGCGCGGCCTCTACACGGTCCAAGGACACCAAACCGCGTGGTCGTGACGGAAGCGAGCGGGCTGATCGCGCCGTTCGCGATGATGCGGCGTCATCGCGAACGGCGCGGGCACGCGATCCCGTTTATCGCCACGCGGCAGCGGTTGACAGAGCCACAACCATAGAGCTGTTGTGGATAAGGACCGGTCACGCCAGCGCGCGCGCGATATCCTCGTCGGAGATAGCTCCATGGCGCAGGATCACGGGTTCGGCGCCGGTCACATCGACGATCGTCGAGGGACGTTGGGCCGTCCGTGCCCCCCCGTCCAGCACCAGGGCCAGCCCATGGCCAAGCGCCGCGCGCACCTCCGCGGCGCTCGTCGCGGTCGGTTGCCCGGAGAGATTGGCCGAGGAACTGGCCAGCGGGCCCGTGCGCGCCAGCACACGCCGTAGCGCTGTGTAGTCGGGCACGCGCACGGCGACCGTCGGGGTGAGCGGCGCCACGGCGCGCGGTACCTCGGGCCGCCGCCGTAGCACGAGCGTGAGCCCGCCGGGCCAGAACGCCGCGGCCAGGCGTTGCGCGGTCGCGGGGAACGCAAGGGCCACATCGCGCCATTCATTCGGATCGGCCAGCAAGACGGGCAGGGCCTTGTCGTCCGGCCGGCCCTTGACCCCATAGAGCGCGGCGATGGCGGAGGGTTGCCATAGGTCGACGCCAAGGCCATAGACCGTATCGGTGGGGAAGGCGATCACGCCACCCGCACTGATCGCGCGCGCCGCCTCCTCTGGCACGTCAGAATCATCGATAGAGACTGTGAGCACGTCGGTCATAATGTCCTTATGTCCTTGCCTTCTCTCCTCTCCCGCGCGCGGCCGGTCGGGGGCCAGTCCGCAAAGCGCAGTTGGTCGGCGGTCAGTCCGCGGAGCGCGGCTGGGAGAGGGGCTGAGGGGTGAGGGGCGCCCGCGCTCGTTGCGGGCGCGCCCCACGATTGTGAGCGCCACCTGACCATGAATGGTCATGGCAGATTGTCATGTCCCTGCGGGACGCCCCCACGGATGAAAATCCGCAATTTACACAGCAGAACACGGACCCTGAAGGGTCTCTGCCAGCCCGTCACCCAGTGGTCGCACAGCATGCTTAGGGCTCCCCGCGGACCTTTTAAGGTCTGGTCCCTGCCATGACCTTTTAAGGTCAGCCGTCGGGCACTATCACAATCTCGAGGCGCACCTAGATGACCCACCGTGATGTTAGCCGGGTTAGCGGGAAGATGGCAATATAGTGAAGGATACCGCGTGCGGAACCGCGCCGCCGGGGCGATCGGAACCAGCGTGATGGTCGGATGGACGAGGGCGGAAGGCATGGCCGGGAGTATGGAGAGCGTCTTGAACGAGGTCGCTGTCGCGAGCATCAACGCGCGGCTGGCCCGGCGGCCGTGGTGGCCGGTCGTCTGTGGCGTCGTCCTGTTCGGGACCGTCATCGACCTTGGCCTTAACCGGCCCTCGGATGGGGTCGCGTTCGCCGGCGTGGGGTGCGCGCTGGCGGTCCTGGCCTGGATTGCCGATCAGGCGCGCCGTACTACGCGCCTCACCTATGACCTGAGACGTCAGGGTCAGTACTACCCGTATGCCGCGGCCATGGCCGCCTGCGGCAAGCTGACGGGCGCGCGGCGCGTGTGGCATGTTGTTGGACGCGATGGAGCTAAAGGGAGGGGCGCGTCTCAGGCCCCTGGCCACGGGCGCGATGGCGGCGCGGGTACGGGGGGAGGGCCGCGTCGCGAGCGCGTCCGCGTGGCGCAGGTGAAGCCCCCCTTTATCCGCACCAGCGCCGCGGTCTGGGGGCTCTTTTGCAAGGGCTTTGGCCTCTACTTCCTGCCCGACATGGTCCTGCTCTACCACGCCGGACGCTACACGGCGCTGCCATACGCGTCGATCCGCGTGACCACCGCCCCCACGACCGTCGTGGAACGAGATCGCCCCGCCCCGTCCGACGGACTGGAGATCGCCTCGACCTGGCAGCACGTTGATCGCGAGGGGCGCCGCGATCAACGGGCGCGCTCCAACCGCCGGCTGCCGGTGATGCGCTACCAGGAGTTGCGCTTCATGTCGTCGGCCGGCGTCGCGGTCACGTTCCTCGTCTCCAGCATGCGCGCCGCGGAGCGCTCGCACGCCATTTTCGGCCGTCTCACCCAGCCCCCGCCCCGGACGCGAGCCTATGCCAATGATGACGCGCCCCCGCCCCGCGGCTCGGGACAGAGCCGTCGCGCCGGATCGGGCCAGGGCCGGGGCCAGGAGCATGACCGGAAGCAGACACGGGAGACGCACGGCCAGGGCGCCCGAGGCCAGTCTCAATCGTCGGGCGGCTCCACGGGTTCGGGCTATTCGCGGGTACGTTTCCAGCCGCTCGACGCTCGCGCCAGGGCCTATGCCACGCTGGGGTTGGCTTCCGGCGCCTCGCCCGAGGAGGTCAAGAAAGCCTTCTATGCTCTGGCCCAGCAGTACCACCCCGACAAGATCCCGCCGCACCTGGGCCCGGAGATCCGCGACACGGCCGAACGCAAGATGAAGGAGATCGCGGCCGCGTACACGCTGCTCAGCCGTTAGCCGTTAGCCGCCGCAGCACTTCTTGTACTTCTTGCCGCTGCCACACGGACACGGGTCGTTACGACCAACCTTGTGGCCGCTCCGCGCCGGTTGCCCTGGCGCGAGCGTCCCGTTCGCGAACTCGGCTGCCACGGAGGAGGGCACAGAGGCGGCGCGTGGCGCCGCGCCGCGCCGTGGACCCTCCAGGCGCTCTAACTCCTCACGGGCCTGACTGACGTACTCCTCGCGCTCCCCTCGCGACATGCGGGCCTGGGGCAGGACCTCCAGCAGACGCTCGAACAGGCGGCGCGCCTCCGCGCGGTCGCCGGCGTCGCGGGCAAAGAGGCCGAGGCTGAGGTATGCTTCGGCATTCGACGGGTCGAGCCCCAGCGCGGCCTGATATTGGCGCGCGGCCTCGTCCCGCTGGCCCAGGAAGCGGAGCACGCTAGCATAGCGCACCCGCAGGTCCGCGTTGTCCGGTTCGGCGGCCACCTGCTGGCGATACATGTCCCGCCCCTCATACGGGTGCACCTCCCGGCCTCCGGCCACGGTGAAGCGTGTGTAGACTAGCGCGCGTTCGGCGTCATCGCCCGGCCGTCGGGACGCCTTGGCCTCGGCCACCTGCTTCAGCACCTCGGCGGTCAGGGCCAGGTGCGCCTCACCCGTCAGCTCATAGCTGTCCACGGCTCCGCACTTGGGACAGGTGATCTGCCGCGGGATGACGAACTCACCGTACGGGGTCTCCTCCCCGCGCTTGCGCCGCTCCATCGTTCCCAGATCGTAATACACTTTCTCGACGTCGTGCGGCCGCTCGAAGCCGCAGGCGGTACAGCGCAGCCATAGGTGTAGACCCTTGTCCTGTCGGGGGAAGGGCGTCCTCGGCTCGGGTCCCAGACCCAGCTCGTGCCGCGCCCACGCCAGGTCGACGATCCGCTGGTCGACGCGGTCGTCCGCGAAGGCGCGCGCGATGGCCGGCGCTGCTTCCTTTGCCTCCAGATCGAGGAGGCGGCTGACGATCATGCCGCTGAGCGTTTCGCTGGCGGGGGTGTGCGGCTCCGCCGCGTCGAGCGCCTCGACCAGGATCGCCACCACCTCGTCCCGCGCGTCAGGGTGGTGCTGGGCGACGTGGGCGAGGGCGGCAGCGGCGCTTTCACGCGCCCACATATCCCCGCTGTGATCCGAGAGCAGGGCGCGCAGGGGAGCCACGGCCGGTTGGCCAATACGACCGAGGGCCACCGGCAGCAGCTCGATCAGCGCGTCATCGTGCCATCCCAGGAGCGGAAGCAGAGGCTCGACCGCCTCGGCCGCGCCCAACTCGCCCAGTATCTCGATCGCATGCAGGGGCGCCCAGCCCTCCGGGTCATCGGGATCGGCGTTATGCAGCGCCTCGTCGGTGGCCAGCGCGACCAGCGGCCGGATCGCCGCGGACCCCAACGCCTTGATCCCGTCCAGCAGCGCCGGCGCGGGCCCCTCTCCAGCCTGGCGCAACTCCTCCAGTAGCGCGTCCACGTCCGTTGTCTCAGATTGCATTCGTTCCTCAGTATACATACGTTAGTCGATAGATCGTTGTCACTATCATCAGTTTACTGCTATCGTACCTATCGTTTCGGTCATTCATGTGAGTGCGCGCGCGTGTCCGTGCGCGTCGACCGCAACCAGGCGGGGCCATGCGGTGTTCTACCTGACGTAACGAGGATGATGCGAGGAGGGGGCCGGTGAGCGGGACCAACACGGACACGGGTCGGGACGAGGAGCTACGCGCGGCGCTGGCGCGCGACGTCGACGCCGCCTTCGAGGGTCTGGTGCTGGCCTACCAACATCGCCTCTATGCCTTCGCGCTCAGCCTCGCGGCCTGTGCCCCCGACGCCGAGGAGGTGGCGCAGGAGACGTTCGTCCGCGCGTATCGTGCCCTGTCCGCCTATCCCCCTGAGCGGGTGGGCGCGTTGGCCCTGCGTCCCTGGCTCTTCCAGATCGCGGTCAACGTCGTGCGTAACCACAACCGTACGCGCCGACGCCGCGTGACCATCGTGTCGACGGCGCAGGGACAACTATGGGACACCGATGGTGGGAGCGGAGCAAGTGGGCCGCCCGAGCCGGCCGACGACGCCCGTGAGCGCCCGGAGGCTCTGGCGGAACGGGCTGAGCAGCGTCGGGAACTGGTCATGCTGGTCGCGACGTTGCCCCCACGCTACCGCGTCCCCCTGGTGTTGCGCCACGTGCAGGACCTGAGCTACGACGAGATCGCGACCATCACGGGCAAGCCCCTTGGCACCGTCAAATCGGATGTCCATCGCGGCGCGCGGCTGCTGCGCGCCGCCCTGGAAGGCAACAGATCCAGCTTACACCGTGGACTCAAGACGACAGAAACCGGCAACTGACAACTGGCAACTGGCAACTGGCAACTGGCAACTGGCAACTAGTGAAAGGGCTCATGGCGATGAACACGGAAACGCCGAGTGGGCATGGAGATGGACGCGGGCATGCCACGGCGCGCGCGCGACAGGTCGTGGAGGGATTGCACATGCTAACCGAGGTTCAGGCGCCGGCCGCGCTGCTGCCGGCCGTGATGACGAGGGTGGGGTTGGGCGACGCGTACGCGCCGCTCGACACCCCGGCGGGCCGCGTCTTCGTGGCTTACAACGCCCTGGGTGTGTCGGCCATCGGCCACGCGGACGACGCGGAGGCGTTCCGGCAACGCTTCCACGCCCGCTTCGGCCGGGTGGCCTACCCGGTAGAGGACGCGCCCCTGGCGCTGACCAGTGCTATCGCGGAGGGACTGCGGGGTCATGGTGGGAGTAGCGCGGCGCGGCGCTACGCCGTGGACCTGCGCGGGCTCACGCCGTTTGAGCGGTCCGTGCTGGAGAAGACGCGCGAGATTCCGAGCGGCGAGGTGCGGCCGTACGCCTGGGTCGCGCGAGAGATCGGGCGCCCGCGCGCCGTGCGGGCCGTGGGAACGGCCCTGGCGCACAACCCAATTCCGCTACTGATCCCCTGTCACCGCGTGGTGCGCAGCGACGGCGCGACCGGCGCCTACAGTCTCGGCGGCGCGGACGTGAAGCGGGAGGTGCTGCGCGCCGAGGGCGTCGATCTGGACGAGTTGGCGAGCCTGGTGCGCGAAGGCGTGCGCTACATCGGCAGCGACTCCACGCGCGTCTTCTGCCTGCCGACCTGCCGCCACGCCCGCCGCATCGGCCAGCGCCACCGCGTCCGCTTCGCCTCCGAAGCCGCCGCCGTCCGGGCCGGCTATCGCCCTTGCCTTGTGTGCCGCCCCGCGGTACTGGAGAGTGCATAACGAATGCGGACAAACTCGATCCAGAACCGTCGTAACAGCAGATTCTTGATCATTGTCAGCAGCAACTGCATCCAGTATCTACAGCGGAGCGGAGGGAACTTCCGTATCGCGCAGGGATAGCTCAGGAGCCGTCACGCGTTCTTCCCACCTGGTAGCAATGCGATCGAGTAGATCGTGAAGGCGACGCCTCATTGTCATAACAGTCTGTAGGTCTGTTTGCGCGAGATCGTGCGTGTAGGCTGTGATGAACCATTCACCCTCCTGGCGTTCTCTCTCCAAGGTCAGGTACGCGTTTCTAGCGAACCATCCTTTGCCAGGAGTGTCTTTTCGTGGATTGCGAACGTCACCGATGATCATGCCGGTCACGGACTTGAGTTCCTCGATGTGTTCTCCCGTGAGCGGCGAGACGAAATCCAGCTCAAATAGTGTCGTCGCCATCTGTCGTCCTCCGGCCCTCATCAGGATTAAACGACTATCCAGTCATCAGGTTTGAAGCGCGTCCCTTCTTCTTGTGGTCCCTTACCCGAGAACGACGCGAGATTGACCTGACGCCCTGTCGCAAGCGACCATTCTTTGGCCCACTCGTCTAAAGCTGGAAACTCGCGTTTCACCAGGCCGTCACGGTAGTGGCCACCATGGTCAGACCGAACATCCCTTCCTGTCTCATCCCTATCGTCAGGATAGCGCCAACTCAGATGTACCGCCAGCGTATCACTTGACAGCTGAAAGTCATAGTCGCTCTTCTCGGTATCAATACCAAGGTTGAACCTGCTATCCCAGAAATGTTTCCGTGGCAGTTTGGCGCTGGCGTGTCCACTGAATGGAGAGACTTGCCACGCAGTTCGCGCTCCGTTCTCGGATAGACCGCTCCCGCGCGCTTGTGTCGCCGCATCGTCCTCGCTCGTCGGAAAGTATTTGTCAGGATTGTCCGAGAAAAACGTCGTTGAGCTACCTTTGAGCCGAACGTCGGCATCATTGATGCCGGACCGTTGCAAGGCGTCTAACAATCCTCTTCGACATGCATCCCATTGCTCCCTGGATATGAACCCTAGAGGTTTGGTGCGCGCCTCCAGGGCCAGTACGTCTTCGTCGCTGACGTGAGCATATGCGAAGTCACCCGGCGTTGCTTCGTAACCACCAGCGTCTTTGATCATCAGCTCCTCACGGTTGATCCAGTTAGTGATCTGGTCGTCTTCATCATTGTAATGCTTGTATGTGTCAAGGTGAACTGGCTTGCATCCGGTACAATACGGGCATCCTCATAGCCTTTTCCCCTGCGCCAGAGGATAGGCAGGAACGTGACGGGAGAAAAAGGCGGGGCTGACGGATGGATGAGATACAATTGCTGGACCCGACCGGCGACGAGTTGGTCGATCGGATGCTGCGTGGCCTCGTCGGGGTCTTCGAGGCGGCCTTTCCCAAGCGCGTCCGCGGCTACTACGTCGAGGGCAGTCACGCCTCCGATACGGCCGTTGCCGCCAGCGACCTCGACCTCACCATCGTCTTCAAGGGCTCCTTTCAGGCCAGTCATGACAATGATGAGGAGGAGCGCGAGCGGGCCGCGCGTCTGACTGCCTCCTATAGCGCCGCGAGCGTCGTGGAGTGTGACGCCGAGATCGTAGACGAGGAAGGGCTGCGACGGGGCGTCTATCCCGCCTTCAAGCTGGCCAGCCGGCTCGTCTACGGTGACGACGTGCGCGACGAGGTCCTGCTGCTGCCGCTGGACGAGTGGACGCGCCAGCGCATGCACGCGGCCTGCTTCCTCATCGTGCGGCTCTTCGAGCGCCCTTGCCCGCTGCGATTGCCCATCGACTACCCGAACCCGGTTGGCGAGTTCTACGGTTACGATCACCGTCCGACGCGGCTGCCCGATGGCCGCACGGTCCCGACGACGCGCGACCTCATCAGGGTCATCGGTTGGGCCGCGACCGCGCTCGTGGCGCTGCAGGCCGGACGCTACGTGGCTCGCAAGCGCGACTGCCATGTGCTTTATCGCAACTGTATCGGCGACGAGTGGACCGCCCTGCTCGACGACATCGACACGCGCTGCCGTGGAGAGTGGGGCTATCTCGTCCCCGACGACCCGCACCGGCGCCGGGAGTTGCGCGACATCTGCGCCCGCGCGTTGGGCTTCGAGAATCACGTCCTGCGCCTGCACCGGCAGTTTGTACGCCAGGAGCTTCGAGAGGGCACGCGCGAGGCGCGGCTCGGGGCTCTATGGCTGCTGGCGCGCGTCCCTTACCAGGACGAGGCGATCCTCGACGCCGTTCGCGCGTTGGCCGGCTCCGATGGCGAGCCCGATGAGGAGTTACACGGGGCCGCGCGAGAGGCGCTCGGCGCGATGCAGGGGCAAGAGAGAATGATGGAGGTTGGAACCGTATGATCGAGACTGTTCGCACGGTGCGCGGGGCCTGCCCGCACGACTGCCCCGACACCTGCGCCACGGTTGCCACCGTACGCGAGGGCCGCGTGGTGAGCTTCGCGGCCGAGCCCGCCCATCCCTACACCAACGGCTGGCTGTGCGCCAAGGTGCGCCCCTACCTGGAGTTGGTCTACCATCCCGACCGCCTGCGCTATCCACTGCGCCACGTCGGGCCCAAGGGCGCGGGCTCGTGGCAGCGCATCGGGTGGGACGAGGCCATCGCCGAGATCGCGGCGCGCTGGCGGGACATCATCGCCGCCGACGGCGCGGCGGCCATCCTGCCCTACTCCTACAGCGGCACGCTGGGACTGGTGCAACTGGCCGTCTGCAACCGCCGTCTGTGGAACCGCATGGGCGCCAGCGGCCTGCAGCGCTCGATCTGCGGCGCGGCGGCCGAAGCGGCCGTCACGGCGACGCTCGGCGCGCGCCGCGCGCCCGATCCCGCTGACCTCGCGCATAGCCAGCTGATCATCGTGTGGGGCCATAACCCGGCCAGCACCGCTCCGCACGTCATGCCGCTACTGCGGCAGGCCCAGCGCAATGGCGCCCACGTGGTGGTGATCGACCCGCGCCGCACCCTGACCGCGCGATCGGCCGACGAGCACATCCAGCCGCGTCCCGCCACCGACGCCGCGCTGGCGCTGGGGCTGATGCACGTGCTCTTTGCTGATGGGTTGCACCATGAAGAGTGGCTGCGGGCCAATACGGTCGGCTGGGAAGTCCTGCGCGAACGCGCCGCGGAGTATCCGCCCGAGCGCGTCGCCGCCATTACCGGCGTCCCTGCCGACACCATCGTGTCCCTGGCTCGGCGCTACGGCACGACCACGCCAGCCATGCTCAAGTTCGCCGATGGCGTCCAGCGTCACGGCAACGGCGGCCAGACCGCGCGGGCTCTGTGCTGCCTCCCCGCCGTGGTCGGCCAGATTGGAGTGCGCGGCGGCGGCCTCTTCTACAGTACGAGTGACGAGGCGCCGTGGGACGCCGCCGCCGTGGGTCACGCCCACGAAGCGCAGTGTCCGCCCACGCCGCGCACGGTCAACATGAATCGTCTGGGAGCGGCGCTGGCCGGCGAGGCGGCCGACCCTCCGATCCGCTCGCTGTTCGTCTTTTGCGCCAACCCGGTCGCGTCATCCCCTAACGCCGGCCTGATCACGCAAGGGTTGGAACGCGAGGACCTGTTCACGGTGGTGCACGACCTCTTCCTGACCGACACCGCGCGCTACGCCGACATCGTGCTCCCGGCGACCAGCCAGCTCGAGCAGGTCGACCTGCACAAGCCCTACGGCCAGCGCACGCTGCAGTACAACCAGCCGGCCATCGCTCCCCTGGGCGAGGCGCGCGGCAACTGGGATGTGATGCGCCTGCTGGCAGAGGCCATGGGCTACGACGACCTGTGGCTGCAACAGGACGCCACGGCGGTCATCGCCGAGGTGCTGGAGGCCACGCGCGCCCGCTCGCCCCTGCTCCAGGATGTGACCCTGGAGCGGCTGCAGCGTGAGGGGACGGTCCCGCTCCGCTTCGACGACGATAACAGCGTGCCGTTTGCCGACCTGCGCTTTCCCACGCCCTCCGGCAAGGTCGAGCTCTCCTGCGCGGCCATGGCCGCGCAGGGCCTCGACCCGCTGCCCGACTACACGCCGCCGGCCGAGTTCGCAAGGATGCCCTCACCCCGGGCTCCTCTCCCGGGCGCGGAGCAACCCTCACCCCCGGCTCCTCTCCCGACCGCGGGAGAGGGGAGTGAGGAGGAGGCGCGTCTGGTCCTGATCTCGGGCGCCTCGCACCACTTTGTCTCCAGCTCGCTGGCCAACCTGCCCAGTCTACGGCGCAAGGAGGGCACGCCGCGCGTCGAGCTCAACCCGGCCGACGCGGCGTCGCGCGGCATCGCCGATGGCGACGACGTGATGGTGGAGAACGAGCGCGGCTGGTGCCGCCTGCGCGCCGTGGTGACGGAGGATGTGGCCGTGGGCGTTGCGGTCGCGCCCAAGGGCCACTGGCCGCGGCACTCGCCCGACGGCCGCAACATCAACTGGACCACCTCCGACGCCCTGGGTGACCTGGCCGGCCAGAGCACCTTCCACAGCAACCTCGTCATGATACGCCGGGCAAACTGACGGGTCCGACGGACCTGCGACCGCGGTCGCATGGCAAACGACGGGCCGACTCCGGTCGGGCTTGGTACGTCGTGGGTCGTACAAGGCGATGTCTCGTACGGCTCTCAACAACTTTGCTGGCACGCGCACCGTCGAACAGGGCGCACGTGAAGCCGTCCGCCTCGCGCTCATCGGTGCGGACGGTCCGACGGGCACGTTCTCAGACGAGGACGGCCCGGTCGCGTGGTGATGTAGCCTCCAGCGACGCCGCCTTCAATCACGACTTCTCGACGTTTGCGGAGAACTGTGAGGCAGACCGGCGCGCCATCGAGGTGATTGGCGACGTGCTTGAAGGTTCTGATCGGCCTTTGATCGTCACCTCCGGGCTGTCCCCCACGCCCGACCGCCTCACGACAGAGGACGATCTGCCGCCTTCCGGCTCAAGCGGAACTCCCAGGGTGTCGGAGCAGACGGCAATCTCGATGGTTGCGCGCGGCGTGCGTGCGTCGGTGGTGCGCATCCCGCAGGTCCACGACCGAGACAAGCAAGGCGTCGCCACCTACATGATCGCGCTCGCTCGCGAGAAGGGAATCTCGGCCTATGTCGGCGCAGGCGTCAATTTCGCGACGGAAGACGGCTGCGATCAGGTCGGACCGCTGCGAAAAGTGGCGGTACACGGTGCCGACGCCGACGCCGGCCTTCTCCGCGATTTCTCGCACCGGAGCGTCCACACCGGAGGTCGCAAACACCTCCCTGGCCGCCTGGAGCAACGCCTCAATGTTGCGTTGCGCGTCGGCGCGCACACGTCGATCCGTGCGGTCGCGAAGCTCCACGCCATCACGTGGGTCTTCGGTTTTGTCGTTCATTAAGGTACCTCTTGCAAAAGGAACACTGTTCCGACATAATTGGAATGTGGCTCCGCTTAGGCTTCATTGTAGCACAGCACGGCGGCGTTGGCCACGGATCGATTGTCGTCACAACATGGATGTGGCGCGGGATAAACGTTGACCGCTGCTCGCCGCTCTGCCTGGACTGTAGCGCGCGTGCTACACTTGACGACACACGGATATTGGACTGGGCCGCGACCGGTCGCGGCATGGGAGGCGCGATGCAGGACCTGATGGACACCAACCGACTTGCGGCGTTCAGCGACGGCGTGTTCGCCGTCGCGATCACGCTGCTGGCCGTCGACCTGAACGCGACGGGGTCGGGTGGCTCACTCGCGCACCGCTTGGTGGTACAGTGGCCGAGCTACGCCGCGTTCGTGGTGAGCTTCGCCACGATCGGGATCATGTGGCTGACCCACCACCAGATGTTCCGCGCGATCCGCGGCGTCGATCACGGCCTCATCGTGGCCAACCTCGCCCTGCTCCTGGTGGTGACCGCGTACCCGTTCCCGACCCGTGTAGTGGCGGAGGCGTTCCAGACTGGGACGGCGGCGGATCGCCGTACGGCGGCCCTGTTCTACGGGCTCTGGGGCGTCGCCATCGGCCTCGCGGTCAACGTGCTCTGGTGGTGGGCGGTCCGCAGGCGACGGCTGATCGAGCCGGCGGTGCCGCAAGCGCTCCTCGACGCGCGCACGCGTTGGTCGCTGCTCGCCCCCCTGACCTTCGTTGCGGCGACGCTGGTCGCGTTGGTCAGCCCGGAAGCGAGCGTGGCCTGCGACGGCGCGCTCGCGCTTCTCCCCCTACTCATCAGCGACCGGGTCGACCGGCCGCTGGAGCCGGAGTTGCGCGCGACTGTGCCGGCCGACGGCGGCGACAGGAGACCGGCCGACCTGCACTGAGCGCACCACTCGGCGGGCGACGACATGGCCGGTCTGAACTGTATCCCTACCGCCGTGCGGCCCTCCCTTGTCACGGGCGACACGGTCCGCGCTCTTCCCGTTCGCGCTCCCCTGGCCCACGAGATGCGCAACGAGACATGGGCCGGTTTACGATCCCCCGTCAAGAGGAAGCAGACAACGCCTGTTCTAATGTCGAAGCGGTTGAAGGGGAAGCTGCATACACTTTCACACGGAGATCAGAAGGAAAAGCGGTTTGAAAGGTCACATGGTCAAATTCCAGAGCGCCGAGCGCGGGGTGGATCAAGGATCGTGGTCCATCAGGCAACCCTCGTACATCGTGCTGTTCCCACCATTCCCGAAATGATGAGCTGATGTGCTGCAAATCGTGGAGTAATTCCTCAAAAGAAGCATCGCCAGGATAGCGGGCGTAATCAGCCCGAAATTGAGCCACCAGATTGCGCGCCTGGGTCTCCCAGTCCGCATCGAGCGAGCGTACCTCTCGCTGAAAGAAGCGCCAGACCACATTGCGCGAGTGAGGTGGAAAGGGTTCATCAAAGCGAAAGAGCAGGCTAGCTGCCCGATTCCAGATGAGAACGTCCCAGCGCCGTCCGATGACAAAGGCTGGATGAGGAGTCAGCGCATCCACGACGCGCCGCAATGCCGGGGGGACCTCTTCTTGTTCCGTTGGCGTTTTCGCTGGTAGAATGAGACCTGCCAGCAGGAACAGATGCTGTTCCTCTGCGTGGGAGAGCCTGAGCGCCTGCGCGATGCTCGCCAGGACAGACCTTGAGGGGTGAACATCCTGCCCCTGCTCAAGCAAGGTGTACCACGCGACCCCGATATTCGCCAGTTCCGCCACCTCCTCGCGCCGGAGTCCTGGTGTTCGGCGCCTGTTGCGTGCTGGTAATCCCACCAATGCTGGAGAAAGCCGCGCGCGGCGTGTGCGCAAGAAAGCCGCAAGCGATTGTCGGCGTTCTGTCTCTTCCATCTTTTTCGTTCCTTATCCTGCTACTCTATCCTGCTACTCTATCCTGCTACTCTATCCTGCTACTCTATCCTGCTACTCTATCCTGCTACTCTATCCTGCTACTCTATCCTGCTACTCTATCCTGCTACTCTATCCTGCT
>JAABUX010004221.1_pt1 | contig 18401 bp, 16 predicted proteins | sample 5561851 | NCBI WGS metagenome assembly JAABUX01 (sample SAMN10711883, study PRJNA513361) | rock metagenome | isolation source: Antarctica rocks | place: Antarctica: Victoria Land, Richard Nunatak red sandstone | collected 2016-01-03 | reverse complement strand
GCCATCGCGGCTCGCTGCGATGGGTCAGGGCGAGCAGGTCCCGCAGCAGGGCATTGAGGCGCCCGATCTGCCCCAGCACCATCTCCAGCGCGGCCCGGCGTCTCGCATCGTCGCTCAGCAGCGCGTTTTCGGCCTTCAGCCGCATCGCCGCGATCGGGTTGCGGATTTCGTGCGCGATGCCGGCCGCCACCCGGCCCAGGGCGGCCAGCCGCTCCGACGCGACCACCTGCGCCGACAGGGTCTCCGCTTCCCGCCGCATGGTCCGAACCTTCGACGTCGCGGCGTTGAGGCTGGCGATGATGCGGTCCAACTCGCGCTCGCCGGTCGGCTCCAGCAGCGGCGGGTCGAGGCCCTCATGCTGGCCGACCGCCGCCTCCACCTTGCTGAGCTTGCGCGACCAGGTCAGCAGCAGGTTGGTGATCCAGCCGGCAGACGCCAGGACGGAGGCGAGCAGGATGCTGAGCCCGCCGATCAGGCGCGCGTAGCCGGCGCCCTGGCCGATGAACACGCGCGTCATCGTCCAGGCCGTGACGCCCTCGATCGGTCCTGACAGCGGACAGGCCCGCATCAGCAAGGTCTGCAACCGTCCGACTTGCCGCACGTCCACGGCCCGCTCCTCGGCCAGCGCCGCCGCGTTGGTCGCCCGGATACGGTCCGTCTCGGCCGCCGGCAGGTCGGTCTTCGGCCCGGCGCCCTCGTAGGTCGGGTACGCGTAGGCCAGCGACCCGGCGGAGCGTTGCCAGATGCCGCCCTCGACGCCGGGGCTGTGCGCGAGCGCGATCGTGACCACCGCGGCGAGGCCCTGCCGCAACCGCTCGTCGTGGAGATCGACGGGCGGCTGGGTCCAGTCGGTGGTGTAGAAACGATAGCGGTTGACGATCTCGTCGCACGCTCGGGCAGCCAGGGCCTCCGCTCGCGCGACCTGGTCGATCGACGACTGCCGGTAGAGCTGGACGAGCATCGTCCCGACTGCGACAGCCGACACCAGCGAGATCGCCCATAGGATCAGCAACCGATCGCGGAGCGACCAGCCGCCGGTGCCTTGATGGCGTCGATGGACTGACATGGATGGATGGCGTCCTGAAGGCCAAGTGGAGTGCGCCCCTGCGGTTGGACAGATCGGGCGATTTGAAACGTGCTCCCCGGCCGAGAAGCGCGGCCACCTCCGTCGTCACCGCCGACCTTCCGCGCTTTATCGACGAGGTCCACGACGAGAAACGCCTACATTCGGCATTGAGCTATCTGAGCCTCGCGCAGTTCGAAGATCAACCCGACCGGCAGACGGTCAAAGCAGCCGCGCGAAACCGTCCACCCGCAAGGCGCACTCCATTCCTGATTGCTGCACCGGCCCTGACACTCGGCGCTGGCGCTGCTCAGGAGAACCTCAATCGGGTGTCCGGTTCCGGCACCTCTGTCGTCATGCAGCAGGCGACAATCTCGAAGCGTCGCAGACAGGACACCATCCCGAACGCCAGCAACCCCGGTTGCTGCGTCAACTCAGCCCCGCTCCTGCCATATCCCCGGCCAGGTCCTACGGAAATGCCACGTTCCGGCGTTATGGGACAGCAGCTTGCAGAATAATATCGTTAACAAAACCTTGTTTTATCGAAATCAGGATGTTACAACCTGGGATACGTTAAGACTATTTTCTTTCAACTTAATGAAGTGTTCATGCGAAAGACCGCACGGGCTCTGGCGTGGCGAACGGCTGCTGCTGGCGCTCTCGCCATAGGCGCTGGCATGGTCATGCCCAAGGCGGCAAGCGCGCACGTAAAATGGTTCTGCGCCTTCGACGTCGCCGGACAGCCGCGCCGTTTGGACGACGTGCTCGGCCCGGAGTTCGAGTGCTTGACCGCACTGGCCCTGGTTGTCCTGCTGACTGGATGTATCCTGGAAGGGACGGCGCTCGGCTCGAGCCTGTTGCGGGCACTCGATCGCGCGATGTCCGGGTTGCGCGCCAACACCGAGGTCCTGTTCCGCGCGACCCTCGGCTTCTTTTTCGTGGCCCTGTGGACGATGGGTGGCATTCTGCTCACGCCGGAGTTGAAGACGGCATCGCCCATCATCCCCTGGTTGCAGCTCGCCATCGCCGCCGGGTTGATCTGGCGCCGCACCCTGCCGCTCTCGGCGCTCGGCATCGTCGTACTGTTCGGGCTCGCCGTCCGCGACTACGGCGCATTCCATCTCATGGACTACCCGATCTTCCTCGGCGTTGCGGCCTATCTCGGTTTGACCGGTTTACGGCAGGAGTTTGTGTTCAAGGTGCGTCCGCTCGATATCGTGCGCTGGGCCGCGGGCATAACGCTCATGTGGGCTTCCATCGAGAAGTGGGCCTACCCGGAGTGGACATTTCCCCTGTTCGCTACCCATCCGGCGATGAACATGGGCTACAGCGTCGAGTTCTTCATGCGGGCAGCAGGCGTGATTGAGTTCACTCTCGCGTTCGCCTTGTTGTGCACGCCGCTCGTTCGACGCTCGGCCGCAATCATTCTGGCCGGCATGTTCATCAGCGCCGTGGTCGAGTTCGGCAAGCTCGACGCGATCGGGCACTCCGCCATCATCGTGGTCCTGCTGGCGGTGGCAGCCGATGACGCGGGCACTGGCGCACAGCGACTGCAATGGTGGCGGCCGTTGCTCGCTCCGACCATGGGCTATGGGCTTGCCTTGGGCGGGTTCCTGTCGGCTTACTATGCTGCGCACGCAATGCTGTTCGGAACGTCGATCACGTGATGAGCTCGAACCAGCGTGGGGGACGGCTTACGCCCGACGGCTGATTCGAACACAAGCAGCCGTCAGTCCACGCGCATGATCAGCTTCATCTTGGGGTCAATACCGCACAGCACGATAAAGGTGCATGGCACGGTGAAGACGATGTTCACCTGCGCGCCGGATTCCTGATCTCTCGAATCAAATCGAAACGAAACGTTTTCGAGTCCACGTAGGCATGATGCAGCCGGTCGCGGTCATCGTTAACGATCTGCACCGTCTTGCCGCATTAAACGGCGAGGTTGCCAGGATTAAATACCTGGTTTTGTTGCAAGAGGTAGTACTTTGGCGAGGCAAGGTCCGCTCACGCCGCCCCACACGGCAAAACCAGAAGCAGCGCCGCCAAAGCCACCATGTATCGATCGCGCCTTCGACCCGGCGTTCCTCTTTCAGCATCGCGCATTCGAGCGCCCTTACAGAGCGCCCCCGGCGCGACGTTGATGCCGATTATGACCGCTGCTGTGATGCCGCAGAGGCCAAAGACGTTCGCCGGGACAGCTGCGCGAGCGGCGACGATCCGAAGCCAAATCCTCGTAGCATACCTCGCCATGAGCTTGATCAAGGGCGCCCTAGCACCCGCTATCCGTAGAGCGCGAGTCGATTCAAGCTTTGGATGAAGACGGTCCCTTGCGCGACTGTGATCACGTTGACCGTCGACGAGCGAGCGGTGCTTGAGGCGCTGCGTCGTTTGAACAAAAGCGAGGCCCGGATGCGGTTTCGCGCCGGGATCGTGCTTCTGGAGCGAACTAGGTGGGCACGCGCAAGATTGGCCGTCTCCTGGGCTGCACGACCGGCACTGTTTCGAAGTGGCGCGTGCGCTATGCGCGCGACCGGTTGGCCGGGTTCGATGAGACTGGCGGGCGTGGCGCGGCGCCCAAATACGGCCCGGGAGACCAGAAGCGCATTCTTGCGATGCTCGATCAGCCGCCGCCAACAGGCTACTCGAACTGGACCGCGCCGCTGCAGGCTCGCGCGCTGGGCGATGTTCACGAGCAGTACATCTGGCGTTCCCTGCGCGCCCAAAAGATCGACCTTTCGGGCCGCAAGTCGTGGTGCGAGAGCAGCGACCCGGAGTTCGTCGCCAAGGCGGCCGAGATTGTCGGCCTGTACATGGCGCCGCCGGAGAACGCCGTGGTTCTGTCGGTCGATGAGAAGCCGTCCATTCAGGCTCTGGAGCGGGCACAAGGATATCTCAAGCTGCCCACCGGGCGGGCGATGATCGGCCAGTCGCACGACGACAAGCGGCACGGGACGACAACGCTGTTTGCGGCGCTGAACGTCGCCAGCGGTAAGGTGGTCGGGCGTTACTACTTGGTTCTCGATCCTGAGCGCAAAGTCGCTCGAGGGCGTATCCTTCAAGGCCGTCGATCAACTCAAGGTCCACATCAACGCCTTCATCGCCGACGACAACGAACAAGCAAGACCGTTCGTCTGGACAAAAAGCAAGGTTCATCAAAACGGCTCAAACCGTGTTTCGCCGATCAATGATTCTGGGTACTAGGAAGCCAACGTCACAGGCAGCACAGGCGCGCAGTCATGTCATCAGGTGACGTTAGCGCCGATGGGGCAACGCTCTGGCCTTCATTCCACCGACGGACGCCCACGACCCTGCTTCACGGTCGCGCGCGCCCCTTTTGCCTCCAGCCGGCGTCGTTTGCTCCCCAACGTCGGCCGGGTCGCCCGGCGTAGCACCGGCGTGACCGCGGCCTCCCGCAACAACTCCAGCAGTCGCTCGCGGGCATCGGCGCGGTTGCGCTCCTGGGTCCGGAAGCGCCGCGCGACCAGCACCAGCACGCCGTCCTGGTTCATTCGCCGGCCCGCCAGCACGTCCAGCCGCGCCCGCAATCCGTCCGGCAGCCCCGACCGTCCGGCGTCGAACCGCAGTTCGACGGAGGTCGCGACCTTGTTGACGTTCTGCCCGCCGGGGCCGGCGGCGTGGACGAACCGCTCCTCGATCAGCGCCTCGTCGACCGACAGGTGCCGCGTGATGGACAGGCGGCTCAGATGAACTGGCCGCGCAGGAAGCCCAGCGCCGGCAGCGGCGTCCAGGCCCGCGGCAGGTCGGCGCGGCGGATCGGGGCGACGCTGTAGAACGGCGCCGGCTGCTTGGACCCGCGCAACAGGGCGGCATACGCGCGCACCTGCTGCTCGCGCCAGTTGCGGTCGGCCAGGGCGGCCATGCGGTTGGGATAAATCTCGGCGACCTGGCTGTTCCGGCCGACCTGCGCCACCACCGCCCACAGCGTATCGTCGCTCGGGCGCGTGAGGCTGATGACTTGACTCATGCGTTCCGACCCATGGCAACCCTCCACCTGACTCGGCCATGTTAGCCGGAAACGGTCAACCCGCCTTGCGATACGATTTCTTGAACGGCTTGCGCGGCGCCCCGTTCGCCCCCCCCGACGCCACTTCGACCGGGCCGCGTGCGGCCTCGATTTGCGGCTCGCCCTCGCCCGCCTCCGCGACCGACTCGGCGAACCGCACCGCCACGTCCTGCGCGATCTCGAACTTGGTGTCGCCGGCGAAGATGCGGATGGCGCCGATCTCCTGCTTGGTCACCCCGCCGAGACGGCAGATCAGCGGCACCAGCCATTTCGGGTCGGCGTTGTTGCGGCGTCCGACGCCGATGCGGAACCACGCCATCGCACCGCCGCGCGCCGGACGCGGCGTATCGCGCCAGGCCGGGATCGCGCCTTCGGCCCTGTATGGCGACACCGGCCGTTCCATCCGCGGCGGCCCCAAATCCTCGGCGATCTCCTCCGGCGACGGCAGCCGCGCCCGGTGCAACCGGATTAGCGCGGCGGCGATCTCCTCGGCCGAGCGTCCGCCCAACAGCGCGCGGGCCAGGACCAAGTCCTCCTCGGTCGCGGCCTCGGCCAGGATCGGATCGTCCAGCAGGCGCTCCTGATCGCGGGCGCGGATCGCATCGGCGCTGGGCGGACGCGCCCACTGCGCGACCACGTTGGCGCTGGCAAGAATCTGCTCGGCCCGGCGGCGTCGTGAATGCGGCACGATCAGCACGCTCACGCCCTTGCGGCCGGCGCGCCCGGTGCGGCCGGACCGGTGCAGCAGCATCTCCTTGTTGGTCGGCAGGTCGGCGTGGACCACGAGGCCGAGATCCGGGAGGTCCAGCCCGCGCGCCGCCACGTCGGTCGCCACGCACACCCGGGCGCGGCCGTCGCGCAAGGACTGCAGTGCGGTGGTGCGGTCGTGCTGGCTCAACTCGCCCGACAGCGCCACGGCCATGAACCCGCGCTCCACCAGCCGGCCGTGCAGCCGCTTGACGCCCTCGCGGGTGCCGCAGAACACCAAGGTCGCGCGCTGCTCGAAGAAGCGCAGGACGTTGACCACGGCGTGCTCGACCTCGTTCGGCGCGACCCGGTAGGCGCGGTACTCGATGTCTCCGTGCGGCTCGTTCTTGACGAGAGTGTCGATGCGCAGTGCGTCGCGCTGGTACTGCTTGGCGAGGGAGGCAATCTCGCGCGCGATGGTGGCGCTGAACATCAAGGTGCGGCGCTCGGCCGGCGTCGCGTCCAGGATGAACTGCAGCTCCTCCTGGAAACCCAGGTCGAGCATCTCGTCGGCCTCGTCCAGCACCGCCACGCGCAGGGCGGACACGTCCAGATGCTTGCGTTCGAGGTGGTCCTTGAGCCGGCCCGGCGTGCCTACGACGATGTGGCAGCCATCGGCCAGCGCCCGCTGCTCCCGCCGCGAGTCCATTCCGCCGACGCAGGACACCACACGCCCGCCCGCGTCGGCATACAGCCACGACAGCTCGGCGTGCACCTGCATCGCCAGTTCGCGCGTCGGCGCCACCACCAGCGCGAGCGGCGACCCGCCCCGCTCGAACCGCTCGGCGTCGCCGAGCAGGTTGCCGGCGAAGGCCAGCCCGTAGGCGACGGTCTTGCCGGACCCGGTCTGCGCCGAGACGAGCAGGTCGCGCATCGAGCCGCCCTGCTCGATGACGGCGCGCTGCACCGGCGTGGGTTCGAGGTAGCCGCGCGCATCGAGGGCGCGGGCGAGCGCAGGATTGGTCGTGGGGAATGGCATGGGCGCTGCATATAGGAATTGGGGCGCGTGGACCAAATGCGCTGGTTGCAGGGCGGATGGGTGCGCCGCAGAGCTGCAAGGCTCCGCACAACGGTGGTCGCCATCCCATTCGGACTCTGCCACCCTTGCGGCATGACGCCAGCACCGCCCCCCACCCGCAAGACCCCGCAGCGCATCGAACAGCTCGGCCGCGTCCGGACCGACAACTACGCCTGGATGAAGGACGACAACTGGCAGCGTGTGCTGCGCGACCCGACGGTGCTGCGGGCGGACATCCGCGACCATCTCGACGCCGAGAACGCCTACTGCCAGGCCATGCTTGCCGAGACCGAGGCGCTCCAGCAGGAAATCGTCGCGGAGATCAAAGGCCGCATGAAGCAGGACGAGTCCAGCGTGCCCAGCCCGGACGGCCCCTGGGAGTACTACGTCCGCTACGACCCCGGAGCGCAGCACCCGGTGCACGCCCGCAGACGCCGGGGCGAGACGGCGGAGGAGGTGCTGGCCGACGCCGATGCGCTCGCGAAGGGCCACGACTACTACGTCCTCGCTGCCGCCCGGCACAGCCCGGACCACCGGCTGTTCGCCTACGCCGAGGATGCGCAGGGCTCCGAGGCATACCGGGTGCGGATCAAGGACCTCGCCACCGGCGACCTGCTCCCCGAGGCGATCGAGAACTGCACCGGCAACTTCGCCTGGTCGGCCGACTCCGCCTGGCTGTTCTGGACCTTCCGCGACGAGAACGGCCGTCCCGCGCGCGTCTATCGTCGTCCCGTAGGCGCCGGGGCGGACGCCGACGTGCTGGTGTATCATGAGCCGGATGCCGGGTTCTTCCTCCGCGTCGGCCTGACCAGCTCCCGCGCCTACCTCGTGATCGGCTGCGGCAACCAGCAGACCAGCGAGGCCTGGCTGATCCCCGCCGCCGATCCCACGGCCGCGCCCCGCCTCGTGGAGCCGCGGCAAACCGGCGTGCGCTACGACCTGCAGCACTGGGACGGCCGCTTCATCATCCGCACCAACGCGGACGACGCGGTGGACTTCAAGCTCGTCAGCGCGCTGGAGGATGCGCCGGGCCGGGCGAACTGGCGCGACTGGATCGCCCACGAACCCGGCCGCCTCATCGTCGGCACGGCCGCCTACGCCGACCACTTCGCCCGGCTCGAGCGGATCGACGTCAACAACCGCATCGCCGTCACCAGCCGGGAGACCGGGCGCGAGCACGTGATCGCTGTCGACGAGGAGGCGTTCGTGCTGCGCCTGCAGGGCGGCACCGAGTACGACGGGACCGCGCTGCGCTACACCTACGAGTCGCCGACCACGCCCCGGCAATGGTTCGACTTCGACATGCGCACCCACGCGGCGACGCTGCGCAAAACCCAGGAGGTCCCGTCCGGCCACGACCCGGCGCAGTACGTCACCCGCCGCCTGCACGCCCGCGCCGCCGACGGGGCGGAGGTGCCGGTCACCGTGCTGATGCGCCGCGACACGCCGGCGGACGGAACGGCGCCGCTGCTGCTGTATGGCTACGGGTCGTACGGGATGGCGATGGAGCCGTCGTTCTCGATCCGCAACCTCAGCCTGGTGGACCGCGGCTGGGTGTGGGCGATCGCCCACGTCCGCGGCGGGTCGGAGAAGGGCTGGGGCTGGTTCCTCGACGGGCGCGGCCCCCGCAAGCCGAACACGTTCACCGACTTCATCGCGGCGGCCGAGCATCTCGCCGACCAGGGCCTGGGCCGGCGCGGGGCGATCGTGGCCATGGGTGGGTCGGCGGGCGGGCTGCTGGTCGGCGCGGTCGCCAACATGCGGCCGGAGCTATGGGCAGGGATCGTCGCCAACGTGCCGTTCGTGGACGTGCTGAACACGATGTCCGACACCAGCCTGCCGCTCACGCCGCCGGAATGGCCGGAATGGGGCAACCCGCTCGAAGACCCGGCGGCCTACGACGCCATCGCCGCCTACTCGCCGTACGACAATGTCGCCCCGCGCTCCTACCCCGCCATCCTGGCCACCACGGGGCTGTCCGACCCGCGGGTGACCTACTGGGAACCGGCGAAGTGGGCGGCGCGCCTGCGGGAGGCGACCACGGGTGGCCGTCCGGTGCTGCTGCGGACCAACATGGGCGCGGGCCACGGCGGCGCGGCCGGGCGGTTCGACTCGCTGAAGGAGACGGCGCTGAACTACGCGTTCGCCATCTGGGCTTATACGAATCGGGGCCAGGGGGACCGGAGCTAGAAGTCGCGGCCTGAAACGGCCGGCTTGGTCCGCAGGACGTCGAAATAGGCGTGAAGGTCGTCGAACACGGCGCTGCCGCGCTCGATCCGCCGCTCGTCTCCGGCGTGGGCGGCGGCAATGCCCTCGATCAGCCGAGCGATGCCGACCGCCTCCTCGCGGCCGAACTTGCCGTCCTTGAGATCGATGTCGTGCACGATCTCGGCGATCGCAACCAGTGCCGGGTCGGCTAGTCCCGCCCGCGCCCGCAATACCTCGAAGGTGCATTGGTCGCCCTCATGGGTGAACTCGGCCTCGGCCATGTCGAAGCGCAGTTCGCCGGGGTGGGGCACGTAGCCTTGCGCGGCCACGAACTTGAACTGCGCCGCCGGGTCGATGTGGCGCTGGATCAGCCAAGCCGAGGCGATGCGGTCCACATGCACGCCGGCCCGCGTCACCCAGACCCGGCTTCGGAGCGCACCGGGCGCCGCAATGCCCTGCCGCGACGCCTGCAAGGGATCGTTTTGGGCCAGTTGGGCGGCGAGACCCGCGAGCAAGCCGTCCACGGTCTCGCGGCCATCGGCCCCGAAGAAGTCGATGCCGGCAATCTGGGCCGCTTCCCCCCGAAGCTTGGCAAGTTTGGCCAGCGCGTCCGGGCGTGAGGTCGCCTCCGGCTTGCTGGCCAATCGTTCGTTCAGCGCACGGGCCGCTGCGGCCACCGCGCCGTAATCGGCGTCGCGCGCGGTGTTGAACATCGTCCGCACCTCCCGGTCGGAGACGCCGCCCACCAGCCGCGCCTCGCAGATCAGCGCCTCGCCGCCATCGTCGGCGATTTCCTTCAGCAGCCACTCGAAATCTTCCTGGGTCCGCTCGTTCGCGGGCAGCGCGTAGACGGAGTTCTTGATCGTCACGGCGCCAAGCGCCCGCAGCCGCCGCCAGATTCTCACGCGCAGATAGGCGGGCTTCGCAGGCAACTGGTGGATCAGCAGCAGCCATGGCCCTGCCGCGCCGGGACTTGGTGACTCGACCGTGCTCATCGCCACGATCTACCACGCCCAAAGATACAAGATACGATTGAACTTATATCTGTACAGACGTATCAGCGTACTTCACCAGTGGAGAACGCAATCGATGACTGGAACGACGCCAGCGAGAACAGCGCGTCTCCTACCCGGCAATCTTAGCCCTCGCGGGCTGGTTGGCGGCCATGGCTCCGCTCCTGCTCGCCCCCAGGCCCGCCGCGGCCTTCTGGCTGCTCGGCTTCGCTCCGGCCGACACGTTGCCGGAGGGCCGGTTTGCGGCGATCGCCGGCACCGGCGGCCAGTACAGCTCGGTCGGCAGCCCGCAGCGCAATAGCTTCACGCCGTTCCTGCCCCATGCCGGCCTGCGCTACGGCTTTGCCGATGGCTGGGATGTCGGCTACCGGCTGACCCAGGTGGCCCTGCCCTATTCCGGCGTTGGACCCTCGCTGGGCGGCGAGATCGACGTCAAGCGCCGGCTGACTGCGCCCGGTTCCACCTGGCAAGCGGCTATCGTGCTGGGGGCGGCGTACTCCTACCTCGACATCGCCGGCGCGTCGAAAAGCGCCTACAGCCCCGGGATCGACCTGGTGGTAAGCCGGACCTTGACGCCGAAAGCCACGCTCATCAGCGAACTGCGCTACGTCTACACCGCGATCCCCTCGGCCACTGGCGGCGCGAAGGGCAACTACGTCCACGCCGCCGGAGTCGATCTCGGCGCACGGTTCAGCCTGACCCACACCGTATCCGTGACGCCGGAAGTGGGAGTGTTCGACTTCGCGGGCGGCCTGCGCGGGCGGACCGCCAACGGCGTCGCCGCCCAGTATGGCGCGGTGCTGGGATTCGGCTTCTAAGCCCCGGGCCGCTGGCTAATGCACGAACACGCGTATCTCGCGAGCCGCCAGCCCGGCCTCGGACCTCGCCGCCAGGTGGATGCGCGGATCGTCCACCCCCTCGCTGTTGATCGTGCGCGCGACCTGCCTCGCGTCGGAGATCACCTCGGTCGCGGCCGTGGTCTGCGACGCCGGGGTGCCGGTCGCGGGCACGACGGTCACGACGTCGAACACCACGTCGGGCTTACGGGCCAGGGCGGCCGCGACCTGCTGCCGCAGGATGGGTTCATACGATAGGGTCGGGTCGTTCACCTGGATGGTCAGCAAGGGCGGCGCGCTGGGGCCGACGATGACGGGGGGCGCCGGCAGCTTGCCCGCGTTTGGGTTGAACGTCGTCTGATCGACCAGCTTGCACCCGGCCAAGATCAGCAGCAGTGCCAGGAAGCGGACGGAAATTCGTGGAAAATGCGGTGTGGCCATCGGCCCACGTTGCAGGAAACGCCGCGCCGGGCAAGATGCGCCGACCTTTTGGAGAGCCCCATGTCCCAGACCAACCAGCGTATCGATCCCCGCCGCCTGTGGGACAGCCTGATGGGGTTCGCCACCATCGGCGCGACCGCGAAGGGCGGCGTCCGGCGACTCGCGCTCAGCGAGGTGGATCGCGCCGGCCGGGACCGGTTCCGCGCCGTCTGCGAGGCGGCGGGGCTCGTTGTGCGGATCGACGGCATGGGCAACATGTTCGCCCGCCGCGCCGGCCGCGACCCGGCGCGGCTTCCCGTGCTGATGGGCAGCCACCTCGACAGCCAGCCCTCCGGCGGCAAGTTCGACGGCGCGCTCGGCGTGCTCGCCGGGCTGGAGGTGATCCACACGCTGAACGACCTCGGCATCGCCACCGACGCACCGATCGAGCTGGTGAACTGGACCGACGAGGAGGGCGCCCGCTTCGGCCACAGCCTGATGGGCTCCGGCGTCTGGGCCGGCGCCTACGACCAAGCGCACGTCGAGGCGCTGCGGGATCCCGACGGCGTGGCGGTCGGCGCAGCCCTGGACGCGATCGGCTATCGCGGTCCCGAGCCCGCCCGCCCGTTCCCGGCCGACGCCTATTTCGAGCTGCACATCGAGCAGGGGCCGATCCTGGAACGCGAAGGCAAGCAGGTCGGCATCGTCACGGGGGCGCAGGCGCAGGTCTGGTACGACGCCGTCGTCACCGGACAGGACAGCCACGCCGGCACCACGCCGCCCGCCAGCCGGCGCGACGCGCTGGTCGGCGCGGCCCGCATCATCGACCTGGTGGACCGCACCATGCGCGCCCGCGGCGAGGACGGGCGCGGCACGGTCGGCCAGTTGTTCGTCAGTCCCAACAGCCGGAACGTCATCCCGGGCGAGGTGCGCTTCTCGGTCGAGTTCCGCCATCCGGACGAGGCCGAGATCGAGCGGATCGCCGCGCAATTCCCGCGGGACGCCGGGTTCGTCGCGCGCGATTCCAACGTGACATTGGACCTGACCGAGCTGTTCCGCATCGCCGCCCAGCCGTTCGACGCCGGGTGCGTGGAGCTGGTGCGGCAGGCGGCCAGCAAGCTCGGCTACTCGGCCCGCGAGATCGTCAGCGGCGCCGGGCACGATGCCGTGTACGTGGCGCGGCACGTTCCCGCGGCGATGATCTTCACGCCCTGCAAGGACGGCCTGTCGCACAACGAGGCGGAGAGCATCCTGCCGGAGGAGGCCGAAGCGGGCTGCCAAGTGCTGCTGGAAGCCGTCCTAGCCCGGGCGAACCGCAGCCTCTGACAGGCGGACCAGGGGTTGTCCCCGCCCCACCGGCCCCGTATGACGCCCCGTGGCAGGAGAATACATGGCGTCGCTGGCTGACACGGACACATGGCTCACGAACGACGCGGCCGAGGCGGAGGCCAGCCCGGCGCCGGTCGGCATGCGGATGGCGGCCATGGTGCGCGGCAAAGCTGGCGGCCGCCGGGACGGCTTTTCCTCGGTGATGGCGGACGCGGCCACCGTGCTTTGGTCGGGCTTCCACGCGTTCGACGCCGCCGACCCGAGTTGGCCCGACCGGGACCGACTGGTGATATCGGACCCTGACGGCGCCGCCCTGCTCGGCGCATTGCGGACCCTGACGCGGCACGGCGACGACGTGACCGAGGTCGCCCCCGGCCTGCCCGGCTACGGCGTCGCGGCCGGCGTCGGCCTGGCACTGGCCGAGCGGGTGCTGGCGGCCCGGTTCGGGAAAAGCCTGGTCGACCATCGCACCTGGGTCCTGGCGTCGGCGTCCGAAATGCGCGCGGGCGCACCGTCGGAGGCCGCGTGCCTCGCCGGATACCTGCAACTGGACCGGCTGACGGTGCTGCTTCACGTGGCCTCCCAGGACGATGACGTGCTGCGGCGGTTCACCGCTCTCGGCTGGGCTACGAAGTCGGTGCCGGCGCATGACCATCCCCAAATCGCCGCGGCGCTGTCCCTCGCCCGGCGCTCCCGCAAGCCGTCGCTGATCGCGTTCGCGAGCGACAACCCGGCGGCCGGCGGCTTCTGCGAGGAAGCTGAAGCCGCCTGGCACGCCGTCGGAACCCGGAACGCCACGTCACGCCGGGGCTGGCTGAAGCGCCTGGCCCGGCATCCGCAGCGTGCGGAGTTCGAGCGCGCGATCGCCGGCCGCTTGCCGGATGCGTGCCTTGACGGCCTGGCTGGCCACCGGGCGGATTTGGCCGAGGCCGAGATGGGAACCGACGCCGCCGGCCGGCATGTGGTGGCCGCGTCGGCGTCGCACCTGCCGGAATTGCTGGGGGGCATCTGCAAGGATCACCCCCCGTCCGAGGGCTTCTGCACCGGGGACATTGGGCCAAAGCAGTACGGCGCGCGGACGGTCGACTACGGCGCACGGACCGCTGCGATGATGTCGGCGATGGTCGGGATGGCCGCGCATGGCGGCATCCTGCCCTGCAGCGGGGTCTCGCTCGCGGCCACCGACGTGCTGCGCCCGGCGCTGCGCCAGGCGGCGATGATGGGGCTGCGGACGATCCTGCTGGCTCGCAGCCACAGCGCCGGGGGTCCGTCCTGGCAGGCCGCGGAACAGCTCGCCGCCTTGCGCGCCACCCCGAACCTGCTGGTGCTGCGCCCCGCCGACGCCATCGAGGTGGCCGAGTGCTGGGAAATCGCGCTCCGCCGCGCCGAGGGGCCGAGCGTCATCGTGCTGGGTCCCGACGCCCCGGCCGCCGCGCGCACGCCGGCGCCGGAAAACCGATGCGCGCGGGGCGGCTACGTACTGGCGGAGGCGAACGGGTCGCGCCAGGCCACGCTGCTCGCAACCGGCGGCGAGGTTGCGATCGCAATGGCGGCCCGCGCTTTGCTGGAGGCGGACGGGATCGCGGTCGCCGTGGTCTCGCTGCCGGTGTGGGACATGTTCGCCCAGGCCGACGCCTCCACGCGCGCCGGGGTGCTCGGCAGCGCGCCGCGATTCGGGATCGAGGCCGGCTGCGGGTTCGGCTGGGAGCGCTGGCTGGGCGAGGACGGCGTGTTCATCGGGTTCACCGGTTTCGCCGCCTCCGCGGTGGACCGCGACATCACGGCAGACGTCGTCGCAACCGCCGTGCGGAAACGGCTATTTCAAGGGAACGAAGCATCATGGCCGTGAAGGTCGCCATCAACGGGTTCGGACGCATCGGGCGCCTGGTTCTGCGCGCCATCGTCGAGAGCGGCCGCACCGACGTGACCCCCGTCGCCATCAACGACCTCGGCAGCGTCGAGGCGAATGCCCATCTGTTCCGCTACGACAGCGTGCACGGCCGTTTCCCCGGCCAGGTGGCGGTCGACGGCGACACCATCACCATCCACCACAACGGCCGCACCTACGGTCCGATCAAGGTCTCGGCCGAGCGCGACCCGGCGAAAGCGCCGTACCAGGGCGTCGACGTGGCGATGGAATGCACCGGACTGTTCACCAAGAAGGAGGACGCCGCCAAGCTGATCGCCGCGGGCGCTCGCAAGGTGCTGATCAGCGCGCCGGCCGACGGGGTGGACGCGACGATCGTGTTCGGGGTGAACCAGTCGATCATCACCGGCGACATGACCGTGATTTCCAACGCGTCGTGCACGACCAACTGCCTGGTGCCGATGGTGAAGGTGCTGCATGAGGCGTTCGGCGTCGTGCGCGGCTACATGGTGACCATCCACAGCTACACCGGCGACCAGAAGACCGTCGACACGCTGCACCGCGACCTGCACCGCGCCCGCGCCGCCGCCGTGTCCATGATCCCGACCAGCACGGGCGCCGCGAAGGCCGTGGGCCTGGTGCTGCCGGAGCTGAAGGGCAAGCTGGACGGCACCTCGATCCGGGTGCCGACGCCCAACGTCAGCCTGGTGTCGCTGGACGCCAACCTGGCCCGCAACGTGAGCGTGGAGGAGATCCACGCCGCCATGCGCGCCGCCGCCGCCGGGCCGATGAAGGGCATCCTGGAGTTCAGCACCGAGAAGCTAGTCAGCAGCGACTTCAACCATGTGGCCGCGTCGTGCAGCTTCGACGCGACGCAGACCGCGTCCATCGACGGCGGCGCGATGGTGCGGGTTGCCGGGTGGTACGACAACGAATGGGGCTTTTCCAGCCGCATGGCCGACACCGCGGCGCTGTTCGGCAGCCTTTAATGGCGCACCGCACGCTGGATGGGCTGGAGGTCCGGGGCCGCCGGGTGCTGCTGCGCGCCGACCTCAACGTCCCGGTGCGCGACGGGCAGATCACCGACCGCACCCGCATCGAGCGGCTGTCGCCCACCATCCGCGAGCTGTCGGACGGCGGCGCGAAGGTGATCGTGCTCAGCCACTTCGATCGTCCGAAGGGCCGCCGGGTGGCGAGCATGTCGCTCGCCCCGATGGCGGCGGCGCTGGCCGACGTGCTGGGCCGGCGGGTTCGCTTCGCCGAAGACTGCGTCGGCGTCGTAGCGCAGCAGGCGGTGGAGCGGATGGCGGACGGCGACGTGCTGCTGCTGGAGAACACGCGGTTCCACGCCGGCGAGGAAGCCAACGACCCGGCGCTCGCCGCGGACTTCGCAGCGCTGGGCGACCTGTTCGTGCACGACGCCTTCTCCGTCGCCCATCGCGCCCACGCCAGCACCGAGGGGGTGGCCCGATTGTTGCCCTCCTACGCCGGCCGGCTGATGCAGGCGGAGTTGGAAGCATTGGAGGCGGCGCTCGGCACGCCGAAGCGGCCGGTGGCGGCCGTGGTGGGCGGGGCGAAGGTGTCCACAAAACTCGACTTGCTGGGCAACCTCGTCGGCCGGGTCGATGCGCTGGTGATTGGGGGGGCGATGGCGAACACGTTCCTCGCGGCCCGAGGCGTCGATGTCGGCCGGTCGCTGCAGGAAGCCGAGATGCACGGCACGGCGCGCGACATCCTCGCCCGTGCGGCGGCTGCGAAGTGTGAGATCGTGCTGCCGGTCGACGCCGTGGTGGCGACCGAGTTCCGCGCCAACCCGCCCACCGAGACGGTCGCGATCGCCTCGGTTCCAGCCGACGCCATGATCCTCGACGTGGGGCCGGCCACGGTCGCGGACCTGATCGCGCGGCTGCCGGGCTGGCGCACCCTGGTCTGGAACGGCCCGCTCGGCGCGTTCGAGACGCCGCCCTTCGACGTCGCGACGATCACCTTCGCCCGCGCGGTCGCCGACGCGACCCAGGCGGGCGCGCTGGTGAGCGTGGCCGGCGGCGGCGATACGGTCGCGGCGCTGCGCCATGCCGGCGTGATGGACCGGTTGAGCTACGTGTCGTCGGCTGGCGGCGCGTTCCTGGAGTGGATGGAGGGCAAGACGCTCCCGGGAGTTGCAGCGCTGCTTGTCGATCCGGTCCCGATACCGTGACCGGTAGAATTCCCGTCGCAACTGACATCCGTTTTGGTTTCGTTCACTAAATCCTGGCAGGCTGGCGCAATGATCGCGAGCACCAGTCTTCCCGCCTTCTCACCGCTCCCAGGTCGCAGCATCGACCGTGTAGCCGCGACAAGCGGACCAGTCGTCGCAGCCAAGGTGCCGCCAGTGCCGGGCGCGCTGCCGGCGCGGACATCGCCGCGTGGCTCGCTGTTGGATTTGTCGGTGTAACAAGCCGGCTCCGCTCTTGCCGACAGCCCGCGAGTTCTTCATTTTGGGCCATGAGCGATTTCGTTCGCCGCATTCCTGACGGGGACACCCACGAGCGGCAGGTCTGCACGACCTGCGGGTTCATCGCCTACGAGAATCCGAAGATCGTCGTCGGCTCCGTCGTGGTGCACGACGACCGCGTGCTGATGTGCCGCCGTGCGATCGAGCCTCGCAAGGGGTTCTGGACGTTGCCCGCCGGCTACCTCGAATTACACGAAACCACCTTAGAAGGCGCATGCCGCGAGGCGCTCGAAGAGGCTGGCGCCGTGATCGCAGCCGATGGTATTCTGGCTGTCTTCAATGTGAGCCGGATCGGCCAGGTGCAGATCATGTATCGCGCGCGTTTCGCCAACGACACGCCCGATATTGCGGCGGGGGTGGAAAGCCTGGAAGTCGCCATGTTTGCCTGGGACGACATCCCATGGCGAGACATCGCGTTTCCGACCGTGGTGTGGGCCCTCGAAGCATGGCATCGAGGCCGGGAGCGGCCCTTGACCGTGCCAGCCGGCAACACTTCCAACGATCGACGCGGTGTTAGTCGGCCCGGCGAGGAAGAGGGGCTATGATCCGCGCCTGCACCGTAGCGGCGGCTTTGGCCCTGGCCGTTGCGGCCGCGCCGTCCAGCGGCGTGAATACCCTGACGGCGCCCTCGTTCTTGGTCGCCCCCACGCAGCGCATCGCCCCAACCGCGCCGAGCTTCACGCCGGCTCCCGTGCCCAATCAGGACGCCGCAGGACCGAGCGGGCCACGCGCGGGACGCGACGCGGAGCTTGCCCCAAGCTTCTTCACGCGGAGCAACCAGTATCGCGGCGAAGGCTACTCCGCCAACTCCAGCTCGCAAATTCAGCAGGACCGGCGTGTCCAGCCCGGGGCGGGCGTCAATCTACGCGTGCCGCTGCAGTAGGCTTGCTCCGCGCCCTCACCCTTCTTGTGCTCTGCCAATTCGCCGGCGAGACGATGGCCCGCGAGCTTGGTTTGCCGTTGCCGGGCCCTGTGATCGGCTTGGTCATCCTGCTCGTCGGGCTGATCGTCAGGCGTGGACCCGACACCGACCTGCGCGACACGTCGGGCGGGCTGCTGCGTCATCTATCGCTGCTGTTCGTGCCCGCCGGGGTCGGCATCGTCACCCAACTCGACGCGCTGGCACGCGACTGGGCGGCCATCCTGGTGGCCATCGTGGTCTCCACGGCACTCGGTTTGGCGGTCACCGCCGGCGTCATGCAGCGGCTGTCCCGCGACCCCGCACCGTGATCTCGACGCTTTGGGTCTACCTGCCATCCCTTTCAGGGTGTTGTTTTCGTTTGTGCAAGGACGCGTGCGGTTGCGACGTGGGTGCGTGCGGTTTTGCCATCGACGTAGCCCTTGGGTGCTTTTGGCTTGGGTGCGCGCTTGCTGGTGGC
>JAABUX010004220.1_pt1 | contig 18402 bp, 17 predicted proteins | sample 5561851 | NCBI WGS metagenome assembly JAABUX01 (sample SAMN10711883, study PRJNA513361) | rock metagenome | isolation source: Antarctica rocks | place: Antarctica: Victoria Land, Richard Nunatak red sandstone | collected 2016-01-03 | reverse complement strand
CGAGGAATCCCAAGAGGAGTATCTCGAGGCGATCTACCGCCTCGAACGCGAAGGCCCGGGCGTCACCACGTCCGCGCTAGCAAGCGAGCTCGGCGTCGCGGCGGCGTCCGTTTCCGGCATGCTCAAAAAGCTCTCCGCCGACGGCTTCGTGGAACACAAAGCGCGCGGCGAAGCGAAGCTTACGCAGGCCGGGCTCGCGGTTGCCGTGCGCGTGCTGCGGCGTCATCGGCTCGCGGAATGTTTGCTCACGCAGACGCTCGGTATGCCGTGGGACGAGGTACACGAGGAAGCGTGCCGGCTCGAACACGCGATTTCCGCGCGCGTGGAAGAACGGCTCGTCGCGTTTCTCGGCGACCCAAAATCGTGTCCGCACGGTCATCCTATTCCGCCCGCGGATCTGAGCGACCCCGACCGCCCCGGCGTGCCGCTCGCGCAACTCGAACCCGGCGCGTCGACGACGGTGCACGGCGTTACCGAAGAACTCTCCGAACTCTTACGGTACCTCGGCGAGATCGGCATGCGTCCGGGCGCCGCGATCACATTGCTCGAAAAGGCGCCGCTCGGCGGTCCGCTGACGGTGCGCGTCGACGAGCGCACGCATGCGATCTCACTCGAACTCGCGCGGATGATCACCGTGCTTCCTCCCGCGACGACGGTTCCGAAGACCGAATTCGCAACCGCCTAGTGCTGCCCTCGCACCTCGCGTGCTCGCAAGATGCGACGCATCGCTTCGATCCCGCGCGCCTCGCAACGACCTGTCCGCACGACGGCGCGCCGTTGCTCGTGCGCTACGATCGGATCGCGATCGATTGCGCGGCGCTGCCCGCACGCGTGCGGTCGATGTGGCGCTATCGCGAAGCGCTACCGATCGCGGACGACGAAGCGCCGATATCGCTGCACGAAGGTCTCACGCCACTGATCCACGCCCGTCGCACGCAAGACGCGTTGCGCTGCGAGGCGACCTTGTATGTGAAAGATGAGTCGCGCAATCCGACGGCGTCGTTCAAATCGCGCGGCATGGCCGCGGCCGTAACCGTCGCCAAACGCAATGGTGCGCGCGCGCTCGTCGCGCCGAGCGCGGGTAACGCGGGCGGCGCGCTCGCGGCGTACGGCGCGCGCGCGGGCCTCCCCGTCACCGTCTTTCTGCCGCGCGATACGCCCGCGATCCTCATCGAGGAATGCCGCACGTTCGGCGCGCGCGTCGAACTCGTCGACGGGCTCATCGACGATGCCGGGCGGCTCGCGCAAGCGCACGCGCAGGAAACCGGCGACTTCAACGTCGCGACGCTGCGCGAGCCGTACCGAATCGAAGGCAAGAAGACGATGGCTTACGAGCTGGTGGAAGATCTCGGTCGCGTTCCGGCCGCAATCGTGTACCCGACGGGCGGCGGCACGGGCCTGGTCGGGATGTGGAAGGCGTTCGACGAACTCGAAGAAGCCGGTTGGATTGGACGCGAGCGTCCGATGATGGTGAGCGTGCAGGCCGAGCACTGCGCGCCGATCGTACGGGCCTTTACGAATGGCGACGATCGTGCGGAGCGTTGGGAAAACGCATCGACCGCCGCGTGGGGCTTGCGCGTACCCGCCGCGATCGGCGATCGCCTCATGCTGCGTGCGCTGCGCGCGTCGAACGGTACGGCGATCGCTGTCGACGAGGTGGCGATGGCGCGCGACATGGTGTCGCTGCGTGCGACCGAAGGTATCGACGCCTGCGAGGAAGGCGGCGCGGCCCTCGCGGCGTTGCGCGTTCTGCTCGCCCGCGGCGCGACGTTCGACGGTCCGATCGTCCTTTTCAACACCGGAAGTGCGCTCAAGTACGGACCGCGCGCGAGCGTGCTCGCGTGAGAATCACGGTCGTGCTCATCGCGATCAACGTGATCCCCTACGTGTGGGAAGTCGCCACCGGCATCAACTTCAACGACGCAGAAAGTCTGGTCAACCACGGCGCGCTCTACGGGCCGCGCGTGACGCAGCAGGGCGAGTGGTGGCGCATCGTCAGCGGCGGCTTCATGCACGGTGGGCTCGCGCACATCGCGCTCAACATGTTCGCCCTCTATCAGCTCGGTCGATTCGTGGAATCGTTGCTCGGCGCGCGCCGCTTCCTCATCGTCTACGCGATTTCACTCGTCGGCGGCGGGATTGCGGTCGTGCTGTTCGCACCGGGTCAACCGACGGTCGGCGCGAGCGGCGCGATCTTCGGACTCTTCGGCGCGCTCTTGGGCATCGGCGTGCGCATGGGCAGTCGCGGCCGATCGCTGATCTCGCAAGTCGTGCCGACGTTGCTGATCAACCTCGTCTTCACGTTCGCGATACCGTTCATCTCGAAAGCGGGCCATCTCGGCGGTCTTGCGAGCGGCTTCGCGGCGGGGCTCGCGCTCTATGCGATGCGTCCGCGCGAGCGCGTCCCGGTGGCGGTCGATGCGGCCACGGGCGAAGAAACGGAAGCGGAATATCTGCCGCCCGACGCCCGGCCACATCGGGAGCCGCACCGCACGTCGTGACGCCGATCGAATCGCTCGAAGACGTCTTCGCGCCGGGCGGCATCATCGCGCGCAACCTCGCGGGTTTCGAAGCGCGACCGGGACAGATCCAAATGTCCAAGCTCGTCGAGCGCGGCTTTCTCGAGAGCGCGCACACGATCGTCGAGGCGGGCACAGGCGTCGGCAAATCGCTCGCGTATCTCGTGCCGGCGTTGCGGAGCGAGAAGAAAATCGTCGTCTCGACCGCGACGATCGCGCTCCAAGAACAACTCGTGCGCAAAGACATTCCGCTCGTCACGCAGGCGCTCGGCATCAACGCGCGCGTCGTGCTGCTCAAGGGGCGCAACCACTACCTCTGTCGCGCGAAGATCGATAAAATGCGCGCCGAACGCCTCATCGCGGCGAGCGCGTCGATGGAAGCGATGTGGGACTGGGCCGATCGCACGTCGACGGGCGATCGCGCGGAACTTCCGTTCGCACCGCCGGGGCTCGAATGGGAATCCCTCGATTGCGATGCGGACGATTGCGTGGGCGAATTCTGCGAGCGCTTTCGCGATTGCTATTTCTTCGCGCAACGCGATGCGGCGAAGTACGCAGATCTCATCGTCGTCAACCACGCGCTCTTCTTTCTCGACCTCGCGATGGGCGGCACGCTTTTGCCGCCCTACGACTACGCGATCCTCGACGAAGCGCACCAGTGCGAACGCTGGGCGTCCGCGGCATTGACCGCGACGCTCTCGGGCGCGAGCGTCGCGCGTTTGATGCGCCGCGTGCACCGCACGTACGCGCTCCCGGCCGCCTACGACGCGGAGATCGACGCGGGGATGCGCGGCCTCACGCAAACGCTCGCGCAGGTTCCCGGCGATCGTTACCCGCTCGCGGCGAGCGAGGCTGCGTACGACTCGCTCGCGATCGTCCAGCAGGCGTTCTATCGTCTCGAAAATTGGATTCTCGGCAATTGGCAAGCCGCACTCAAACGCCCGTCGGAGAACGTCGCCGAGGCAGAGCGGCGGCGCGATCTCGTCATGCGCGGCGTGCAGGCGCACATCGCCACGATCGATCGGACGGCGCTCCCGCCCGACGAATCGATCTCGTGGGTCGAACGCTCCGACGCACGCGATCGCTACGAAGTCAATTGCGCGCCGTTCGACGTTGCGGACTATTTGCGAACGGCGCTCTTCGCGCGCACGCAGAGCGTCGTGCTCACGAGCGCGACGATCGCCACGGGAACGTCGTTTCGTTTCTTGCGCGATGCGCTCGGCATCGACGACGCGCAAGAATACGTCGCGCCGTCGCCGTTCGATTATCGCGCGCAAGCGCGTCTGCTCGTCGCGCCGCCGGATTGCAATCCGAAAGATCCGCGTTTCGCGCGTCGCGTCGCGCCGCTGGTCGGCGAGGTGCTCGACGTCACGCGCGGGCGCGCGTTCGTCTTGTTCACGTCGTATGCGCGGTTGCACGAAGTGTACGCGCTCGTCCGCGAGCGCGTACACTTCCCGATCAAAGTGCAGGGCGAACTGCCGCGCGCACACCTCCTCACGTGGTTCCGCGATACGCGCAACGCCGTACTGTTCGCGACGGGGACGTTTTGGGAAGGCATCGACGTCGTCGGCGACGCGCTCTCGTGCGTCATCATTGATCGTCTGCCGTTCCCGTCACCCGCGGACCCGCTCGTGGCCGCGAAGCTCGCGAGCATCGAAGCCAGCGGCCGCTCGAGCTTCGATGAGTACATGATCCCCTCGGCCATCGTGCGACTCAAGCAGGGCTTCGGTCGACTCATCCGTTCGAAAAACGATCGGGGCCTGGTCGTGCTGCTCGACGGTCGCGCGGCCTCGATGCGTTATGGGGCGCAGATCGTCGCGGCGCTGCCGCCGGCGCGGCGCATCGACGATCTGACCGAGCTGCGAACGTTCTTTACGCAACCAGAACCAAAGTGATGAGCGACACCGCGACTTAGTTGCCGAAATTGCCGTTCACTACGATACAGTGGAAACATCGCGCGTCGTCGATCTCTTCCCTCGGACCGAGCTGCCCTCGGCTTCGGTCCCCGTGACGTGCTGCGCGTGCGGCGAGCGATTCGTGGCCGCTCCGGAGGCCACGAGCCTGCAACCGCGCGGCAACTACGCGATCGTCGCGGAGTGGCGCATCTGCACGTGCGGCGCGTTCGTGCGCTCGGATCGGGTCACACGCATGGACGCGACCCTCATCCGCGCTTAATCGTCGGCCCCCGCCGCCGTTTGCGCGCGCGCTTGCAAGTCGAGCACGACGCCGGAGTCGGCGAGCGTCGTCGTATCGCCGAGCTCGCGCCCTTCCGCGATGTCGCGTAAGAGGCGCCGCATGATCTTACCGCTGCGCGTCTTCGGCAGCTCTTGCGTGAACGTAAGCGACTTCGGTGTCGTGAACTTCCCGAGTTTGCTTGCGACGTGGTTTCGTAGCTCGGCGTTGAGAGCGGTCGACGCCTCGAAGCCCTGACGGATCGAGACGAAACACACGATCGCTTGACCCGTGAGGTCGTCCGTCTTGCCGACCACGGCCGCTTCGGCGACGGCGGGATGATCGACGAGCGCGCTCTCGACCTCGGCCGTCGAGATACGATGCCCGCTCACGTTCATCACGTCGTCGATGCGGCCCATGAACCAGAAGTCGCCGTCCTGGTCGCGATGGCACCCGTCGCCGGCGAGGTACAGGTGCTCGAACTTCGACCAATACGTGTCCCGGAAACGCTGCGGATCGCCGTAGACGCCACGCGTCATCGATGGCCACGGTTCGCGGATCACGATATAGCCGCCACCTGCGGGAACGGAGTTGCCGTGCTCGTCGACGACGTCGGCGACGATGCCGGGAAAGGCGCGTGTCGCGCTGCCGGGCTTGAGCGTCGTGAGCCCCGGCAGCGGCGCGATCATGATCGCGCCCGTCTCGGTCTGCCACCACGTATCGACGACCGGACATCTGCCGCCGCCGATCACGTCGTGATACCACATCCACGCTTCGGGATTGATCGGCTCGCCGACCGAGCCCAGAAGCCGCAGCGACGAGAGATCGTGCTTGTCCGCATGTTCGCGGCCCCACTTCATGAACGCCCGAATCGCGGTCGGCGCGGTGTAGAGAATCGTCGCCTTGTAGCGCTCGACGATCTCCCAGAACCGGTCCTGCGCGGGGAAATCCGGCGTGCCTTCGTAGAGAATGCCCGTCGCGCCGAGGGCGAGCGGACCGTAGACGATGTACGAGTGGCCCGTCACCCACCCGATATCGGCCGTGCACCAAAAAATATCGTCGTCTTTGAGATCGAACACGAGGCTCGTCGTCGCGGTGACGCCCGTAAGATAACCCGCGGTCGAGTGCATGATGCCCTTGGGTTTTGCCGTCGTGCCGCTCGTGTAGAGCAAGAAGAGCAGATCTTCGGAATCCATCGGCTCGGGGGCGCACGTCTCGGGCTGATCGCGTACGAGGTCGTCCCACCAGATGTCGCGGCCGTCGCGCATCGCGATGGGATCGCCGATGCGTTTCGAAACGATACAGTGCTTGATCGATGGCGACGATTCGAGGGCCGTATCGACCGTCGCTTTGAGTGGGACTTTCTTGCCGCGACGCCAGCCTTCGTCGGTCGTAATGATGGCGACGCATTCCGCGTCCTTCACGCGGTCGACGATCGAATCGGCCGAGAAGCCGCCGAAGACGACGCTGTGCGCCGCGCCGATGCGGGCGCACGCGAGCAGCGCGACCGGCAGCTCGGGAACCATCGGCATGTAGATCGCAATGCGATCGCCTTTCTTGACGCCGAGCGACCGCAGCCCGTTCGCGAGCTTGCACACGTCGGTCAGCAAAGCATCGTAGGTGATCGCGCGACGATCGCCGGGTTCGCCTTCGAAATAGAAAGCGATCCGGCCGCCGCGACCGGCCGCGACGTGTCGATCGAGGCACTGCACCGATGCGTTGAGCGTCCCGCCGACGAACCACTTGGCGAAGGGTTCGTTCCACTCGAGCACCGTGTCGTAGGGCGTATCCCACGCGAGCTTATCGGCCCACGATTTCCAAAAGCCGAGTCGGTCTGCGGCCGCCGTCTCGTAGATGCCCGACGTCGCATTCGCTCGGGCGGCAAACGCGGGATCGGGTTCGAAACGGCGATTCTCTTTGAAAAGGGCTTCGATCGTGTCCGCGTTCACATCGTTCGTCATGCGCGCCGCTTGTCGCGCGCAGCGTGACGCCCCTTCTCGCGCGAGCACCGCGGCAATCAAGACGTGCTCACTTGACCCCGAACCGCGGTTCGAGTAAGCTGGGCGTTAATGCTGGCACTCCTGCCTCGTGACTGCTAAGGATTCGTACGTGCCGGACCCGACGCCGATCCGCCCGGAACTCGACAAGCGTAAGGCCTTCATTCTGGCGACCGTCGTGTACGAATACGTTGCGACGGCGGAGCCCGTGGGCTCGAACACGCTCACGCAGAAGTACAACCTCGGCGTGAGTTCGGCGACGATCCGCAACGAGATGGCGGAGCTCGAAGCGGGCGGCTATCTCGTGCAACCGCATACGTCCGCCGGTCGCATCCCCTCGGACGCGGGCTACCGTACCTACGTCGATCAGCTCATGCGTCCGGAGCCGTTGCAGAACGACGAGCAGCGTCGCATCCAAGATGAATTCCGCGCGGCCAGCCGCGAGCTCGACGACGTGATCGAGCACACGACGCGGCTCTTGGGTCAGCTCTCGCGCAACGTCGCCTTCGTCGTCGCGCCCATGCGCGATACGCAGACGTTCCGTCACGTCCAACTGATCTGGCTCTCCGACCGAACGGGCCTCGCGATCGTCGTCACGTCGCTCGGCGTCGCGGCGCAACACCCCTTCGATCACGCCGGACTCGACGCGGACGACCTCACCCGACTTTCCAATCGGCTCAACGCGGCCTTGAGCGGGCGTCCGTTGCGCGCGATCGAGCCGCGGGAGACGGCGCGCATCGTGCGCGACGCGCAGCTTCCGGACGAAATCGGCACCATCATCGCGCGCGCGTTTACGGACGCGATGCGCGCCGACGCACCGCCCGCCGTCGCTTCGAGCGGCGCGCAACATTTGCTCGACCAACCCGAATTTCAAGACTTACGAAAACTGCGCTCGATCCTGCGCATCATCGAGGAGCAAAAAGTACTCTACGATCTCGTTGCGGATTCGATGAGCGCCGCCGGTCCCACGATCAAGATCGGGCACGAACTGGGTTCCGACGAGATGACCGAATGCAGCATCGTAACGGTCCCGTATCGATACGGCGACGAAACCGTCGGCGTACTCGCAATTCTCGGGCCGCGACGCATGCCGTACGCGCGGCTGCTCGCGCTCGCGACGGGCACCGCGAGTGGCCTCAACCGTCATCTCTCCAACACCGACAACCGTTCGAGGTAGCGTGCCCACCGACTATTACACCGTCCTCGGCGTCGAACGCGACGCGTCGGAAACGGATATCAAGCGCGCGTACCGCGGCCTCGCTCGCAAATTCCATCCGGACGTCGCCGCCGACAAAGCGACCGCCGAGACGAAATTCAAAGAGATCAATGAAGCCTACGAAGTGCTGGGCGACACGCAGAAGCGTGCGCAGTACGATCGCTTCGGTACCGCCGGAAACGGCGCGGGCGGCGGTGCCGGCGGCTTCGGAGGATACGGCGCGCAGACCGAAGGCTTCGGCGATATCTTCGACATGTTCTTCGGCGCGCGTCAGGGCGGTGGCCAGCAACGTCCCGCGGGGCCGCAGCGCGGCGCGGATCTGCGCTACGATCTGCAGATCACGCTCGAAGATGCGTTTCGCGGTGCGGAGCGCGAGCTGTCGTTCAATCACCTCGGACAGTGCGAGACGTGTACGGGGACGGGCGCGAAACCGGGCACGCTCGTCATGCGTTGCGATCGCTGCGGCGGTTCGGGCGCGATGCGCGCGACGCGTCAGACGCCGCTCGGGCAATTCGTCACGCAGACGACGTGTTCGAAGTGTAACGGCGAAGGTACGATCGTACCGACGCCGTGCGATACGTGCCGGGGTCGCGGACGCGTGGAACGCAACCGCACGCTGACGGTGAAAATTCCCGCGGGCGTCGACGACGGGAGCCGCATTCGCGTGACGGGCTCGGGCGAAGGCGGTTCGCGCGGCGGACCACCGGGTGACCTCTACGTGTACTTGAGTATCGCGCCGCACCGTCGCTTCCGTCGCGACGGTAGCGACCTCTTCGTCGACGTGCCGATCTCGTTTACGCAGGCCGCACTGGGCGCGACGCTCGAGATCGACTCGCTCGACGGCGACCTGCCGCTGCAGATCGCGGCGGGGACGCAGAGCGCCGCCACGTATCGCATTCGTGGGAAGGGCATGCCCACCGTTCGCGCGAGCGCGCGGGGCGATCTGCTCGCGACCGTGCACGTCGTGGTGCCCGCAAAACTCTCGCGCCGCGAGCGCGAATTGCTCGAAGAATATCAGTCGATCGCGGGCGATGCCGGCGTCGACCGCTCGTTCTTCGATCGCGTCAAGGACGCGTTCCGGCCCGATTAGCGCGCCGCGCTTCTTCGTTCCGGGCGTGCACACCGCGGGCGACCGCGTGCGCCTGCCCGGCGACGACGCGCGCAAGCTGCTCGTCGTGTTGCGCGCCCGCGACGGCGACGCCGTCGAACTGATCGATAGCGGCGGTCGCGTGTTCGCGACGACGCTCGTCGTCGACGGCACGTTCGCGACGCTGACACTCGAACGCGAGCTAGCTGCGCCCGCAATACCGCGCGTGCACATCACCCTCGCGCAAGGTATCCCCAAGGGCGCGAAGATGGACTTCGTGATCGAAAAAGCGACCGAACTCGGCATCGCACGCATCGTGCCGTTCGTCTCGTCGCGCGTCGTCGGCGACGGCGAGCGCGCGGGAAAGCTCGAGCGGTGGCGGCGCCTTGCGAAATCGGCCGCGCAGCAGTGCGGCCGACGCGACGTCCCCGAGATCGCGGCACCGGTCGATTTTGCGGCACTGCCCGGTGAATTCGCGAACGTCGATGTCGCGCTCGTGCCGTGGGAACTCGCGGGGCCAGCACCGCTGCGCGAAACGCTGCCTGCGCTGCTCGCAAACGCGACGCGCGTCCTGGTTGCGATCGGTCCCGAGGGCGGGTTTTCCGGCGATGAAGCGGCGCGCGTCGAAGCGGCCGGTGCGCGGCTGATGTCGCTCGGCCGGCGCATCTTGCGCACGGAGACCGCGGGGCTCGTCGCGTGCGCCGCGGTGCTTTATGCGAGCGGCGAATTGTAAGCCACCATCCTACCGGATGGGCGAGCATGAGAGCGGCGCGCGCGAGGCGTATAACAGGCGGTTATGACTTTGGTCCGGTCGCTGCGTACGTGAAGTTCACGATCGTCATCCCCACCTACAACGAGGCGGGCGGGATCGAGCGACTCATCACCACCCTCGGCGATCTCTTCGCCGCCCGCGGCCTCGACGGCGAACTCGTCGTCGTCGACGACAATAGTCCCGACGGAACGGGTGCGATCGTCGACCGCCTTGCGACAACGTATCCCGTTCGCTGCTTGCATCGGCCGGGCAAACTCGGACTTTCCAGCGGCGTGATCGACGGCTGGAATTTCGCGCGGCCCGAGTCGGTCGCCCTCGGGTGCATGGACGCCGACTTCAGCCACGATCCGACGGTGTTGCCGAACCTCGTGGCCGCCGTGGCGTCGGGAAAATATGGCCTCGCCGTCGGTAGCCGTTACGTCAAGGGCGGCGGCATCACCAACTGGCCCCTCAAGCGCAAGATCACTTCGATCGTCGCGTGCGCGATGGCGTGGCCGCTGACGCCGATTCGCGATATCACGAGCGGCTTTTTCGTCGTCCGGCGCGACGCGCTCGATGGCGTCTCGCTCGATCCGATCGGCTTCAAGATCGGGCTGGAAGTCGCGGCCAAAGCGAAGTACGGCAAGTTCGTCGAGTTGCCGTACGTCTTCACCGATCGCATCGTCGGCGAATCGAAACTCAACGGCAAAGAAATTACGAACTATCTCAAGCAGTTGCGGCGCCTCTACGCGCACCGCTTCATGCCGGGCGGCGAACGCGCGACCTCCGTGCCGAGCTTGCGGCCACACCTTGCCGATGCACCGCGCGCGAGCGACGGAAAGATCGCCTGATGGCGATTCCCGAATGGTTACGGCGCCTGCGCGAACCCGGTGTCGCGACCGACGATGCGGCGCTGTGGGCGAAGTGTCCGTCCTGCGGCGAGATGCTCTATCGTAAAGATTTAGAAGCGAACCTTTCGGTCTGCAGCAAGTGCACGTTCCACTTCCGCATGCACGCCTACGATCGAATCAACATGCTCGTCGACGGCGATTTCGTGGAAATTGGTACCGATCTCTTACCGGGCGATCCGCTGGGCTGGACCGACAAGCGGCCCTATCCCGCGAAGCTCGAGGCCGACCGCAAGAAATCCAATCTCAGCGAAGCCGTCGTCACGGGCTTCGCAACGCTCGACGGCTTTCCGGTCGCCCTCGGGGTCATGGATTTCAATTTCCGCGGCGGCACGATGGGCACCGTCGTCGGCGATCGCATCGCGAACCTCCTCGAAGAGGCGCGTCGTCGGCGCATTCCCTGCATCATCTTCACCGCCAGCGGCGGCGCACGAATGGAAGAAGGCATGCTCGCGCTCATGCAGATGGCCAAGACGACGCTCGCCGTGGAGCGCTTCATGTCCGACGGCAACCTCTATCTCTCCGTGCTCACCGATCCGACCACCGGTGGCGTCTCGGCGTCCTTCGCGTTCCAGAGCGATATCATCGTCGCCGAGGCGCACGCGTCGATCGGTTTTGCGGGCCGGCGCGTGATCGAACAAACGCTGCGACAGAAATTACCCGATAATTTCCAAACGGCAGAGTTCTTGCTCGAAAAAGGCGCGATCGACATGGTCGTTTCGCGTCACGAACTACGTGAGACCCTCGTTCGCCTTCTCGATTATGCCGTGGATCGCAAGCGGATCGTGCCCGCGCTCAAAGCCGTCCCGGAATTTGCGATCTAGATGAACGTCATCGTCGAGCGCGAGAAGCCGCTGACCGAACTCGAGACGCGTATCGAGACGTTGCGCGCGCGCGGGATGGGCGCGTCGTCGGATGTCGCCGTCCTCGAAGAAAAATATCGCGAGTTGCTGAGCGATCTCTTCGGCAAGCTCACGCCGTGGGAGTGCGTCAACATGGCGCGCCATCCCAAGCGTCCGACGGCGATCGATTATCTCGCGCAGTTCGATCGCATCGACGAGTTGCACGGCGATCGCCACTTCCGCGACGATCCCGCGCTCATCGGCGGGTTCGCAAAACTTCGCGGCCGCAGCGTGCTCTTTCTCGCGCAGCAGAAGGGTCGCGATACGAAAGAGAACATCCGGCGTAATTTCGGCATGGTCTCCCCCGAAGGGTACCGCAAGGCCAAGCGTCTGATGGAACTCGCATCGCGCTTCGGTCTCCCGATCGTCACGCTCGTCGATACCTCGGGTGCCGATCCCGGCATCGCCTCCGAAGAGCACGCGCAATCCGAAGCGATCGCCGCGTGCCTCGGCGCGCTTGCGAAAGTCGACGTCCCCGTCGTCGCCACGATCATCGGCGAAGGCGGTTCCGGCGGAGCGCTCGCGATCGCGCTTGCCGATACCGTCATCATGGCCGAAAACGCCGTCTACTCCGTGGCCTCGCCGGAAGGGTGCGCCGCAATCCTGTGGGGCGATGCCGCGCGCGCGCCGGAAGCCGCCGAACGACTGAAGCTCACGAGCGCCGACCTCGTCCGCTTCGGGATCGTCGACCGGATCGTGCCCGAACCGCTGGGCGGCGCGCACCGCGAAGCGCAAGCCTTCGTCACCGATATGCTCGACGCGATCGACGCCGAAGTCCGCGCGCTCGAACATCGCTCGTCTCCGGAACTGCGCGAAGCGCGCTACCGCAAGTTCCGGCGCATCGGCGCGTGGGAAGCACGCGCGCCCGTCCCCGCGGTGGCCGCGCTGCCGTGAAGAAGCTGCCCGGTCGCAACCGCTCCATCGCCATCGTGCGGCTCGCCGGGCGCATCGCCCTCGCGCTCGTCGCCGTGGCCGTGCTCGGCGTGATCGGGATGCAATTCGAGGGCATCGTCGCAAAAAACGTCGCGATCGCGCGCGAGGTTTCCGCCGCCCGCGCGGACGTCGACGCGCTCCGCGCGCGCGAAGCACGGCAGCGTGCGACGATCGTGCGACTCGGCACCGCACGCGGCGCGGTCCCCGAGATCCATCAGAAACTGCAGCTGGTCGGCCCGCACGAAGAGATCATCTATCTGCGTGGAGCCGGCGTCCCCGCGCCGCCCACCGATTCGTACGGCACCGAACCATAATGCGCGTGCGCGGGACGGTCATCAACATCCACCATCACGGCGGCACGGTCCGCTTGGAGGATGGAACGCTCGCCGCGATCACGGAAACCGAACTGCTCGCCCACCGTCCACGCTACGTCTCCGCTCACGCAAAGCGCGAGGCGCTGGAGTTGCTCCTAGATTGGAACGGCCGCCATGCGACGGTCACGCTCGAGCCGCCGCCGCCCGTAAACGACGCGGGTCACGACGCGGCGTTCGAGGACACCGTCTTCGAAGCGCGGATCGGCGCGTACCTCAAATCGACGCAGGAGTGGGCGCCGCCCGACCAGGCGCCGCCAGCCGAGCGCCACTTCATTCGGAAGAAACGTCGCGCCCGACTTTTCGAGGCGCGCCCCGACACCGCGTAGAACGAACGTCGCGTGAAGACCTCGCCCGAGGCCCGCGTCGATCCCGTTAACGTTCCCGGATGCTTCATCCGCATTCAAGGCACGTACAATTCATTGCGCACGGCCGAACAGCGCGTCGCCGATTTCATCCTCAAGCACGCCGAAGAGTTGATCTACTTGACGGTCACGGAACTCGCCGAGCGGACGCAGACGAGCGAATCGACGGTCGTGCGTCTCTGCCAGAAGATCGGTTACAAGGGCTATCAAGAGTTCAAGATCATGCTCGCGCGCGATCTCGTCGGACCGACGGAGACCGTGTACGAGGAGATCGATAAGACCGATTCGCTCAGCGCACTCAAGAACAAAATTTTCCAGGCGAACGCGCAAGCGCTCAAAGATACGATCGAAGTGCTCGCCGATAACGAGCTCGTGCGCGCCGTCGAGGCGCTCGCACGGGCGCGCCGCGTGGAAGTGTACGGCATCGGCGGAAGCGCGCCGCTCGCGCTCGATGCCTACCACAAGTTCATGAAGCTCGGCCTCTGCTCCGTGTGGCTTTCGGATAGCGACTTGATGGCGATGTCGTCGTCGCTGCTGGAAGCAGGCGACGTCGTGCTCGGAATCTCGCATACCGGCGCTTCGCGCGACGTGTGCGACGCGATGGAGAACGCACAGAACGCGGGGGCGACGACGATCTGCATCACGCATCGTGCCACGTCGCCGATCACGAAAGTCGCCAACATCAAACTCTTCACCGCCGCGAAAGAAACGGCGTTCGGGTCCGACGCGACCTCGAGCCGCATCGCGCAACTCACGATCATCGACACGCTCTTCGCGGGCATCGCGAATCAAAATTACGATCACTTCCTCGAGCGCATCCAGCGCACGCGCGAAGCGTCGGCAGGGAAGCGGTACTAACGCCCCGCGTTCGCGCGGTTTTGTCGTTCGGATCGAATACGGTTCGACTTCTCATCGTACGCGATGGGCCGGGCGGCGGCGTCGAGCAAATCGAACATCGGCAAACGGGTACGCGTCTCGGCGAAGAGTTGCGCGACGGCGGGACGCTCGCGCCCGAGGCCGTGCGACGCACGCTCGATGCGGCTGCCGAGTTCGCGCACGCGGCGCACGAATATGGAGCCGAACTCGTATGCATCGCCACGAGCGCCGTGCGTCGCACGTCCGACCGCGCGGCGTTCGCGCGGCGAGTGCTCGACGTGACGGGTGCGCCGTTGCGCGTTCTTACGGGTGAGGAAGAAGCGGCGGCGAGCTATCGCGGTGCGACCGACGGTGCGCCGCATGAGGGCCGCCGCATCGGCGTGCTCGATATCGGCGGCGGTAGCACGGAGATCGCGATCGGCTGCGACGGCACGCTGCTCGAGACGGGCTCGCTCGAAATCGGATCGGTGCGCGTCGCCGAACGATTTCCCGCGCTCTTGGGCGGTGCGCCGGGCGCGCCCGCTCGCAACGCCGCTCGCGGGGCACGCGCGTACGTCGCCGAGATGCTCGCGTCGCTTGGAACGCTCGAGCCGGTCGAGACGCTCGTCTGCGTTGCGGGGACGCCGCTGACGATCGGCGCCCTCAACGCCGCGTCGCACGTCGATGAAGTGTCAGGCTCGACGCTCGAGCGCGCGGAACTCGACGGCACGATCGCTCGACTCCTCGATCTCGATCTCGACGAACGGCGCGTGCTCGCGGGTATGCTCGCGCAGCGCGCCGACATCATCGTCGGTGGCGCGCTCGTGCTCTCGGAAGCGATGCGGATCCTCGGCGTCGCGTCGGGGCGCCTCGAGGCGAACGATTTGCTCCTGGGCGTTCTACTCGCGGCTTCTTCGCCGTGACCCGCAACGGACGCGTCGATCGACGCGCGCAGGGCGCGCTTTCCCGATGCCGCGAATAACGGCACGCACCTCGGGGACGATGGTGGAATCGGTAGACACAGCAGACTTAAAATTTGCCGCTCGCAAGAGCGTCCGGGTTCGACTCCCGGTCGTCCCACACTGTGCGCGGCGTCACGCTCGCGCGCGTCGGATGTGCGGGCGCGTGTAGCGTCGCTCGCACCGCTACGCGGTATCCTATTGTCCGCACGGCCAACGACCGACAGAGACGTAGAGCCGATCCAATGCATTTGGAACGGCCGCGTTCGTCGATGTGGGGAGAGCGGTGGCTTCGAAGGATCGTTCCGATCGGCGCGATGCGCGCGCGGGAGAGCGCGGGCAGATCCTTCCCTTGCTCGCATTCGGCGTGTTCGCACTGCTGAGCATGATCGCGCTCGTCGTCGACATCGGCTACTCGCGTTATCAGCAACGCCTCGAGCAGGCCGCCTCGGATAGCGCTGCCGTCGCTGGCGCGGTTCGCCTCTACTACGGCTCGGCGGCAGCAGCGCCGGCACCCACCGGTGTGATTGCCGCGGCGAAGTCTGCCGCCTCTGAAAACGGGTTCGCCGACGACAACGGCGCGGGCAAACTCGTCGTCTCCGTCTACAGCCCGCCGCGCGTCAACCAGGGCCCGGCCGCGAACGCGACGCCATATCCGGCCAATAGCGCCGTCGAAGTGACGATCAACAAGCTGCAGCCGACGTTCTTCGCAACCGTCTTCGGCGGGATGCAGCCGACCGTTGGCGTGCGTTCGGTTGCGGTGCAGCAAATCGATACCAGCGGGTGTCTCTACCAGCTAAAACTTGCCGGCAATGGCGGCGAGTTGCGGTTTACGGGGAACAAACCCGTCCACGTCATAAATTGCGGCGTCGTCGTCAACGGCCAGATCAACGCCCAGGAGTTCGATCCATCGACGACGTCGGTCGATTACTACTATCCCAATACGCCGATCACAAACTTCGATCCATCCAAGCTGCATTCGATGCCGCAACCGGTCGCGGATCCGTGTTTCAAGATTCCGGGTTGCGCGTATTTGCAGAATCAGCCCTTCCCCGGTAGCTCACAGGCGGTCGACGTGAGCGGGTCACAGTCGTATTCGGTACCGAACGGCCAGTCGTACGGCGTGATCAAAAATTGCTGCTCTGGCTCGACCTTGCTGAATCCGGGCCTCTACTATATTTACGGTGGCGTAAGCGGCACCATCCTCGGCGACGGCGTCACCATCGTCAACGTCGATGGCGGGTTTACGGCGAGCGGTTTGGGCTCGGCTCATCCGTATTTCAGCGCACCGACCTCGGGCCCGACGAAGGGCGTCGCGTTCTATCAACCGCCGAGTAACACCAACGGGATCACGCTCAACGGCGGCGGCAACGGCACGACCATCTGGGACGGGCTTTTTTACGCGCCCACCGCAGACTTCGTGGCAAACGGCGGTTCCGTGACGTTTGCCTTCACGATCACCGGGTCGATCACCGACCACGGTGGCGGTAGTGGCAACGGCATCACCGTCGATCCCACCCTCGGCGGTCTCGTTCCGCTCGACGTCAATCAATATCCGACGCATGTGGTGCTCACCGAATGAGGCATTCGATGCTGGATTGGCTTCGCGCGCTGGCCGCGCGTTTTCGTCGTGCAAACGACGGCGCCGCAATCGTCGAACTTGCGATCATGGCCCCGCTGCTGCTCGTGTTCTCGCTCGGAACGATCGAGATCGGTCGCTATCTCTACGAAGCGATTGAAGTCGGCAACGCGACGCGTGCAGGCGTCCAGTACGGCGGCCTCGGTCTCGCCTACGCGGGCACGAACTCAGAAGTCATTTCGGCGGTCCAGGCGGATGCAGGGCAGATCAATATCGCCTCGGGTAACATCATGCCGTCGACGTACTGCACGTGCAACAGCGACCACAGTACGCACCTTTCGGATTGCAGCCCGCAGGGCACGTCGTGTAAGCCCCCCGACTACCTCGTCAACTTCATCAGCGTCACTGTCGATCAGCCGTTCGATTCGCTGTTCAACTATCCGGGTCTGCCGGCAACGATCGAGATCAAACGCACGATGACGCAACAGATATCGCCGTGAGGATCGAACGCGGCCAGGCGATCGTCGAGTTCGCGCTTGCGGCGACGCTCGTGATTGCGCTGTTCTTCGGCATCGTCGAATTCGGGCGCGCGCTGTATGCGTACGATCAGGTCGGGCACGCGGCGCGTTATGGCACGCGGTACGCGATCGTCAATACGCCGGCGCCGCCGAACGACTGCTCGACATCGTATTCGAGCGGCGGCACGTGCCAACAGGCAATTTACAACTACGTCCTCAGCGAAGGTAATCTTGACCCCTCGAATCTGTCGGCGACGATCCTGTTCGGCCCGACGACCTCGACGTGCACGACGACGCCCACGACGAGCAACGGCTGCTGGGTCCGGATCGACCTGTCTGAAACCTTCCAATTTCTCTTCTTGCCGATCAACGCGATCACGCTGCACAGTTCGTCCCAGGTCTACCTCTCCGCGCAAGCTCCGACGCCTGGGTATACGGCTCCGCCGCCACCGTCGCCGACACCTAACCCGTCGTCCAGCCCCGGCGGCGGCGGAAGCCCATCACCTTCGCCCTCCGCCGCGCCCTCAGCAGTTCCGAGCATTAGTCATTGCAACAAAGGCGGCAGGCACTGCTCGTAGACGCGGGCGTGCAGAAGGGTTGGCATGCAGCCGATAAGTACAAAGTGATGCGCTTCGCGAGACAAGAGTCGTCGCGCCGCCGCGAAAGCGAGCGCGGCCAGATGATCCCGCTGCTGGCCCTCGGGCTCGTCACGCTCATGGCCGTCGCGGCACTGGGCGTCGATATCGGGTACTGGCGTTCGCAGCAACGGACGGAGCAATCCGCTGCCGATGCGGCGGCGATCGCGGGCGCGATCCGCGCCTACTATCCGACGACCGCGGGCACGCCGGCGCCCGTCGAAGTAAAGGCGGCTGCGATCGCGGCCGCGAGCAGCAACGGAATCGTCGACGACGGCGGCGTCGGCAACATCACGGTGACGGTCAACGATCCGCCGACCAACAACACGCCGCCGAATGCGCAGGCCACGCCGTACGGCGCAGGCGCGGTCGAAGTGATCGTCGCGAAGAACCAGCCGACGTTCTTTTCCGCCGTCTTCGGCCGCACGTCGCAGGTCGTCACGACGCGTGCCGTTGCCGCGCGCGCCCCCGATAACGGCATCCAGTGTCTCACGCAGGTCGATGCCTCGAGCGGTCTTGTTTTCAACGCGGGCAACATCGACGCCGTCAACTGTTCCGTCGCCACCAACGGAAGCGTCAGCGTCGGTCGCGGCATCGACGCGAACGCGGTGACTTACTACGGCAGTCCGCCGCAA
>JAABUX010004217.1_pt1 | contig 18412 bp, 7 predicted proteins | sample 5561851 | NCBI WGS metagenome assembly JAABUX01 (sample SAMN10711883, study PRJNA513361) | rock metagenome | isolation source: Antarctica rocks | place: Antarctica: Victoria Land, Richard Nunatak red sandstone | collected 2016-01-03 | reverse complement strand
TGTGATTGGTGAGCGCGCCGTTCACGGTGACCACGGAGCCAGTGGTGACGGGGCCGGATGGGCTTGTCGTCACCGACAGGACGAGTTGGAGCGGTTTGGGGGCGACCCGCTGGCTCACCGCCGCCGATGTGCTCGCGCTGTCGTTCGTGTCGCCGCCGTAGACGGCCGTGACGCTATGCGCGCCCACGCTCAACGTCGTCGTGGTGAACGTCACGACGCCGGTGCTGTTGAGCGTGCCCGTGCCCAACGTGGCGCTGCCGTCCAGGAAGGTGAGCTGGCCCGCCGGCGCCGCCACGCCTGGGGCGGCCACCGCGACGGTGGCCGTGAAGGTAACGGCCTGCCCGATCGTGGACGGGTTGGGCGCACTGGTCAGCGCGGTCGTGGTACTATCCCGGTTGACCTGCTGGCTCAGGAGCGGCGCCACGCTGCCCAGGTCGTTGGCGTCGCCGCTGTAGGTCGCCGTGATGGGGTGCGCCCCGACGCCCAGGCCGCTCGTGGTGAATGCGGCCTGGCCCCCGGTTAGGGCGCCGGCGCCCAGCATGGCTCCGCCGTCGTAGAAGGTGACCGTGCCCCCAGGGGCGGCCGCCCCCGCTCCCGCCGTCGTCACCGTCGCCGTGACCGTGACGCTTTGGCCGACGACGGACCCGAGGGGCGCGGAGGATAGCAGGGGCAGCGCGCTCACGTCCACCGCCACCGGGTGATAGCCGCCATGGACCCGTGGCTGTAGGCTGTTAGCGAAAACTAGAACTGCGCACTTTCTCCCCTTTTTTCAAGCCCTCAACTTCGCCATCTAAGTTATCGATAGGGATGCTGCGATCCCAAACATCTTGATACATCGCCTTATATATTTGGAACAAGTTTCCTCGGCCATCATCAACCCTCCATGCGGGTAGATTGGCGCTACTCTGATAGGGAAGATAGGGAATTATCCATGCATACGAATCATCAAAAATGAACATGCTGCACTGTGGAACACACTTATACTTTCTGATCTCTATTCTTTTTGTTAAAGAGGACATCTTTTGTCCATTTTCCGTTTGTTTATCGCACTTGCTGTCGAGATCCTTTTGGATATCCCTGATCTTTGACAGAGTGAGCCGGATCTCATGCACCTCGCTGATAACTCCGTTGCCGTGTAACACATCTTCGTCTTCCCAGAATGACTGCTGTCCGTCTGCTATCAGAATTCTCACATGCCCTTTTCCCTCTGCTAGCATGCGGTGGATGACTGGAGCCTGATTATAGGCAAAGCTACGTCCTGTGTTGAAGATCATCCATATCTGACTACATCGATCGGCGCCCTCGAACATTGACGCCGAACTAGCTATGGGGAAGACTCGTGTCACGCCGGTTCGATATATATCCTTCATAAACTCCATTTCTTCCACGACCTCCGTGGATGTCTTTTGGACTGCCTCTAAGACTCCCTTAGATGTTTTCGTGATACGAGTGGAGAGAATGGTTGGCAGGTCGATGTGCATGGATATTTCGATAAGCGCATAGGCCGCAGCTACTGAAAGAGCTATTCCATATTCGCCAAGAATCCTCTTCCAATCGGCTATCTGGAAACCCTCGACGATAGCTACAACACCTAGCACGAAGACTAGGAGTACTATTCCCAGGTGTAAGCGATCTATGCGCTTCTCCTCGTCCATTGCTCACTCCTCCTAAGCGCCAATATGCCTAATACGACGAAAATGGACGGCTCAACGTCTTTCCTATCTCGCGGAATGGCATTCTTGTGCCTTTCACACTCTTGCTCTTTCACCCCGCCTTATCCGTCTGTTTGTCGGCCGCCGCCGTCTTCTGGGTCAGCCATAATGTGCGCCACTGGCCGATCTCGGCTATGGCCAACGCCTCCATATTAGTGACGAAGTGGTCAAGCGCCTGCGCATCATCGACGCCCACGCCGTATTCCTTGGTTGTCCTGGTCTCGAACTTCACCTGCTCGCTTTTGAGGGCCTCACGGACGCACGCGAACCGCGTATGATCCTCGCGCCAATGGAAGATGCCATTGACACCCGCGGCTACGGCAGCCAACACGGCGGGAACGGCTTGGATTGGCTTCGGGACGGTCGCCCACAGCAGGAGAATGGGCGTAAGTCCACCCAAGACCACCGTGGCAACCTGGAAGATAGTGAAGGCGAGCCACGCTTGGTGCGCGTGTGTGTCATACCACTTAATCTGTTCGCAACAGCGTTTCAACGCCATATCGCGTGCTGGCGCGAGATCCGTCGCGCCAACGAGGTAGGATACCATGCTCCCTCCTACGATCAGTCGGCTGCAGCCCTGTCCTCTGTCATTTCTCCGCACCTCTGACTCGTCGGTTCGGAATGGCCCAGCGAGGCGGGGCTCGGTGCTCGGCGAGACAACTAGTAGTCCGTCAGCCGAAGTCTTGACAGTCGCGGTGCGCCTAATCAGGGGCTGTCATCTGTTCAAAGAAACCTTGACGGACTACTAGCCCTGTCTTGACCCAACCAACAGGCGTCGCGCTGAAGCATCCCAGCGCAACGCTTGGCCACGATGATTAGCGCATCCCTACGTCGGCCAGTCCGGCGTGACGCCGCCGTACGTGATGATCAGCAGGATGTCGTCGATGTACTCTGTCGCGTCTTTCGCGTCGTTCGACCCGTCCGTGAACAACGCCCGCGTCGCCGCGTCGTTGGGCAGCGAGAGCTGCCACGCGCCCACGGGATACTGCGTGATCATGGCCTCCCAGGCCGACGCATTGCCGCGCCGCGTGCTGATCACACCGTCGATCGGGGACAGCGGGCCGCTCCCAAGGGGAACCGCCCCCCTGGTCGGTGTGAACGTCAGGGTCGTCCCAGGCAGGCTGCCGGCGCCGCTGTTGACCGTCGCATAGGCGAGCACGACCTGCTCTATCCTGAGATCCTCCAAATTAGGCGGGAAATCGGTGCGGGACGTTGTCAATTTCACCGACATCGGCGTCTTGGATTGATCGGGGTTGTGCAGGTCATACCACTGATCGGGAAACTGCTGGCGCAGGCTGTATACGCCGTCGGCACTGAAGGAGCGGTCGAGGTGGCCGATCACCTGCTGCCGGTAATCGGTACTATATAACGCCGTGTAGTCGATGCTGATGAGCACGTCCGCGATGGTGGTGTAATCGAAGGGGTTAGTGGCACGGGGGAGTTGCAGTTCCCAAGCCGTGTCAACGCCCATCCCCTCGAAAAACAGCGTCATGTCCGGTTGCGCGTCGAGCGCGAAGAGACCGGTTGCGTTCATCGGCGAGGTAAGCGCGACGAGATCCGGATCGCGACGGACCACGACGGTCTGGTAGAGCCCGCCATCGCCAAGTGTGACGCGTGAGACGCCGGTCGACGCGAGTGTCGCCCGGATCCCCTGCGTCGGCGGGATCAGGGCGATCACCGACGTCCGCACCTGCTTGATGAGGCGCAGGTAATGGCCGGGAAAGTCGCGGTCGAACAGATCCATGGGCGTGGCGAAGCGCAGCACGCCGGTCTCGCGGAAGCGTTGGAACTCGAGCGGCGCGAGTCGTGCCAGGGAGATCGTCTTGGTAAGCTGAAGCTTGCGCTTGTTCGTCTCGAAGGCGTATTGATCGAGCTGGTAGATGTCTTCGAGCAGGCGCGCCGAGCCGGTCAGCCCGCGGCGGTCGGTCTGGGTCCCGGCTCCGGCCCCGCCGGTCGTCCCGTCGGACGGCGCTTGCCAGTAGTCCGCCTGGATGAACGAGAGCGGCTTCTCTTGGCGCTCGAAGGCGAGCTGACCCTGCGCCAGCCGCGCGATCGCCGTGGCCTGCTGCAGGAAGTAGCTATAGACGCGGCCCAACACACCGCTCATCCACTCGTAGAGATCGGCATTAGTGAACTTGTTGGCCAGAAAGTCGACCGTCGCTTGCGCATGGTCGGCCTGCAGTTGCGCCACGGAGAGTTCCCCCCGGGCCACCGCCACATGAGCTTGCGCGATGAGGACTTGCTGCGCCCCGATGGCGACGTCCTGCTGCGCCATGCTTTTCTGCAGTTGCCACTCCTGCGTGCGTCGTTCGAAGCTGGCGTTCGCCGAGTCGATTTGTGCCGCCGTCTCGGCCTTGTTGACGTCTATTTGCGCGCCTACCCTAGAAAGTGCCACCGCCGCTACCATACCAGCGCCGCCGATTCCCGCGCCGATTCCTGTGCCGAACCACCCTCCACTGGCTGCAGTTGTCGCAGCTTGGGCGATTGTCACCGCGGCATCCATTTCAGCCAACCAATTACGCTTAGCGCCGGCAGTCTTGTAGCTCTGGATCATACCTGACTCCCACTGATTGAGGCCGGCGCCGAGCCACTGCTGGTAGGTGTCCTGCTGCACCTGCGCACGCTGCTGCTGCAGGCCGGCTAACGTCACGCCGTCGCTCGCCTCGCCGATGCGCAGATCCTGCAATTGAACGTTGGCCTGACCTATGCCAAGATCTTGGCGTGCTTTCATGATGTTGTAGGTCTCGGCCTCACCCTGCACAATCGCGGCGAGGTACGACCCTTCGATCTGCTGAGCGATCGTGACGAGCTGTTTGGCGCGCTCGACGAGCGTCGTATAGCGGTACGGTGTTGGCTGGGGCGGACTCACGGAGGCCGGTGGTCGTCCGGCCGTGATCGCCCGCGCGCTGGCCTCGTTGTCTGCCGTGCTCACGGCCGTCGACTGACGCTCCATGCCGGCGATGTTGCGCCCATCGCGCAGCTTGCGTAGGTTGAGCTGGGCGTGCTGCCGCAGAGCCTGCATCACCGGATTAAGCGCGATGCCCGCGACCGCGGCCGACGGCTGCAACTCCGGCGCCCGGAGCAGATCCAGCGCGGTGAGATAGAGGTCGCGCGCCCGCGACACCGACTCCGTCGTGCCAGCGGCGAAATCGGCGTCGGCGAAATCGAGGAAGCAGCGCACGATGGAAAACAGGGTAAAGCGTGTGTACGCGTCGGCGCGCGTCGATGCGAGGTCGTGCGGGTTGAGGGAGTCGACCAGCCATTGCAAGCTACGCTCGTAGCGCGATGGGATGGTGTGCTCGAGCACGAGGCCAAAGTACACCTTGCGGCCCGCGCTCGGCGCCGGGGCGCCTTTGATGGCGCGCCCGTCGGCCGAGAGGTTGTAGGCGTACACGACGCGGAACCAGTCGAGCGCGGATTCGTACTGGCCGAACTGCTGCAACTGTAGGGCCAGGTACATCGGCACATCCCAGAATACCTCGGCCAGCTCGACGGGGGGCGGTGAACCATCCGTCGGGAACAAGCCCTGGATATTCACATCGTCGCGTAAGGCCGTCAGGCCCTTCGTGTCGAGTAGATCGGTCACCTTCGATGCCAGATCCTTAAAGGCAGTGTGTCTTGAAGCCATGGCGGCGAAATAGTTCTGCGCGGCGCCTCGCGCATCCTCGGGCGTCACTTGGGTCTTCTGGCGGACGGCGGACAGCAAACGACGGAACTCGTCCGAATGGCCCGCGCGCAGGGTGGGTATCAGCATGTTCTCCGGATATAGAAAGACCAGCATGGCCGCACGCCACGTCGCATAGGTCCCCAGCCAGACCCACTCTGTGTCAAACACATTGTTCGGGTCGGCGATGCTCCACGTCGCGGTCGGGTCCCCGCCCAGTTGGGGCGCTACCCCCTTGAACCGTCCGGTGCGTAGCGCCGAGAGCACGTTCTGCACCGTGTCGATCGCCTGGGACAGACGTGTCGTCTGCTGACGTCCGTTCGTCGCGACGTCGATGAGTAGTCGCTCCGTCAGGGCGTTTGACGCGTCGAAGTCAGGCGCGCCAGGGGCGACCGCGCCGGGGGTAACGGTGTCCTCGATCGCTTTGATGAGCGCCCTGCGCAGTGCCGGCAGCATGACTTCCTCAACCGCGCCGACTGCGGTCCACAGGGCCTGTGTCGTGGACTGCTGCTGATCGATGCGTGCCTGCAGAGTGTCCCGCCAGATGCGTCGTGCGGCAGACGTAGTGCGCCAGGGTGGCAGCACCATGCCGTCGGCGACGACGAAGTAATCGGGTCCCAGCGTCAGAGTGGCTTCCTCGAGCCGCCACGCGGGATAGCGGCGGGCCTTCTGCGCCTGCACCAAGATGGAATAGATGTCGGCCCACTCCTCGTCGAGCAGCGTTGCCGTTTGCGCGAGGCGGCGGAGGCGCATCAGGGCGACGAAGGCATCGGCGGCGAGACCCGGCGGCAACTTGGCATCGATCGTGGCCCCACCCTCGCGCTGCGTCTCGAGGGCGACAAGGGACGCCGCGGTACCGGCGCCGAGCGCGCCATCGACGAGTCGGTCGAGGCGGGCGCCGTTCGTTTCCCCGACGCGCAGGTCTCCGGCGAGCGCCGAGAGCTGCTCTTGCACCCATGACACACGCTGCTGCCAGAGGTTGTGCGCCAGGTTAGACAGGCCGGATGCGGGGATGACGAAGTCGTCCTGACCGAGGAGGTCCGGGTCGATGAGGGGGGCAAGCGTCACGGGTGCGATGCCCGCCGGGTGATCCTGCCGCGCCCACAGCGTCCGCAGATGCGCCTGCTGCCAGGCGAGCAGGTCGGGAGTGGGCGGACTGGTCAACGGATCACGCGTCGTATCGCGGAGGCCGAACAACTGTTCGAGGTGCGCTTCAGTGATGGTATCGGGCCGCATCAGGAACCGCGTATCGAGTTGGTCAGGCCGCACCGGCGCTAGATCGATCCCCAATCGGTCGGCCAACGCGCGGCGCGTGTCGGGGTCGGCGGTGCGCGCCAGGCGAATGTCGTCGTATGAGACACCCAGATTGACCAGGAGCGTCTCGTAGGCCTGCACGCGGTAGTCTTTCTCGGCCTTGGCCAGGGCGGCGCGCACAGGCGCCGGGACCGTTATGGATCCGAGATAGGGGCGCAACACTTCGATCGCGATGCGCGTCTGATTGACTGGGTCGTCCGTCAACACCGCATTGAACGGCTGGAAGAACGGGCGCGCGAGCGTGCTCGCATCCAACGCTATGCTCGACCCATCGGGCTGCTGAACGATGACGTGGTTATAGGCGAAGTCGAGCAGGTCGCTGAGATAGGCCAGCGGCGTCGGATCCTGTAGCTTATAGGGGACGGTCACCTCTACAGTGACCGTGGCGATCGTCTGGTTGCCGGCCTTATCGGTGGCGCGCACCGAGATCGTCCGCGCGGCGAGCGCGGGAAGGTGGACTGTCGCAGTCCAGTGCGTCCACCCGTCGCTCGTCATCGCTGGCTGGTAGGGCTGCGTATCAAGGCTCACCTCGACGAGTTGAAGTCCGGACTGCGTATCACTCGCCGTTCCTGAGACCGTGACGTCGACGCCCTTCTCGGTCCCCGAGATCTTCGTGCCGTTGGCCGGCTTTTCAATGGTGAGATCGGGTGGAATGCTATCGTAGGCCGTCACGGAGGTAGGTGTCGTCGCGACGTTCCCGGCCTTGTCGGTAGCGCGCACAGTGACGGGGTAGGTCCCGAGCGGGATTGTGACCGTGGCGCTCCAGTGCGCCCATCCATCACCGGTTGTCGCCGCGGAGAAGGAACCGCCGTTGAGGCTCACCTCGACCGAGCCAACCCCGCTCTGTAGGTCGGCCGCCGTTCCAGTGACCACGGCAGAGAAGGTGGTGTCGGGGCCCGTCCCCGGCGTTGATGGTGCGACTGTCACCGTGGGCGCCGTCGTGTCGGGGACCATTACCGTGACCTTGGCCGTTGTAGTCCATTTGCTAGAAACCCCTTTAATCAGTCTCTCACTCGATGCTATAGCCTCGATGCTCCACTGGCCGTATGCATTGAGTGGGAGTAGGCCTATGGAGGACCAAGGGGTCAAGCCATTGGGATCTGGAGAGCCTATTGTTGTAGCCCCTCCAGATCGCACCTCAAGCGTGGTGTAATTAGAGGCGGTACCGGTGACGGTGAACGGCACCCCGGCCTGCACCGTCGCGCCATCGATGGGTGCGGTGATCGTGCATTCTGGTGGGTTTGTTCCGCCGTCACCGCCGCCGTGTCCCGGATTTGAATCTATTGCGTCCGGCTTGATCATTGTGTCGCCAGCGGCGCGCGCCCCGTTCGCCCGTTCGGGTACAACCAAAGCGGCCACCCCCACACCTTGCACTGCGCTGATGGCGTCCGTGTGTTGTGGCGCGCTGACCGACCGAATCGCCGATACGACCAGCGATCGCATTTTTGAGGCAATGGTCGGCCTGGCCGAGTGAACGTCTTTCGAGCCATTCGCGAACTCCGTGCCAATCGGGTTTTTGGTGGATCCCATCTTTACGACCTCCGTTCGTGAAAGCTGCTTTCATGCCATCCGGTGCACAATGTCTGCTAGCACCTCTATACCTCTGGTTTGACGGTTGGAATAGCCATCGATATCGTTGACACTGGACGGGAGAGCCTATATTTTCGAGTGCATAATCACTGTAATTGCTTTGGTGGGTTCCACTGCCAATAACCCGTTGTCACGCCTGGTCCCTCGCCTGCTACAACAGGCTTTAAGGTGTCTGTGGAACCGGTAAAAGTAGCCCCTCGGGACAAAATTTCCTGTTGGTTGGCAAGTTGCTTTAACACCTTCGGATCCGTCCTCGCAAAGTCCAAGGGATCGATTGGGTTTTGTAGAGTCTTGATTTCTAGAGGGCTAAAAGCGCCTCCCTCTGTCGGAAGCATGGCATCCGGAAGCCGCGAACCACTTCGACCAGCACCGGCATAGACAGTCTTTCCGGAGGCGTCTTTGAGTGTAAACTTTTGCATACTCGCTGCTCGAAAGTTCGGATGTGCATTCTTTAATGAATGCTCGGCCATCTCTTCTCCCGCACCTCCCACTCTAGCATTCTTGACTATGCTTGAAGCAGGTCTCGCAGTGCCCACCTCGGCAGCCAAACCTCCGCGGGCCTCACTAACAAACGATTTTATAGCTGTTGAGCCACCACGTACTATGCCGAACGTTAGGACACCAACCACGAAATCATGTGTCGAGGCACGAAGGTTCTGCTCTTGTCCTGTAATCGCGCGGGTAGTAGCACCACCCGCAACGTTGGCCACACCAGCTGCACCCGCTTCTACAAGAAGGCTAGCTCCCATGGTGAGACCCGCAAGGCCACCAGAGACTGCACCACCTGCTGCAGAAGCTCCTACGCTTGTCCAGTTGCTCACCTTACCTTCGCGCCAAATCTGTCGTCCCGCCTCGAGGCCACCGCCAATTAAAGCGCCAGCGGCGGCGCCAATGCCAGCAGCGACGAAATTGATAACCTGTCCGTCTGGATCCACGGCACCGAGCGGCCGATCCTCTACATACACGTACGAAGACCGGTAAAACAAACCTGCCAAAGTTCTCTCGTGATCCGCAGGGTCACCGCTCGCCCATCGAGCCAGCCAAGGGACGTAGTAGCGTGCGCCGTGGTAGTACAACCCGCTCTCCTCGTCGCGCTCCTTGCCCGTGTAGCGGTAGCGCTTGTGCGCGAAGCTGCCGAAACTCGTCTCACCGTAGGGCGTGTATTCCTCTCGGTTGACCTTTGTCCCCTTCTCGTCGATAACGGCGACGCTGCTGCCGAGGTGGTCGCCGAGGTGATACTGTATGGCCGGCGCTGGGTCCTGAGAGAACGATCCGGCGCGGACGAGCGCGATGCGCGTCGTGTTGTCCATGACGTGCAAGATGTTGTTATTCTCTACCGTTTTGCCGGCGCGAACAACGCTGCGGTGTTCGAAGAAACCGTCGATGTAGACGGTGACCTCGACCTGTCCCCCTTGCTTACGCACGAGCTTCTTGACGCGCTCACCGCCGGCATCGTACAGATATTGGGCATAGACGGTCGGCTCGGCCCCATCGGTCTGCGTGCGGTAGGCGCGCAGGTGGTCGGCATGGTCCCATTCGAAGTGGAGCGACGCGCCTTCGCTCACCATGTTGCCGTTCGCATCATAGCTGTATGCGTACGGTGTCGTCCCGACAGTTAGAGTGGCCAATCGGTTGCTGTTGGGGGCGAGCGTCAACATACGGGTGAAGGCGGCGCTGCTCTCCTGTCGCAGCATAGTCAGGTTGCCGGTTGGGTCATAGTGGTAACGCTCCGTGTACGGGCGCGTGCGCGTCGGATCGACCGGGCGCGGCGCGTCGTCCCACGGCGCCGGGGCCGGTATGTCGGCCTGCCGGCCCGAGGTCGCGAGCAGGCGGTACAGCGGGTCGTAAGTGAAGGCGCGGTCGAGCGCGTCGGGCCCAAGAGCGCCACCTGGATATCCCGCGCCGGGCGCGCGGTCGTGGATGTCCCGCACGTTGCCGGAGAGGTCGTATTCATAGGCGTAGTCTTGCAGCGCGGCCCCCGCCGGCTGGTAGGTCAAGGGCGCCGGCGTGGAGTAGTGCTCGGTCCGCAGGCGGACCAACCGGAATGTTGTCGGGTCGTAGGCGTAGCGCGTCATCATCCCGTTGCCGAGGGCAATGAGTGTGCGCTGACCCTTCGCGTTGTAGGCGATGCGCTCGACGTACGTCGCGCCGTCAAGGTCGACACGCTCCAACGCGCCGGCCTGATTGTAGCGGGGCTGCAACTCCTTGCGCGCCCCCGTCACGTCCGCAGGATACCGCAGGCGGCGCACGCGGTTGAGGCCGTCGTAGCCGAGCGAGGTCTGGTAGACCGCCGCGTCGAGTACCGCCTCCGCGTGCGCCTCGAGCGTCGCCCCAGGCGCCGGCTGCCAGGCCACGCGGGCCGGCCGCACCCGCCACTGCGGCGGCATCGGCGTGAAGGGGGCGAGCAAAACCGTATCGGCGATGACCTGCCGCGCCCGCTCCAGCGCATTGCCCTTGAAGTCGCAGGCGGCTATGGTCAGCAGGCCGGCCTCGTCGTAGTGCCGGTAGAGACGGCCGCGCAGGTTGCCGGCTACGGCTTGGCTAGGCGATAGGCCCGACTCGGGAGCGTCGCCGTAGACGAGGCGCTCGCGCAGCGTAACCGGCTCGCCGTGAACGTCGCGCGCCCATAGGCGCGTCGCACGGCCAGCGATATCGTAGGCGTGCAAGCGCAGCGCGCCCTTATCGTCGCGCTGCTCGACCACGCGCCCGGCCGCGTCATAGACGGTGCGCCGCGCGCCGCCGTCGAGCTGCTCGCTCCACAATAGACGGCTGGCCAGGTCGTAGACGTGCCGGAACGCGCGGCGCCCTAGCTGGTCCGTGACCTCCAGGAGGTTGCCACGGATGTCATAGATCGAGCGCGTTGTGTACCATGCGGCCGGATCGACGCCGTTGCGCTCGACCGCGCGCACCGTCCGCCCCAACGCGTCGACCTCCACGCTCGCAGGCGTGTTCCAGTGGTCCCGATAGGATGTCGCGTCCGCCGCATGTGTACGCCCGGCGTTGTCGTTGGCGTCGTAGGTGTAGACGTCCCAGGGTGTTGGCGCGTACAGGTCGGGGTTGGCGATGTCCGATGGAACGCCGTAGACCACGCGCTGCTCTGACCCGTCCGGGTTGACTGTGCGCACGACGTGCCCGCGCGGGTCGTAGGCCATAACGGCCTTCTGCCCGCGCGCGTCGTCGCCCGGCGCGGCGTAGTCCCACCCCGCGGAGTAGAACGGCTCGTATTTCTCCACGGCCCGGCCCTTGTTGTCGTAGACCTGCCAGCCGCTCACCACGACGCGCGGCGGATCGGCCGGCCCGCGTCCCCGGCCAACCGCCGGGCTCGACGGCGCGGACTGCATGGGCGCCAGGCTGGCGTCGCCGTGGAGCGTATCGCCGAAGGCGACGTCCTCGGCCTGCGTCCGCGTCTGCAAGAGGCGACCCCGCCCATCGGAGTAGGCGATGCTCTCGATCGTGGCGTCGCGCTCGTCCACGGGGATCGACGCGTCGGTGGCGTGATAGACGCGCCGGATCGTGCGCGCGGAGACCGGCCGCTCTCGCTCCACGAAAGCCAGGGTGTCATATACCAGGCGCGTGCCGGGCTGCGCGTCCGTGTCGCCCACAGCCTCCGCTGTCTTGCCCATCACCGCGATGCTCGCCAGGAGTCCGAGCGGAGTGTAGGCGTAGCGCGTGCGATTGCCGTTCGGTTCGGTCATCTCTTTGACCTGCAGGACGCGGTAATCGTAGGCGGCCACGGTCAGCAGCCTGTTCGGCGCGGTGACGACCGCGGGCAGGAGGGCGTAGGCATCGTAGGCAATGGTCGTGTCGTGGCCGAGTGGATCGCGCGTGGCCGTGACGAGTCCCCGCCCCACTCCCGCCGGGCCGTCATGGACATCGTAGCGTCGCCGCTCGGTCGCCACGTAATAGCCGGGCACGAACGGCGACGTCGTGTTGCCGGGTCCATCATTGTAGCCCGCGCGCGCGGGCAGCAGCGCCTGGTACTCTAGGGGGTAGTCGGCGCCCCAGGCCGGCGGCGCGCCTGGCACGAGGTAGGGCGGCTTATCAGGTCCATACGCGGCGTCGAGTATCGCGGGTGTGAAGATCAAGGACGCGGTTCGCACGAGGGCGCCGTGGTCCCCGACCTGCCCGAGCGGCAAGCCCTCGAAGGCGGGGCCATCGTAGTAGCGGAACGTTTGCTCCACGATGCGGCGCGGTGCCGTGCCGGCCTCGATCGCCTGAAGGAGCGTGGCCAGCGGGACGCTGCCGTCGCTGGATGGACTGGCGAGGATCTCCTGTCGCGTCACGCCGGCCACGCGGTCGACGATGTAGTGCTGCGCGTCGTCGCGGTGGGCGTACGCCGTGTCGGTTGTCGTCACGAGGTAGGGCTCACCCGGAGTCGCCGTACCCCCCCTGTGGACGTCGCGGCCACGCGGGACGGCGACGCTCACCTGCGTGACGGGTTGCCCATAGGCGTCGTACCCGGTCGTCCATGTGTAGCTCGTCAGCGGCTCATCGCCGCGCTCCCACTGGGTCGTCCGCTCGGCCATCGTGTAGGGGTAGAACACCCGTTGTTGCCACGCCTCGGGCTGCGCCGGCCACGGGTCACCGACCGGCAGCGGCATGACGCTGTGCAGATGCTCGGTCACCGTGTAGGGTCGCCCCTGCCGCGCGGAGCCGTCCCGCGCATAGAGTTCAGTGCGGAGCACGCGGCCGCGCAACGCGCGCAGGGCGTCGCGCCGGACACGCCGTGGCAGGCTGGCCAGGAAGGCTATCTGGTCGGGGGCACGGACGAGTGTTTGCGCGTCACTCGACCAGTACTCGCCACTATAGTCGGATTCCGCCCACGCGCCCGACGCGTCCTCGACCGGCCCTTGATGGAACCAGGTTCGCGTTTCCGTCGGCGGTGAATAGTGGGCCGGGGGCAAGGCGGGGTCGCCCGGCGCGAACGTTTCGGCGTCGTATTGATCCACGCGCCCGAAGCCGCGGAACTCGCGCTCCGCGCCGTCCCAGTACCCGTGATGATAGGCGTAGGTTGTGACGGTCGCGCCGTGCGAGAAGGCGTTGTCCACCTCGACGCGCGTGACGACGTGGACGGGGAAGGGCAGTGGTGTGCGCCAACGCATGTCGGGCCGCTGCTCGTCCCTGAGGTAGTCCACCGTGGAGGGCGCGTAAGTGATATGCGTGGTCGTTCCCAGGCCGTTCGTCATGCCGGTCAGGAGATAGGGCTTCGCGCCGCCGATAAAGTCGAGGAATGACATCCCGCTCCGCGTCGCGGCGCCGGCGCCCGCGGAGCTCCATAGCAGGCCGCCAACCCCTGTCCCCAGCACGTCGGTCACACGCACGACATCGGTGCCGGACAGGGAGGGTGTTCCATCGATCGTGATCGGGGCGCTCCAGCCGTTGCCACCGCGGTTGACCCACAGCGTCACGGATGTGTCGCCCACCAGGACAAGGTCAGCGAGACCGTCCCCGTCGGCGTCGCCCAGGAGGACGTGCCGGGGATCGTAGCCGTCGGGGAAGCGCACGTCGCCGCGCATATCGACTCGCACGCCCCACCGGCCGCGCCCCAACGCGGGCCAGTAGGCGACGCTGCTCCCTTGGACGAGGGCGATGTCTTGCAGCCCATCGCCGGTCATGTCTGCCCACTTGACGCGCGCGTCGGAGAAGTCGACGTTCGGGAAGTCGGCCGGAGCGCGACGTTCCATTTGGAGCGTGTCGCGCCACCCATCGTCACGGCTGTTGAAGAAGCATTCCAGGCGCGTTCCCGAGCGGATCGCGTCGGTGACGCCGTCGCCGTCGAGGTCGACGAGATGGACCGCGGGGTCCTTCAGATCGAAGCTGGGGGCCCAATGTTGGCGCTGGAACGAGCGCCGGTCCCATGCGCCACCCCATTGCAACGGGTAGTAGCCGCTCAGCTCGCCGGTGGAAACGAGTAGGTCAAGGCGCCCGTCGCCATCCGCGTCGAGCAACTGCACGCCGGAGTCGGCGAGACTCAGGCCGGCCGGCGCGCTGTCCATCGTGCGCATCCGGTCGAAGCGACCATCACCTTGGTTGCGCCAATAGCGGACGGCTCCATCTATCTGGACCAGGTCGGGCAGTCCATTGCCGCGCAGGTCGGCGAGGTCGTACCCGGGGCGGGTCAGCGCGTCCGGCGCCAGATCGGGGCCGGCGATGGTCTGCAGCGCGCGCCGCTCCGGCGTGAAGCGGCTGTACTCGAACTCGAGCGGCGGCAACTGCTCCGAGACGGCGCCGTCGTGCCCCTCGACGCGCACCGACGCCAGGAGAGAAACCCCGTTCGGCGGTCGTTGGTCCGCCGAGCCGCCGGACTCGTCCAGGTAGCGCAGGTGGTACGTGCGCGCGGGTGTCTCTACCCCTGCATGGATCGTGACGTCGATGGCCGCGCAGCGCCGCACCGTGCGCTGCTCGAAGCCAGCGCGATAGTCCGAGAAGGGATCGGGCCGGTCAAGATAAGTGAAGCGGACATCGATCAGGAAAGCGGGCGCACTGGGGTCGCCGTAGTCGCCATAGCGCACCTCCGCCAGGTAGAGGTGATCCCAGTGGTGCGGGCCATCGGTCTGTCGTGTATCGCGCTCGTACACGTACTCGATGCGGTTCCCGAACGGATCGGACGTGCGCGTCAGGTTCCATGCGAAGACTTTGCTGCGATCGTCCGGGTCAGCCACGACGGCAGGGTCATGTCCCGCCATCGTAGGCGTGCCGTAGAGGCTGACGAGCCCATCGCGACTCCGCACCTCCCAATAGTCGTTGGCCGCGTCGTGGCGGCGCGCGATGCGCGCGAACAGCCCTTCGGTGCGTGGCCGGTAGGCTGTCCACCCTACCGTGGCGGCGGGGACCGGGACGAGATCCTCGCTGCCGGAGAGGATGAACGTATCCCTGGCGTCGTCGTACAGGGGAACGCCGCTCGTGGTCTTGCGGCTGACGCCGGGGACGCCCAAGCTCCAGCCCAAGCCGAACGGGCCATTTCCGGCGCCCGTACTGTACGCCAGATTTAGGCTGGGCGCGAAGCCGTGGCGACCGGCCGGGAGCGTGATGGGAACCGTGAGATTCCCGGTGCCGGTCTGTACGTTGGGCGCGAATGTCTCGCCGATACCCGCGAGGGCGCCGCCCCCTTTCGGGAGCGAGAGGACTTGTGCGGCCCCGCCCCCGTCACTCACAGTCCCACCGATCCCGTCGCTCCGACGCTTGCCGAATCCATGGTCTTCCAGGCGTCGAACGCATAGCTGGCCGCGAACGAACCAGTTGTGGCCCCGATGGCCTCTGGCGCACTGGAGCCTATCCGTTGATCACCGACAGGAATAGCGTTATCCGGTGTATGCCCGTTTGGCGCGGCGGGAGCTAGCCCACCTGTATTCGCTTGCTGGAGACGCAGGGCAGTGTCCGATTCCTGACCGGCCCCGCCCCCCAGCCCCCCTGGCGATCCTTTAAGGAAATAGGCGCTCGGAACCTTGGTAGCGAGATAGACCGCTTGGTTCACCCCCAGCAGGGTTAAGAGTGTTGCGTCGATGGTGGGGAACGCCAGCGCCGCGGGCGGCGTGGTCCCGACGGGGGGAGTGATAACGCCGAAGAACAGTTCTAGGTTCTGGTAGAGCGTGACGAGGAAGATGGCGGCGGCGATCAGCGTCCAGCTGATGAGTTGAAACTTGCCGATGTCAGGCTGTCCGCTGTCATCGGCGAGCAGACCACCTTTAGTATTGTCTTTCGCGATGGGGTTGGCGGACACACCGCTACGTAGCGCGAGTACCTTCGCCCCACCTGCGGTCCCCAAACTGAGGCCGGCGAGAAGAAGGAGGCTGGGGGGAATAGCAATGGATATAGTTATCTCTCCCTTGAGCCAACGCGCCACGAAGATAGCGATATACGCGACAATGACGATCATCGTCCACAGCACCACTTGAAATTTGGAACTGCTCGGTGGGCCGTCGGCCCCGTTGATCAGTTGGAGCCAGTTGAAGCGACTGTGTGAGAGCAAGGACAGCAAGAATAGGATGAGCCAGAGCGCGAAGCATGCTACGACGGTGATGCCGATAGTCCATGCGAGGTGATTCATTGTATTCTCCTCCACCTATCTGTATTCATTGCGATCGCATTGCACGTAGTGTCGAAACCGACGACATCTGTTCGGAGACATCCCTGCTGTCTCCATCGCGGTGTATGAAGTGATTAAACGGCCAACGGACTGGTCGGCGCAGTGATCCAGTTCACAATCATGATCAATAATATCGACGTGCTAGGGTATCCTTGGCTGTCCTTGTAGATCCTTACTTGGTCATCCGGAAGGTCCAGAAACGCTCACTAATCTGGCCCGCAGCATCCCAGACACGTAGCAGGACGCTGTGCCATCCTGCGCGCCAACGTCGGGGTTGGTAGAGTACACTCGCGTCTGCATCATCCCGTCCCAGGATTTCTGGCCGGATCACCGCGTTATCGAGGCGTAGCTCGACGTGAGTAATTGCGGCGTTGGCCGCGATGCGCGCGGCGACATAGGCGTGGGGACTATTCGTCGCGAGGACCTGGCCTGGGAGTGGGCTGAGCGGCTCGATGAAGGCGTGCAAGTCTTGCTTTTGCCGCGGCGCGATGGTCATGCGCATGCTCACCCGCGCGCTCTTGTCGACGGGCCAGGTTACGGGCGGCACAACGCTCTCGCCCCCTGGCGCGGCGCCCCTCGTGACCGCACGAGCAGCCCCTGGCAGGAGCGACGTCCGCGCGAGGTCATGGTGGTGATGGCTTCTGGCGTTTCCACCCCGACGCGAGGGCGTGTGCCCTCGGTCGACGTGTGAAGCGTATACCGTACCGGCCGGGAAAGTGCCAGTACCCGTAACCAGAGCCGCTGCGACGATCACCTTCGCCAGCACCCGTGTCGTCGACTGTGTCTTGTCCAGCTGTCCTGTCCGCCTTCTTGTTTGGGGCCGTCATGCAGCTAGCGTCGCGCCACCTAAGGCTGTCATCGGTCACCGCAGCGACAGTCTCCGTAGCGAATATTGCGAGATCCGAGAAGCCCACGACCCTTTAGACGTGGGAGTCATTACTAGTATGGGCAGCGTGTCGCGGTCTGAACACACGCAGCGGAGCATTGCACCCACGCAATAAACCCACGCAATGGTGCTCGTGTATGCTATTATGACCACGATAGCGTTTCGCCCCTGTTTGCCGCAGTGCTTTAGGAGAGGACAAAGCGAGCGATGGTATGGACGAGAAAACATCTCGAACCTTTGCTGGGCTGCTCAAGAGGTATCGCTCGGCAATCAGCCTGACGCAGGAAGCGCTGGCCGAGCGCGCTAGTCTGAGCGCACGCGGTGTGGCCGACCTAGAGAGCGGGCGGCGGTCCCGCCCGCGACGGGATACCGTGCAACGCCTCGCTGTCGCCCTCGGCTTGACCGGGCACCAACGCGCTGTCTTCTACGCGGCGGCTGACGTACACGATCCCACGCGGCCTACTTCCCCGTGGCCTCTGGACCTCACGCCAGGCGCGGAGGCTCCGTCTATACTCGTCGGACGTGGCGACGAAGTAGCCCTGGTAGAGCGTCACCTTAGCGGCGGCGGCCCCCCGGCGCTACTGCTCGCGGGCGAGCCGGGTATTGGGAAAACGCGGATGTTGCACGAGGCCGCCGTGCGCGCCGGGGGGAGCGGCTGGCGCGTGCTCTGGGGGGGATGCCGGCGCCGCGGCGAGCAGGAACCGTATGGACCGTTGCTCGATGCGCTGGATCGCCACCTGCGGGGCCGGTCACCGACGCAAGGACGCGCGGACCTGCGGGGCTGTGCGTGGCTGGTCCGCTTGTTGCCCGAACTCGCGGACGGCCTCGTCGATCTGCCGCCTAGTACTACAACGTTAGGTCGTTAGGACGTATCGTGGCGGAGCAGCGTGCGCGTGCGGTGCGAGAGGTAGGCGGCATAATTCTGCTGCTGGATGTCGCACAAGTGGCGCAGCACCGTAGGGATGTCGCGCGGTCGGCGCGGCAGCACGGCCTGGAGCAGCAAGCGCACCTGCGGCACCGTCAGGGCCGGTGCTTTTTTTCTACGACGGCAAACATCTGTGGACGTGGCACATGGGCTGCTGATCAGGACGATAGCAAAAAGATAGACGAGCGCGCGACTGCTGCACGCCCCCTCCAACTGTTACGCTAGTATTGCGCAA
>JAABUX010004216.1_pt1 | contig 18412 bp, 18 predicted proteins | sample 5561851 | NCBI WGS metagenome assembly JAABUX01 (sample SAMN10711883, study PRJNA513361) | rock metagenome | isolation source: Antarctica rocks | place: Antarctica: Victoria Land, Richard Nunatak red sandstone | collected 2016-01-03 | reverse complement strand
GATCGTCCGGCGCAATCTGCGCGGTCCCGGCGGCGAGATCGACGTCGTCGCCCGTGACGGGGCGACGATCGTCTTCGTCGAGGTCAAGGCGCGCCGGACGCGCACCTACGGTTCCGCGGTGTCCGCCGTCGACGCGCGCAAGCGTGGCCGCATCCGTGCGGTCGCGGCCGACTGGCTGCAGTTCTTCGCGCCCGAGGCGATCGCGCGCTTCGACGTTCTCGCGATCGACGGCGAGCGCGTCCGGCACGTTCGCGACGCCTTCCGGTGATAAAAACGACCGGCTGGTACGCGCGCTTTAAGCTCGTCACCGGCACGCTCTTCATCGGCTTCGGCGTGGCGATCGTCGTGCGTTCGATCGCGCGCGTCGGCGCTCACGTCGAAGTGATTCCCGCGCTCCTGCTGGGCGCGGTGATGATTGGGCTCGGCGCGCTCCGGTGGCGGCAAGCCATACTCGCGCGATGACGCACGCGACCCACCTCTCGAGCGCTGGCGTCCTCATCGTCGCCGTCGCGGCCGTTGCGATCGTGGCGATCGCGGCGATGCTCGTCTGGAAGCTGCGGCAGCCCGTCACCAATGCGGAACGCGTCGCGGTCGATACGGAAGCCGCCGTGACCGTGATGATGGGTAGCGTCCTCATCGTCTACTCGCACGACATCCGGTCGGAGCATATGCTCGCGGTCGCCGCGCGCGTCGCGCGCCGCGAACGCGCGGAGCTCCTGGTCGCCTACGTCATCGAGGTCCCGCTCGCGATGCCGCTCGACGCGGAGATGCCCGCCGAACGCGCCGAAGCGCTCGGCACGTTCGCCGTGGCCGAATCGATCGCGCGCAAGAACAACGTCGACGTGCGGACCGAGATCGTTCGAGCGCGACAGGTCGCGACGGGCGCGCTCGAACTCGCACGCAAGACGGACGCGCACCTCATCATCGTCGGCGCGTATCGCGAGGGGACGTACACGGGCGCGCCGCTCGGCCGCGCGATCGAGCTCATTGCGGCGCAAGCGCCATGCGACGTCCTCATCGGCGTCCGCGGCCCGACGACCCCGCTCCTGAAGAAGCAACAGCAGCAGCAGCCGCACGAACGCCAGGCGACGCCGACCGACTCGCCCGAGGCGCGCTCGCGCGACTAGGCTTCCGCGATCGAGCGGTACGCGTCGAGAACGTCGCGGCGCGAGACGACGCCGGCGAGCCGGCCGTCGGGTGAGAGCACCGGGAGCATCGCGATCGCCGGGTCCGTCATGAGGTCGCCTGCGCGCTCGAGACTCTCGTCCCCCGCCAGAGTCGCCGGTGCCGGCCGAACGAGGGAGTCGATCGTGGACTCGGCAACGTGCGCGAGCGCGTAGGCGAGCTCCGTTGCCAGGACGACGCCGACGAAGATCCCGTTGCCGTCAAGGACCGGCACGACGGCTTCGTCCGTGCCGTGCAGCCGTTCGACGACCGTTGCGACCGACTCGCCCGTCACCGCGGTGACCGGCGCGGCGCGCTCGACGGACGCGACGTCGACGCGCGCGAGCGCACGCGGCCGCCGGACCCGCTTCCAATCGATGCCGCGCCGCTCGAGCTTCATCTCGTAGACGGTGCTGCCGAGCAGCCGCCGGCCGAGGATCGTCGCGATCACCGTCGCGATCATCAGCGGCAGCACGATCGTGTAGTCCGTCGACATCTCGAAGACGATGACGATCGACGTGATCGGCGCTTCGGCGGCGGCGGCGAACACGGCGGCCATGGCGACGAGCCCGTACGCCGCGCTCGTCGCCGTCCACGTCGGGAACAGCCCGTGCACGATGCGGCCAAATGCGTCGCCGATCATCGCGCCCGTGAACAGCGACGGCGCGAAGACGCCGCCGGAACCGCCCGCGCCGAGCGTGACCGATGTGGCAACCGGCTTGAGCAGCGAGAGCTCGAAGGCTCTCGCCCAGCCGACGTGAGAGTTCAGCGCTTGATCGATCGCGCCGTAGCCGACGCCGAGGATCTGCGGGAAACCAAGCCCGATCGCGCCGACGAGCGCGAAGCCAAGCGCACCCTTGAGTTCCGGCAGCATCGCGATCTTGTCGGCGCCGTCCTCGACGAAGTACAGCAGCTTCACGAAGCCCCACGCCCAGCACGCGCACACGACGCCGAGCAGCGCGTAGAGGATCAGCTCCCGCGGCGAGACGAGCGTGAAGGCGCGCGCATCGAAGGACGGATGGTTGCCGAGGTACGCTCGCGAGACGACCGCGGCGAGCACGCTCGAGACGACGATCGTCGCGAACGAGCGCGGCGCGAAATCGCCGAGGATCACCTCGCTCGCGAAGAACACGCCGCCGATCGGCGCGTTGAACGTCGCCGAGATGCCGGCTGCCGCGCCGCACGCCACGAGCGTCCGGACGATCGGCGCCGGAGCGTGCACGAGCTGGCCGAGCACCGAGCCGACGGCCGATCCGATCTGGACGATCGGGCCCTCGCGGCCGACGCTGCCGCCGAAGGCGATCGAGGTGGCCGACGCGATCGCCTTGATCGCGATCACGCGCGGCCGGATCACGCCGCCGCGCAGCGCGACCGCGGCCATCACCTCCGGCACGCCGTGCCCGCGCGCCTCGGGCGCGAAGCGCGTCGTGATTCCGGCGGCTATCGCGCCGCCGACGGCGAGCACCGCGACGAGCGCGACCGGGCCGAGGATGTGCGCGAGCGCGGGCTCGAGCACGCTGAACGCGAGCGTCGCCTCGACCCCAATGAGCCAGCGGAAGCCGATCGCGCCGTAGCCGCCGAGGATGCCGACCAGCGTCGCCGCCGCCAACAGGTAGGTGCTCTGCGGTATGCGGAGCCCGCCGACGCGTAATTGATACCCCCGCGTGCCCTCGCGGTACTCGACGGCCGGAAAGGCGATGCGCGGCCGCTTCACGCGAGCGAGGCGAACGCGCGTTCGAGGTCGGCGATGAGATCGTCCGGCGCCTCGATGCCCGTCGAGATGCGCAGCGTCTCGTCCGTGATCCCGAGCGCCTCGCACTCGACCGTCCGCATCGGCCGATGCGAGCTAACGACGGGATACGATATGGTCGTCGCGACTTCGCCGAGGCTGTGCACGATCGCGATCCGCTCCAGGCCGCGAAGGAAGCGGTCGACCACGGGCCGCCCGCCGCGCAGCCGGAACGCGACGATGCCGCCCGTCCCCTCGGGATAGAGCCGTGCGGCGAGCGCATGCTGCGGATGCGCCGGCAGGCTCGGATGATGCACGAGCGAGACTTCGGGCCGCTCGGCGAGCGCGCGCGCGATGATGCGCGCGTTCGCAGCGATGCGCGTCATGCGTAGCGCGAGCGTCCGCACGCCGCGCAGCGCGAGCCACGCCTCGAAGTGCGGCATCGTCGCGCCGCGCCGCACGAGCGCCGCGCGCGAGCGCGCGATGAGGTTTGCGCGCCCCGAGAGCACGCCCGCGCCGACGTCGCCGTGACCACCGAGATACTTTCCGACGCTGTGCACCACGAGATCCGCGCCGTGCTCGACGGGGCGGATGCCGTACGGCGTCGCGAACGTCGCATCGACGACGAGCAGCGCGCCCGCCGCGTGCGCGATGCGCGCGAGCCCCGGGAGATCGGCGACGTGCACGAGCGGATTCGTGAGCGCCTCGACGTAGAGCGTCGTCGCGCCCGTGCGCGCGAGGGCGGCCTCGACCGCGGCGAGGTCGTGCTGATCGACGTAGGTGACGGGCGTGCCGCGCCCCATGTAGTCGTGCTTGAGCAGCGCGTACGTGCCGCCGTAGATCTCGCGCGTCGCGACGATTCCCGCGCCGGGCTCGAGATGCGGCTCGAGCGCGGCGTCGATCGCGGCCATTCCCGACGCCGCGCCGACCGAAGCTTCCGCGCCTTCGAGCGCGGCGAGCGCATCCTCGAACTGCGTGGCATTGGGACCGCCGTAGCGGCCGTAGATCGCACCGGCCCGCCGGCCCGCGTAGATCGCCTCGACGTCGTCGAGATCATCGAATTCGTACGACGACGCTTGGAAGAGCGGCGGGCTCGATGCAACATTGGTCGGCACGGCGAGACGCCCCGCGTGAACGGCGAGCGTGTCGATGTCTGAAGCCGTGCTCATCGACGCTTTATCCACATTATCGACGAGCGCGCCTGTGCAACGTGTGGAAAATCGCGCTAAGAATGCGGCGCGACGGCCGCGCCGTCGTGCAGCGTTCCCACCTGCGAGGTAATGACGCGCGTTCCCTCATGCAACGCGGGGGCTTTGACTTCGACGACCGCGTCGGTCTCCAAGCCGACCGTCGCGGTGACGTGCTTCGCGACAAAGTGCGGCGCGGGCGACGCGCTCGGCGCGGGACTCGGCGCGTCGCCCGCGCGCGCCGGCGTGGCGCTCGCGACGATGTAGAGCATGCCGCGGCCATCGTTTTGATCGACCGCGCCGCGCGGCGCGAGCAATACGTCGCGATGCTCGGCCGTGAGCACGCGGACCGTGACGAGCATCCCGCCTCGTAGCGCGAGATCGGGATTACGCACAGTCAGCCGCGCTCGGTACAGCAGCGTTCCGGTCGTGGGCACCGCATTGACGCTCGTCACCGTTGCGGAATATCGGCGATTGGGATTGGCATTGGTTCGGAACGAGACGACGGTCCCGGGCCGGGTGTGCGCGAGGTCTTCGTCCTTGACGTTGAAATCGACGTAGACCGGATCGAGCTGCGAGATTTGAAAGAGCGGCTGAATCGGACCGGCGTACGCGCCCGGATCGAGCAAGCGCGAGGTCACGATGCCGTCGAAGGGCGCGGCGAGCGTCGTCTGCCCGATATCGGTTCGCGTGAGGGCCATCGCGCCGTTCGCCTGCGTGAGGCTGCCGCGGTTCTCGGCGACGACCTGACGCTGCAGCGGCGTGTTGAGCAGATTGCGCTGCGCCTGATCGACCACCGACTGCGCGGCGAGCACCTTCGCCTGATCTTGCTCGAGCGTCCGCTCCGCCGCGATGTACGAGGAGCGCGTCGTTTCGAATGCCGTCTGCGCGACGAAGCCTTGACTGACGAGCTGCTGATTGCTCTTGTAGAGGAGCTGTGCCGTGCGCAGCCGGGCGCGGTCGCTCGCCCGCTGCTGCGCGGCTTGCCGGTAGGCCTGGCGCGCCTGGTCGAGCCCCGTTGCATACTGCTGGTTCGTGATCGGCTGCTGGATCTGGGACTGATCGAGCTTCGCGCGCGCCGCCTCGGCGCTCCCCCGCTGCTCCTCGAGCGTCGCCTGAAGCGGCGCGTCGTCGATCTTCGCGAGCACCTCGCCCGCGCGCACGCGATCGCCCTCGTTCGCGAACTCGCTCAGGATCGTGCCGGCCTGCTGCGTCGAGAGACTCGACTGCAGGTACGGCGTCACCTGGCCATTGAGCCGATCGTACGTCGCGATCGTTCCGCGATGCAGCGTCGCGACCGCGACCGCGATCGGCGGCAACGCCTTCTTCTCCGGCGGCTTCGCGCAGCCGGCGAGTGCGCCGGTCGCCGCGGCGAGCGCGAGCGCGAGCGCCGGCGCGAGCGGACGAGACGTCATGCCGATGCTCCTTGTGGCCGAGCGGCGGGCTCGTGCGCGGCGTGTGAGCGGCCGGCGACGACGAGATACAGTGCCGGGATGATGACGAGGTTGAGCACGGTCGAGACGATCATCCCCCCGAAAACGGCCGTCCCGAGCGAATGGCGGCTCGCGGCGCCCGCGCCGCTGGCGACCACGAGCGGCACGATGCCGAGGATGAAGGCAATCGACGTCATGAGGATCGGCCGCAGGCGGGTCTCGGCCGCCTCCGTCACCGCCTCCGCCGGCGACTTGCCCTGCGCGCGCAACTGATTCGCGAACTCGACGATGAGGATCGCGTTCTTGCTCGCGAGGCCGATGAGCAGCACGAATCCGACCTGCGCGTAGACGTCGGCTGCGATGCCGCGCAGGTTGAGGAAGACGAGCGCCCCGAGGATGGCGACCGGCGTCGCGAGCAGGATGATGAAGGGCTCCGTAACGCTCTCGTATTGCGCCGCGAGCACGAAGAACACGAAGAGCAGCCCGAGACCGAAGAGCAGCGCGGAGGAGGAACCGCCCTGGATCTGCTCGAGCGAGATGCCGGACCATTCGTAGGCAAAGCCGTTCGGGAAGTGCCGCGAGAGCGACGTCATCTCACCGAGGGCCTCGCCGCTGCCCTCGCCGGGCGGCGTCTGACCGGTGATCTCGATGTTGCGAAAAAGATCATAGTGTGTGATGAGCGGCGCGGTCGTCTCGAGTTTTTGCGTGAGGAAGCTCGTCACCGGCGACTGCGCGCCCGTATTCGAGGGCACGTACATCTTCTGCAGGTCGGCGAGGACCGCGCGGTCGTCGGGCTGCGCTTGGACATAGACGTGGTACACGCGATTCTTATAGGTGAAGTCGTTGATGTATTTCGAGCCGAGCTCGGCTTGCAGCGTGTCCAGGAGTGTCGCCACGCTCACGCCGGCGCTCTCGGCTTTCGCGCGATCGATGTCCATGACGTCGTGCGGCGCAGAGTCGGCGAACTGCGTGTTCGCGGTAACGATCTTGCCGGAGGCGTTGGCCTGCTCGATGAGGCTCTTCGCCTCGGCGACGAGCGGCGTGAAATCGCCGTTGCCTGGGTCCTCGAGCTCGTATTGGAAGCCGCCGACGGAGCCGATGCCCTGCACCGCGGGTGGATTGAAGGCGAGCACTTGCGCGCCCGTGATCTTTGCGAATTGCGGCCGCATCGCCGCGAGGATCGCCGGCACCTGTTCATTCGCGGCCGTGCGCTCGCCCCACGGATTGAGCCGCACGATGACGAAGCCGACGTTCGTCCCGTTGCCCGACCCGCCGAGACCACGGCCGCTAACGTCGAACACGAGCTTGACGCCGGGCTGCTGCGAGACGATCTTCGCAACCTGTGCGTTGACGGCTTCCTCTCGCTCGAGCGAGACGCCCTGCGGCGCGGCGACGGTGATGAAGATCAGTCCCTGATCCTCATCGGGCAGAAAGCCCGTCGGCGTGCGCGTGTAGAGAACGCCCGTCGCGACGAGTGCGACGACGAAGCCGACGACGACGACCCAGCGCAGGGGGACGATCTTCGCGAGGAGCCAGGCATAACCGCGGCGCGTCGCGTCGATGGCGCGGTTGATCGGGCCGAAGACCGGGCCGCCCTTCGCGCCGCCCTCTTCGACACGCACGAGCAGCACCGCGAGCGCCGGCGTCAGCGTCAGCGCGACGAAGAGCGAGATTGTGATCGAGCTCGCGATGGTGAGCGCGAACTGCTTGTAGAGCTGGCCCGTGACGCCCGGGAAGAAGCCGACCGGGACGAAGACGGCGAGCAGGACGAGCGACGTCGCGACGACCGCGCCAGTGATCTCGCGCATCGCCTCGCTCGCGGCGGCACGCCGGTCGCCGTCGTTGCGCTCGGCCATGAGCCGCGTAATGTTCTCGATGACCACGATCGCGTCGTCGACGACCAGCCCCGTCGCGAGCGTGAGCCCGAAGAGCGTGAGCGTATTGATCGAGAACCCGAGCGCGGCGATGAGACCGAACGTCCCGACGAGCGAGACGGGGATCGTGATCGCCGGAATGAGCGTCGTGCGCCAGTCCTGCAGAAAGATGTAGATGACGATGACGACGAGGGCGATCGAGAAGAGCAGCGTGATGAGCACTTCTTTGATCGACTCGCGAACGAAGTCGGTCGTATCGAACGTCAGGCCCCAGTGCACGCCGGGCGGAAACCGCTGCTGCAGCATCGTCATCTCTTTGAGCACCGAGCTCGAGGTTTGCAGGGCGTTGGCGCCCGGGAGCTGCTGAATGCCGAGGCCGATCGTCACCTTGCCGTTACGCAGCGCGCGATTGGAGTACGAGTCCGCGCCGAGCTGCGTGTAGCCGATGTCGCGGATCCGCACGTAGCCGCCGCCCGTCGTCGCCTTGACGACGATGTTGTCGAACTGCTCGGGCGTTACCAGCTGCCCCTTGACCTGGACGCTGATGTAATAGGGCTGATTCTTCGGCGTCGGGAGCTGGCCGAACGCGCCGCCCGGCACGAGCAGGTTCTGTGCCGCGATCGCGTTCTCGACATCGACGGTCGAGAGGTCGTTCTGCGCGAGCCGCTTGGGATCGAGCCAGATGCGCATCGCGTACGTGCGCTGGCCGAAGGTCGAGATGTCGCCGACGCCGGGCAGCCGCTTGAGCGGATCGACGATCTGCAACGCCGCGTAATTCGAGAGGAAGATCGTGTCGTACTTCGGGTTGTCGCTCACGAGCGAGACCACCATCAGCAGCGACCCGAGCACCTTGCGGACGGTGACGCCCTGCGTCTTGACGACCGAGGGAATTTGACCGTTGGCCTGTTGTACCGCGAGCAGGACGTCCGTCGCGGCCTTATCGATGTTGCGCGAGAGATCGAACGTCGCGGTAATGACCGAGGTGCCGTCGTCGCCGCTGACCGAGGAGATGTAGCGCAACCCCTGCGAGCCGTTGATCGCCTCCTCGATCGGTGTCGTGACCGCCGATTCGACCTGCGATGCGTTCGCGCCCGGATACGTCGAGGAGACGACGATCGTCGGAGGCGCAATCTGCGGGAACTGCGAGATCGGAAGGTTCGGGATCGCGACGATCCCGATCGTGAGGATCACCGCCGATAGTACCGCTGCGAAGATCGGCCGATTGAGAAAGAAGGCGAACATCGTGTCCGGCCACGGTTCACGGTGCCCCGCTCGGGAGCCCGCCGGACGGCGCTAATCCCAAGCGGGTCCCAGGAATCGACCTTCGAGCGGCGCTTCTTCCACGTCGCTGAGCAGGAGCCGCGCGCCGCCGGTCGCCATTTTCGCGATGTCGTCGGCGACCGCTTTCCGCTCGGGCGACGACGGCGACCGGTCCGCCGTGTCATAATCGGCGTCACACTCGTCCGCCGTTCGATACGCGGGCGTCGGCGAGCCGTCGTCCTCCGGCAATACGTTCGCGAGCTCGATCCACTGCACGTCGGGAAGCTTTCTCGCGAGCGGCATGTGCGTTACGGCGTACTGCTTCTTGAACGCCTACGGGTCTTGCGGATTCTCGTAGACGACGGTCGGCTTGACACTCATGGACCACCGACTATGCAGTGGTGAAATCGCTGCATCACCCACGAGCGTGCCGAAACGACCTCGAAGGGGCACGTCGCCTGAAATGGGCGTTGGCGATCGTGGTGCGTATCGCCGTCTTTATGGCGGCAACCCTCCCCCGCTCATCGCCGCGCTCTTCCGGTGGCTGCCGCGGGACGCGCGTGCGTGTGCGCGACGCATCGACGGGCACCGTCGTCGCCTCTGCGGCCACGATGCTCGGGCAGATCGGGACCGCGTCGTATCTCGCGAGCAGCAGCTCGCACGAGGGGACGATCGCGACGCTCGTTGCCGTCGCGCTCTCGAAGCTCTTTCGCGCCTGCAGAAGTCGATCGAGACAATCTGGGAGGTCGATGCCGCGGACGACGGCGGGATCTGGAAGACCGTGGTGCGGTACGTCGTGACGCGCTCGCTGACGAGTTGTGAAGTACGGCAGCACGGCGTCAGCGATCGTCATGCTCCTCTGGCTCTACAACAGCGCAACATCGTTGTGTTCGGCGCGAAGTTCATGCAGGTCGTCTCGCGCGACCGAACGCGGCGCGAGAGCGCCTGACGACGCTCGGCCGCGGCGTTCGAGCGCTACCGCTAGGTGTCGCCCCTGAGCCGTCCGCGTCGTCCCGCGCGCACGTCCTCGAGGGAGAACGCATCGTCGGTCGCCCGTTCGAGCCGAGGGCCCTGCGAGGACGGCGATACGGCGAGCTCCGCGCGAGCGGCCGCCACGTCGCGCGCCGCGGTCGCGAGCGCGGCGTCGAGCGCGGCCAACCGCTCGTCCGCGCGTGAGCGCGCTCCGCGGCTCGCGAGTCGCGCTTCGAGTGCGGCGCGCTCCGTGCGGAACAGCGAAATCCGCGCCGAGAGCCGGACCGAAGCGCCCTCGAGCGCGTCGCGCCGCGCGCGAAGATCGGCGATCTCCGCGGCAAGCCGTTCGCGCCGGACGGAGACGAGCGCGTCGTCGCCCGTCGCGCGCGCGAGCGACGAATCGTCGACCTCGAGGCGGCGCGCCGCCGCGAGCGCCGCAGCGCTCGCTCGGCGCAGCGCGTCGAGCGCCGCGAGTTGCAGCCGATACGCTCGCTCGAGCGCCGTACTCGGATCGCCCGGCGTTCCCCGCGTCACGTCAGTGGAGATCGCCGTCGGGCGCCGTCGTGCGCTCGGTCGGCACGACGCCGTTCTTGGACGCGGGCCGGTCGCGCGCCGCGGTGTTCGCGAGCAGGCTGCGCGCGACGCCGAGCCCGGCCGCGCCCTGCGCCATGACCTTGCCGAGGATGTCGGTCACGCCGTCGGCGCCGTTGAGGACGACCATCTGATCGACGCTCGCGAACGCCTTGCTCGCGGCCTCGACGATCGCGGGCCACTTCTCCGCGAGCGTCTGCCCGATCACCGCCTCCTGATTGGTCGCGAGCGCCTCGGCACGCGACCGTAGACCGTCGGCCTCGGCGAGCAACTTCGCCTTGATCGCGCCGCCATCGGCCTGCCCGCGCGCCGCGGTCGCCGCCGCCTCGGCCTCGCCGATCTGGCGCGTTGCCGACGCCTGCGCCGTCGCGCTGAGCTCGACGCGCTTGGCGTCGGCCTGCGCCTGTAGCTCGACCTGGCGCGCGCGCGCCTCCGCCGCGGCGATGTCGGCGTCTCGCTGCCCGCCCGCGACCGTTCGCTTCTCGTACGCCGCGGCGTCGGCGGGCTTGCGCACGCTGACTTGCAGCTCTTGCTCCTTGCGCTCCGCCTCGAGCTGCGCGATCTTCGTCTCCTCGACGACGACGCTTTGGCGCGCCGTGGCCTCGGCGAGCGGCCCGGCGAGCTTCGCCTGCGCGTTCGCGCGATCGACGTCGGCCTGATACGTCGCCTGCTTGATCTGGCTCTCGCGAACCGACTCCGCCTTGAGCGCGGCCGACTGCTGCTCGATCTCGGTCGCCTCGCGATCGGCGTGAGCCAGTGCGATGCGCGCGTCCTTCATCACCACGACGGCGTGCGGCTTCGCGAGGTTTTGGATGTAGCCGGTCGGGTCGTCGATCTCTTGGATTTGCAGCGAGTCGATGACGAGCCCGAGCTTCTGCATCTCCGTTCCGGCGGCCGCGCGCGTCGCCTCGGTGAGCTTGTCGCGCTCGCGAATCAGCTCCTCGACCGTGAGGCTCCCGCAGATCGCGCGGAGATGCCCCGAGAACACGTTCTGAATGCGCGCGTCCATCATGTTCTGCTGATCGAGGAACCGGCGCGCGGCGTTCGCGATCGACGCGAAGTCGTCGCCGACCTTATAGATCACGACGGCCTTGAGATGGACCGGGATGCCCTGCTTTGTCACGCAGTCGACGGCGAGATCGGCTTCGTTGAGGTCGAGCGAGAGCTTACGGACGACCTGCACGCCCGGGATGACGAGCGTGCCGTGGCCCGTGACCATCTTGAAGCCCATGCTCTCGGCCTCCGCCGACGGATCGCGGCGAGACCGGAAGCCGGAGATGATGAGCGCTTCGTTGGGCTCGGCAACGCGCCACATCGATTTGAAGACGATGACGGCGAGCAGGCAGACCACGACGACGACCGCGCCGACCGCGATTGCAAGCGAAGGGAGACCCGATGCGACCATGACGACTCCTCGCGGCCGCACGGCGGCGGTCGCACGTACTCACGCCGGCGTGACGATGACCGTCCGTGGCGGATGATGCTCGACGACGACGACGCGCGTGCCGACCGGGAGCGGCTCATCGTCCGCGCAGCCGTAGGCATGGTACGCCTCGCTGCCGCCGCGGACTGCGAGCATGACCTCGCCGACGAGCCCGGGCGCGACTCGGCCGGTCAAAAAACCGATCTTCCCGACGACATCAGAATCCAGCACGTTTTGCAGCTTTTCTGCGCGCGCCGCGCGTCGCGAACGAAATAGTACCACTCGGAACCGCACTTGGCGAGATTCGGCACCGGGGGAACGTTAGACCGCGGCATCCGCGATCGCGCGCCGTTCGAGCAGCGAGACCGCGATCTGGTGCGGCACGGTGATCGCAAGGACGAGCGCACCGAAAATCGCCTCGCGACGCGCTTCGTCCGCCGCGCTCGCCGCGGGACGGCCGCGGCCGACGACGCGGTCGAGTGCGGCCGCCGCGACGCCCGCGAGCGCGGCGACGGCGGCGTTCGGCGCCGATTCGCGCGCGAATCGCCCCAGGCGCGCGCGCTCGTGCCCAGCGCGCGCGTCGCGCTCGAGCAGCAGCGCAGTGTGACGGACGCTGTGCCACGCCCCGAAATAGATGCCGAAGCCGAGGCGGGTCGGCACGGCGAGCAGCAGCGCCGCGGGGAGCGCGACGTCGAGCGCATCGGCCTCCGCACCCTCGCGCGCGTGGAGCGCTGCGCGGCCGAGCGCGAGCGCCGCGATGGCCGCCGAGCGCGGGGCGGTGCCGCGAACGCAGAGCGGTACGAGCCCGCGCAGCAGCGCTTCCCGCCAGCCGCGCGGCTTCGCACCGCAGGCACGCGCAAAATCCGCGTCGCCGCTGCCGAAATGCCACACGCTGAGCGCGAAGAGCGCGACTCCGGCGAGCCGCTCGAAGCGGCGCGCGACCAGGAACGTCGCGAGTGCGAGGACGCCGTAGCCGACGGAGAGCGACTGCCGGCCGCCCGGCGGCCGAACGCCGCTCCGATCGAGCGCGTCGACGTCGGTCGCGCCGTGCGCGATGCCGACCGTGCCGACGAGCGCGAAGACGATCGGGCGAATGAGCGCCGGCCGGACGCTCGCGAGGCCTCCGAGCGCGGCGACGGTGAGCCACGTTCCGCAGCGAGCCCGGCGAACGATCGTCCTCGGCATCACGCCGTTCATGCAGCCATGCGATGCCGATTCGACGTCTTCTTGCCGCTCGGCGATCATACAGGACGCTTCGTGGCGCGGCCGGCGGCAACCCGCGACCGGGCGGGGTGCCGCGTGCATCGGGATGCGCCTGGACTGCGATCGCTCGGCCGTCTGAGCGCGCGCTTCGGGACTCGTCGATCGCCGCTTCGTCGCGATGCGGCCGTTACACGCGCCGCGAGCAAGGCTCGCCGAGGAGGAGCCCGATGCGGGTCGACCCGTTACCGTCCGCCCTGTCGCGAGGGAACGCTGCTCCATCCCCATCCCCATCCCCGGCGCCCGAGCGCGGCGACCCGATCCCGCGTTCGGTTCCGAACCGAGACGCGATCTATCGTGCGGCGAGCGCTCAGGGAGTCGATCCGTCGCTCCTCGCGTCGTTCGCGGCGCAGGAGAGCGGGACGCCGGGATCCACCACGAATCGCAATGTCGCCGTCGGCGCCGACGGCCACGGTCGCGGGATGTTCCAAATCGACGATCGGTACCACGCGATCGCGCGCACCCCGGGCGTCCGCGATCCCGTGGCGAGCGCCGACTATGCGGCGCGGCTCGTTCGCGAGGGACTCGACGCGGCGCACCATGCGGGGCTGCGAGGCGTGGCTGCGATTCGCGGCGCGGCAAATTACTATCATGCCGGCACGATCGGCAACCGCGAATCGCCGAACACGCGCTGGCCCGACTCGACACTCCACTACGACGACTCGCTCGTGCGGCACTACGAACAGATGCGCGCCGAGGGACATCGCTGACGTGCATCCCATCTTCGCGGCGGCGTTCGCGTGGGCGTTGCTCGCAGCGTCGGCGCCGGCCCACTTCTTTCCGGCCCGCCCGGCGTCGGCGACGACGCACGTCGCGCATGGCACGTTGCTCGAGTTTGCGATCGGGAACGCGCTCGGGACGTTCACGATCCGGACGGCGTCGGGCTCGATCCGCCGATTTTACGTCGGCTATCCGCTTCGCGTCGACGGCGGCGTCACGCAGTGCCTGCATCCGCCGCGCGCCGGCTTCACGCCGTCGCACGACGAGTGCCCCGATTGGCCGCGCGATCTCGTGCTCGGGCGCAGTCGCGTCGTCGTACGGTATTGGACCGCGCGCGGGCCCAACGGCCGGCGAGTCGCGATCGGCAGCGCGATCGACGCGCGCTGACGGAAATCGTCGGAACGAGCTCGCGCGGCACCGTCGGGACCGAGGACGCGATGCGCAGGGCGAATCTGCCCGTAGCGATATCGAAGCCGAATTGACGACAAAGATGCGCCGGTAGCCGGCGTCGACGCGCCGAAACGCGTCGCCGTGCGAATTCTGATCGTCGACGACGACGCTCGGCTGACGGCGGTCGTCCGCCGTGGGCTCGAAGAATCCGGTCACGTCGTCGACGTCGAGGTCGACGGCCCGTCGGGCGAGTCCACGGCGCTCGCGGCGGCGTACGATGCCATCGTGCTCGACGTCGCGCTGCCCGGCCGCGATGGGCTCGCGGTGGCGCGAGCGCTGCGACGGTCGGGGCGGCCGACGCCGGTCCTGATGCTCACCGCCCGCGATACCGTCGAGGACGTGGTCGCCGGCATCGCCGCCGGTGCCGACGATTACCTTCGCAAGCCGTTCGCGTTCGCCGAGCTCGAGGCGCGGCTCCACGCGATCGCCCGGCGAAGTCCGGCGCGCAACCCGGTCGACGAGCTGCGCAGCGGGCCGCTCGCGCTCGACATCGGCGCCCGCATCGCGCGGGTGGGCGACACGCCGCTCGCGCTCACCGCTCGCGAGCTCGCCTATCTCGAGGTCTTCCTGCGTAATCCGGGCCGCGCGCTGACGCGGCCGATGCTCGAAGACATCCTATGGGATCGCGATCGCGACACCACGTCGAATCTCGTGGACGTCTACGTCGGCCGGCTGCGGGCGAAGCTCGCGCGAGCCGGAGCGCCGGCGCTCCTGGAGACGGTTCGCGGCATCGGCTACCGGCTGCGCGCGGATGCGTCCGCCTAACAGCCTTGCGGGGCGCCTCGCAGTCCTGTACGCCGCGGCGCTCGCGGTCGGTCTCGCCGTGTTCGCGGCGTTCGCGCTCGTTACGATCGATCGCGTGCAGCGCGCGAGCTTCGATGCGAACCTCGCGAACCAGGCCGCGGCGGCCGCGGCGCTCGCCGCGCCAGACGAGCACGGAGCGGGCCTCGAGGCGGGAGACGCCGCGAGCCTGCGCCGGAGCTTCAGCCCTCGCGCGAACGCGGCGCTCTTCGATACCCGCGGGCGCCTCATGCTCGCGACCGTCGTCGATGTGCCCGATGGCATTCGCCTGCTCGCGCAAGCGACGGCTCCCGAGCTGCGCGACGTCGACGTCGACGGCCTCGCCGTTCGCGCGGCGACGGCGCCGATCGAGCGCGACGGTAGCAGCTACGGAACCGTCGTCCTGTGGCGCGCCGTCGACAATATCGCCGACGTCGATCGCCGCGCCGCCGCGGGCTTCGCGCTCGCGGTGCCGCTGCTCGGACTCGCGGCACTGCTTGCGGGCCGCGCGCTCGCCCGCCGCGCGCTCGCGCCGCTGCGCGTCCTCGCCGTGGCGACGACCGAGATCGAGGCGACCGATCTCTCGCGCCGCGTCGGCGCTGGCGGCGAGGACGAGCTCGGGCGGCTCTGCGCGACGTTCGACCGCATGCTCGCGCGGCTCGAAGACGCCTTTGAACGCGAGCGCCGTTTCGCGAGCGACGTCGCGCACGAGATTCGCGCGCCGCTCGCGGTAATCGTCGCGGAAGTCGACGTCGCGCGACGGCGGCCGCGGTCGCCGGACGCGTACGAACGGGCGCTCGATGCCGTGCGCGACGAGGCGCTCGCGCTCGACGCTCTGGCGACGAGCCTGCTCGCGTCGTACCGCGGCGCGGCGCCGCCGAGATCGGCCGGACGCTTCACGCTCGATGCGGCGGTCGACGAGGCGGCCGCCCTGCTAGCGCCGCTCGCGGCGACGCGCGGCGTGGCGCTCGACATCGCCGGAGCACGGGAGCTCACGATCGTCGGCGACCGATCGGAGGTCGTTCGCGCGCTCGTCGCGATGCTCGACAACGCGCTGAAGTACGGGGCCGGAACGACGATCGTCGTACGGACGGCGCGTTTCGCATCGACCGCGCGCGCGACGGTCGAAGACGGCGGCCCGGGATTCTCGCACGAGGCCCTTGCCCACGCAACGGAGCGCTTCTGGCGAGCCGCAGGTACGCATGGACGCGACGGATCCGGGCTCGGACTCGCGATTTCTACGGCGATCGCCGAGCGCACCGGCGGCGTCCTGACGATCGCGAACGGACCGCGCGGCGGCGGGCTCGTCACGCTCGACGTGCCGCTCGAGCATTCATCGCGCCGTCATCTCGGCGAGCGATGATCATCGCGGTCACCCACACTCCGAAAGAAGACCGAACATGTCCCTGCGAATCACCGCCTTCATCCTCGCCGCCGCAGCCACGACCGGCATCGGCGCAGCCGTTGCCGGCGCCTATCCCGGCGAGAAGCTCGCCCCCGAGGCGCGCGTAACCATGCCCCAGGCCCGCGCCAAAGCGTTGGCGGTCGTTCCCGGAGCGATCAAGAGCTCCGAACTCGAGCGCGAGGCCGGCGGTAGCGGCCTGCGGTACACCTTCGACATCGCGAGCAAAGCCGGACTCCGCGAAGTCGGCATCGACGCGAAGACCGGGGCGGTCCTCGAGAACTCGGGCGATGGCGCGGACATGACGAAGGCGCCGGCCGATGCCGAGGCGCCCGACGCGGACGAAACGAAATAGCCGCACGCTTCCGTGTCGTCGCCAGCCGAACGGCGATGCGGACGGCATGCGCGATCGGTCGCAATCGTCGCCGACCGGAAGCGAGATCTTTGCGAAAGCCGTGCAGACCTGGAGCGCGTTGCCGACGCCGACGTACCTGTCGTATGCCGTCGTCGTTACGATCGAGCGCCACGGTCGCGCGCACGTCGATCGGCAGCGCGTCGTCTTCCGAACGGTCGATCGCGTCGGCATCGCGCAAGACGCCTCGGGCGCGGTGACGTTCGGGCGGCCGCGCTACGTCCCCGACGTGGCGTTCCGGCTCGTTCCCACGCGACGCACGCGACTTCGACGACGCGCAGGGCGACGCGAAGCGCTACGCGATCGAGCTCGCCGGAACCGAACGCCTCCACGACCACGACGTCTATCATCTGCGCCTCACGCCGCTCTTCGATCCGAGGCGCAACAGCGAGCGCGAGATGTGGGTCGATACGCAAACCTTCACGACGTGGCAGCTGATCGACGAAGCGCGATGCACCGCCGGCCGGCGCGCGGCACGTTTCGCTTGACCGCGACGTACGCGCCGGTGGGTGATGCGTGGCTGCTGCGCACGGTCGACACGTCGGGGGCGCTGCGCTTCGGCTTCTTCGCCTACGGCGGGAAGGCGACGGTGACGTTCGACGATCTGCGACGTACCGAGAAACCGCCGGCGGCGTTCCGCTTCGATCGCTCCGGCTACACGCAGCATCGCGAGCAGTGCGAGACGAGCTTCGACCATTGCGCTCGTCGGCGACGACCCGCGAAGCGCCCCGGTCGCCGCGTCGCTTTGCATCGTAGGCGTCCTTTAGCGTGCGCAAGTCGATCGACGCGTACTGCCGCACGTTGAGACGCCGTGCGATAAGCGCTGCGCTCCGTTCGTAAACGCGGAGAGATACGCCCGCGTCGCTCGGCTCGGCTTGCGTCATGACGAACGGAACACGATTCCATCCGCACAAGGCCGCCGCTCGATGCCCTCACCGAACCGGTCGGCCTCTTGGTATGACCGACGTACGAGATCGAGCGCGCGACGACGATCGGCGTCGTAGGCAACGATAAGCGCTCCTTCGAACAATTGCGCTGCGCCGGACTCGAACGCAGCATGGTTAATGATGGCACCAGCGCCGCCCAGACAAAATACTTACTGATAGTATGCCTGAATCGGTATGCCGCATCTTACAGGATCGTCGCTGGAGTCGACTTGACTGACGATCGTCGGCTCACATACTTCCAAATTCATCATCGTGATGCTCAGAGCGCTGAGCACGTAGGTTTAAGCGAGACAGCAAGAACCGATGTCAATGCGAAGGTGGTGCCCGGGGCATCATGATCGACGCGACGTGGCACGACGATGGCGACGCTTTATCGAATGCGACGCTTCAGCAATCCAACCAGAGAGGCTCGATTCCCGAGCGGGTCGTGATCCTCTCGAGATCACGGACCCGATCGTAGGCGGACTCGTCGGGCGCCACTCGGTCTCCGGTGTACGACTCCTTCGCCTCTCCAGCTAGCGCGCTCTCGCTTCGTCGCGATGGCACGTTTGGAGGTCGCGCGTGCTCGCACTCACCCATTCCGCCGCGATGTCGGGCATCGATGGCTACGTCGTTCGCGTCGAGGCCGACAGCAGCGCGGGGACGCCCGGGTTCGCGATTATCGGTCTGCCCGACCGCGCGCTCGGCGAGGCGAAGGATCGCGTGCGCGCCGCGATCGTCAACGCGGGCTACCGCTTTCCGGCGGGGCGCGTGCTCGTCAATCTCGCACCCGCCGAGCTCAAGAAGGTCGGGCCCGGCTTCGATCTTG
>JAABUX010004202.1_pt1 | contig 18418 bp, 33 predicted proteins | sample 5561851 | NCBI WGS metagenome assembly JAABUX01 (sample SAMN10711883, study PRJNA513361) | rock metagenome | isolation source: Antarctica rocks | place: Antarctica: Victoria Land, Richard Nunatak red sandstone | collected 2016-01-03 | reverse complement strand
GCGTTCAACAACCCGGACCGCGCGGTGGACTACCTGATGAACGGCATCCCGGAGTCCGCCGAGCCGCCGCCGCCCGTGGCCGCGCCCGCGCCCGCGCAGGGCGGGCCGCCGGCCGGCGGCGCCGCGGCGCCCGCCGCGGCGGGCGACGCGGCCGCGCCGGCGTCGGAGTCGGCGCCCGCGCAGAGCGGGCCCAACGCGCAGCCGCTCGACATGTTTGCCCCGCAGGTGGCCACCTGTGCCCTGTCTGGCTCTGTGCGCTCACAGGCCGGCCATGCGGCCTGTTCCAGACGCCGCTCGCTGTGCACTCCTCCTGAAGAAGCACACAGCGCACCCGCTCTGGGGGCCCTGCAGACGCTGTGGCGTGCAAAGAAGGCTGACGCTCTCCCACACACGCGTATATGAGCGAACGAGGAACGTGCCTAGAAACGTGCCGCTGTCCTCGTGAGTCGTCCACTCATTCCCTGATGAGGTGACAGCGGCCTGCCTGGTGCAGCCGGCCGGCGCGGCGGGCGGCGGCGGGCCGGCCGGGCCGCTCGACTTCCTGCGCACCAACCCGCAGTTCCAGGCGCTGCGGGCGATCGTGCAGTCGCACCCGGCCATCCTGCAGCCCATGCTGCAGGCGCGCGCGCCAGATCGTCCTCAGCACTGTGGGTCACCTGCGCCGCATGCGGGCGCAGCTTGCCTTTGGTCAACGGGTGCGTGCGTGTGGCAGCGCGCATGCGAGCGCAGCCCCTGGGGCCAGGGGGCCCGCGCTGCCTGGGACGCCAGCGTGACGCTCACTGCTTGCTTGCGCCTCCCGCTGACCAGCACACAGAGTGCGTGCCTTATCCCAGCCCTGCCTGCTGTGCTGCAGGCGCCGCAAGCAGGCTGTCCTGCAGCTCGGTGTAATCCTGTCTCCAGCTGCTGTGCCGTCATAAGGCGGCCTCCAGCTGATGCGCCGCCGCAGTTGGCGCCGAGGCGGGCGCTGCGGCGCGCAGGAGCTGGGCAAGTAGAATGTAACCCTACCCTATACCCGGCGCGCAGGAGCTGGGCAAGCAGAACCCGGAGCTGCTGTCGCTGATCAACAGCAACCAGGCCGAGTTCCTGCGCCTCATCAACGAGCCCGCGCCCGCGGGCGGCGCGGCCTCCGGCGACCTGGCCGCGCAGCTGGGCGGGCAGCTGGGCGGGCAGCTGGGCGAGATGCTGGGCGCGGGCGCCGGCGGCGAGGGCGGTGCGCCGCCCGGCTTTGTACTGCACATGTGTCGGGTGGGCGTAGGGGTGAGCGCAGGACCGGTGCTGGACGGAAATACGGCGCCGCCGAGCGTGGTCAAAGGTGCTGCTCGGAGACTCTGCGGCGGCCCTGAATGTGCGTAGCCTTCAACAGCGACCAGGGAAGGGAGGAACGGTCAGGTGGGAGGCCTAAGTGTGCTGTGAGCTGCACCTTGCGTCCGGGGCGTTCTCTGCAGACTTGACGGGCTGGGTTGTGATTCACGTGCCCTATGCACAGGCCTCTGCCGCCCGGCGCGGCGGCGGCGGCCAACTAAGCGGGGTTGGGCGGGGTGCCGCCGTGCGCACGAGAGGTCATCGACCTTTCTGGTACGTGCAAGTCCAAATGGAAGGCAGCTGCTGTGCCTGGGGCTCCCGCACCCAGAGCAGCCGCGCGCGCCTGCGCCGACAAATGGCCGCGCGCGCGCGCAGGCTTGCCGCCCGGCGCGGTGGCGGTGCAGCTGAGCGAGGAGGAGCAGGCGGCCGTGGGCCGCCTGGAGGCCATGGGCTTTGACCGCCAGGCCGTGCTGGAGGCCTTTCTGGCCTGCGACCGCAATGAGACCATGGCCGCCAACTTCCTGCTGGAGAACGCCGGCGACGACATGTGAGGCGGGCTAGGGTAGGGCCTCTTGCCGGCGGGCCTACAGCGCGCCTGGGCGCCTGCGCGCGCGCGCGCGACGGCGTGTGAGGCGCGCGGGGCGCGGGGCGCGCCCGGGGTGCCCACGTGGGCCGCAGCGGCGCCGCGGCCGTCGTCCCGTGCGCGCGCCCGCGGCGCGGGCGTTGCAGCCGCGTCCTCGCTGCGGCGTGCTGGCGACGGCGCCTGACGCGCCGGGGCTGTGCGGCGCCCTGCGGCTGCGGCCTGCGCGACAGCGGCATGACAAATGCAGGTTGCTGTGGCCGCAAGCACAGAGGGAGCCGGCGGCCGCGACAGGCGCGCGAGCGCTGGAGCGGCGCCCACTGGCTGCAGAGACCCCGGCCGGAGTGGCTGAGCCTGCCGCCCGTTTGTGTATCCCGCGCTGCGCTGCCGGGGCTGCCTGCGGCTGCGCCGTTTGCGTCGGCTTCGAGGGCAGGCAGGCGAGGGTGGAAGCCCTGTTGGAGGGATTTCGGGGCTGGGTGCCAGGCGCAAGAGCGGGCGTGGCGTGGGGCGCGGCGTGTGTGTGTGCTGAGGCGGGTGTGCCGGGCTCTGCAAACCCGGCCTGCGGCCCCCACCTGGCCTGCTTGCATGCGTCCTGCATGCGGCTTCCCCGTGCTGCGAGGCTGCTGGCGGCTTGCCTGCGAAGGGCCGGGGCTGGGCTGCTTCCTGGCACGCTTGGCAATGTCTGGATGTGGGCTGGCACCCGCGGTGCCAGCGGGAGCGTGAAGGCAGGGGGCGCTGGGGCCAGGCTGCATCGGGCTGCAGAGTGTGCCTGTTGAGGGGCGGCGGCATGCCATGCTAAGCCGCGTATGGGCTGAGGTTGCCATGGGAGCGTCGGGTGGCGCTACGCACACCCATTGGTGGGGCCTGTGCGCCGGCTTTGCTGTCCAAGACTGCGCATGGTGTTGCTCAGGCAGAGCGGTGCGCCCAAGCCTGGCGAGGCTTTTTCAGCTGTTCTGCTGGTTTGGGGGAGTCGCACGCGCGCATGCCTGCTCGGCTCTGTTTCAGCCTGGGCATGGGCTGATGGCTGTGCTCTAGTCCAGAGCCAGCCAAGCGCAATGCATCAAGCTGCAGATCAGTGTAAGCATAGTTGCCAGGCACGGCCAGCGTGACAGTGCATGTAGTGTAGCCTCAACACCGCAGGGCCTGCGGACGTCCCACCAGCGCCCATGCATGATAACAAGGTTACAGGGCGCCACTGGCGTAGCCTCAAGGTCGCATGCCACGCTGCATGCGTCGACGCCTCCACCTTGCGCGCCGTCATAGCATCCGACTGTACCTGGGTACTTTGCACCTACCTTGCTAGCTAGGCCATCGACCACCGCGAGCGCCCTGACTCGAATTATTGCGAAGAGGTGTACGACGACTGCCTGCCAGCGTCAAACGCACAAACCCAGGTGGGAGATTGCTGCGGGACTGATGCATGCCCATGCTCGCCTGCAACATCAGCAGGCGTATCCTGTACAATGCGATCAGGCCGTGGCACAGTGCTCATCTTATGCTTATAGTTGTACTGGCACAGGCAGGCGCAGTGTGATGCCTTTGCATGCGCTTGGGAATATTGCATCTTGTAACCGCTTTCAGAGCAACGGGCAGAGCGGGGCAACAAGCAGCATCGCGGCAACTCACGCTGTGCTTACCAAGAGCTCTGCGCTGCTGCCCTGCAGGTGCCACCTACATCGCGAGATGGCCGCCGCGCACTCCATAACGCTCAGCCTCGCGCTCTGGCTGCCTGTCCTGGCGCTGGCGGCATCGAGCGCGTCCGTCCTGCAGCACTCCCACCGCCCTGGCGGTGGGGGCCAGGGCAGCTGCCCCAGCTGCGACCAGCTGTTCCCGCAAGGCCAGCCTGCGCCCATCCCGGGCGACTTCAACTTCTACTTTCTGGTCCGGTGCGCGCTCCACCTTGGCTCTTCACAACGGGGGTTTACCATACGTGCAAAACCTTGCTGTCAGCGTGCCCGCCACACTGTGCCGGCTGCCACGCGTGAGGCTGCCCAGAGGCTGCTGAGCGTGGCGAGGGGCGCCACAGGCAGTGGCCAAATGAGTTCTGCAAGTTCCAAAAGCCCGACCAGTGCTACATCGATCCCAGCGCCAGGTAAGCAATGTTCTAGGCCTCCTGTACGTTTGCCTGCCCATGCCTGCCTCGGAAAATTGCGGCGCTGGGCCAGTGCTCGAGCAATCCGGGTCCAATACTTGGGTGATCTTCAGGCCGACACCCAGCTTGTGTTCATGTGCAATAGTGAACAGTGCAAGCATGCGCTTGGCGTGCAAACTTACAAGTTGCTGTTGTGCACGCATGCAGACAATATGTGGTCTTGGGCCACTGCCCAGCCATGGCCCGCCAGTGTCACGCACGCGGAGCACACGGCGTGCCTGACAACGCATGCATGCAGGAACGGCTTCACGCTGCACGGCCTGTGGCCCAACCTGGACAACGCCTGCCGCGAGGACTTCCCCGAGCACTGCATCGCGCGCAGCAGCAGCTTTGAGCCCCTGGACATGGGCAGCCTGAACCAGACCGTGCTGTACGGCCTGCAGAACAGCTGGATCAGCTACACCAGCTGTGCGCGCACCACCCTAACCCTACATGCGCCCTGTCTGGTCCAGGCTGCCTGCTTCATCACCTTAGCGCTGGCACCCTGTGCGAGATGTGATACAGTTGGCACTCGCAGCCGGCCGCGCAGCTGACTCGGCGTGCTGCGCTCGCAGCCCAGGAGTGCTTCCTGGCGCACGAGTGGGGCTGCCACGGCACGTGCAGCGGGCTGAGCCAGGAGGACTACTTTGCGACAGTGCTCCAGCTGCACGCCGAGCACAACCTGCTGGCGCGCTGCTGCTGCAGGCTCTGTCAGCACATCATGTTAATCAAGGAACTGTGCTGCCTTCTGACAGGCCAGGGAACAAGGGGTGCTGCTGTATCCGTTGTGTCAACATGCCGTGGAATGTGACACTGTGTCAGGACGCCCAGAGACATGCGAGTAACCTTGCCTGTGGCCTTTCCAAATATGAGATGCTGGACCGGTCGGCGCACCCCTGCATCCTGGTGAGCGCAACCCATGTCACTGGGTCTCGCGGGTCGCGCACAGGACGCCATGACAGCCGCCAACCTGCAGCCGGTCGGCGACGTCGACCGGACCGACCTGCTCGACGCCTTTGAGCAGAGATTCGGCTCCGGCGTGCGGCCGCTCCTGCAGTGCAAGAAGCAGGGCGGACGGTTTTACCTCAGTGAGGTGCGGTCCTTGCACCGTAGTTTGGCACCATCGCCTTGAAACCATCACCTGTGGGCGTGTTGCGTCGGCCAGTGCAAGCGCCTGCTCGTACGCACCTCACCAGCATCGCCACGCGCCCCGCGCTTGGTGGCAGGTCTGGATGTGCGTGGACCGGAGCTTCAACGTCGTGCCCTGCGACAACGTCTGCCGCAACTATGCCTGCCATCCCATCCACCCCTGCGGCAACACAATCACATTCGCTGACGACAACTTCGGCCTGGTCAGCGGGCCTGGCCCATGTCAGTTGGGCCCATGCGTGAACCACACAGGCACCTGCCATAAGTAAACCATGACTGGCGCTGTAGTGAATGCCTGCGTTGGCAGGGCAGCGTTGCAACTTTCGGTTATAATCCACATTTTTCCTACGCTGCTTGTTGCCCGTGCTGTGGTTTGTGCTCATCAGTCCCATTTAAACAATGTTTTGACGCCAGCACAGGCTATACTGAAGGCCTGTGTAACTGTTCACCAGCAAGGAGGTACATGCCTGCTGCCAGTGGATGCGGATAGGTCTTCTTTGCTCACACTGTTTGAAGAATTCATTTCCGTTGTTTTTTGGCAAGGCTCAGTTGTAGTAGTGCAACGCACCCGCTGGTGGGGCCCGTGCGCCGGCAGTTGCTGTCCAAGAATGCGAATGGCGTTGCACAGGCAGAGCAGAGCGCCCAAGCTCGGGCGAGGCTTTTTCAGCTGTGCTGCTGGTTTGGGGGAGTCGCACGCGCGCATGCCTGCTCGGCTCTGTTTCAGCCTGGGCATGGGCTGATGGCTGTGCTCTAGGTCTAGGGCCGGTCAAGCGCAATGCATCAAGCAGCAGACCAGTGTAAGCAAGATTGCCAGGTACGGCCAGCGTGACGGTGCACCTAGTGTGGCCTCAACACCTGTGACAGGCACTCTCAGGGCTTGCGGACGTAAGCACATCAAGAGGAGGCACCAGCGCCCATGTATGATAACAAGGTTCTAGGGCGCCGCTGGCGGTGGTCAGATGCCAGAGCGCTGCATGCGTCGACGCCTCAACCTGCTCACACATCCGACTGTACCTGGTACTTTGCCAGCACTTTAGACCTACCTTCCAGCCGAGGCTATCACCCTCATCGGTATTATATTGCCTCGCGCGCCCTCACTCGCATTGCGGATAGGTGTACGACGACTGCCGGCCAGCGACAAACGCACAAACCCAGGTGGGAGACTGCTGCAGGACAGATGATGCCCGTGCTTACCTGCAACATCAGCAGGCTTATCCTGTACAACGCGATCAGGCCGTGGAACATTGCTCACTTTATGCTTATGGTTGTACCCAGCACAGGCAGGGGCAATGTATTGCCTGCGCATGTGCATGGGAATATTGCATCTTGGGACCGCTTTCACAGCAAGGGCAGAGCGGGGCGATAAACAGCAATCCGGCTGCAACTCACGCAGTGCCTTGAGCTCTGCCGCTGCGGCCCTGCAGGCGCCACCCACATCGCGAGATGGCCGCCGTGCACTCCATCACGCTCAGCCTCGTGCTCTGGCTGTCTGTCCTAGCGGTAGCCGTGTCAAGCGCATCCGTCCTGCAGCACCCCCACCAGCGCAGCGGTGGGAGCCAGGGCAGCTGCCCTAGTTGCCAGGCTCTGTTCCCGCAAGGCCAGCCTGCGCCCATCCCGGGCGACTTCAACTTCTACTTTCTGGTCCGGTGCGCGCTCCACCTTGGCTCTTCACAACGGGGGTTTACCATACGTGCAAAACCTTGCTGTCAGCGTGCCCGCCACACTGTGCCGGCTGCCACGCGTGAGGCTGCCCAGAGGCTGCTGAGCGTGGCGAGGGGCGCCACAGGCAGTGGCCAAATGAGTTCTGCAAGTTCCAAAAGCCCGACCAGTGCTACATCGATCCCAGCGCCAGGTAAGCAATGTTCTAGGCCTCCTGTACGTTTGCCTGCCCATGCCTGCCTCGGAAAATTGCGGCGCTGGGCCAGTGCTCGAGCAATCCGGGTCCAATACTTGGGTGATCTTCAGGCCGACACCCAGCTTGTGTTCATGTGCAATAGTGAACAGTGCAAGCATGCGCTTGGCGTGCAAACTTACAAGTTGCTGTTGTGCACGCATGCAGACAATATGTGGTCTTGGGCCACTGCCCAGCCATGGCCCGCCAGTGTCACGCACGCGGAGCACACGGCGTGCCTGACAACGCATGCATGCAGGAACGGCTTCACGCTGCACGGCCTGTGGCCCAACCTGGACAACGCCTGCCGCGAGGACTTCCCCGAGCACTGCATCGCGCGCAGCAGCAGCTTTGAGCCCCTGGACATGGGCAGCCTGAACCGTACCGTGCTGGACGGCCTGGAGAACAACTGGATCAGCTACACCAGCAGTGCGCACATCATCCTCCTTGGCTGGTTGCGGCGCCCGCGTGAACACCTCGGCGCTGACACCATGTGTCTGGCGTGCACCAGCTGCCCTTGTCAGCGGGCGGCGCAGCTGATCCAGCATGCTGCGCTTGCAGCCCAGGACTGCTTCCTGGCGCACGAGTGGGGCTGCCACGGCACGTGCAGCGGGCTGAGCCAGGAGGAATACTTTGCGACCGTGCTGCAGCTGCACGCCGACCACAACCTGCTGGCGCGCTGCCGCTGCAGGCTCTGTCAGCACATCATGTCAATTCCGGGACTGTGCTGCTGTCTAACAGGCCAAGGAACAAGGGTGCTGCTGTGTTTTTGGTATCAATGTGCCATGGATGTGACATGGTGTCAGATGCTCAATAGGCGTGCAAACAATCCTGCCTGTGGGCCTTGCCGAAATGGGATGCTTGGCTAGTTGGCGCCCCCCTGCATTACGGTGAGCGCAGCCCGAGTCACTGGGTCTCGCGCGCCGCACAGGACGCCATGACAGCCGCCAACCTGCAGCCGGTCGGCGACGTCGACCGGACCGACCTGCTCGACGCCTTTGAGCAGAGGTTTGGCGCCGGCGTGCGGCCACTCCTGCAGTGCAAGAAGCAGAGTGGCGGACTCTCGTACCTGAGCGAGGTGCGCTCCTTGCACCACCTGCTGGCACCATTGTCTTGGCGCCATCACCCGTGGGCGTGTTGCGTCACGTATACCCTATACCCCATACCCTCTACCCTCTACCCTATACCCGGTGCAAACATTTGCTCTTCGCTCGGCTGCACCTCATCAGCATCGCCACGCATGCCCGCTTGGTGGCAGGTCTGGATGTGCGTGGACCGGAGCTTCAACGTCGTGCCCTGCGACACCGTCTGCATCAACCACCCCTGCCGCCCCATCCACCCCTGCGGCAACACAATCACATTTGCTGACAACAACTTTCGCCTGGTCAAGGATCCTGAAGAGTGTCAGTTGGGCCCATGCGTGGCGCACACAGGCACCTGCCACAAGCCCTGACTGGCGCTGTAGTGCTTGCTTGCGTCGGCAGTGCAGCGTTGCAGTTGCCGGTCATGGTCCGCACTTTCCATGCACTTGTGGCCTGTGCTGTGGTTTGTGCCCATCAGTCCCGTTTCCCACAACGTTTTTGGCCAGCACAGGTAGCACTTGAGGCATGTACAATTTTCACTGGCAAAGGGGTACATGTGGCTGACATGTGTGGTGTCAGTAGATGCGGTAAGAATTTCTTTGCTCACACTCATCAGTGGTTTGATTACCTTGCTTCAAGGCAGTTTTGGCAAGGCCAAGTCAGGCATACTCATGCTCTGGCCAAGCGGTGTTATTAGGAGCCATGCCAAGACAATGTGCTCCATGCAGTGCCTGCAGTCAGGCGGCTGTATGATTTTTATATAGATGTGTGTGTGTGAAAGCACATTTTGGCCCCTCGTCCTAACAATTACATCCATGTGACAGATAAGCGCTGGCTTGTTGACATCAGGAGGCAGCACTGTACAGGACTGCGCAGCATGCTGATCATTGCTTAGCACAGTTCGCCACGTCGTTTGAAGAGAGTACAAAGCCCCAGCCTATTTAATGTTTTAGTGTGAAGCCTAGATAGGCTCGTAACACGGTGGATGGTTGATGACAGGACCCCTTGCGCATGCTGCAGCGCTGCTAGCACGCATTACCTGACTATGTTATGCAGGATCATTGCGCTCATATTGGAAGAACTATTACGTTCCTCAGTGACAGGCGGACTTCATAACAACACAACCGTACTGTCAGAGAGAGGGCGGTGGGGCCTTCCTGGAGCGGACGCGGCAGGCGTCCATGCGGAGCAGATGGAGATCACATCGCCGCGCCAGCGGCCCTCTGTGGACAGGGAGGCCAACCCAGACCACCTTGGCCCACGCGTGCCGCCCTTCCGCTTTCCGGTGGGCACTGCCCCTCCTGCACGTTGTGGCCCTTCACATCTGCAAGTGCGGGCGCGCGCACTAGCCGTATCTCTCAATGGCTCCATGCCTTTTTTAAGTGGTTAGATATGCCACCTGCGTCTGAGAGCATGCAGTGTGGCGCACACAGCCTAGCTGCGAGATTGTGGTACCTGTGATCCAGTGTCAAGATCCTCGCCTGGTGCTCCATCTTGCTATATGGCTCCGCCCCTCCGCACTGCTTGGTGCTGCACGGAGGTGCCGAGCTGGGCTTTGTGTGCCAATGCACAGTGATATGCCTGACAAGCCAACCCAGGCGTGTTGCAAATAGTCGGGCAGGCTGAAGGAGGCTGGCCGTGCTCTCCGTACTGCACACTGGCTCTCTGGTTGCTGCCCGGAACCGCTCACTTGAGTGTGAACAGAGCCACCAGACGCGCCTGCTACACACTGTCTCCTGGCTCAGGGCTTGGCTGCGCGTGCAGGTAGCGCCACAAGAGTCCGACAGCACGCCGCCGGCGCCAGCGTTCCAGGCAAACTTTCACGCTGATCTCATTTCATCACACCGACTATGTGATTGATGCTTGGCACAGCAGCAAGAAGGAGCAAGGAGCAAGGAGCGAAGGGGCAGAGAGCAGAGAGCAGGTGTCTGGTTAGCCTAACACTGCGCTGCGCGTCGCTCTGGTTCCCAGGCGACGCCGCGAGGCAGGCTTCAGACCCGGTCCGGAGCCCTGAGAAGGTATCTCAGACCGCGTCCAGGCGCCGCAGCGCACGCAGGACGCGCCACCCGGAGGCGGGCAGCATGCCGAGCATGCCGGCAATCATCCAGGCGAGCTTCAGACCCTGTCCAGAAGCTTCGAGAGGGTCTCAGACCCTGTCCGGCCGCCCCCGCGCGCGCAGGACGCGCTGCAGGAGGCGGGCAGCATGCCGGCCACACCGGCCTTCTTTCGGGCGAGCTCCAGACCCTGTCCCAGAAGTTTGTAGGGTCTAAGACCCTGTCCGGGCGCCGTGGCGCGCGCAGGACACGCTGCAGGATGCGGGCAGCATGCCGAGCACGCCTGCACTTCTCACGCGAGGTCCAGACCCTGTTGAGAGGTCTTGAGAAGGTCTCAAACCCTGTCCGGGCGCCGCCGAGAGCGCAGGACGCGCTGCAGGAGGCGGGCAGCATGCCGGCCACGCCAGCCTCCTTCCAGGCGAGCTTCAAACCCTGTCCAGAAGCTTCGAGAGGGTCTCAGACCTTGTCCGGCCGTCCCCGCGCGCGCAGGACGCGCTGCAGGAGGCGGGCAGCATGCCGGCCACGCCCGCCTTCTTCCAGGCGAGCTCCCTGCCGCTGCCGGGCTTCGGCAGCCTGCACAGCGTCGGCTCGCTGGACGTGGACCAGGCGCGCGCGGCGCAGCGCTTCGCGTCGCCGCGCTCGCCGGCCGCGCCGCCCGTGCACGCCGCCTGGCCTGCCGCCGCGCTGCCGGGGCTCGCGTACTGCAGCGGTGCGGGCGCGCGCGTGCGCCGGCGCCCCCGCCGCGGCTCGCTCTGCGTGCTGCTTGGCCCGGTCCTTCACAGGTGCTGCTCGCTATGTAGCTCCTGGCGCTGGCGCGCCGCGGCAGTGCAGGACATGCATGCCGTGCGCGGCTGCCCTGCGTCTGCCAAACACACTGTGTCAGTGAGGTCTTGCAGAGAGAAGCGGGACTGCTCTCGCTACCCTCATGTGGCGAAACAAGCAATGTATGAACCAACGTCTGCCCTTGCCTTTTACATTGCTCTGCTGCTGAGATCGACAAGACGGACTGTCTGTGGACGCTCCTACACTGTTGTGGCTCGAGCCACAACAACTTCGTCCATTGCAGCTGCTGGCCCCGGTTAGGCGCGCCAGGCCAATGAGAGGCATCAGGGCGTGCGCGCAGCGTCCATCGCCATGGTCCTCTTCAACAAGGTCGCGCTGAGCAGCCACGGCTTCCGCCACCCCGCCCTGCTCCTGCTCCTCCAGTTTGCCGTGTGCGCGGCGCGGCTCCCCAGCGTCCCTACCTGATGCCCTGTTGGGGGAACCGCTATGCCGGTGCACCAGGTGTGCAGGGGCGTCCCACGCTCTGCCCAGGCCGTCAAGTTTGCACACTGGCAGGGAGCGCTGTTCCTCGCACGCGCGCGTCTGTGCCATGCATGCTGGTTCTGTCGCTGGCGGCTGTGCAGCCTGCAGGACCACGTCCAGCACTGTAGACGCATGGTGCTCTACCCGCCCTTGAGGCATCACACGCATCACAGCAGTGACCGACTGGTAGGTAGGGGCACTGCAGGGCTGCCTCCTGCTTCAGGACACCTGTCCATGGCTCGCCGGTGTGGCACGGGGCGGCCTCGCAGCACGAGCGGGCGGGCAGGGGGACACCACCAGGCTTGGCCAGTCACCTGACGCTACCCTGTCCAGGGCAGGTGCGTGGCTGTGGTGCTGGGCCTGCGGCTGGCGCGCCTGGGCGCGGTGGAGCCGCTGACGTGGCGCCTCGCGCGCGCCTGGCTGCCCGTAAACCTGCTGTGCGCCCCTGCCCGCGCGGTTGCCGCCTGGCGACACCCGCCCAGTCTCTCGTTGGAGACCAGACTCTGAGGAGCGTCTATGTGGTCGGTGCGCGCAAGAGGGCGCACGCTGCCCTGCCGCGTGTGGCCAGGCCGTGCCCGGCACAAGGTGCACAGCCATGTGCCAAAAGTATTGATCGAGGGCTGAGCACCGGCAGGTGTGCTAGACGACGCCCGCTCGCGCCAGCCAGCTTGCCGACACTCGACCCGTGTCAGGCCATGCATCACACGCCCGTCCGCAGCATCGGCCGGGCACCGGGATCACGGCAGGTCATGGTAAGCGTAAGACATGGGGTTCAGTCGCGCCATCCTTTGCAGTGACTGGGCATGCGCTCGGACTTCGGGCCGTCTGTTTGCGCTCGGCTGACGGCGGGCGGGGCGCCGCGCAGGTACATCGGCATGACATGGACGTCCTTCGCGGCCCTGGCGCGCCTGTCGGTGCCCACAGTAACTGTGATGAAGCAGATGACAAACGTGATCATCATCGCAGGTGATCATCATCACCTGCGGCACGCCCCTCTCTTGCAACTTCACTGCGCTTGGGATCCTTGTGACTTGGCCAGAGTTCATGGGTCCGCTCCAAAGCTAGGGTCGCCATGGCACTCTGGCAGCGGCGCTCTGCCCTTCATGGCTGAGGCCGCCATCACGCCTGAAAGGCTGGGACTGACGTCGAGCAGCCTTTACAGCCTGGGTGGTGCAGCACATATGCACCACAGATCTGACGCGGAGACACCCTGGCTATCATGTTCCTCCGCTTGCCGCGCTGGCTCACAGCATTGAGCTTTGCACAGCAGCAGTGCTGACCTCGCGGCTGGGGCCGTCCGCATGGGCCAGGCGATCACGCAATCTACGGCAAGGCGCACGGCTTAGGCGTCTGGGGCGCGCTGCTGCTTATCGCCGCGTCCGCAGCGGTGGGCGGCGCGTTTGACCTGCAGTTTGACGCCGCCGGCTACGCCTGGCAGCTGCTGAACTGGTGCGCTGGGGGTTGAGGTGTAGGGTATGGTGCTTGCTCCTTGGGGTAAGCCTGGCCGCGGATCGCTGGAGTGCGTGTAGGAGGCTCGCCTGTGACGGGGAGATGGCAGGCAGGAGGCCTGCTGCTACTGCTGGGGCCTGCAGCGATCCTGGGCTGCTGGGTCGGGTCCGTGCGGCGGCCGGTGTGAGGTCGCGCGCCGGCTTGGCAAAGCCAGGTAGTGAGCCCTGGCGCCACGTGGCAGCGATGTCGCCTGAGGTGGGGGAAGGCGCGGTCGAGTTGGCGCGCTGCATGCCTGCTGGTGGGCAGTGCCAACACAGCAGGGCTGGCCTCACATAGAGGCTGTCCATGTGCTGTCCGGTCAGTGGCAGTCCCGCTGGGCGCGCAGCGTGTTCGCCGCCGCCTACTCGCTCGTCTGCCGCGGCGTGATGGACTCTGTTGCGGCCGCGCGCGCGCGCGAACGCGGCCTTGGCGCCGGCGATGGCGGGCCTCCCGGCGCAGACCAGGTGCGGAGCGCTGACAGTCGTGTGGCCCCCAACCCCACCCGGACCCTGTCCACTCTATCCGACAAGATCATGACAGGATACAAGGTGAATGCAGCAGTCATGCCCTGCGCGCACTCCAGCTGGCGGGGCCAGCGGAGCAGGCTGCTGGTGTCGCACCTGATCAGCCTGTGCCTCCTGCTGCTGTCGTCAGCGCTGGCGGCCCTGACCGCTGTGCGCGAAGCGCGGTGCAGCCTCCAGGAGCCGAGCGGGCTCTTCGCAAGCGGCAGCGCATGACTCGCGGCTGCGGGGCGCAGGGCCGGCTGAGCGAGCTCTCAATGGTGTACCTCAACAACCTGCTGTCGCTGCCGCTCGCGGCCGCGCTGGCGGCCGCGACCGGCGAGCTCGCCGGCGTGGCGGCCGACGCCGCGCTGCGGCGGCCGGCATTCGTGGCCGCGGCGCTCGCCAGCGCGCTGCTCGCCTTCTGTATCAGCTTCACAGCGCTGTGGCGCGCCCCCTCAGCGTCTTACCCTGTCCAGGGTGACACCCTCCGCCTGCGAGCAACCGGCCAGGTTATTCAACAGTATGTGCATGACCGACTCGCAGCATGCTCACCAGCTGCCGCTCCTGGACAGCACAGCGGCATGCCCTCCTGCAGCCGCCGCGCCCCAGCCGGCATGTGCCGCGCGGCCGCCCTGCGGGCCCGTCACCCTGATCGCCCGACAGGCACGCGCCGCGGCGCAGGTTCCTGAGCACGACCACGGCCACGGTGTACAGCCTGGTGGGGAGCCTGAACAAGATCCCGCTCGCGCTCATCTCCATCCTGCTCTTCCGCCTGCCCGTGGACGCGTTCAGCCTGGGCAGCATCCTGGTCGGCCTGGCCGCCGGCGTGCTGTTCACCATGACGCGGTGACGGCGGGCGCGCGCGCGCGCGCGCGCGGGCCGGGGCTGGGCGCGGCGCTGCGGGAGCGGATGTTCAGAGTGTTCGGGCGCCGAAGTGCGGGGTCGAGGGTTGGCCATGCGCACCAGCCCGCCGAGCGGCCGTGCATGGGGGTGTCAGAATCTGCCGCTCAGCGCAAGGAGAGCTTCTGGAGGAGTTGACGGCTTGTGCAGTGGGAGCCCCTGCTGTGCGTCTGCTACGGCTTGCTGTCATACATCCTCGTGTGCATGTCAGAGGATGGCAGCAAGGAGCGTGCAGCGCCAGTGTCACTACATTGAGCAGTCTGCATACTTCATAGAGTGCCTTGCAACAAAGTACGGGATGGCTGATCCGGTGAAAGCATGCTGATGATACGGGGCAAGCTAGATCGTCGCGAAATGCAGGAAGGCATGTCGTCCCTGCTTCACGCCCGGCCCTCTTGTGCTGCACTCACTCGTTACACCCTTCTTAAAGCAGACTTATGTTCTCTCACACATATAATTTCCGGCTGGCCATCGCTTGCCCATGCGTTGCCTGTGCTGCAAACATGTGACGACACGATGTCATGACACTCACCTTTATAGAGCCCAACCTCCCATCCCCAGACGTGGCGCTGCTCATTGCAGCTACGTGTCCGCTTACCCCACATGCCCCAAGTGGTGATATAGAAAGCTCTGTACATGCACTAGCACATGATATAGCGATACAATGCATCCTCACAGGCATAGTAATACACGCAGTATTAAAACCTACAAGCAGTCGTCGATCAGTACCAAATATCAGAGGACTGGAGGGTAGGAGGAGTGGCCTCTGAACCCTACTCGCCAGCTTTTCCCCCAGTACATGCCCGCTCACGACACACGCCTGCCCCATGGGCGGCTTCAGTGGCAGCATGTCTTCGCACTGCCAGCCCAAGCCCACTCCTGCAAGTGCGTCAGCCTGAAGCCCGCAACACATATGCCTACACAAGCCAACATGATGCGCACCTTCTGGGCTGCATCCCGGGTGGACACGGGGGGGAAGGAGATGGGCCTGCCTAAACGCCACGTTTTCCAACACAGCGACTCCCACCTGCCAAGCTGCACTGAAGCGGAGCTCTGCTTTCTTGTGGTTCCCCTGCCTTGCCTGCATGCGCTCACGAACCCCCAAGGGACCCCGCCCATGCAAAGGGCTCAGGGCCAGGGTCAGGTACCCGGCCGCCAGGGCAGCAAAAGAGTAACAGCACAAGCGGATTTGTGCTGGATCCCGCAGCCCGCCCACGCATGGTATTTGACCCCCTATTGTAATCAAACAGCTAGGTGCAAGCGTCCGCAAGAACACGCAGCGGCAATGTTGCCATGCGGGCCGCTACCACGCATGAGCACACACAGAGCTGCCATGCCAGCGCAAAGGGGGAGCTTTTGAAGTGCAGCGCCATGGCTTTGGGGCTACTCGATGAAAGCTGGCCAGCGCCCGCGGCCGCCGAGTCTACCGCTGACCTTGCCTGCGCTTGCCAGGCAGCCCACTGCCACCGCCCATGCCATGCTGTAGGGGGTGAAGTTAGGGTGAGTAGGATAAGGTATCGTAAGGGCTTGCAACACCCTATAGCGCAATCCTCAGATGTAGTACATCACCTCCGACGGCACCTCCAGCAGGAACTGGCTGGCGGCCGCGGCGGCCGACATGAGCACGTCGCCGTCGTCGCACACCGCGAGCGGCGTGCTCGGCGACAGCGTGCGCAGCAGCGCGCCGCCGCGCTCGGCCTTGCCGGCGTCGCCCGCGCCGCGGCCGGCGCCGCCCGCGCTCGCGGCGAGCTGCACGGCCGCCGGCGACCCGCCGGGCCCGCCCGCGCCGCAGGCCAGGCTTGCAGCGCCCCCGTCGGGCAGCGTGTCCGGCACAGCGGACAGCGGCGCGGCGGGGATGGCCCTGGGGCTGGGTTTAGGGCTAGCGCCGCCCTCCAGGTGCGCCGCGTACTCGGCGACCAGCGCGGCGCGCATGTCCGCGAACACAAAGTCCGACACCGGCAGGAAGTGGTGGATGCGCTCCTGCGCGCCCTGCGCGCGCCCGAACATGCCTGGCTCAGCCCTTAGCACATCGTGATGCGCACTTATGCCCGGCAAGGACTAGACTGGTGCTGCCTCTTTTACACTATGCACGAATGAGCACCCCTGCGCCCACGCTGCTAAAGTTCCAATTCGTGACTCGTAGAGAGTGCACACCAGCATGCAAGCGGCAGATGCAAGCAAAAACAAGCGTGTGCCTTGCCTGCATGCACAGTGAACAGCTAACGCAGAGCATGTACCAAGCGCACAACGTGCGCTCCCAGGCGGCTGTGTTAGGCACGCTGCATGCAGGCGCATGCGCGGGGCGGGGCTCGCCTTGTACTGCATGTACGGCCAGTGGATGGAGTCCTCCTCGCCATACTGGAAGCCTGCCGGCGACACGGCACGCTCCTCAAGAGCTTGGTGCCTCCGGGGCTCATGACTGCGCAGGGTACGCGTCGCGCGCAGGCACGCAGCACAAGGCCAGGGCTCCTTGTGAAACCAAACAGTTGGGAATGTAATACCACACAATGATTTGGAAGCCCCGCGGCTCGGGCCGAAGCAGGGCACGCGCCGCGCGCAGGCACGCAGCACAAGGCCAGGGCTCCTCCATGTGAGGACAGCCGACCGGGAATGTGCAACACCACACCATGGCTCACTCCGCCGTGCACCTTCCGACGCAAGCTACCGCGTGGGAGGTTGAGGCGCACCCTGGATGGTGCAGCAGAAGTCGTCGGTGTGGTTCTCCAGCTGGTGCTGCGCGGCGCACGCGCACACGCGCGTCAGCCGTGGCGCACTAGAGCCTTGCACATGGTGGGCCGTGCGACGCACGCGCCCGCCCAGCTGCCGTGCACGCTGCAAGGCGCTCCAGCCAACAATTGCCACTGATGCAGACACCCTGCACGGCGCCTTCCTACTGCGGGGCTCGCCGGGGCCAGGCAGTTACATACTGCGCACGGCCAGACTTGCGGGCAGGGCGGGGCGGCGGCAGCGGACGGGTGGGAGGAGGGGCGGGGGGCGCGCGCCGTCTGGTACCAGTTGGGGTCGAACCAGGTGATGTCGCCCGCGCGCAGCACCATCTGCGTCAGCGGCTCGTGCTCGCACAGCGCGTCCAGGTGCTTGTTGTAGATGCGCGCTGCGCGCCGCGCCGCGGCCCCCGCTGAGGGTTCCAGGGCAGGGTTCCAAGCCCGGGCCTGGCGCACCTCAGCTGCTCACTCGACGACGGGTGACACACTGGCAGACGTGCATGGTTCTCTAGACACCCTTCAGGTGCTTTGAGGAGGCTCCTCTGGTTGCCTGCTAGCTCTACACCTGAACCTGTACACGCTTGTTGCGCAGACAACACACAGGCAAGCAGGCAGAGAGGGGAGCAGGGTGCGCACCCGTGATGTCGCCGTGCAGCATGCGCACGATGCCGTACGCGTTGCCGTGGTTGTGGATTGGGCTGCTGTGGCCCGCCGGCCAGATCTCCAGCACGAATGGGATGCCTGCACGCGCGCGCGTGTTTCGTGTTGCAGCCCATGATGCGGACTGCAGGTTCGCACGCTTTTGATAGACACAAGTGACCATCGCATTTCGCATTGGCGCTGCCAGTGTCAGGCCATGCGCAATGAGTACTGCTGTCCCTCTACAGTGGGCGTACAGCCAGCGACCAGATTAAGCACGCCGGTTGGCAGCGCAGGGGCTGTCCCGACGCGCTCTTCACTTCCAAGCAGGAACGTCGCCGAGCCGGGCGACGCCTCAGCGTGCAGCCATGGCGTGGCGCGCGAGCCCGCACCGGGCGAGCGGCCCTGCGCGACGCCGACGCTCACCCGCAGGTAGCTCTGCGTCGGCGGCGCGCCGCGGAACACGGAGCCCGCCTTGGCCTGCGCAGCGGTATAGGTTAGGGTTAGGGTTGAGATAGGGCCTTGGCCTGCGCAGCAGGGCACGCTTTACTCGGGAGCTGTGCAGCGGCAGCTTCGCTCAGCAGGGGCGCCTGCCCCTGCGTGCTCAGCGCCAGGCTCGTGGCAGCAGGGGAGTTCGCCCCTGCGTGCTCGGCGCCGGGCTCGCGGCAGTG
>JAABUX010004215.1_pt1 | contig 18419 bp, 17 predicted proteins | sample 5561851 | NCBI WGS metagenome assembly JAABUX01 (sample SAMN10711883, study PRJNA513361) | rock metagenome | isolation source: Antarctica rocks | place: Antarctica: Victoria Land, Richard Nunatak red sandstone | collected 2016-01-03 | reverse complement strand
GGCTACATCCAAAGGGGTAGGCTAGCCAGTACTATTACTATAGATACAGTTTAACTCCCCCACCCTCGGCCCAACGTCAATTACGAAGTCTCGGCGCAGATGGGTCAATTCTACGTCGCCGTGTACATCTACCGCTGTCAACTCGTGATCACCCGCCCCGCGCTCGACGCCCCCGCGTCCGCGACGCGCTATTGGGCCTCGAGCGACCTGGACGCCGACGTGACCACGCTGCTCGGCCACATCGCCGCGCGCTGGAACGTGGAGGTCTTTTTCAGCGACACCAAAGACCTGCTCGGCCTGGACCAGTACCAACTCATGACGACCACGGCCATCGTGCGCTTCTGGACCCTGGTGCTGGCCGCCTATACTCTTATAGAGGAGGAGCGGGCGCGCCTGGCCCTGGAGCAGCAGCGCCATGTGACCATGGGCGAGGCCCGTCGTACCCTGCAACACCTTCATTATCGCCACCTCCTGGGCTGGATTGAGCAGGAACTCCACGCCGGCGTCAACGCCGACACCCTCTACGTCCGCTTGGCGGCCTAGCGGAACTCAAATGTGCAAAGATAGAGTCATCTTTGCACCGAGGAATTTGCAGCTTATTGGCGCCCTGAGTGCAAAGATGTTCTTCAAAGCACAGGAGGACGTGGACCCGGTCACTTGACCGAGGGTCTTGCGCATATAACGTGAAAGCGGTCTGACCAGGCAAGGGAAGCAGTGGCAATACACGATCGTTGCCAGGGGAGTTGGCTCACCCCTGATAGGTGAGGCTGTGCAGCCGAGACCCAATTCACGTTATATGCGCAAGAGCCATGACCGACGTACTACGTGGGAAGCTATTCCTCCTCGTTAATAGCTGGACATGATAAAAGGACGTGTTAGGAGCGCTGACTTGTGCCTCTATCTTTGCACTTTTTGTTTGGATACTATATGTTGCGGTTTTACGAGCAACTTGGCCACAGCATATAGGATGCGATGGGCATTTTACTTGACCATAATGGAAAAGTGCAAAGATAGTGTTGTGCAAGGTCACGCTCATGATAGCTGCAAAATGCCCATTCAAGTTAACTTTCTTGCCGCAACAATGTAGGAGTGTTTTCTCCCACAGAGTACGTTGGTCATGTGACCAAGTCTTAGGAGGACGGTCTTGAAAATCACGGACATGAAGATTTATGTGGTTGATGCCGACTGGCGCAACTGGGTCTTCGTCAAAGTCTTTACCGATGAGGGGCTCACCGGGGTTGGTGAGACGAGCCAGGACACGGCTGACGAGAAGGTGGTTGCGGCGCTCAAAACGATCAGGGGCTACCTGCTCGGCAAAGACCCGTTCACCATCGAGAATCACTGGCGCGCCCTGTACCATGGCCACTTCTGGCGCGACCTGAGTCTGCTGTCGGCGATGGGAGGGGTCGAGCAGGCCCTGTGGGATATCGTGGGCAAGGCCTGTAACCAGCCCGTTTATAACCTCCTAGGCGGGCGTTGCCGCGACCGCGTGCGGTGTTACACACATATCAGTGAGGCCATATCCGGCCATTCGATCGAGGAGCGTGTAGCGGAGGCTTGTGCCGCCGTGGCGGCGGGCTGGACCGCCTTGAAGTGGGACCCGCTCCCGGCCAACTTCCTGACCCTGCGACCCGCCGAGATGCGCCACGTTGTGGAACAGGTGCGCGCGGTGCGCGAGGCCGTTGGCGACGATGTCGAGTTGCTGATCGAGCTACACGGCCGGCTGAATCCGACGACGGCGATCCGCCTGGCCCAGGAGATCGCACCGTTCCGCCCCTATTTCCTCGAAGAGCCTGTTCCACCCGATAGCCTCGACGCGCTGGCCAAGGTTGCAGGGGTGGCAGGGGTGCCGCTGGCGACCGGTGAGCGCCTGCTCACAATATATGACTACTGGCCGCTGCTCGAGCGCCAGCTCGTCGACTACATCCAGCCCGACGTGATCCACGTCGGAGGGATCCTGGCGTGTAAGAAAATCGCGGCGCTGGCCGAGGCCCGCTACGTCGGTGTGGCGCCGCACAACCCCAACGGCCCTGTCTGCACCGCAGCGAGCCTGCACCTGGCGGCGAACTTGCCCAACTTCGCCATCCAGGAGATGCCGGCCGACGACTACCTGTGGTCGGCCTCCTGGCGCGACGAGTTCCTGGTCGACCCGGTGATCGTGCAGGTCACGGACGGCTACCTGGACATCCCAACGACGCCCGGCCTCGGCATCGATCTGAACGAAGATGCCATTGCCAGGCATCCCGTCAAGGTGCGCCCGTGGGGTGTTTCATTCCAAGCCGAGAACGCCGTCATCGACTAACTCGGATCATCCATAAGCTTGTGCCGCACGCATCGTCCTTCACGACAGACTACCTATGTCCGGCTGGGGTATCACCGCACCTGTACATGGCCTATCGACACATGAGCCACGGAGATACAGAGAACACGGAGACAAAGGATCCTCCCCCCATGTTCTCTGTGCCTCCGCAGTGCTCATCAGGACGACGAACAATTCGTGCCAGGAGGGGAAGATCTCGTGATGTTAGACTGTGCTAGTCAGCCCCCCATCGACGACGAGAACCTGCCCCGTCATGTACCTGCAGTACTCAGAGGCCAGGAAGACGGCGGCCCCGGCCACATCGTCAGGCTGACCGGCACGGGCCATCGGCACATGGCGCTTCTCGTAGTACCACACCAGGAAATCCTCGGTCGTGGTCTCGTCCACCCCGTCCACAAATGACATCCCGCTCCGTATGATGCCGGGGGCTATGGCATTGGCGACAATGCCGTACGGCGCGAGTTCATAGGCGAGTGACTTGGTGAGCCCGATGATGCCGGCTTTGGCCGCGTTGTAGGCCCCGTACCTCCCGCTCGAGACGAACCCCTGGATGGAGGAGATACTGATGATACACCCGTGGCGGCGCTCCACCATGTGGGGCACGGTCATCTTTGTGCCCATGTACACCGCCTCCAGGTCCACGCCGATCTGTTTGCGCCAGTCAGCGAGCGAGTCCTCGAGGATCGTGGCGTAGCGAACGATCGCCGCGTTGTTCACGAGAACGTCGATATGGCCCCACTGCCGAGCCACATCTGAAATGGCACGACCGTACGCCTCGTAATCGGTCACATCGAGGGTGTAGGCCCGCGCGCGATGTCCCCCTCCCTGAAGTTCGGCTTCGGTCTCAGCAAGGGCCTGAGCGTTCATCTCGATGAGGGCCAGGGCCGCTCCCTCGTCGGCAAATGCACGTGCGATGGCCCGGCCAATCCCCTGACCGGCACCCGTGATGATCACTACGCGGTCGTCGAGCAATCCGTGTCCCATGGAAACCTCACTTGCTATACCAGCAGCACGGGCAACATCGCTACCAGGGGCGCATGAAGGGCGGATGCTCACGCACATCGATATCGAGGCGGTAGATCGCCCCGCTCCAGCCCTCGGTCACGTATAGGCTGTTCCGCCAGAACGCCACGTTGGTCGGCCCCGGTCCTCCCGCCGCCAGGTGAGCGATGATCGTGCCGGTAGGGCTGATCACCTGGACGAAGCCGCTGCCCGCGTGCGCCACGTACAGGTTGCCGTCGGCGCCCAAGGTCATGCCATCCGGCCCCGCATCATTTCTGCCGTCGGCGCCAGGCCCTCTGGCCGGGGTCAAGATCGTTAGAGGCGCCAGTTCCTCATACCGACTCCCCGCTTCCAGGCTGTAGCGGCGCAGCAGGCCCGTGTAGGTCTCGGCCACGATCAGGGTCACGCCGTCGGGTGTGACCGCGATGCCATTGGGCATGGCCAGTCCCTCGGCGATGCGCGTCACGGTCCCGTCCGGAGTAACGGCGCGGACGGTGCCGTAGCGATCTCCGAGCGAGGAGGTCCCGGGGTCAGTAAAGTAGAGGGTGCCATCTGGTGCAAAACAGAGATCGTTGGGACCGAGTAACGGCTCACCATCACAGCGATTGGCATAGACTGTGACGTGTCCCGTCGTCGTCGAGAGGCGCAGGATGGCCCTACAGCCGCACTCAGCCACGAAGAGATCCCCGCCGGGGCCAAAGCGCGATCCGTTCGGATTGCCGCCCGTCCGGATCCATTCGTGCAACGGTCCATCGGGCGGCCTGCGCCAGATGCCGCCGCCGAGCCAGTCGACACAGTAGAGCGTGCCATCACGGTCGAAGTTGATGCCCTCGGCGAACGCGAGGCCGCGCTCGACGAGGACAGGTGTCGCAGCAGTTAGCATGACCATCTCCCTCCGAAGTGTGGGGGTGCGAGTGTGGGGGTGCGACCCTAGCCAACGCTGTACTTTTCTAGGGCCGCACGATTCAGTTCGACCCCCAAACCCGGCTTCTGGGGCAGAGCGATGGAGCCGTCGCACAGCATCAACTCATCGACCACGAGCTCGCGCCGCAGCGATGATGCAGACATATCGGCCGGCAGAAACTCGATGTACGGGCAATGCGGCGTCGCTGCGGCCAGGTGCACGGCGGCGGCGATCGAGATGCCCGTCTTCCAGGCATGCGGGACAATTATGCGCTCGCGCTCCCGCGCCAGGTCACAGACGCGGCGCGCCTCCGTGAGACCTCCAACACGCCCGATGTCAGGCTGCGCCACGCGCACCAAGCCCTGGTCCATAAGGTCCAGGAACTCGAAGCGTGTGGCCAGCCACTCGCCTGCTGCTATGGGGATCGGCTGTTCGCGGGCCAGCCGAGCGTAGCCCGGCAGGTCATCTGACGGCAGGGGGGTCTCGATGAAGAAGAGATCGAACTCCTGCCAGTCATGGATGGTGCGCAGGCAGGTATCGGCGTCGGGGAAGGCGTAACCCACGTCGACCATGAGCACGAAGTCGGACCCAACGGCGTTGCGCACGGCCGCGATCGCCTCGGTCACACACCTATGAGGTACATGCAGGCCACCGTGCGCGTAGGGACCGGAGAGGATCAGCTCAAGCTTGGCGCCGCGAAAGCCGCGGCGCTGCGCCTCACACGCCATCGTCAGCATTGACGCGCGGTACTCCTCAAATGTCGCCCCGTGCCCCAGCAACGAGGCGTAGGGCGTGATCTGCCGCCGGGCGGCGCCGCCGAGCAGTTCATAGCATGGCTTGCCTAGTGCCTTGCCGCGCAGATCATGCAGGGCGATGTCCAGCGCGCCCAGGGCGTGGATAAGGGCGCCGCGCCGGCCGTTCATGGCCGAGCCAACGTAGAGAGTGTCCCACAGGCGCTCAACGTCGAGCGGATCCTGACCGACCAGCATCTCAGCCAACCCCAGGCCCATCGTGTGTGTGCCCGGCGCCTCAATGCAGGCGCGGGCAATCCAGGGATTGACGTCTGTCTCGCCGATCCCGGTCAGGCCTTCGTCGGTATGCACCTCGACGACGATGTCGTCCTGTGCCGAGCTCGTCGCACCTTCATCGACGTCGGGAACGAGCAAGACGTGGCAGTCGACCTGGGTAATCTTCATAAACGCTCCTCACTTCTTGCTACTTCTTGCTACTTCTCGCTCATCTCCCTGCACGACGCAGGCGACGCGGGCACAGGGGGTGGTCGCGCACGCGGCGGATGGATAGCGGGCGCATCAGGCAAATAGGAGGCGGGCGGCGGCCAGGCCACGCGCCAGGGCGGAGACTGCGACGCGCCCATCGACGACCGGCATGGCCACCCCGTCACGCTCCAGCATATCGGTCGGCCGCGCCGCGGACACAACGCCGAGGCCGGAGGCGTCTATGGTGGCCGTGGTGTCCTGATCGGCGCAGTTCCATAGGCGAGCCAGCACCCCGTCCTCCTCGGCCGGCTTCAGGCTCGTCACGATGACGCTGTCCGGGCCGACCGCGACGAAGCTGTGGGTGTCCGGCGGCAGATCGCCTCGCCGTGCGTCCGGCAGCGACACGGCCAGCAACTCGTTGTTGTCTTCCCAGCCGAAGCGCACCGCCGCGGTGGGATCGAAGCCGCCGTCATGGCCCCGCACGCTGTAGCGAAAGGTAAAGCGCGTGGCACCCGCCTGGTCGCGGGTCCCTTCCCGCCAGTTAATGGTATTGTCCAGCGCCAGGGCCAGGACCGTGCTATTATGCGGATCGGGTGCGCGCGGGTCTTCTAACGTGGTCCTGTGGCCGAACTCCACGAATCCCGAGTCGGCCTGAGACAGCATCACTCCGAACTGGTCGTTGAACACGTCAACCACATGGCGCACGGCGGCGACGGCCTGTCCCGCGCCGGGCCGTTGGTCCGCCCCGGGCGTCACGAAGGCTCCGGGCGCTTCGATGCGATACTGCCGCTCGGGGACGGCAAACGGGAAGGCGAAGTCGAGCTCTTGCTTCTCGTCCGTCGGGCGCTTCTCCACCTCGTTACGGATATCCACACGGTCGAGATGAGTGTACAGGGTGATAGTCGTGGTCAGGGTGATGTTCTTCAGTGCAGTACGCACCGTGATGCGGGCCAGCACGGGGCCGCGCGGGCCAATCTCCACGGTGGCCCGGCGCGGCATATGCTCGACACCGTCTGACAAGTACAGGCACTGGTTGAGATGATAGAGGCTCGTCGCATCGACCAACTCCCGGTCGCGCACCTTGTCGTACAGGCTAACAATGCCGCCCGTGACTGTGCTCACCTCCACGGCATAGTAGGGTCCCTCAAGCCGGCAGCCGGAGGCCGTCCACGGCCCGCTCTCATGCACGGACTGCCCCGCGACCGTCCGCGCCATGAGCACCTGATACCCCAGCGAGGGGACGGAGGCCTCACAGTAGAGGACGGGCTGCCCATCCTCCTCCACAACCTGGCTGGGAACCGCCCGTCCCGTGGACACCGCAGCCATGCGCACGTCCCCATCGCTCCCCGCGATCCGCACCACGCTTGCCCTGGGCCAGGCCAGTCCGTTGAAGACCAGGACGCGCCCGTCACCCTCACCGCCTATGCGCCGACTCAGGGCGTCCAGTCCCTCAGTGATCACCGTGTCGAAGTAGCGGTTAGCCTCCTCCTGCCAGCGCTGTCGCTGGCGCGCGTTGAGGACGCGGTTAGCGTCGTTGGCGCCGTTCCAGGCGTGGTCGCTCAGGTAGATGAGGTTCATCCAGCCACGGGCGAGCTGCGCGCGATGCGCCTCGTACCAGGCGGGGTCCAGGTGCGAGAGGATCGCGGCGAGCTTATCCGCCGTGCCGGCACGCTCCTGGGCGCGGCGCCATCCGGCGAAGGCCTGCGCCAGGCTGGAGGTCCACGCATCCCACGACGTCCCGTAGTCGCCGCGGCAGACCGGCACCTGAATGCGGCGCGCGGCGATCTGGGCATCGACGTCGTCCCAGAACTGCTTGTGCGAGGCGTTGACCAGCTTGGGATACTCCCATCCTTGTGCATTGTAGGCGGCGATCGCTGCGGCTTTCTTCGCGGGCAGTTCCTTGTGCTGCGGCGCGTTGTCCCCGTAGCAGCCCACGAGGGCGATAGCGCTGTAGGGATATCCATCGCCGCGCCGTTGGTAGCTGGGGATGATCTCCTCATGCAGGGCCAGGACGGTTGTGCGCAGACCCTGCAGGACGAAACGGCCTTCGACGTAGTCCCCGTTGCGGTGGCGTACCAGGACGCGGCTGCCGTCCGGCCCTTCCCAGAGATAGATGGGCGGCTCCTCCAGGCGCGCCGCCCAGGGGCACTCGTAGGGCAAGATGGATTTGACCAGATGAGTGATGCCGCTGCCGGCGAGGATGGTCGCCATGGCCCAGGCGATGGTCGGCGACTCCTGATGGTTGGCGTAGCTGATGTCGAGGCCATGGTCCCGCGCCCACGTCCGGGCCGGATAGAACTGGCGGATGAGCTCCTCCAGGCTCATATCGCATGTGGAGGCCATCGTAAAGAACGGGTTGAGCGTGATGGTTCCGCGGCGGATGTGGTCGAAAAGCGTCGCGGCCTCGCCGGGATACTGCGCGAGGTAGTATTCGGCTTCCCGCGCATGCACGAAGTTATAGTGGTTGCGGTTGGCCGGGTGGTCGTGCGCCTTGGCGTCGGCGACGGCGATCTCGGCTGCGGTCAGGGCCGCATCATCGGCGCGGTTGTCCTCCTCACGGGCGTAGGCCCATGTGTAGTCGGTGCAGGCATCGCTCAGCAGATACACCGTCCATGGGCGATGTGTGCCGACGGAGACGGTGGACGTCGCGTGAGGGCCCACGGCCACAAGGCGCACGGGAGCCTCTAGGACAGGAGGGCGGTCGGGCCAGAGCGTGGGGGCGTAGCAGCGATAGTCGCGCACGCCGTGCACAATCTCCAGCGGAGTGATGACGCTGTCACCGCCGGCATCGATCGTCACCTCCCCGTGAACGGACCGGTCCGAGGCGTTGTCAATGGTCACCTGAACCCACTGGCACAGCCGATCCTCATGTCGGCCGAAGAAGATAGTTTCCGTCGCGGCGACGATGGCGATGTCGTTCTCGGGCACAGCGTCCACAGCCTTTCTATTCGGTCGGCGGCAACACCAGCATCCTGGCGTCCGCCAGCACATGAATCGGTCCCCACGGTGGGTCAGATGCGGGTCGTGCTGAACATGCGCCTGGGATTCTCGACCAGGAAGGTATGGAAATCCTCATCACTGAAGCCCCAGCGGCGCATCAACGGGATGGCCCCAGTGAAGGTGTAGGCGTAGTCCCGCACGGCAGTCTCGGGGTTGGTCTTCTCGTCCTCCCAGTAGATCGTCCCATCCTCGTCGGCATAGAAGTTGGCGTCGATGCCGAACAGGACGCGATGCGCGTAGCCCTTGTCACAGAGCACATGCAGAAGGAACATGAGATCTTCGGGCGGCGTATCGCGCTCCAAGGCAAAGTTGTTGAAGTACAGGCTGCCGCCTTCCTTAGCAATCTCGATCAGATGCTTGGCCTCTTCCGTCAGCGTGCGTCCTTCCCATCCAAACTCGGCATCGACGTGGCTGAAGTAGAGGCGCTCGGGGTCGGCCCCTGCTTTGGTCAACACATCGAATTGGCTGCGCGCCCCTTCGCAGGCATGGGTGCAGATCGGCACCCCCGTCTCGCGCTGGACGCGCGCCGCAGCGCGCATCACCTTGATCTCCCAGGGTGTGAGTTGGGCTTTGTTCCCAGCCACCTTGATGACGCCGGCGCGGATGCCGCTGTCGCCGATCCCCTCGGTCAACTCCCATGTGAAGCGCTCGACGTATGCGTCCTCGTTGTGCGCTCGCAAGTCTGCAGGTGTTCGTCCCTCGACGTAGAAGCCGGTTGGCATGATAATGTTCAGATCGACTTGCGGGGCGATCTCGGCATACCAGTCCATGCGTCGCTGCGGGAGCGGCCCGACGTCCACGAGCGTCTGCCCGCCCGCGCCGACCAACTCCAGGATCTCCGTCCTGGCGAAGGCCACGATCTTGTCGTGCCACTTCTCCGGATAGGACCGGAAGAAGACATGCTCGTGCATCATAGTTTGACCGAGATGATCAAGCCCGATCGGCCCACGCAGCGTTTGGATCGTCGTCATCGTCCTCTCCCTCTTATGCGGTGATCGGCCCTGGCACGCCCCACATCGCGCAATGCGCCTGCATGCCCCATTCATCTAGCCCGCTCAAACCGTAGATGTAGCGCACTGCGGCGGTCGAGATCGGCTCGCTGGACACAATCTTGACTCCGAAGCCTTTGTTGTAGGGGACCTTGTCGACGTTTTCCCACACGAAGACGCGCTCTGATTTGACCGTAAAGTGCAGCGTGGTCTGTTCCCCGCCACGGAACTGCAGGGTCATGTCCACCTCAGCATCGCGCGGGTGTGGGTTCAGGAAGTGATAGTGTTCCAACTCGTTGAAGGGGAACGGGGCCCTGGCGATAGCGCCTTGATAGAATTTGTTCCACTCCAGCCAGAGGCCGTCGGGGAAGTGCCACTGCGCGTGCAGCTTGGTGCCCCGGAAGTTGGTGCGGCCGCCGCTGAACATGGGCTCACCGATCTGGATACACACGCCGTCGATGACGTTCACCATCAAGGGCGTCGTGCTGAGCACTTTGGCGCCCCAATAACCGCAATTGGCGAAGACCTCGGGCGCCATGTCCGGCATGACGACACGCGCGTTGGTCTCGGGCGCCACCTGCACCGGCACCAGCGTATGCGGCGCCCGATCCTGATCCGCGAAGTAGGCGGTCATCGTCGCCTCGCTCGGCTCAGGCGTAGGATTATACAGCACGAGCTCCGTGATGCCGCCGCGGGAGTCCTCCGCCGTGGGGGTATGGCAGAAGCCGCTTGACAGGTAATTCTCGTACACGTTCGTCGTTCTCCTCGGCGCGCCAGCCATCGTGGTGTGCGGCTATGCAGTGATGGACCCCGGCTCGGCCGGCATCCCGAAGTGTAGGTTCAGCCCCCAATCAGCGAATCCGTTGAGCCCATAGATGTAGCGGACGGACGTGGTCGCGATGGGCTCGGTCGAGAGCAGCTTGACCCCATAGGGCTGGTTGTATGGCACCTGTTCATAGTTGCACCAGACGGCGACCCGCCGTGCAGGGACAGACAGGAGCACCGTGGCGTGGTCCAGGTGGCGGTACTGCAACGTCATCTCTACCTGCGCGTCATGCGGACCGGGGTTGAGGACATAGTAGTATTCCAACTCGTTGTACGGGAACGGCGCTTTACCGAGATCGCCGTGGTAGAAGCGCTTCCAGTCCAGCCACAGGCCGTCAGCGAAGTGCCACTGAGTGTGCAGCTTGGTGCCCAGGAAGTGGGTCACGCCGCCCTTGAACGCGGCATTGGGGCAGGGATTGGTGAGGGCACCGACCAGATCGATCAAGATGACGACGAGCGGCGTGGTACTCTCGAATCGCGCCCCCCAGAAGCCGCAGTCCTCGAACACGGCGCGCTCCATATCTGGCATCACCAGGACGCGGTTGCTCTCGGCGGGAAGATCGACGGGTTCAAACGTATGGGGGGCACGATCTGCAAAGAAGACCGTCATCGTGATCGCGCTGGGCCGGTCCGTCGGGTTGTACAGCAAGAGTTCCGTCATCCCGTCCAGTGTATCTTGGCGGGTCGGTTTCTTGCAGATGCCACTCGAGACGTAATTCTCGTACATCATCTCCCTGTTTCCTGTTTGGGGTGTCCAGTTTGTGTACGGCCATGTCCGCATCCGCGACGCCGGACGGTCGCCACTGCCCAGACCATCGCCTGAAGCGCGGCAGGCCAGTGCCGTAGATCGCATGTCGTGGCCTGACTGGCCTGATTAGCTCGCATGAACCGATGTGACACCGTCCGCCATCACGATGCGCCTAACCGACTAGGACCTTCTGCGGGCGCGATTTACCCCGTGGCAAGAACTGATCATAACGATGCAGGTCCCAATCGGGCTGCTTGACGCCAAGTATTTCCAGCCGTTGCTGTGAGGCGCCTTCAAGCGCCTGCCACGGGTTGGCCTTGTCAGCGTCGTACGGCTTGAGCCACCAGTAGCCGAAGTAGATGTACAGACCGCGCCGCACGTGATCCGAATCGTTACGGGCGCCGGTGTGCCACAGCGCCCCATTGAGGAAGATGGCGCTGCCGGCGTGGAGTGACAGGGCTACTTCGCCGGGGAGCGGCTTCGTGATCTCGTCCTGGGCCGGTAGAGCCTCGCCCACATGACTGCGTGGGATACCATAGGTCGGCCCCCCGTCACCGGTCGTATCATCGAGCATGAGTACTGTCTGGACGGCGATGGGCCGATCGCCCGGGAACGAGAAGTCGCGGTGCCAGTCGCGGTCAGGGAATGTTGTATTATGCGGTCCCTGCCGAAGCAGATCATAGGATATCAGTTGGACCTGATCGCCGAAGATAGCTCGCATGCGCTCTAGGATGGGCGGATGCTCAAGCAATTCAACGAACGGCTTATACTTCAAGGTTTCCCGCGTGCGCACGATGCCCGTCGCCTTCTCGGCCTCCCAGCCATGATCGAACGTGTCCTGCAATTGCTTGAGATGGGTGCCCGTTACCACGTTCTCTGCCACGACGTAGCCTTCCCTGAGAAACTGCTCACGCTCTTCTTGCGTAATCATCCTAAGCTCCTCCTTCGCTGCACAATCCTTGTGGGCCCCAGCGCCCACTACCAATCTCTAAACGATAAGCAGAGCCACCTCGATTTCCCACAAGCGCGAGGGATTCGCGCCGACGGAAATGATCGCTACTCTGATCATACAGCCGCCTTCCCCACTTATCATATATGTGCTAGCATACATCCGGGCCTTACCGTTGTCAAGAGATACGCATTGCTGCATTGCTGCGATGCTCGTCCCGACAAATACTTGTTGTCCATTGATCGATGTCTCTGTCGTCCGCGGACCTTATGAGTAATAGCGGTGAGGCCTGTCGAGGCGGTTGCTTGACCGCCAAGCCGTCGGGCGGTTGCTTGTGCCTCATCGTGTTGCCTCTTATACATTGCTGCGCTATCGGGGCGGTCGTGGGAGTTGACAAGGCATAGGAGCAGGAGTATGCTAGCACATATATGATAAGTTTGGATCGCACCACTGTTCCGGCGGTCACGTTTGATCGCCCGCACTTGCATGATCAGGTGCTTGCGCATATGACGGGCCTGATTGCCGAGGGGCATTGGCCCGCCGGCACGATGCTCCCGGCCGAGAGCGACCTAGCCCAGCAGTTCAAGGTGAGCCGGACTATCGTCCGCGAGTGCGTGCGCGTGCTGGGATCGCGCGGCATGCTGGATGTCCGCCAGGGCCGCAGCCTCTACGTGATGCCGCATGCCGAGTGGAAGATCACGGAGCCCCTGTCATTGCTAGTCCGCTCTGATCGTGCCTCGCTCTTGAACTGGCTGGAGGTTCGCACGCTGCTGGAGATGGATTGTGCCGACCTGGCGGCCCGGCGCGCTACCGATGAGGAGTGTCATCTGCTGGATCAGACCATCAATCCCCTCGCCCTGAGTGAGGATGACCCCGCTGCGTACCGGGAGATCGACATCCGCTTCCACCTTACCATCGCCAAGGCCACGCACAACCCGGCGCTTGCACGTCTGCTCGAAGCGGTCATCCAACCATTACGTGAGCAATTAGACGAACGAGCCCTGACCTCACAGACGCGGCACGCCTCTACCGAGGAGCATCGTGCGATTGCCGCTTGTATGTGCGATGGGGACGCGGCGGGCACCCGTGCCGCCATGGCGGCACACCTCGGCCGGGTGGCCGACGAGATCAGGCAAGTGCTGCGCGAGGAGATACCAGAATCAGCCGACTCGGTCCTATCCACTCCAAGGGTAACGGGTACACATATCGCCGGGACACCTGAGAGATCAGCGGTGCAGTCTCGTGCTGAGACGGCAACGCAACGAGGATCGACCAATCGTTAGAGGAGGTGTTGAGGGCCACGTACATTCTTCTGTCATCCTGCCTAACACTACGTTGGCAGCTTCCAAAATCGCGGTGCATCGGGCGGATTGGGCTAGCGGCAATTAGTGCTAGCCACGCCACCTTACGATCGGACTCTTATTACTACAACGTTAGGATCCGCCTGCGACTAAAGCCGCATGGCAAAGAACGACGACTAAAGCCGTTGGGGCGACGCGTGTTGAGACACTTCAGTGTTCATCGTTTGCCATGCGACTTCAGTCGCAGGTCAATGTCACGTTGCAGTATTTTAATTATTAGTTGCGATCGGACTCATTAGTCGCGATCGGACTCGTTAGTTGCGATCGGACTCATTAGTCGCGATCGGACTCGTTAGTTGCGATCGGACTCGTTAGTAAGGAGAAGATCATGTCTCGCGGATCATTGTCTCGTCGCCGTTTTCTGTATTTGAGCGGCGCACTGGCAGCCTCAGGATCGCTGGTCGCCACAGATGCACCGCGTGCCTTGGCATCGCGCGCGCGCGCCTCTTCCACTACTACGCTTCAATTCTGGGTTCCGCCCGGTGGGGCGCTCTGGTGTCAAACGCTCGACACGGTCGAACACAACTACATGAAACTGCATCCCAGTGTCCATCTCAGTCCGACTCTATGCGGGACGGGCAAGCAGGACTATATGACGGTCGTCCTCGCACGAATCACGGCCGGCAACCCGCCCGATGCCATGGTGTCCTGGAATACGCCTGTCTCGCTCGGTGTCCAGGGCGCCGTGGTCCCCCTCGACGATTTGATGGCCCACTCGCACTACTCACAGAAGTCAAACTGGCCATCTAGCGTACTGGCGAGTTGTCAGTTTGGCGGTAAGACCTACGGCCTCCCTGCGACTGAGGGGTCATATTCATTCTGGTACAACCAGGAATGGTTTGAGAAGAAGGGCATTCCCTCGATCCGGGACAAGTTCCCCAAGACATGGGACGACCTGCGCAAGCTGTCCAAGGAGTTCACTTACTGGAAGGGCGGGCGGCTCATGACTGCAGGCTATGTTCCCATGCGCAGCAACGACCCGGATTTCTCACCGACGGCCTATGCCTGGCCTGCACTCAACGGCGGCCAGATCTACGACGCGCAGAACCGCAAGTACACTATTGACTCCGATCAAAACGTTGCCATGATGGAGTACATGGTCTCCTGGCTCAACGACGAATACAAAGGAGACATGGTAGCGGTCGAACGTTCGGGGAACTGGCAGGTCGCCCTCGATTCCCAGAATCGGCCCGGCGCCTTCCCGGCTGGCAAGATGGCGATGGCGGTGGAAGGCAGTTGGATGATCGGTGACATTTATAACAACGGGCTCACCTTCCATAAGTGGGAGGTCGCGCCATTCCCCATCGGGCCAAGCGGTAACAAAACGACGTCAGCGACATGGCCGGACTGGTTGATCATCCCTCATGGATCGCATAATGTGCAGGCGGCGTTTGGCTGGCTCGACTACCTTGCCGGGGTCGGGATGCGCACCTGGTTCACTGCTGTTCCCGACCTTCCGGCGAACAAATTGGTGCCTTCTAACATCGTGCCGCCGATTGTTGCACAGAAGCGCGGTCATGCCTTCGCCGTGGATATGGTCCGCTTTTTCCGCCATCAGGCTGCCATCGCGACGCCGATGTGGAATTCGCCCGTGGATTCCTTCGCGACTGACCAGATGACGAAGGCCGTGAGCCGGATCATGTATAAGACCGCGAAGCCAAAAGATGCGCTGGCAGAGGCGCAACAGGCCAGTCAGAGTCAGTTGCAGCGCACGCTGATGACCGCGCGATAACTGCCCGTGTGCGCCCAGGGAGAAGCACTTCTCCCTGGGCGCACACGGGCAGTTGGAGGTAGAGGACATGGCCGTGATTCCCGCCCTGACCGAGCGTGTTGCCGCCCCACGTCCGCAGGGCGGCAAGATGAGGCGGCGCGAGGCCATCGCGGGCCTGCTGTTCGTATCACCGTGGTTGTTGGGGTTGCTGATCTTCACCGCATATCCCGTGATCGCGGTGGCCTATCTGTCCTTCACGAACTACAACATTATTCAGTCCCCGCAGTGGGTTGGTCTACAGAACTACCATGCGATGGTGACCGCTGATCCAGACTTCTGGAACAGCGTGGTCAACAGCACCTATTACGCCATCATCTCTGTCGTTCTGGGCTTGGCGGGCTCATTGCTGCTGGCCCTGTTGATGAACCTCCGCGCCCGTGGCATAGGGGTATACCGTACACTGCTCTATCTGCCGGGGCTCGTCCCGCCCGTCGCGGGGACCATCGTCTTCATACTGTTGCTCGATCCCTCCAATGGGCTCATCAATGTCTTGCTCGGCAGATTGGGCATTCCCACCCCGGGCTGGCTCGCCGACCCGATGTGGTCGAAGCCAGCACTGATCCTCCTGAGCCTGTGGGGCATTGGTACCCCCGCCCTCATCTTTCTTGCTGGCCTGCAGGAGGTCCCACAGAGCCTGCTCGAAGCAGCCATGATCGACGGGGCAGGGCCACTGCAACGCTTTTGGCATGTGACAATCCCACTGTTGAGCCCCGTGATCCTGTTCAACCTGGTGACGGGAATTATCTACTCGTTCCAAGTGTTCACACAGAGTCTCATCGTCGGCGGGTCGACCGGGGATCCGGCGGGCTCAACCCTCATGTTCATGGTGCTGATCTACAACTACGCATTCAAATATTTCCAGATGGGCTACGCCTCAGCGCTCGCCGTGGTCCTCTTTCTCGTGGCACTGGTACTTACACTGGTGATTTTCCGCTCATCCAGGGCATGGGTGCATTACGAGGCTGCTGCGCGCGGCGAGTAGGGCGAGAAGGAGAAGACCTGTGGCTCAGCTACCTGATGTCCAAACGAGCCGCTCTGCGGTGGAAATCGGCACGCGGCCGACCGGCCGCGTACGATTGCAACAGCACATCCCGACTGTGGCGCGGCATGCATTGTTGATCGTCGCCGTCATCATCTTCGTCGTCCCCATCTATTGGATGGTGATTTCGGGGTTGAAGAGCATGGACGAGATCTTTGCCCGACCGCTCATCTGGTGGCCGCACATGCTGCGCTGGAACAACATCCCGGCCACGCTCAACTATCCGGGTTTTCCCTTCCTGCATTTCCTGTGGAACAGCGTCTTCTACGCCGGGTCTGTGACCGTTGGCACGGTGCTATCGTGCGCGGCAGTAGGCTATGGTTTCGCCCGTCTGCGCTTCCCTGGACGTGATATCTTGTTTGTTATTGCTCTGGCCAGCTTGATGATCCCGTCTATCGTCACCTTTATCCCAACGTACGTGCTGTTCAAATACCTAGGACTACTAGGCGGGTATGCACCGCTGATCCTTCCCAGCTTCGTGGCCGCAGCGCCCGGCGTAAGCGCGCTTTTCATCTTCATGCTCCGGCAGTTTTACATGGGGCTGCCGTGGGAACTCTCGGATGCGGCGAAGATTGATGGAGCGGGAGAGTGGCGTATCTTCTGGCAGATCATGCTGCCCCTGGTGCGCTCGGCGTTGATCGTCGTAGCGGTCTTCACCTTCACATGGACATGGCAGGAATTCTTTGGACCACTGGTCTACCTTTCGGACCCCAACCAGTACCCACTTTCGCTAGGGCTATTTGCCTTCCAATCCCAGCACACCACGGACTGGCCTCTAATGATGATGGCCTCAACGTTGACGACGTTGCCGCTTGTGGTGCTCTTCTTCGTCGCACAGCGGTACTTCCTGCAGGGCATCACACTCACAGGACTCAAGGGTTAACGCCTGTGTTGGCTTGTATATTAGGGGTGTCGGTTCCACGACGGTGGTGAGGACGTTGTGTTGGCAGCGGCGATGACCGCCTCAAGTAGATTGTTCCCCACCGTCGCTGGCCGGCGCCGAGTCTGGACCGGATGATGTGGCGTTGACCACGCATGACAAGCACAGACGATCGCCGCCCGGAATCGCCCTGCTCCCCTGTCGGCCCCCCTCTTTATAGGAGTACGCCATGCCCACCAGTACCCCGTCGCCCACGCGCTATCACCTCTTCGTCGGGGTCGACATCGCCGCCCAAACATGCACGACCGTGTGGATGGCCCCTGCGGCGACGCCCTGTCGCCCGGTCACGCTGGACCAGACGCCGCAGGGGTTCGCCGCGCTGCAGGCGCGCCTGCACGCCGTCGGCCATGCCGCCGCCGACATCCTGGTCGTGATGGAGGCGACAGGGTCCTACTGGGTCGCCCTGGCAACGACGCTGGCGCACGCCGGTTTCGCCGTGGCCGTGATCAACCCGGACCAGGCGCACAACTTCGCCAAAGCCTTGCTCCAGCGCGCGAAGACAGACGCGATCGACGCCCGCACGCTCGCCCGCTTGGCAGCGACGCTGCACCCCGCGCCCTGGACGCCGCCGCCGGCCATCTACACCGCGCTGTAACAACGTCTGGCTGAGCGCGACACGCTCATCGGGCTGCGCCAGCAGGTGCGCAACCAACGGCACGCCCTGGTCCAGTTGCCCGTTGTCGTCCCGGCCGTGCGTGCGCGCATGGAGGAGTTGATCGCGACGTTCGACGCGCAGATCACCGCCATCGAGCGGGAGATCACGCAGGTCCTGCCGCAGGACGCCGGGTGGGCGGCGAGCGCCGCCCTGCTGATGAGCATCGCGGGTGTCGGGTTACTGACAGCCGCCTGGCTGCTCGTCACGACGCTCAACTTCACGATCGGCGCGACACCTGAGGCCGTGACCGCGTATGCCGGCCTGGCCCCCGTGGCCAAGGAGTCGGGGACCAGCGTGCGCGGGCGCGGAGCCATCGGACATGGCGGCAACAAACGGCTGCGTACCGCGTTGTACATGGCGACCTTGAGCGCGACGCGCTACAACCCACTGATCAAAGCGTTCTACGACCGGCTCCGCGCCGCCGGGAAGCCCACGAAGGTAGCACGCTGCGCGGCGGCGCGCAAACTCCTGCACCTGGCCTGGGCCGTCGTCCGGAAAGGGCAGGTCTTCGACCCCCTCTATAGACAACGGCACCAGTCCGCCGCCTAAGTGGTGGAGTATGAGAGCGGGCACACAGTCGGCGAGGACGGCCAATTTCAGGCCGTGGCCTGTGCCCACACGCACGGTCGAGAAAATTGGCCGCCGCAGCCGAAACCGGGGTCAAGGGGCGGCCGCCCCTTGGTCGGGCGCAGCCCGACA